>Ga0256404_1003982_pt1 | contig 28817 bp, 32 predicted proteins | sample RumenRJG_01DNA_FD_185990 | JGI IMG/M metagenome (GOLD analysis project Ga0256404, IMG submission 185990) | Bovine rumen microbial communities from Lethbridge, Alberta, Canada - RJG_01 | ecosystem: Host-associated > Mammals > Digestive system > Stomach > Rumen | place: Canada: Alberta | collected...
TTTATCTTTTCTGTTACCGGAAGATAGCAGGTGATGTGGAAGTACAGACCGCTTGCTTTTCTCAGGAATTTGGCATTGGCGATCTCTGCGTCCCCGGGGATCTGCTGCAGTCCTTTCACCTTGAACGATTTCTTGCATCCCTGAACTCTTACAGTTGATTTGCTGAAATCTATCTTATAAGTGTTGTTATATTGCTTCAGGTTGACACAGTTACAGAAAGACTTGAACTTAAGAGCACCGACTTTATTGCCTACTGCCTTGGACAAAGCAAGATCCCGGATGTTCTCCTTCACTTCAGCGATGATGGATTGCTTAATGTGGCTGCCCATCACCTCCAGCGATCTTGTCTCAAAGACATCTCCTACCTTAACGGGTACAGAAGAGCTCTTGTCCGTTACGGAAGACCTGTCAGCGATATAGGCATTCCTGAACCATTTGGCTTCCCGGAACAAGGCATTGACGAACTCCTTCTGAGCGTGGTTCATCCTGGAGGAGACGACCTTGACTTCGAAGACACGGCAAAGCATGCCACCCCGTCTTTTACGGGTAGCTTTACCATGTTCTTTGATAGCTCTGTTACGCTCCTGAAGATTCATAGAAACACCTGGAAGGGTATAATCGTACTATATTGCATTGCGTCCAGCACAATAATACAATATACGCAGAGCGAAAGCAAGAGCAAAAGTATAAGGTGCACAATATATTCCTCACCTTGTCAATATATTGTCTGAAAAGACTATACACTAGTTGAATGGGCGATTCATCCCATGTTTGAAAGCACGGGTATTCTCGCCTGACTAATAAAAAGGCAGTAGGCAGAACTGTGGGATGAGAAAGTGACCCTTATCGTATCATCCTCCCTGTTATCATTGTTATCATTGCCCTAACACTTTCCGCACATCTGTTCTGCTTCGGGTGAGAGCCCGATACATGCACCAATCGGGGACCGGCATTTGCCGGTCCCCGATATTATTACAAAGGAAAAGAACGGCCCCGGGGACCGTTCTTTGTGATTCAGGAGTATGTTTATCTCAGACCTGCGACTTCCAGAGTGTCACGTGCGATCATGATCTCTTCGTTGGTGGGAAGCACCATGGCGAGGACCTTGCTGTCGGGGGCGGAGAATACAGCCTCGTTGCGGCTGGCGTTCTTGTTGAGCTCTGTGTCGATCTTCAGTCCGAGGAATTCCATCTCGCTGCAGATGCGCTCGCGGATTGAGTCGTCGTTCTCGCCGATTCCGCCGGTGAAAATGACGGCATCGAGACCGCCCATCTCAGCGGCATATCCGCCGACAAAGCGTTTGATCTGGTGGACAAGGATATCCAGTGTGAGCTGAGCGCGTTCATTGCCCTCTGCAGCAGCGTTGCGGATGTCTCTGCAGTCGCTGGAGATCCCGCTTACGCCGAGAAAGCCGGATTTTTTGTTCAGCAGATCGCTCATCTGGTCAGGAGTGAGGTGTTCCTTGTTGGCGAGATAGGTAACAACGGAAGGATCGATCCCGCCGGAGCGTGTGCCCATGATGAATCCGTCCAGAGGTGTGAGACCCATGGAAGTGTCGAAGCACTTGCCGTCCTTGATAGCACAGAGGGAGCTTCCGTTTCCGAGGTGGCAGACGATGATCTTTGTGCCTTCCGGATCGATGCCCTGGAGCTCAAAGAATCTCTTGCTGACGAAACGGTGGGAGGTCCCGTGGAAGCCATAGCGGCGGATGGAGTACTTCTCATAGTATTCGTAGGGGATCGGGAAGATATAGCTCTTCGGAGGCATGGTCTGATGGAAAGAGGTATCGAACACCGCTACCATCGGAACATCTTTTCCGAAAACTTCCTGACATGCGCGCAGAGCGACAGCCTGAGGAGGATTGTGGAGAGGTCCAAGCTCTCTCAGATCATAGATGGTGTCGATGACTTCATCGTTGACCAGAGTGGATACCTTGTAGATCTCGCTTCCGTGGAGAACACGGTGTCCGATGGCGACGATTTCTTTTACATCGTCAATGACCTTTCCTTCGCCGGATGTAAGCTGGGAAACGACTTCAAGGAACGCTTCCTTGTGGGTGGGGAAGGGGACTTCTTTGACGACTGTCGCGCCGCCTGTCACCTTATGTGTGATCAGTCCGCCGATGCCGATCCTTTCACAGTTTCCCTTTGCGATGACGCTTTCGTCATCCATTTCGATCAATTGGTATTTCAGGCTGCTGGAACCCGCGTTGATGACCAGAATTTTCATGATGTTATATACTCCTCAAGTCCGCTTTACAAGCGTTTTTTTCAACCATATAATTATAACAATTCAATTCAGGCTTTGACTAGAGGGCATATGGAAGTTTACGGAATCGTATGTGAGTGCAACCCTTTTCACCGTGGACATCAGAAGATCGCCCGGTTTGCCAGAGAGCGGGGAGCGGATGCTGTCGTCGGTGTGATGTCCGGTGATTTTGTCCAGAGGGGTGAGCCTGCCGTCATATCAAAATTCATCAGAGCTGAGCAGATGGTGCGAAACGGATTCGATCTTGTGATCGAACTTCCTGTTCGGTATGCGCTTTCTTCTGCTCAGCGTTTTGCTGTCGGCGCGGTGCGGCTCATGGAAGCGACCGGTGCAGTTGACAGGATCATTTTCGGAAGCGAGACCGGATCCCTGCAGGAACTGTCGGACGCGGCGGATTTTTTCTCTTCTTCCGAGACGGAGAATGCGATCAGGGCGATGCAGGAAGCCGGCATGACCTACCCTGCCGCAAGGGAAAAGCTGTTCTGCGAGCGATTCGGGGATGACAAGGCCCAATGCCTGAGAGGGGGAAACGATCAGCTCGGCATCGAGTATCTCCGGGCGCTGAAGAGCACGGGCTCTGCCATCATTCCCTGTGTCGTGCGGCGGGAGCGGGACGGATTCTACGCGCATGAAGTGAGAAAAAGGCTGGACTGCGGTATCGGGATCGAAGAAATGATCCCGGAGGGAGCGGACCCGTCCGTGTTCGGCAACCGCATTGACGAAAAGATATTCGCAAGAGCGGTCCTCATGCGGCTCAGGGATCTCAATCGTCAGGATTTTGAGAGCCTCCCCGATGTAAGCGGCGGTCTGGATATGAGACTGTATAAATCATCCCGGACAGCGACCGACCTGAATGAACTCTATGAAGCCGTGAAGACAAAACGCTATACGATGAGCCGGGTGAAGCGGACAGCGCTGTGGGCTGCGCTGAAACTCACCGGATCCCCGGACGCGGATCCGGAATATGCCAGGATCCTTGCCATCGGAGAGAAGGGAACGGAGGTGCTCGCACGGATGAGGGAGAGATCTGCGATCCCCTTCGGAGGAAGTCTCAGGGAACTATCATCCACGTCACCCTTCGCCGAGATATTTGCGGAAGAGGAGATCGCCGCGACGGATTTTTACAACCTGAACCTGGAGAAGGCCTTGCCTGCAGGCGAGGATTTCACCCACCGGTTGTTCGTGCTACAATAAGCATATGGAAATGATGATTGAAACATATTCACAGAGCGAAACGGAGGAGTTCGGAAGGCGGTTCGCCAAAGCGCTTCTGCCCGGGAATGTCGTCGCCCTATACGGAGACCTCGGCGCAGGGAAGACTGCTTTCGTACGGGGCGTGATCCACGGGATGGGCAAAGAGGTGCCCGTATCCAGCCCCACATTTTCTATTGTGAATGAATATTATATCCCGGGCGGAAAGATCGCCCATTTTGATATGTACCGCATCGGATCGGAAGAGGAACTCTACGGAACCGGATTCTATGATTACCTCGACGGGAAGAACATCATTCTGATGGAATGGAGCGAGAATGTTCCGTTCGCCGTGGATGAGGATGCGATCCGTATCACGATTGAAAAAGGAGAAGGGGACACAAGAAGGATCCGGATCGTGTCTCCCGGGGAGTTGAAATTTTGATCATATTCAGTGTTGACTCTGCTTCCGTCGCCGGAAGCGCTGCCCTTGTACGGGACGGAGAAGTCCTGTATGAATGTTTTGCGAAGGAAGGCCTGACGCACAGCGAGACGCTTCTGGAGCGGTGTGATGAGGTGTTCCGGAAGACCGGCTGTTCGCCGAAGGATGTGGACTGTTACGCCGTGACCTGCGGCCCCGGATCCTTTACAGGACTCAGGATAGGGATCAATCTCGTGAAGGGACTGGCTTTTCCCGCCGACACACCCTGTGTTCCGGTATCGACCTTCGAGGCACTGGCCAATCCGGCCATTGCTCTGGGACGGGATATCCTCTGCGTGCTGGATGCGAGACAGAAGAGGGTGTATTGCGCTGCATACCATGTCGATAACGGGGAACTTGTTCCTGCAACGGAAGGAAAGATCGTCGCGATCAGGGATCTGAACGCAGAGATGCTGGAAGCCGGGATCCATTCACCGGTCGTGGTCGGGGATATGGCGGAAGCGGTCTCCGGTCAGGTGGAAGGGAGCACTCCCTGCCCGGCGGAAATGCAGGATGTACATGCCGCGGAAGTGGGAAGGATCGCGTACAAAAGGTTATTGAATAAGGAAACAGTAAGACCGGAAGAACTTGTTCCTGTCTATCTGCAGCTTTCGCAGGCGGAGAGAGAACGGATCGGGAAGGAGAATAAATAATACAATGAAGCTTGTAATCGGAGCGGATCATGGCGGATACGAACTGAAAGAGGACGTAAAGAAATACCTGCTGGAAAAAGGCTATGAAGTGGAGGACGTCGGTACTTTTTCGACAGCTTCCTGCGATTACCCGGATATAGCGAAGGCTGCCTGCGCAAAGATCCAGTCCGGAGAATGCGAACGAGGGATCCTTATCTGCGGTACAGGCGTAGGGATCAGCATGGCTGCGAATAAATGCAGGGGGATCCGTGCCGCCTGCTGCAGCGACACCTTTACCGCCCGGTACACCATGCTTCATAACGACGCCAATGTCCTGTGTTTCGGGGGGCGTGTCGTGGGGGCAGGACTTGCTCACGAACTGGTCGATGCCTATCTCAGCGGAACCTTTGAAGGCGGACGGCACAAGACACGTGTGGACAAGATCATGGCTATCGAAGCCGAACAGCTATGAGACATGGCGGACGATAAGAAAAGAGATCAGATCATAAGGATCGTGAAAAAGGCGGCGGCTGTGGCATTCGCGCTGCTCGGATTTGCCGTATGTGTGTTGCTGTTTTTGCTGTTCCTCCGTTCGGAGGCATTCCCGCTGAAGGCGCGCATCCTGTTCCTGATCTGCGACGGGCTGATGGCAGCTTCGATATTCTGGCTTTTGAAACGGTATCTGAATTCAGATGAGAGAGGATAAGAAAATGGGAAATACGGTATATTTTGTGGTTCCCTGCTATAACGAAGAGGAAGTCCTCCCGGAAACATCGAAAAGGCTTCTGGTTAAAATGAAGGATCTCGTGGACCAGGGAAAGGTCTCACCTGACAGCAAGATCTGCTTTGTGGATGACGGAAGCCGCGACAGGACGTGGACGATGATAGAGGAACTGCATGAGCAGCTTCCTGTTTTCACGGGGGTGAAGCTTTCACGGAACCGCGGACATCAGAACGCGCTGCTCGGCGGCATGATGACGGTCAAGGATGACTGCGACGCGCTGATCTCGCTGGATGCGGATCTTCAGGATGATCCCGACGCCATCGACCAGATGATCGATCAGTGGATCGACGGATCGGATATCGTGTACGGGGTTCGCAGCGCGAGAAAAACGGACACGTTTTTCAAGCGTTTTACCGCGGAGAGTTTTTACCGGATCATGGAACTGATGGGAGCTCAGATCGTATTCAACCACGCGGATTACAGACTGCTCTCCAGAAGGGCGCTGGATGCGCTGGCGGAGTACAGGGAAGTGAACCTGTTCCTGCGCGGGATGATCCCGACGATCGGTTTTAAAACCTCTACGGTTACCTATGAGAGAAATGAGCGCTTTGCCGGGGAGAGCAAATATCCCCTGAAGAAGATGCTCGCGCTGGCCTGGAACGGAATAACCAGCTTTTCCACACGCCCGCTTGAGATGATCGTTACCTTTGGAGTGATCCTCATGGCGGTCGCGGCGGTGCTGCTGCTCGTTTGCGCAGGAAGGGCGATTTGGGGAACGGCTCCCCAGGCGGTGGAAGTGTTCAGTTACTCCCTCTGGCTCATCGGTGGCATCCAGCTTCTGGCTCTTGGCGTGGTGGGAGAATATATCGGAAAGATCTATGCCGAAGCAAAGGGAAGGCCGAGATATATCATCGAGTCCTATCTCGGGTGAAGAATGTCTGACAAAGGCGGTGCGTCTAAGACGCGCTGCTTTTTTCATGGAAACCCTACAGTATGGTATAATAAACCGGATACGCACTTTGGCGTTTTAGGAGCAAAACTATGAAACTGTTCAAGCTACTGTTCAGCAGACTGGGCATCACCGCGATCATGGTGGTCCTTGAGATCGTTTATCTTGTTTCCTTGCTTCAGTGGCTCAGCCCATACATCGGATGGATCACCGGGATCCTACAGATCGTCAGCGTGTTTATCATTCTCTGGATCATCAATCAGAGCAGGCATCTGTCCGCTGATATGATGTGGATCGTACTTATTTTTATCGCTCCGATCCCGGGAACGGTGATCTATCTCATGCTCAGTTCGATCGGGAAGTTTCCCAGCAGGACCTTCCGCAACATCATGGGTGAGACCGAGCAGTGCGGAAAGTATTATGAGCAGGACGAGGCTGTCCTGAAGGAGGCCTGTGAGAGAGCGGGGGAGAGATCCGGGCAGCTGTACTACATATCGAGAACAGCCGGATTTCCCGTATACAGGAACGAAAGTTTCGACTATTACCCGATGGGCGAGGATTCCTATCCGGTAATGCTGGAGGAGCTGCGGAAGGCGGAATCTTTCATTTTCATAGAGTATTTCATCATTGAAAAGGGAAAGATGTGGAATGGGATCCTGAACATACTGAGGGAAAAGGCGGCAGATGGCGTCGATGTGCGGGTGATGTATGATGATTTCGGATCCATCAACACGCTTCCCTACCGCTATGCGGAGGCTCTGGAGAGAGACGGGATCAAGACGATCCACTTCAACCGTGTGAACCCGTTCTTGAACGGGATCCTGAATCACCGGGACCACCGCAAGATCATGGTCATAGACGGAAAGGTTGCCTTTACCGGAGGGATCAATCTTGCTGATGAGTATATCAATGTCAAGGAGCGCTTCGGGGTGTGGAAGGATAACTGCGTCCGGGTCCGGGGTGAAGCGGTGTGGAGCTTCACGCTGATGTTCCTCACCATGTGGAACGCCCTGAGAAAGGAAGACGAGGATTTTGAGGCTTTCCGCACACCGCAGGTTCCCGCTGTTTCCGATAAAGGTGACGGGTGGATCGCGCCATATGGGGAGACCCCTCTGGATGACGTGAACGTCGGACAGAACATCTACGAAAACATCCTCAACCAGGCGAAGAGGTACTGTTATATCTTCACGCCCTATCTGATCATCGATACGGATATGATCAATGCCCTGATCATGGCGGCGAAGAGAGGAGTCGATGTCCGCATCGTGACGCCGGGCATACCGGACAAAAAGATCGTTTACAATATCACGCGCTCCTTCTATTCCCAGCTTATTGCGGGAGGAGTGAAGATCTATGAATATACACCCGGGTTCATTCATGCCAAAGTGTTCGTGAGCGACGACAGGATCGCGACGGTGGGGACCCTGAACCTGGATTACCGCAGTCTGTATCTGCATTTTGAGAACGGCATCTACCTTTATGATGCGAAAGGCGTTCTGGATGTGAAGAAGGATGCGGAGGAGACCCTGTCTGTTTCCCACCGTGTCACTGCGGAAGAGAGCAGAAGAAGCCTCATACACACATTTTTATTCAGCATCATTCGTATTTTCGCGCCGCTGATGTAAGGAGGAAGATATGGCAAAAGCATTGTTGATCAACGGAAGTCCGAACGCAAAAGGATGCACCTATACCGCGCTTCGTGAAGTGGCTGACACCCTGGAAAAAGAGGGATTCGAGACCGAGATCGTTCAGATCGGAAAGGAAGCGATCCGCGGCTGTGTTTCCTGCGGATTCTGCAGTACACATGACAGATGTGTATTTGATGACGCGGTCAATCGCGTTCGACCCAAATTCGCGGAGGCGGACGCGGTGATCGTCGGCTCCCCCGTGTATTACGGGTCTCCCAACGGGACATTGATCGCATTCCTCGACCGTCTTTTTTATTCCAAGGGTGATATCGACCTCCGGATGAAAGTCGGCGCTTCGGTCGTATCCTGCCGTCGTGGAGGAAACACGGCGTCATTCGATGTTTTGAACAAGTATTTCACCATCTCGCAGATGCCGGTGGCCTCTTCCAATTACTGGAACAACGTCCACGGGTTTACCGCCGAAGATGTTCTCAAGGACAGGGAGGGACTGCAGACGATGCGGATCCTCGGAAGGAATATCGCGTTCCTTGTAAAGGCCATTGCGCTCGCCAAAGAAGAGTATGGCCTTCCTGAGAAAGAGGCGGTGCGCGAGTTTACAAGTTTCCCGGACGGGAAATAACAGAGAGGGAGAAGCTGTGAAGGAAGTTTGGGATGTGATCGTTGCGGGCGGAGGACCGGCAGGCTATACAGCTGCCGTATTTGCCGCCCGGAGGGGGCTTTCTGTACTTCTCCTGGAGAAGACGAGGTTCTCCCTGACAAAACTGAAGATCTCCGGAAAGGGGCGCTGCAACCTAACGAACAACTGCACGGTCCCCGAATATTTTGAGAACATCCTGAGAGGAGAGCGATTCCTCCGGAGCGCCATTGCGTCCTTTGGCCCTTCCGAGATCATGGCTTTTTTTGAAGAGGCAGGTGTGCCTCTGAAGACAGAACGGGGAAGAAGGGTCTTCCCCGTGAGCGACAAGGCGGCGGATGTGGCGCAGGCCCTTATCCGCGAAGCGGAGAGAAGCGGTGTAACGGTCCGCAATGAAGCGGTACTGTCTCTCCTGACGGATCAGGGGCGCGTTTCCGGTGTTGAGACCAGAAACGGCAGGATCGCTGCGCGTTCGGTGATTGTCGCGACCGGCGGCCTGTCTTATCCGAAGACCGGGAGCACCGGTGACGGATACAGGATGGCTGAGGATGCAGGGCATACCGTCAATCCCTGCTCTCCTGCGCTGGTGGCGCTGCGGTGCAGCGAAAAATGGATCCCGGAAGTGGAAGGCCTTTCGCTCAGAAATGTGACACTGGAATGCAGAAAAGGGAAGAAAGCGCTGTTCTCCCAGCAGGGGGAGATGCTTTTCACTGGAGACGGGATATCGGGACCGCTGTCCCTCTCGCTGTCTTCCGTTCTGGCGGGAACGGATGTTTCCGAGCTGAGGACGTGGATCGATCTGAAGCCCGCCCTGGATGGTGAGACGCTGGACCGCAGGATTCTCCGGGACTTTTCCGAAAACTCAAACAGGGAGTTCAAGAACTGCCTGGATCAGCTCCTGCCGTCATCCCTGATCCCTGTTATCGTGGATCTTTCAGGGATCGCCCCATCCAAAAAGGTGAATCAGATATCCTCCGCGGAGCGCAGAAGACTGGCGGATCTGCTGAAGCATCTTCCTGTGACGGTGACCGGAACAGCGGGATATGACGAGGCGATCGTCACGGCAGGCGGTGTGAACACGAAGGAGATCGATCCGAAGACCATGGAGTCGAAACTCGTCGGCGGACTGTATTTCGCCGGGGAAGTGATGGACGTGGACGGACTGACAGGCGGATACAACCTTACTATCGCATTTTCTACCGGTCATGCGGCCGGATCATCAGTACTTGGAGGAGAAAAACAATGAGAGCTGTTGCAATTGACGGGCCTGCCGGCGCCGGAAAAAGCACCATCGCCAAAAGACTGGCAAAGGATCTTGGATTTATCTATGTGGATACCGGGGCATTGTACCGCGCCATCGGCCTTTATACGCTGAGGAAGGGCGTGGACATCCATGACACAGAAGGAGTCATCGGACTGCTTCCCGAGATCACGGTCGATATCCAGTATGTGGGTGCGGAGCAGCATGTCTTTCTCAACGGGGAAGATGTCAACGGACTGATCCGTACGGAACCTGTCTCCATGGCGGCTTCCGCGGTATCCGCCATACCTGAGGTACGCACGTTCCTGCTGGAGACACAGAGAAGACTGGCAAGAGAATACAGCGTTGTGATGGACGGCCGGGACATCGGAACGGTCATCCTTCCGGATGCGGAGTGCAAGATCTTCCTCACGGCCAGCCCCGAGGTGCGCGCCAGACGCAGATACGATGAGCTGGTTGCAAAGGGCGTCAAGGCAGTCTATGAGGATGTCCTCGCGGATCTGAAACGGCGCGACTGGGACGACTCCCACAGGGAGACGGCTCCCCTGAAACTGGCGGAGGACGGGATCGAAGTGGATACGTCCGGCCTGGAACTGGAGCAGGCCATTGCGATGGTGAAAGAAGTCGTGATGAGAAAGCTGGGGTGAAGACAGATGGAGATCCGTCTTGCGGAAACGGCAGGATTCTGTTTTGGAGTGGACCGGGCAGTGAAACTGTGCGAGAGGCTTCTGGACGAGGGAAAAAAGGTAGCGACGCTGGGTCCGATCATCCACAATGACGGAGTAGTCGCGGACCTTGCGGCAAGAGGGTGCACCATCGTGGACGCTCCCGGAGAAACACCTCCCGGAGCGGTGCTGGTGATCCGCTCCCACGGTGTACCGAAGGCTGTCCTGGAAGAATGCTCTGCCCTCGGACTTCAGGTGGAGGACGCGACCTGTCCTTTCGTTTCCAAGATCCACCGGATCGTGGAACAGGCCGGGAAAGAAGGGAGACACGTTGTGGTCGCCGGAAGCCCGGAACACCACGAAGTGCTGGGGATCGTGGGGCATTGCGGCGGTCCCTGTGACGTAGTCGGATCCGCAGAAGGCCTTCTGGAAGTGTCATTTTCCCGTGATACACCGGTGACTTTGGTCGCTCAGACCACGTTCAGTATGGGAAAATACGACGAGATCAAAGCTTGTGCAAAAAAATACTATACAAATTTGACGGTTTTTGATACAATCTGTAGTGCGACGAATAAGAGGCAAACGGAGGCAGCTCAGCTGGCGAAGGATTCCGATTGTTGCGTCGTAATCGGGGGGCACAACAGTTCGAACACCCAAAAGCTCAAGGAAGTGTGTGAGCAATTCGCTCCGACATTTCGCATTGAGAATGCCGGTGAGCTGAAACCAGGGATGCTTGCCGGATATCAAAAGATCGGTGTTACTGCAGGAGCGTCTACACCGTATCTTGTAATCAAGGAGGTGCTCACTAGGATGAGCGAAATTAACCAAGAATTAGACTTTGAAACTATGATGGAGGAATCATTGAAGCCCGTTCACCGTGGGCAGCGTGTCGAAGGAACAGTCATCGAAGTCAGACCGAACGAAGTTGTTGTTGACATCGGCAGAAAACAGACCGGCATCGTTCCAATGGATGAATTATTGGATGATGCGTCGATGAACCCCGAAGAAGCAGTTAAGTTAGGCGAAACTTACACTTTCCAGGTTTCCAAAGTTGAAGACGAGAAAGGAATCGTGACCCTTTCCCGCAAGAGAGTCGCCAATGAGACCAGCATGGCTGAACTGATGGCGGCATATGAGAACGGAGAACCGGTAGACGCTTATATTACCGGTATTTCCAAGAAGGATAATGTCAGCAAAGGTCTTGTCGCAAATGTCAAGGGCGTTCGCGTATTTATCCCCGGCGGCCAAGCGACACTGCGCCGCGGTGAGTCTTTCGATGAGCTGCTTCACACAACTCAGAAGATCCTCATCACCAAGGTGGAAAAAGAGCGCAAGAGCGTGATCGGGTCGATCCGCGCCGTTCTCGAAGGAGATCAGGCAAAGAAACGCGAAGAGTTCTTCAAGACAGTCGAAGTCGGCAAGGAATATACAGGAACAGTCAAGTCCCTTGAGAACTACGGCGCATTTGTGGACCTCGGCGGAGTGGACGGCATGGTACATGTCTCTGAACTCAGCTGGAAGCGCATCCACAACCCGGCAGAAGTCCTGAAGGTCGGCGATGAGATCACCGTCTTCGTCAAGGATTTCGACCAGGAGAAGGGCCGCATCTCCCTCGGCTATCGCCGTGAAGAGGACAACCCCTGGAATCTGATCAAGTCCTATGAGATCGGATCCGAATTCGAGGCACCGATCGTGTCCGTGACAAAGTTCGGCGCGTTCGCACGTATCCTCCCGGATCTCGACGGACTGATCCACCTGTCCGAGCTCTCTACCGAGCATGTGGATGATCCCACAAAGATCGTCAAGGTCGGTGATGTCGTAAAGGTTCGTCTCATCGGTGTCGATGAGGAGAAGAAGCGCATCTCCCTTTCCATGCTTGCAGAAGGCGAGAAAGAGGCAGCACGCGCAGCCAAGCGCGCAGCAAAGGACGCGGAGAAAGAAGAATCCGCTGACGAGCAGCCTGTGGAAGAGTAATCTGTCAATGATACAAAACAGCAGTTGCGTTTAAAACGCAGCTGCTGTTTTTTTCTTCGCGCAAAAAGAAATCCCGGCACGGATGTGCCGGGATATATCGCAGATGGAGGATTAGAGCTGAGGACCAGCGGAGACCAGAGCCTTGCCGGCTTCATTTGTCTCATACTTTGCGAAGTTCTTGACGAATCTGTGGGCGAGGTCCTGTGCCTTCTCATCCCATACAGCAGGATCTTCGTAGGTGTCACGAGGATCGAGGATGCCGGTGTCGACACCGGGGAGTTCTGTCGGGATCTCAAAGTTGAAGATCGGGAGCATCTTGGTCGGAGCTTCGAGAACGCTGCCGTCAAGGATCGCGTCGATGATTCCGCGGGTATCCTTGATGGAGATGCGCTTGCCGGTGCCGTTCCATCCGGTGTTGACCAGATAGGCTTTCGCGCCGCTCTTCTCCATGCGCTTTACGAGCTCTTCGGCATATTTGGTCGGGTGCAGTTCCAGGAATGCCTGGCCGAAGCATGCGGAGAAGGTGGGGGTGGGCTCGGTGATTCCGCGCTCTGTGCCGGCCAGCTTCGCGGTGAATCCGGACAGGAAGTAGTACTTGGTCTGTTCCGGAGTCAGGATGGAAACAGGAGGAAGTACGCCGAATGCGTCAGCGGAAAGGAAAATGACGTTCTTTGCTTCCGGTGCGGAAGAAACAGGACGTACGATCTTTTCGATGTGATCGATCGGATAGGAAACACGGGTGTTTTCTGTGACGCTCTTGTCTGCGAAATCGATCTTTCCGTTCTCGTCTACGGTGACGTTCTCAAGGAGAGCGTCGCGGCGAATCGCGTTGTAGATGTCGGGCTCGGAATCCTTGTCCAGGTTGATGACTTTTGCGTAGCAGCCGCCTTCGAAGTTGAAGACGCCCTTGTCATCCCAGCCGTGCTCGTCGTCGCCGATCAGGAGACGCTTGGGGTCGGTGGAAAGTGTGGTCTTGCCTGTTCCGGAGAGGCCGAAGAAGATGGCGGTATTCTCGCCGTTCATATCGGTGTTGGCGGAGCAGTGCATCGCAGCGATTCCCTGGAGGGGCAGATAGTAGTTCATCATGGAGAACATGCCCTTCTTCATCTCGCCGCCGTACCAGGTGTTGATGATGACCTGCTCACGGCTGGTGATGTTGAATACGACTGCTGTCTCGGAATTGAGTCCGAGTTCCTTATAGTTTTCAACTTTTGCCTTGGAAGCGGTGTAGACGACAAAGTTCGGCTCGAAGTTTTCGAGTTCCTCAGCTGTCGGCTTGATGAACATGTTGCGGACGAAGTGCGCCTGCCATGCAACTTCCATGATGAAGCGGACTGCCATGCGGGTGTCCTTGTTCGCGCCGCAGAAAGCGTCTACGACGAACAGTCTCTTGTTGGAGAGCTCGTTGACAGCGATGTCCTTAACTGCTTTCCAGGTCTCTTCCGAAGCGACGTGGTTGTCGTTGGGATACTCGGGTGTTGTCCACCAGACGGTGTCCTTGGAGTTCTCATCCATTACGATGAATTTGTCTTTGGGGGATCTGCCGGTGTAGATACCGGTCATGACGTTGACGGCGTCAAGCTCAGTCAGCTGGCCTTTCTCATAGCCTTCGAGCTCGGGCTTCATCTCTTCTTCGAACAGAAGTTCATAGGAAGGATTGTAGACGATCTCGGTCGTTCCGGTGATGCCGTATTTGGTCAAATCGACTTTTGACATGATCTTTCTCTCCTTAGTTGAAATATAGTACAGGATCCGCTTCAGACAGAAGCAATCCAATCTTTACCGCTTAACATTATACATCAAATCCAGGGAAAAAAGATGAAACTGAGAAAAAAAGAACAGAAAAGTATTGACAGTTCAAATAAATTGAGTACAATTAAATCAAGATAAATATAAATAAGGCAAGGAGAACGAAAATGAGCTTATATGATTATTGTGTAGAAAAAAGAAACGGCGAAGCATTCGCGCTGGATCAGCTGAAGGGAAAGGTCCTCCTGGTGGTTAATACAGCGACCGGATGCGGATTCACACCCCAGTATGAAGGCCTCGAGAAACTTTATGAGACATACCACGATCAGGGACTGGAAGTTCTGGACTTCCCCTGCAACCAGTTTGCCAAGCAGGCTCCCGGGACCGATGAGGAGATCCATGAGTTCTGCACGATGCGCTATAAAACACAGTTCGATCAGTTCAAGAAGATCGACGTAAACGGCGAGAACGAGAGCCCCGTATACACCTGGCTCAAGGAGCAGATGCCCTCTGAGGACATCAAGGGCCTCAAGAACAAGGCCACAATGGCGATGATCTCCAAGATCAGCGACTCCTGCAAAAAGGAATCCGATATCAAGTGGAACTTCACCAAGTTCCTCGTGGACCGTGAGGGGAATGTCGTAAAGCGCTATGCACCTGTTGTGGATCCTGCTGAAATTGAAAAGGATATCAAAGGGTTGCTATAATTGAAGCAACAAAAAGATGAAGGAGATTAAACACATGGAACTGAAGGAAATCACAGTCGCTACTTTCGAAGAGGAAGTTCTGAAATCTGAAAAACCTGTTCTTGTTGATTTCAACGCAGACTGGTGCGGCCCCTGCCAGATGCTCAAGCCCACCCTTCACGCGCTTGCGGAGGAATCCGAGGATTACCGCATCGTTTCCGTGAATGTGGACGACGAGAGCGAATTGGCGGAGGACTATGATGTCTTCTCCATTCCCTGCCTGGTACTCTTCAAGGACGGAAAAGAAGTCGACCGCAAGGTTGGAGCGCAGCCCAAGGCAGCGCTGGAAGCCTGGCTGAAAGGATGATCCCATGTATGATGTGATCATTGTGGGAGGAGGTCCCGCCGGACTTACATCCGCGATCTATGCCCGCAGGGCAAGCAAGACGGTTCTCGTCCTCGAGGCACTCAACTGCGGAGGGCAGATCATCAATACCCCCGACATCGAGAATTATCCGGTGGAGCACCATATTTCCGGTGTGGAATTCGCCAACAAACTGATGGAACAGGCGGCCAATCTCGGAGCGGAGATCCGCTATGAGAAGGCAGTCGAAGTCAGGGATCTCGGAGAGGAAAAGGAAGTCGTTACACAAAACGGAAGTTACACCGGTAAGACCGTGATCCTCGCTACCGGATCCGAGAACAGAAAACTTGGAGTGGAGGATGAGGACAAACTTGTCGGAAGAGGTGTCTCCTACTGCGCCACATGTGACGGCAACTTCTACCGCAACAAGAACGTCGCTGTCGTGGGAGGCGGAAACACCGCCCTGGAAGATGCGCTCTATCTGGCGGATCTGGCGGCGAAAGTTTACCTGATCCACAGAAGAGATTCGTTCCGCGGAGAGGATACCACTGTTCAGCGCCTGAAGGAGCGGGACAACGTGGAGTTCGTCTACAACAGCAACGTGACGAAACTCAATGCCGAGAAGAGACTGAAGAGCATCGAGGTCACCAATAAGGACGGTTCCGTCCGTGAGATCCCGGTCAGCGGTCTCTTTATCGCTGTGGGAAGGATCCCGGAGAATCAGAATTTCGCTTCCGTGATCGAACTGGATGCCGCAGGATATGCAGTGGCATCGGAGAACTGCAAGACAAGGACGCCCGGCGTCTTCGTCGCAGGGGATAACCGCGTAAAGGACGTAAGGCAGCTCGTGACGGCGACAGCCGACGGAGCAGTTGCTGCCACGGAAGCGGTCAAGTATATCAACGCTCTTTAATTGTCAAAAAGACGCCGGTCCGTCCGGCGTTTTGTCTTATACGAGGAGGGAAAAATGTCGCTGATCAGTGTTTTGACCTGTGCAGTATTCCGCAGGGGAGATAAGAAAAGGGATGCCGGACTGACCACGCCGGATGATATCCGGAGATATGACGATATCCAGTATGGCCCCGACCGGAAATGGAATATGCTCGATGTGTACCGCCCGAAGGGCGAAGAGGGAAAACTTCCGGTGATCATCAGCGTCCACGGTGGAGGATGGGTCTATGGCGACAAGGAGCTGTATCAGTACTATTGCATGTCGCTGGCGCAGCACGGGTTTGCCGTGGTGAACTTCACGTACCGTCTCGCTCCTCGGTCCAAATTCCCTGCGCAGCTGGAGGATACAAATCTCGCGGTGAGATGGTGTCTGGAACATGCTGAGGAATACGGTCTGGACACCGATAATGTTTTCGCTGTCGGTGACAGCGCGGGTGCCCACCTCCTCGGACTGTACTGCTGCCTGTGCACAGACGGGGAATACGCGTCATCGGTCGGTGTCGCTCCACCTGAAGGATTCCTTCCGCGTGCAGTGGCGCTGAACTGCGGCGTATATCATCCGGAAAAGAAGAAAGGATCGGATATTACTGCTTTGCTGATGCGGGATCTTCTGCCGGGAAAAGGAACGGCGGAAGAGATGGAAAGGATCAGTGTGCTCAACCATCTGAACGCGGCGTTCCCTCCCTCGTTCGTCATGACCTGTGAAGGAGACTTCCTCGCGCAGGCGGCACCGCCCCTTGTTGAGAAAATGAAAGAACTGGGAGTTCCTGTCGAGTACCGGTATTACGGAGATCCCGATCATGTCCTCGGTCATGTGTTCCACTGCAATATGCGTTTGGAAGAAGGAAAAAAATGCAACGCGGATGAGTGCGAATACTTCCGCTCCCGAATCGTTTAAAAAAAGACGCTATAACAAAAAGTCGATCCGCACAATCGTGCGGATCGATCATTTTTTGCGGGATCACTGCTGCCGGACGGCGCGCAGGATCAGACCGATGCCACCAAAGAGCAGCGCAAGGATGCCGAACATGGCAAGGGCGGAGGTGGATACGATGTAAATGTGCGCGCTGAGGAGAATGGAGATCACCAGCGCAAGCGTGACGAGGGCAAGCAGGATCTTGGTGATCTTTCCCGGACGGAAGACGAGCAGGAGAAGGCAGACCGCCCATCCCACCAGAAACGCCGGCCCGGTGCTGAGGGCACCGATGCGGGGAAACAGGTAGTTCCCCACGCGGACCCGGGTGAAGAAAAGAATGGCTCCCACTGCGGTGAGCAGTACTCCGGCATAGAATGTGCCTGATTGATATTTTTTCATCCTATTTTGCCTCGTTGATCGGATCGATATCGTTGACAGTCCCGTCGAGATGGTTCACCCGAACGAGCCAGTCGCTCAGTGACGGACTGATTGCATCCGCCCATGTGAGCAGATGGCAGGGAAGGGAAGGCACCATGATCTCCTTTTTCTTTCGGACGATCGCCTTTACGACGGCCTTTGCTACAAGATCCGGGTTTCCCTTCGGGGTGATGGAGGGGACATCCACATGTCTTATCTGGGGAGTATCCATCCGGCTGGGATAGATGATCGCCGCATGAACTCCCGTTCCTCTCAGTTCCTGTCTGAGGACCTGGAAGAAACCGTTCATAGCGAACTTAGCGGCTACGTAAGCGGCATCCGGCGGGACTCCTTTCTTTCCGTCCATGGAACAGGTCGTAACGATGGTTCCGGTCTTCCTTTCCAGGAAATAGGGAAGCACAGCGTAGACACAGTTGAGACAGCCGAAGAAATCGACTTCCATCAGTTTGCGGATCTGATCCATGCGCAGATCCTTGGCAGGACACCGCAGATAGATTCCGGCGTTGCAGTGGAAGACATCGAGACTTCCGAGTTCGCGTATCGCGGTATCGACCGCTTCCCTGATCCTTTCCGCGTCGGTGACGTCGGCTTCGATGACGACCGCTTTTCTCCCCATTGCCCGGATCTCAGCGGCGGTCTCTTCCAGCCGCTGGCGGTTCCTGGCGATCAGAGCAACGTTTGCGCCTTCCTTCGCCACTCGGATGGCGGTCGCCCTGCCGATACCGCTGGACGCCCCGGTAATGGCAATATTCTTGTTTTCCAGTTTTCCCATTTTTTCTCCTTCAGCGACGGATGATCTGCTCATCGTCGATCTTGTCTGCTTCCTGCAGGATGTTTTCCATGATCATTCCGGCTACCTCTGCCGGATCGAGGAATGTGTCGGATTTATCGCTCGGGATATAGTCCCGTGAATGGTCCCAGAAAGGGGTGTCCATGCCGGAGGGATAGACGGCAACTACCTTGACCGATGTCCCCGCGTAGGCGGCTTTCAGCGCTTCGGTATAGCCCCGCTCGCCCCATTTGGCGGCGCAGTAGAGCGCCTCTTTCGGCTTTCCTTTCAGCGCGGCGGAGGAGAGAATGTTCACGACCTTCAAATCACTTTCTCCGCATGACCGGAGCACTGCGGTTGTCAGCAGCTCCATACCGCGGAGCCCCTGAAGGGATACTTCCACATCTTCCGGAGTGTAGTCCGCCGGGGAGCGGAATACGCCCCTCTCGGCGCAGTTGATCAGGATCCCGATCTTTCTCCCGCGGCTGATCGACTGCACGGTATCTTCTATGAACTTCGGATCGGTGAGATCGCCCGTATGGAAGGAGACCGCTTCACCGAATTCCTCTTTGAGACGGGCAGCTTTGGCAGGATCCCTGGAGATGCTGACCGCGCGCAGGCCGCGCCGGTACGCTTCCCTTACCAGCTCCAGTCCAAGACCGCTGCTTCCGCCCGTGATAAGGATACAATCTTCCATAATTCTTAAAGACTCCTTAAACGTCTGTATCTGTATTATAGCAGATGGCTGTGAAATAATTGGATCATGATACCTCGTTTGCGCTGTGTGCCGGTGACTTTCTTGTCGGGGGAAAGGAACGATGCTATGATTTTTCTGGAATGACAACGATCTTCAGCTTGATCAGAATATGGGAGAAGTTCACGGTTATGTTCAGTACGATCGATATGCATTGTGACAGCCTTATGGCTGCAGAATTCCGGGATGGCCCTACTGCGGATCTGTTCGACCGTCCGGAACAGGCCATCGATATCAAGCACCTGCTGAACGCAGGCGCGATGGCTCAGTTTTTCGCGATCTTCATTCCTCCTCAGGAGGCGTTCACCCGTATGAAGAATCCTGTCGATGGGCCGCAGTATATCGAGGACTGCGCGCAGATCTTCGAGAATACGATCGCCCGTCACGGGGATGTGGTGGCAAAGGCCTGCAGCGCGGCGGATGTGGAGAGAAACCGAAAAGAGGGAAAACTGTCCGCGATCCTTGCGATGGAGGACGGTGTCGAGGTCCGGGGCGATATGGCGAAACTGGATCACTTTTATGACCTGGGGGTCCGCTCCCTTGCGCTCACATGGAATTTTGAGAACTGTTTCGGAGCGCCGAACTCCAAGGATCCGCATATCATGGGCAAAGGGCTCACCGAATTCGGAAAGGAAGCAGTGAGACATATGCAGGACATCGGGATGCTGGTCGATGTGAGCCATGCGTCTGACGGAGTTTTTTACGATGTGTGCCGTATCGCAAGACTGCCCTTTATCGCGTCACATTCCAACTGCCGAAGCGTGGCAAACCACACCCGCAACATGACCGACGATATGATCCGGGAGCTTCACAGACACGGCGGATGTATGGGGATCAATTTTCTTCCGGGTTTTCTGGATGATACACCGGGGAACATGGAGAGCCGCGTAAAGGATATGGTGGAGATGGCACTTCATGAGAAGGAGATCGCGGGGATCGACGTGATCGCCATCGGAACGGATTTTGACGGCATGAGCGGCGATCTGGAGATCGATCATCCGGACAGGATGTATATTCTCTATGATGCGCTGGCCCGTGCCGGATTCAGCGTGGATGAGATCGAGAAGATCGCTTTCGGCAATGCGCTGCGCGTCATGAAAGATGCGATGCACTGAGTGTTAAACGGGCAGACGGTGCCCGGGGAATTGTTTGTGTTTTTTCCGGAGAGGAGGGTACGGCATGTTCAGCAGAGAAACGGTATTGTTTTTGATCGTGGCTGTGGGAGCGGTCCTGCAGGCAATGTTCATCGCGGCGGAGCACAGAGAGAAGTATATCGCGGCGGATATCCTGAAAGGCGCGGCTTCACTGATGTTCGTGCTGCTGGGGTATATCGCGTACCACACTGTGAACAACGCGTTCAACAGGCAGTTTTTCATGGGACTTCTGTTCGGTATGATCGGGGATATCCTCCTCAACCTGCGTTTCGTGTTTGAGAAGAGCGGACAGAAGATCTTCCTGGCCGGTATCCTTGCGTTTCTGATCGGGCACGTGATCTATCTTCTGGCCCTGATCTCGCAGGCAAGGTACGGGTGGTTCTGGCCGTGCGTGGCAATAGGCGCCGCTGCTGCCGCCCTGCTTCTGGCGTATATCTTCCGGACGATGGAGGTTAAAACGGCGTTCAAGATCTTCGGCGTGTTTTATCTGGGAGCGGTGTTCATCATGACCGCGATCGCCCTCGGTATCGCCTTTTTCGTTCCATCGGGGAGAACCGTCCTCTACGCGGTCGGAGCAGTCCTGTTCACCGCTTCGGACGTGGTGCTGATCTTCAACACGTTTTCCGGAGTATCGAAATTCTCCCGGCGGATCATAAACCTGACACTGTACTATGCCGGACAGATGCTGATCGCCTGTTCACTGTTTTTCTAAAGAAGGAGACTGCTGTTGAAAGAAATCGAAACAAGAGGAAATTGCTATCTGTCCCTCCCGCTTTACGGAAGGGGGGACTGGTATTACTCCAAAGACTACCCGTCCGGTGATCTCTATGAAGCGGAAGAGATATGGAAAGACGGAAAGATCCCTTCAGGGACAAGTCTCTTTCTCATCCGTTACCCCGAGGGGAAAGCCGTTGAGCCCATCGCGCGCAGGGAGGGACTTGTTCTGGAGGATCCCGTTTACTGCGAAGGATATCTGTATCTACTCAGCGTGGACTTTTCCGAGAAGACTGTTCATATCGACCGGTTCTCCTGTGACGAGGAGATGCTGGAAAGGGTAGCCGCCATGCCGCTTGAAGAGATCCCGGATTGCTACAACCTGAAACTTCACGCGGCTCCGGTCATGCTCTCCCGGCAGGCAAACGACGGAACGTTCGACATCCTCTGGCCGGAAAGAGAGCGATTCAGCATAGGGACCAGGGAATCCTTTTATCTCCGGGACGGGGAAAAGCTCTTCTTCTCTTCCTGGGAAGAGGATCCGGAGTACCGGGAAGAGGTGATCATGAGGGATCTGGAGGGCAGGCTCATCTCCCGCATGGACGGAGATATTTGGGTGATGCCCAACGGGGAACACTGGCATCTCGGAGGAAAGGCGAAGTGACGGGAGGTGGCGTTATGAGAAAAAGAGACCGGATCCTGATCGGGGCGGGAGTATTTCTGATCCTTCTGGCGGTGATCATCGGCGTGACGTCGATGGCGCGGCAGGAGACAGCGACCGATCCGAAAGGGAAGAATGAGCGGGAATCGGCAGCATCGGCTTCGACCGGAGAGGGCAAGATCTTTCTGAAGGATATCACGCTTTCCGGAGAGACGATCCAGTCCGGACTCAGGGAGATCGGGAAGCTTTGCACGGCGGAATACGATTTCACCCATGTGGAGACGTTTGAGTCACAGAAGGACCTCTTCGGACTGAAGATCCCCGGGACGAAAGCGAGTTACGTATACAGTTATGACGGAACGATCATGGCAGGCGTGGATTTCACCAGGATCTCGGTGGAAAAGGATGATGCCAGAATGCGCATCACGATCCACTTTCCCAAGGTGGAGATCATCTCAAGTGAGATCGACATGGACAGTTTCACCCTCTACGGGGAGAAGAAGAGCATCTTTAATCCCTTTGAGGTGGAGGACTTTGCGCTGACACAGAGCGATATGATCCGTATGGAACTGGAAAAGGCGGTGGAGGACGGGATCCTGGACAGGGCAGCAGAAAATGCCGAGCAGATCCTGATCAATTTCCTCACAGGGACCTTTGATCTGGACCGGTATGAGATCCGGGTCACTTTCGCGAAATAGGGAAAAGAGAGGCCTGCCCCTCTTTTTTGCGAAAAATGAACAAATTGTGAATGGATATATTGCAAATGCCCTTGTCTTGTGATTAAATGCTAGTAATGACTTTAAATCGGTACAGAGATGCCGGCAAGTTCGTAGGTTAGCAGAGCCCAAGGGGTTTATGCGGTCTTGCCGTGCGGCAAGGCCTTTTTTAGTGCTTTAGGGAAGGAGGGAGATGCATGGAATTCAAGGCTCAGATCATGGGAAAACAGGACGTGGAGAGAACGCTCATCAGACTTGCTCACCAGATCGTCGAGAAGAATCACGGGATCTCCGATGTTTGCCTGATCGGCATTAAAACAAGGGGGATACCTCTCGCACAGCGGCTGGCCAGACTGATTGAGTCGTTTGAAGGAACGCCTGTCCCTGTCGGGGAGCTTGACATCACGCTTTATCGGGACGACCTGTCCAAGATCAATGAAGATCCGGTCATCAGCCGGACGAATGTGGATTTCTCCGTCGTGGGAAAGACCGTCGTCCTGGTCGATGACGTTATTTTTACAGGGAGGACTGCCAGGGCGGCACTGGACGCGCTGATGGGTCTGGGAAGACCCGCGCGTGTACAGCTCTGCGTTCTCATCGACCGCGGTCATACAGAACTTCCGATCAGAGCGAATTTTGTCGGCAAGAACATACCGACTTCCCTGAAGGAAGTCGTAGCTGTCAATCTCGAAGAGACCGACGGGATCACCAATGTAGTTATCAATGAAATCTAAGGAGGAGATTCAAATGGGTAAAGACAATTACGGCTATCTGCCTGAGGAACGCCCGACGACGGGTAAACTGTTCCTCTATGCGCTGCAGCAGGTCATCGTCATGTTTCCTGCTACCATCACCGTCGCGCTGATCACCGGATTCCAGGTATCCACGACCATATTCGCGTCCGGTCTCGCGACACTTTGCTTTATCTTCATCACCGGCAAGAAGATCCCGCTCTATTACGGATCCAGTTTTGCTTATCTTTCCGCGGTGGCCTCCATGGCCTATGCAGAGGGAACGGCAGAGCAGATCGCTTCCTGGGAGAGTACGAAGATACTGCCCACAGAGCTGGTCTCCAAAGCACAGTTCGGGATCATCATGTCCGGTTTCGTATCCATTGCCGCCGGCCTTCTGGTGCGCAAGTTCGGGAAGGACACCATCGAGAAGATCCTCCCCGCTTCCATCACCGGTCCGATCTCCATGATCATCGGGCTGACCCTTGCCAAGAATGCCCTGAGTGATGCCGTGCCCGCAGAGGGCGGCGCAAACACCAACGCATGGCTCGTCGTATCCCTTGTCACGCTTCTTTCGACCATTCTTTATTCCAAATATCTCAAGGGATTCCTCGGACAGATCCCCCTTCTGCTCGGGGCTATGACAGGTTCTGCCTGCGCGGGCCTGCTCTATCTGATCGGCGGAAGCGATTACAATCTTTTCCGCTCTATCCCCGATGCGGCTCTGAATTCCCTCTGGAGCGCAGGACCCTTTGCGGTCCCCGCCTTCAGCCTTCCTAAGTTCTCCCTTACCTCCCTTATCGCCATCATGCCCATCGCCATCGCGACGATACCGGAATCCACGGCTCACATGTATCAGCTGGATATCTATGTCAACGATGTGGCAAAGAAAAAGGGCAAGAAACTGGGATACAGCCTCATTGACATGCTGGACAAGAACCTGATCGGCGACGGTCTGTGCGACATGATCTCCGGATTCGTGGGAGGCCCCGCCGGAACGAACTATGGCGAGAACATCTCCACCATGGCGATCACCAAGGTCTTTTCCGTTCCGGTCCTCATGGTGGCTTCCGTTATCGCGATGATCGTCTCCTGCTTCACTCCTCTGATCAAGGCGATCTACGGCATCCCGCTCGCAGTTATCGGCGGCCTTGAGGTATACCTCTTCGGCGCGATCGCTGCCCAGGGAATCGCGATCATGATCGACAAGAAAGTGGATATGTTCTCCAGCAAGAACATCGCCGTTATCGCTTCCATCATGGTGATTGGAGTCGGCGGACAGTATGCCTTTGAAGGAAACATTCCCTTCTTCGGAATGAACATCCCCTGTGTAGCGGGAGCCTCCATCTTCGGAATCGCGCTCAATGCGCTTCTTTCCATCGGTGAAAACAAAGAGGAAAACAATTAATGCGGATTCAGGATCCCGGAGCCGGACGGTTCCGAGGTCCTTTTTGCTTCAGAAAAATGGACCGAACGGGTCCCTGCCCGGTCTGCCGGTACAGAAAAGCGTGGTATAATCAAACTGCCCCGGAACGCAGTGCTTCTGCAGGCGGAATACGTTTTTTGGAGGGACAACAATGAAATGGTTTATCGCTTCGGATATCCACGGATCGGCGAGATACTGCCGTGAGATGCTGGAAGCATTTGAAAGGGAGGGGGCGGACCGCCTCATCCTTCTCGGCGACCTTCTCTACCATGGGCCGAGAAATGACCTTCCGGAGGAATACGCTCCGAAAGAAGTGATCGGGATGCTCAACGGATACAAGGACAGGATCTTCTGTGTCCGCGGCAATTGCGAGGCGGAAGTGGACCAGGCGGTTCTGGAGTTTCCCGTCATGGCGGATTATGCGCTGATGCCTCTGGGAAACCGGACGCTGTTCATCACCCATGGACACATATATAACACTTCCAAACTCCCTCCTCTGAAGAGAGGGGACATCCTCCTTCACGGACACACCCATGTTCCGGCATGTGAGGATCACGACGGGATCCTCTATCTGAATCCGGGTTCCGTGTCCATCCCGAAGGGCGGGAGCGAACGGGGATATATGACACTGGAGGCGGGGATCTTCTGCTGGAAAAAACTGGACGGCACGGAATATGACCGGCTCTCCGCGGAATCGTGAAAATGGCGTAAGACAGCTCCTTTTTCAGACGCTCTTTTGTGGTGAACAGAGAATCCGCTTGCGTTCCTTGTTTCTCCATGAAAACAGCATCTATAATGAAATCGGTATTATAAATATTTGAGGAGGAACGTGCAAAGATGAGCAAGATCAATGGGACCCCTACAGAAAGAGTTTTTAAAGGCGGCAATGAATATCTGCGTGTCACCATGAACGGAAAGGATTATGACCTGCCCTTTAAGGTGCTGGCGGGAAAGAAAGTCGCATTCCTGGATATTTCCGGACAGGTGAGCCTGAACGAAGCTGCTGCCAGTGACCTGGTGGAGATCCTGGATGAACTGGGCGTGGAATTCGATACGATCCTGAATCCCGTTTCCAAGAGCAATGCCCTTGCACATTCCATCGCGCTGAAGTGGAACGCGAAAAAAGGCACGGATATCAATTACACCGTTGTTGCCAGAAAGAACGGCGACGGGAATAAGATCCAGGCGGTGTACCGCTCCGTGACCACCCCGAAGGATCAGGTCATGTCCCTGACCGATGATGACGCGGAATATCTCCGCGGCAAGAGGATACTGGTCGTCGACGACGTCTATGGCGGCGGCGGGACGACAAAAGGCCTTATGGAACTGGCGGACAAGGCCGGAGCGATCGTGGCAGCCCACGCGGTGATCGCGGTGGAGGCCGGTGTGGAACTCCCCAAAGGGATCATCTACCTGTTCACCCTTCCCCTGGCGGAATGAGAGAATACGAATAAGAAGAGCGGCGCCTCAGCAATGAGACGCCGCCGGTTTTTTGTGTTTGTTCAGATGCGGGAAAGATCTCCTTCCAGGACGACCGGCCCGAATCCCCTGATCTCATCCAAAAGCATGGAGTCCGGAAGCGAGTGGTAGATGAAGATCTTTTTGCCCTGCATGAAGGCTTCATACATTTCCAGAAATGTGGAAGCGCCGATATAGTTTGGGATCGTCACTCCGTTTTTCTGCTTCGGCTCATTCAGCACGAGAACGGCATTCAGCCCCGCGGTGCGGTCCCTGCTCTGGAAGTACATCTCCTTGAAGAAACGGAGATACTCCTCCTCGCTCATGCTGTCGGTGTCTTCGTTGTAAACGGGGTCGTCAAAGCAATTCGGCATGACCGGTACGTGGCCGAGGTCTACCAGTTTTTTCGCGATGGAGGGTATAATGGGGTATGCTGTTGTGGAACAGATGATGCCGATGACCATGGGGCAACTCCTTTCAGTCTCTAGGAGAATTATAGCGGAAAAGGAAACGGGAATGGAACTGGATCTTCTTTTGAGGCAGATCGTTTTTTCTGATCTGATGCAGGGAAACTGCTTTGTCGACGTGCTGCGGAAGGTGAGGGAGATGTCTCTCTTCCGGGATCTTCCGGATGATGAGATGGCCGCGCTGTTCGAACAGGCGAAGGACCGGCTGTCTGCCGGGAACGGGGATGAAGCGGAGTTCTTCGCGTGGGCGGTACAGGGACTGAAAACAGGAGTGTTTGAGGACTGACGGATGCGGATAGACTGGGCAATACTGGAGTGGATCGAAGACACCTTCGTCTGCGCCTTTCTGGATAAAGTCATGCCGGCGGTCACCCATCTCGGGGATCACGGGATGATATGGATCGCCATCGCCCTGTGTCTCCTTTGTCACGATCGGACAAGGGAAACGGGGAAGAGGATGCTTCTGGGGATGCTGTGCGGATTCCTCATAGGAAACGTTGTGCTGAAGAACCTCATCCGGAGGGCGAGACCGTGCTGGTTCTATCCGGAGAGGGAACTGCTTATTCCTTCCCCGAAGGATTTCTCTTTCCCCTCCGGCCACACGCTGAGCAGCTTTATCGCTGCCTTTACCCTTTTCCGGCGTGACAGAAAAGCAGGAGCTGCGGCGCTGATCCTGGCATCCTGCATCGCTTTCAGCAGGCTCTATCTCTATGTTCACTTTCCGTCGGATATCATCGGGGGTGTGCTCCTCGGATACGCGGTCGCCGGACTGACCGGAAGGATATTCGAGATGTTGTCCGCGAACGGCGGAACAAAAGAAAACACCCGGACGTGATGACCGGGTGGATGACGGTATATTATGCAAGGCCTTCCTCACAGGGATCGCCTTGTTTTCTTCTGTAGTCGTAATACAGTTCCTCTGTGGCGAGAGCCATCTTGGTGACCGAGAAATCCCTGCCTTTCGGGTACGTGTACCAGGTGTCCTCGATGGTGTTGAGATCAACGCAGTCTCCGTGCTTGAAAAGATACAGGTACTCGATATGACAGGAGTACAGTGACGGAACGGGCTTTTCCATGGTGTATACGGTGCCGTCTTCTGATGTGACTTTGACGCGGAACCCGTTCATGTCGTGGACCATGGTCCCCGAGCCCAGGGGAATGAACTTCCTGGCGTTGGGAAGGCTTTCCACAGTAACGTCAAGCACACCCGTGGAGTAGGTGCCGTTTGCCACTTCTTCCCTCACGTTTTTTCTTTCCCACTCGTACCAGTCGGGAATATGTTCGAACTCGGTCTCGCCCGAATCCGCATGGAGTTTTCCGTAGACATCCATCGTCCATGTCTTGCCGCAGTGATCGCATTTCAGGACGGCACCGGAAGAGGACATGCGGAACTCCGTTTTGCAGCAGGGGCACTGGTAAAGGATCTTCTCAAGTCCCACGGCGCGGTCTCTGAAGCCGACCCGTACGCGGTTTTCCGCCTGCCATCTGAAATCATCATACTGGAATTCATGGACCAGCGCGCGGTTGATCTCATCCGCGGTGAGGGCTTTCAGCTGGTCCGGGGTGAAGAGAAGCTTCATGGTGGCTTCCGTCGGAGCGACGCCGCGCTCCTTCCTGGTGTTCCAGAACGGATGGTTGATATGATGCCCGTGGCAGATCAGGACGACCACCGGTATCTTGAGAAGTTTGCAGAACTGTCCGATGGATTCCGGAAGAGGGGCGGTCGTGCCGCAAAGGGAATATCTCGCCTCCGGATAGAGGCCGATGATCCCGCCATTTCTTGCCGCACGGATCATTTGCCGGACGACGAGGGGATCATTGGTGAATTTTCTCTTGCAGATACAGCCGATAGCGCGGAGGAGCCACTCCCGCCCGATATACCCGTCTATTGCCACGACATAGTTTGCCACGTGCGGGAAGGTAGCGGCAATGGACACCTTCATGTCGTAGAAGGCGTTGTGGTTGCCAAGGAGAAGGTAAGGCGGCTTGAGCCCCTCTACCCCGATCTTTTTGATTCTGGTCCTGTGGAGCAGGAGACTCGGGAAGCACAGGATCCAGAGAAGGATCCGGAAAAGCCAGAAACATTTCCGCGGAGGCTTTGCCATGTCAAAACGCTCAAAGTTGTCAGCCATACCGTGCACCTCTTTCCTGAAGTTGCATGTATTGTAGCATTCTTAAGACGCGGTTGTCACCGAGCCTGTGGTATACTGTCAGAAAACGGAAGAAGGAGAAACAGAGTCAATAACCCCGCCCGATTCAAAGAATCGGACGAGGCTTGTCCAGTAGGATGAGCCTGATTGATAAGCCTGAGTCTTGAAACAGAGACTACGTTATGTAGTGACGCATAAGCAACTCACCTTAGGATGCTCCACAAGTTCTAAGCTCTGAGGATATGCATTAAACATCTCTGAGGGTAGGAGAAGTGTGCATATCTT
>Ga0256404_1003983_pt1 | contig 28814 bp, 26 predicted proteins | sample RumenRJG_01DNA_FD_185990 | JGI IMG/M metagenome (GOLD analysis project Ga0256404, IMG submission 185990) | Bovine rumen microbial communities from Lethbridge, Alberta, Canada - RJG_01 | ecosystem: Host-associated > Mammals > Digestive system > Stomach > Rumen | place: Canada: Alberta | collected...
ATAGGAACCTTAGATGCAATTGCATAATGTCTTGAATCCTGTTCATTTTGAGATGAATGCATTCCAGGATCATCAGCAACACCGATAATCATACCAGCATTAACACCTGTATAGCTTAATGTAAAGAGGGGATCAGCCGCCACATTAAGACCAACATGCTTCATTCCACAAAATGATCTTTTTCCGCCGAAGCTTGCACCAAATGCAGACTCCATTGCCACCTTCTCATTAGGTGCCCATTCTGCATAGATTTCATCATATTTTGCAGCAAATTCTGTTATCTCAGTACTAGGTGTGCCAGGATAACTAGAAACAAATTCACAGCCAGCTTCATATAAGCCTCGTGCAGCTGCTTCATTTCCTAACATTAGTTTCTTAGACATATCATTCCTCCATAAATTATGTAATGCTTAATTAGCTTTTTATCTGAGCCTCTACTAGTGGCATATCACAGTATCTCTCTCGAAGAACTGGCTTCTCTATCTTACCAGTTGGATTACGAGGTATATCTGCAAAGATAATCTTTCTAGGCCTCTTGTATCTAGGAAGTTCTAAGCAGAACTTATTAATCTCGTCTTCACTTGACTCTACATTAGGCTTAAGTTCAATTATTGCAGCTGAAATCTCACCTAGTCTTGCATCAGGAAGACCTATGACAGCAACATCTTTAATCTTATCATTAGCGCGAAGGAAGTCTTCAATCTGAACAGGATAGATATTCTCACCACCTGATATTATTACATCCTTCTTTCTATCAACTAAGTAAATAAAGCCATCCTCATCTTCCTTAGCCATATCACCAGTCCAAAGCCATTCGCCCTTAAGAATCTCATCAGTGGCTTCCTTATTCTTGTAGTATCCTACCATAACACCAGGACCCTTAACTGCAAGCTCACCAACTTCACCCTTATTAACCTCAGTTCCATCTTCTCTTACAATCTTAGCTTCCCAATGATATCCTGGTTTACCAATTGCTCCAACCTTATGTACATTTTCAACACCAAGATGAACACAACCAGGTCCAAGTGATTCAGAAAGTCCATAATTAGTATCGTATTTGTGATGTGGGAAGTACTTCTTCCATCTCTTAATAAGACTTGGTGGAACAGGCTGTGCACCAATATGCATAAGTCTCCACTGGTCTGTAAGATGATGTTCAAGATCAATTCTTCCATCATCTATCGCATCTAATATATCCTGAGCCCAAGGCACAAGTAGCCATACAATTGTACATTTCTCCTCAGTTACAGTTCTAAGAATCCATTCTGGCTTTACACCCTTAAGAATAACTGCCTTAGAACCTGTTATAAGAGAACCAAACCAATGCATCTTAGCTCCTGTATGATACAATGGAGGGATGCAAAGGAATACATCATCCTGCGTCTGACCATGATGATTTGCCTCTGTCTCACAAGAAGCAACAAGAGCACTATGCTTATGAAGAATTGCTTTAGGAAATCCTGTTGTTCCAGAAGAGAAATAAATTGCAGCAATATCATCCTCATGTAATTCAATTGGAAGTCTCTCTGTTGATGCAAATGCTGCAAGTTGAGTCAAATCTTCTGCATAATCAGGACAATCCTTTTCAAAGCCAACATAGAATTGAAGCTTAGTCTTCTCTAGGGAATCATGTATTGGATTCATTCTCTCAACGAATTCCGGTCCAAAAATAAGAATTTCAATATCAGCCAGGTCACAACAATACTCGATTTCATCACTTGCATATCTAAAGTTAAGTGGTACGACGACACATCCTGCTTTAAGAATACCAAAATAGATTGGTAGCCATTCTATACAGTTCATCATTAGAATACCTACCTTAGTTCCCCTCTTAACATTTCTTGTAAGAAGGAAATTACCAACTCTATTGGCCATTCTATCAAATCTGCGCCATGTCATAGAGCGTCGATAAGGCATGCCCGGAAGAGCCAGTTCTATAAGGCTGGCTTCACGCCATGTCTGAGCGTTGTCCCTTTCTTCAGTTGGATTAATTTCTACTAATGCCTCTTCATGTGCACGATATCTGGCATTTCTTTCTAGAAAATCTGTAATTACCATTTTTTTAACCTCTTTTATCTTTTTATGATATAATTACGATGTTGCCACTCCCTATACTGGCACGGAGGGGAGGGATGACATATAGAAATACTAACTACCATTCTATTCTCTATTATGGCAGATATAATCGCCTATTATATCTGCAAATGGTTAGATAGAGATAAGTAGGCAACTAGCCTAGGGTTTAAGCCACCCTGCATAAACGGAATAAAAACCCCACGAACTCGCGATTCGTGGGGTTTTGCATTGACATATAGATTTCACTAACTACCTCTATATATTCTTGCCTAAAACAAATATACCATAATTCTGTTAATATTTCAACAAAACACGCATATATTTATATGTCCCACTTCTTTTATTTATTATCACTTGACTCCTCTTGACGGATTTCCTTGGTACGGATTTCCTTAGTAATCTGAGAGATAAATTCGTCAAGCGGCTTAACGCCTTCATCCCCTGCGAAACGGCTTCGAACTGATACAGTCTTGTCATCGCGTTCCTTCTCGCCTACGACTATCATATATGGCAGCTTGTTAAGACGGGCTTCACGAATCTTGAATCCAATCTTCTCTGCTCTGTTATCAACAGTTGTTAAGATTCCATTTTTCTTAAGCTCTGCTTCTACTTCCATAGCGTAATCAGCATATTTCTCAGAGATAGGAAGGACTCTAACCTGCTCAGGACATAGCCATGTTGGGAATTTGCCTGCGTATTTCTCAATAAGCCAAGCTAGCGTTCTCTCGTAGGAACCAATTGACGAACGATGGATTATTCCTGGACGAACCTTGTCGCCATTCTCGTCAATGTAATATAAGTCAAATAGTTCAGCATTATACTCATCCCACTGAACAGTTATAACTGTATCATCCTTACCATATACATTCTTAGCATTAATATCTACTTTAGGACCGTAGAAGGCTGCCTCTCCTTCTGCTTCATAGAAATCAATGTCTAATTCATTAAGGATATCTCTCATATGCTGCTGAGTTTTCTCCCAAGTCTCAGCATCGCCGATGTATTTGTCAGTATTATTAGGATCCCACTTAGACAGACGATATGTTACATCCTCTTCAACACCAAGTGTCTCCATAACATATTTTGCAAGGGCAAGACATCCCTTGAACTCTTCAACCATCTGGTCTGGTCTTACAATTAGATGGCCTTCAGACAATGTAAATTGTCTTACACGAGTAAGACCATGCATCTCACCTGAGTCTTCATTTCTAAAAAGTGTAGAAGTCTCTGAATAGCGATGTGGCATGTCTCTATAGCTATGAGGTGTAGCCTTGAATACATAGTATTGGAAAGGACATGTCATAGGACGAAGAGCTAGCATCTTATCCTCATTATCAACATCCTTAGGATCAGGAATAACGAACATTCCATCCTTATAATGATACCAATGCTGTGACTGCTTAAATAAATCAGGCTTTGCCATAAATGGAGTCTTAGTTCTCTCATATCCCCACTCATTATCCTCTAAATCCTCAATCCAGCGAATAAGAGTCTGCATAATCCTATTACCCTTAGGCATAAGAAGTGGAAGACCCTGACCAATAACATCAACTGTAGTAAATAACTCCATCTCACGACCAAGCTTATTATGGTCTCTCATCTTAATATCCTCAAGATGGTCAAGATGTGCCTTCAATTCATCCTTACTAGCATAGGCTGTTCCATATATTCTTGTAAGCATTTTATTATGCTCATCACCTCTCCAGTATGCACCTGAAGATGATAAGAGCTTGAATGCCTTAATAAGCTTAGTATTAACAAGATGAGGTCCAGCACAAAGGTCAACAAAGTCATCTTCACCCTGTCTATAGAATGAAATAGTTGCATCCTCTGGCAAATCATTAATAAGCTCTACCTTATATGGCTCATTTCTATCTTCCATGAACTTAACAGCCTCAGCTCTCACAAGCTCAAATCGCTCAAACTTAGGCTTAGACTTAATAATCTTCTTCATCTCTGCTTCAATCTTATCTAAGTCTTCTCTTGTAAATGGTTCTGTGTCAAAATCATAATAGAAGCCATCTTCAATTGAAGGACCAATTGCAAGCTTTGCGTCTGGTCTAATCTTTTTAACAGCTTCCGCCATAATATGAGAGCATGTATGACGAAGAGCAGAAAGTCCCTCTTTATCTCTTGAAGTAAGTATCGAGAGATTACAATCTGAATCTATTGTAGTTCGAAGGTCACGCACTTCACCATCTACTTCTATTGCACATGCATTTCTGGCAAGTCCTTCACTAATATCCATTGCTATTTCAAGGCCTGTCATCTTACCTTCATATTCTTTTTTAGAACCGTCTTTTAATGTAATAATCATCTCTTACTCCTTTACATACATTAATAAACATCTGTATAATTCTTACTATCATTAATCAATATCAAGTATCAATAATACAATCGCAATAACAAATATACCTATGCTAGAAATCATGGTCCACTTACCAACCTTCTTCCAACCCTCTATACTCAAGTTCTTAAAACCAGGTCTTAATGAAAACAGACCTATTTTATGACCTGTAAACATATAAATTCCCACAAGTAAAACTGATATTGCGAAAATTAACATTAGTGTACCAAATGGATTCATAACTAACACCTTAATATATCATCAATTAAATTAAAAATTATCTACCGCAGCATTTCTTGTATTTCTTACCACTACCACATGGACATGGATCGTTTCTTCCTACCTTCTTATCTGATACAAATGTGTGAGCGCGCTTCTGATCCATAATAAGACTCTTCCTGGTATCAGCATCGAATATATCATCCCACTGTGGAAGTGTATATAGCCACTCAGCTTTGGCATCAACCATGTTTCTGAATAGCTTCTCATTATCAAAATCAATAGTAACCTCAGTATCTTCCTTCATCTCTTCAATAGGATTAGGAGTAACTAAGCTATCATTGATTCCATCTAAGAATCCAACAAATGTTAATACCTCTAAATTGTATTGTTTAGCAAGTTCAGCAACTGTTCCCTTTACAACTTCATCAGGATTAGCTAACAGCTTCTCATACACCTTCTTCTCTTCTTCAAAATACTGATTCCAAAAGCTCTGTGCAGATACCTGATCTGTCTGAGATTCGTATGCTACATTTCTCCATGTCTCTAATAGTGTCATTTATATTCTCTCCTTATAATTCTAATTTCTGCAATATACAACTTACTTATTATAACAAAAAAGTTACATAAACTCAAAAAATACCTAAGAAAATATTGCTTTTTTATAATAAACCAATTATATTCTTATATAACAGTTAATAATTTCTACTTAGATATATCAGTTAAGCGATTTTCTTTATGAGCGTACTGATATATCTAAGTAGAAATACAATTAGCACTAACGAAAGGATTATTACTATGGTGAAAAGAATACTAGCTATAATAGCAATAATATTACTTGTAGGGATGTACGCTTCTACTCTAGTTGTCGCTTTAATTGGCGGGCCAAATGTAATGACATATCTTGGAGCCTCAATTGCAGCCACATTAATCATACCTGTATTGTTATTCTGTGGAATTGAAATAGCCAAGAAAATCAAAGAGAAAAAAGAAGAAAATGATAATATGTTTAAATAAAATTTGACAGACTACAAAAGGGGCTGTAAAAATAGTCTCTAAATAGCAGACCTGCATTGGCCATTGCCAATGCAGGTCTGTTTCTTTATATATAATTATTATAAATGTTGATTTTTGAGGCACTTTAATAAGCCCTATGTTAATAAGAGCTTTTTTAATCTATTTAGTTACTTAATATCATGCAATCAGCTTTAATCGATTTCGCTTATTATGATATTTATAGAGGTTAAAAGCACAAGCAATCAGCGTTAACTCCAAATTTACGTTTTCTAAGCCTCTTCTGAACAATCTTTTGTATGACCTGTCCCACTTGATAATACCAAATGTCCCCTCGGATTGTATGCTTCTGTTCATACGAAGCAAAGCTCCTTGAACTGACTCAAGATTCTCGATTACTTCTTCATGCATGGAGGTTAATTCCCTGTTTAATCTTGCAGTTCTGTTTCCTTCCTTTTTCTTACAACATTCTTCCCTATACGGACAACCGCTACAATCTTCACATTCGTAGATTTCTTCAGTCCTTCCATACTTGTTTTTGTAGATGCGTTTGTCGAATTTATATATAAAACGTTTACCATTTGGGCACACAAGATTGCCTTCTGAATCTCTTTTGAAATTAACTATTCTGTATGGATCCTCGCGGTATTTTTTGTCTGTTGTTTCTTTCTTAAACATGGTGAATTTTATATACTTTTCCATACCATGTTCTTCGCAGTAAATGTAGTTGTTGTAGGAACCATACCCGGCATCAGCAACCGGATATTTAGGATAATGACCATAAGTTTTATTAAACTTTTCCATTAGAGGAACGAAACATTCCATATCTGATGCATACTGTTTCACATCAATCACTGCAATGTACTCGTCACAGATAGCTGCTTGAAGGTTATAAGCAGGAAGCAATTGATCATTTCCCATGTAATCAGTTTTGATTCTCATAAACGATGCATCATTGTCTGTTTTAGAATAGCTGTTTCTTTCACTACCACATACTTCTATATGTTTGGCATAAGTTTTCAATCTTTCTTTATATTCATTTAGTTTCTCATACTGGCGTTGATAAATAGTTTTTCTGTGCCCTTTTCCATAGACAAACGTATCGAAATCAAGAGATGTTAATTGGGCATACTTTTCTATGATTTCTTCCAGATATTCAATGGCGTATTCATCCCGTTGTTCAATCTTTACCCCAAACGTACATAACACTCCGGAATTCATTTCTTCAATTAATGCAGAAATATAACCAAAAACTTTATCGCGATTTCTTATGCAGGATTTCTTCCAAACCCAAGTATACTTGTTTGCATTCGCTTCAATCTTTGTTCCGTCAATGTAAGTATGATTAAGATCTACTTTTTCCTTATTGAATATATAGGCGTTTATATCATTGAAAATATCTTCGATTGATGAGGTAAGTTCATTACGAATAAAGTTGCCGAAGGTGGCAAAGGTAGGTGCCTTCATTTCATCCAACAGGTACATGAATCTTATGTCATTATTACAGAGTTTTTCGATTTCTCTTAACGAACAGTAACCGTTCTCCATGAAAGCAAACAGAATTACTTTTAGTAACTTTTCTGCATCACATCTTGGGCGACCTGTTTTGTAGCCTTTCGCTTCTACAAAGTATGGTGTTAGGTCTATGTGATCCATTACATCACAAAAAGTATAGACCGAATCAGAAATATCAATTAATTTTTCGATAACCAATGGTAATTTTAGTTGTTTTAATGTATAATTATCATTGGTTTTATAATTAGTTATTAGCATAATTTAATTATACCAAAAAGCAGCTATGAGCGCGAGCTCATAGCTGCTTTTCCGTTAGGGGAGTTTTTTTACAGCCCCTTTTATACTTATATTACTGTTTTCTTCTAACAGCCCAAATAACAATTCCTATAATTAGGCAAGCTAGTGGGATAAACAGACCCCAAATTATTCCATAAATAACTACTGCAGCTCCAGTTACCATTATTGATGAAACCTTAAGGGACTTAGCAGGAATAACAATCTGGTTAGAACTATTATCATCCCCTGTACCTACCATAGCTGTAACGGTATTTACAAATAACTTGCTATTACGGTTAGCAACATAACTATCCATCTCATCATTGAATAGATATTGGCAACCATATACAACAACTGCAGAGCCATTAGATGATGTAACCTCTAAACCAAGATTGAACTTACCAGTTTCATCACCTTCAACCTTCTCTGTGCTTGTACTTGTGCTACCATCAAGATTAGCTTTGATATAAGCACTGTCAGAGGTCTGTAGAAGTGGCGTAATTGTATAGTTGTTATTCTCAGTATAATCCATTGCAGATGCGCTATATAGAAGTACTGACTTCTTTCCAGCAATTCCATTAGATACATCTGATTCTAATACTTCAGGAAGCAAAGCGTAGTTTTGCTTATAATAGTATCCGCTAGAATCCTCACATACTACACCAGGCTTAACATTAACAGAGAAACTTTGTAGCAATCCCTTGTAGTTAGGCATATCATTTATAGATACTATTGACCTTGCTGTAGAATCAACATTTGCAATATTAAATAATACGTTACCGCCCCTTGCAGTATATTCATTAATCTTGTCAACATCATCCTTAGATAAATCCTTAGATGGTGCATTAATGATTAACAGTCTACATGCATCAGGCACCTTGTCTGCCTCTAAGAAATTCAGCGACTGCATACTAAAGCTACCCTTAGTCAATGCAGATGTGGCATTAGATCCAAGCTCCATCTCATCATGACCAGTCAAAGTACATATTAATGTATCAGTGTTATTCATTACGCGCTGCAGAGCACTTACAATCTGACCTTCACCATCGTAGCCTGTAACATCATAACTATAGCTTTGTTGATTCATAGAATACTCATATATATCATCAAAGTTTACACTCTTATATGCATTACCACTTACAACAATCAAGCTGTTAGGAGTAAGACTCTCTGAAGTATATTGTGACGCGAACATTGGATTTTGTGTCAAGTCAACATACTCAACAGTAATCTTGTCATTGCTTGAGAACTCATCTAATGTCTTCTTAAGATTCTCATCACATTCACTCTCAGTAGCAAGAACATAAATTGTTGCTTCGTTATTGTAATTCTTAATGAATTCCTTACCCTCATCTGACAATGTATACACTCTAGTAGCTGTTGCATCAAGCTGTGTATAATTATCAGGAATATATGTAACTGCAACATTTACAGCAATAGCAAGCACAATTGCAAGCACCAAAGACGCCCCTCTTGATAATGAACGAGCGAGTACCTGCTTAGATATTGTCCATCTTCTCTTCTGTATTACGCAATATGCCAAGAACAAGAAAAGGGCAACAACTAATACATAATATACAAGGCCTTTGATGTCGAACATACCATTTAAGTAGTTCTGCATTGGCTTAGATAAAGACAAGCAATTAAGTATCTTAGATAACAGATTGTCCTCTTGGATAATTAATGCAAGTATGCCATCCATCATATATCCAACGAATAATATGACAAATGATAATATAACAGTAATAATCTGACTCTTAGTTAAAGTAGATACAAATATAGAAATTGCAATACATGCAAGACCGAATATATATACACCAAATAGCGCAACATAGTTTTGTAGTAATGCTGATGCTCCATATAACTCTAATACAATTGGTGAAAATGCAATAAAAATCATGGCAATTGTATATACAACAGCCACCGATAAGAATTTGCCAAAGACAATCTTAAATGGCGACACAGGAGCCGTAAATATCAATTGGTCAGTCTTGTTCTTACGTTCTTCAGAGAATACTCTCATACAAAGAATTGGTGTAACAATAAGTATTACAGGACATAAGCCTGATAAAGCATAGGATAGATATGGTTGTCCATTTACAAGATTATAAATCAAAAAATACAATCCAAAAAATGCACACAAAACACTTAAGAACACCCATCCTATTACATTAGTAAAAAGTGATCTAAAATCTCTCTTAAATATGGCAATCATTACTCTTCCTCCTTTGCAGTTAATTCTAGGAAGACATCTTCTAATGACTTGGTATCTTCTTTCATCTCAAATATTGATATTTTCTCAGATGATAATGCAAGAGATACATCCTCTCTTACATCCTTACTATAAGTAGCAGTTACAGTAATGTTAACAGTACCTTCTTCAGTACCCTTTTCAACCGATACACTTTCAATATCTTCGATTGCTTCTATAATCTCTTTACATTTATCCATATCACCCTTAGCAACAATCTCAAGAACCTGCTTAGAGTTAAAATAGTTAGATAAAGTCTCGATAGCATTATTAGCGATAATCTTACCCTTATCGATAATGAATACATGAGAGCATGTCTCACTTATCTCACTTAAAATGTGTGAGCTTAAAATAACTGTATGATCACCAGCAAGACTCTTAATTAAATCTCTAACCTCTTTAATCTGGTTAGGGTCAAGTCCAACAGTTGGCTCATCAAGAATAATAACCTTAGGCGAACCAATAAGAGCCTGTGCCATACCTACTCTTTGACGATATCCTTTAGAAAGATTATTGATAATTCTGTTTTGTACATCACTTACCTTAGTAAGATTCATTACACGCTCTACTTCTTTATCTCTATCTTCTTTTTTTACCTTCTTAAGCTCGCATACAAACTTAAGATATTCACTAACCTTCATATCAACATACAAAGGTGGTATCTCAGGAAGATAACCAATACAAGCCTTAGCTTCCTCAGGCTCCTTATAGATATCATGTCCATCAATTAGGACTTCACCACTAGTTGGCGCAAGATATCCTGTAATAATGTTCATTGTTGTAGATTTGCCGGCACCATTAGGTCCCAAGAAGCCGTATATTTTTCCAGGCTTGATATCTAATGAAATGTCATCAACTGCAACATGATTTCCATAATTCTTCGTCAAGTGACTTACTTTAATCATGATTTGCCTCCTTCATTATCTATAAATAATCTCATCCCTGCCAGGTCCATTTGATACCATGGTAATAGGGAATCCTAACTGTTCTTCAACAAACTCAATATACTTTCTACAGTTTTCTGGGAGCTTGTCATATTCCTTAATACCTCTGATATCACATTTCCATCCAGGAAGAGTTTTAAGAACAGGCTTAGCCTTCTCAAGCTTTGATGTAACAGGGAACTCAGTGGTTACTTCCCCATCAATCTCATATCCTACACATACGGGAATCTCATCAAGATATCCTAGTACATCAAGTACTGTGAATGCTACATCAGTAGCACCCTGCATTCTACAGCCGTATTTACTAGCCACACAGTCAAACCATCCTACTCTACGTGGACGACCTGTTGTAGCACCGAATTCACCTTTATCTCCACCTCTTTTTCGAAGCTCATCAGCTTCATCACCGAATATTTCAGAGACAAATGCACCAGCTCCTACAGCTGAAGAATATGCCTTTACAACAGTAACAACCTGCTTAATCTCATATGGAGGAACACCAGCTCCAATTGCTCCATAAGCAGCAAGTGTAGATGATGATGTAACCATTGGATAAATTCCATGGTCAGGATCCTTCAATGTACCAAGCTGTCCCTCAAGAAGAATTGTCTTATTCTCCTTAAGCGCTTTATCGAGAAATGATGACACATCTGCAACATATGGTGCAACCATATCTCTATATTCATGCAATGTATTCATTAATTCATCTTCCTTAAGCAATGGCTTATGGTATAGATGCTCTAATAATACATTTTTCTTCTCACATATTCTTGCAACTTTGCTCTTTAGGATTTCATCGTCAAATAATTCCTGAACCTGAAAGCCTATCTTGGCATATTTGTCAGAATAAAATGGCGCAATACCAGATTTTGTAGAGCCAAAGGATGCCTTACCTAATCTCTCTTCTTCATATTCATCAAATAGAACATGATAAGGCATAACAATCTGTGCCCTGTCTGATATAAGAATCTTAGGCTTTGGTACACCACCATTAATAACCTGTTGAATCTCATTAAACAGTTTCGGAATATCAAGAGCTACTCCATTGCCGATAACACTTGTTGTATGATTATAGAACACTCCAGAAGGTAATGTATGAAGCGCAAATCTACCGTAGTCATTAACTATTGTATGACCTGCGTTAGCACCACCCTGAAACCTTACAATAATATCAGCATTTTCGGCTAACATATCTGTAATCTTGCCTTTGCCTTCATCTCCCCAGTTAGCTCCCACTACTGCTTTAACCATATTAATTCCTCCAATCAAATGTTTACTAGTAATCTCTATTTGTATTGTTTAAAGCTTCCTATTCTTCTCCCAACAGTTATCGCCAATGAACCTGGTCCAATATGACATGCAACTGATAGTGACAATGGATCAACAACTATTTCTCTATCAGGCCAAATCTCAAGTACTTCTTCCTTGAACTTCAAGGCTGCCTCTTCATTGTTAGTATGGGCAATAGCAATCTCAACAATGGAAGGGTCATCATCAAATCGATTCTTGATATCATCCTTTATAGCCGTAATCATTGTCTGCTTACACTGTTCAACGGTTCTTGCTCTTGCAAATGTATCAAGCTTGCCACCCTGAATCTGAAGCACAGGCTTAATCTTAAGTATGTTACCAAGTGCTGCAACAGCCTTGGTTAGTCTTCCACCCTTGCTAAGATATTCAAGCGTTGGAATAGATATGTATATACTTGAATCTCTCTTGTGATCTTCTAATATATTTCTTATCTCTGAGCCACTATAACCCTTATCAGCAAGATATAAAGCATCCATAACAGATTCCTTCATAGTTACAGATATTCTCTGATTATCAACAACAAATACTTTATCTTCGTATTCATCATCCTGAGCTAGCATTTGTGCTGTCTGACAAGAGCCACTTAGACTACTTGACATAGGAATATAGACAACTTCATCATATTCTTCTAAAAGCTCATCCCATTTGTCAATAACATCTCCTACAACAGGCATAGAAGTTGTAATCTTATCTTCAGTGTCCAGCTTTATATAGAATTCTTCCTGTGTCAAATCAATATCTTCGTAATAAACCTCATCACCAATATAAAATGGCATAGGAAGAACGTAAATTCCAAGCTTATTTGCTTCTTCTTTGTTAATTCCGCAATTACTATCTGTCAATATGGCTATCTTCAACATTCTAATCCTTTTACATAGTAGTTTAACAGTAAAATACACCTCGTGGCGTATTTGCACACGAAGTGTATTATAGCATATTTGCATTTTTAATACAAACCCCAACATCGCTACGCGATGTCGCTTTGTCACAAGGCATCCTCCCACTTCGTGGGTCCCTCCTTATGACATATTACATCATTGGCATTCCACCGCCTGCCTGAGGTGGCATTGGAGGCTCTGGCTCTTTGATGTCAGCAACAACAGATTCTGTTGTAAGTAATGTAGAAGCAACTGATGTTGCATTAAGAAGAGCTGTCTTAGTTACCTTAACAGGATCTAAGATACCTTCCTTAACCATATCAACATACTCTTCCTTGTATGCATCAAAGCCCATTCCCTTCTTAGCTTCTTTAACCTTATTAATTACAACTGAACCTTCTAATCCAGCATTTGCAACAATATAGAATAGTGGAGCTTCTAATGCCTTAAGAACAACATTAGCACCTGTCTTCTCATCTCCATCTAATGAATCAGCAAGCTTAGCAACTTCCTTAGATGCATGAATGTAAGCTGAACCACCACCAGCGATAATTCCTTCTTCAACGGCAGCTCTCGTAGCATTAAGCGCATCCTCCATACGAAGCTTAGATTCCTTCATCTCTATTTCAGTAGCAGCACCAACCTTGATTACTGCAACACCGCCTGCTAACTTAGCAAGACGCTCCTGAAGCTTCTCTTTATCGAAATCTGAAGTAGTATCATCAATAGCTTTTCTAATCTGATTAACTCTGGCATCAATATCAGCCTTTGAACCAGCACCATCAACGATAACTGTATTTTCCTTCTGAACCTTAACAGACTTAGCACGTCCTAATTGCTCAATTGTAGCATCCTTAAGCTCTAAGCCAACCTCTTCTGATATAACTGTACCATTTGTAAGGATTGCGATATCCTGAAGCATTTCCTTACGTCTGTCACCATATCCTGGTGCCTTAACAGCAACAACATTAAATGTACCACGAAGCTTATTAAGGATAAGTGTTGTAAGTGCTTCACCTTCAACATCTTCTGCAATAATAAGAAGTCTTGAACCTGATTGAACAATTTGCTCAAGAAGTGGTAATATATCCTGAATATTAGATATCTTCTTATCAGTAATTAAGATATATGGATCTTCAAGAACTGCTTCCATCTTGTCCATATCTGTAGCCATATAAGCTGAGATATAGCCTCTGTCGAACTGCATACCTTCTACAAGGTCTAGCTCTGTCTGCATAGTCTTAGATTCCTCGATAGTAATAACACCATCATTAGAAACCTTCTCCATTGCATCAGCAACCATATCACCAACTGAATCATCACCTGCAGAAATTGCAGCAACTCTTGCTATCTGGTCTTTACCATTAACAGCCTTAGACATCTTAACAATTGCTTCAACAGCTGTATCTGTAGCCTTCTTCATACCCTTACGAAGTACAATAGGATTAGCTCCTGCAGCAAGGTTCTTCATACCCTCAGCAATCATTGCCTGTGCAAGAACTGTAGCTGTTGTAGTACCATCACCAGCAACATCATTAGTCTTAGTAGCTACTTCCTTAACAAGTTGTGCACCCATATTCTCGAATGCATCTTCTAATTCAATCTCTTTAGCAATAGTAACACCATCATTAGTAATAAGTGGTGCACCATAAGACTTGTCTAATACAACATTTCTTCCCTTAGGGCCAATTGTAACACGAACTGAATCGGCCAACTTATCAACGCCTGCCTCAAGAGCTGCTCTTGCTTCAGCGCCATATTTAATCTCTTTTGCCATAATTATTACCTTCTTTCTATAATTATTCTACAATTGCAAGAATATCGTCCTGACGAACGATAATAAAGTCTTCACCATCAAGCTTTACTTCTGTACCAGCGTACTTAGAATAGATTACCTTCTGGCCAACCTTAACCTGCATCTTAATCTCTTTACCATCAACAACTCCACCAGGACCAACTGCAATAATCTCAGCCTCTTGTGGCTTCTCCTGAGCTGATGAAGCAAGAATAATTCCCGACTTAGTAGTCTCTTCTGCCTCGAGCTGCTTTAATACAACACGATCAGATAATGGATTTAATTTCATAATAGAACGCCTCCTTTATATAATCAATTATAGTCTAATATTAATTCCAGATAATATATTAGCACTCGACGGAGTCGAGTGCAAGTAATTTTTGATAAATGTAATAAAATTCATAATATCATCACATTTTTAACTATATTATATACATATCCCAACCATCAGACATTGAATTTTTGCATTTATCAACGAATTCTGCCAAGGTTATATTCTCTAGAAAGCTATTAATTGTAGTATTAAGCTCTCCCCACAAATTATTATTAACAATATTTCTTAAGGATTTAGCATCCTCATTATTCTCACTATCAACATCTTCTAATATTGTATTATCTAATGCACTAACAACTTCTGACATTCTGATAGCTTCAGGCTTTTTAGACATGGTATATCCTCCACCGATTCCCTTCTGCGCTTTAATAAAACCAGCCATCTTAAGAAGTGGAAAAATCTGCTCTAAATATTTCTTAGATATTCCTTCCCTCTTAGCAATATCAATAGTTGAAACACTATTACCATTTTCAGAATATACAGCAATATCGACTAATGCTATAACTCCATATTCAACACGCGTAGATACTTTCATAGATTTACACCTCGCACTTATTTCTTCTTTCTGTTTTCAAAAAACTCACCTATCTTTGATTTCTTCTCTGAGGAGCTTTCCTTATTCTCCTTCTTAGGAAATAATGTTTCAAAATAAATTGAAATAAACTTAGAGGCTGAGCCTTTTACAATCGCATGCTGTTCCTCAGGTAATTTGTTATAGGCTGCTTTCACCGCCTTAATATTATCAAAAGAAATCTTACTTAATTCATCGATTGTAGTAATACCCGTATCCTCAAGAGGCTTAAATAACGCATCAATGAATGTCTTTCTGTCCTCTTCACTTAATTCTGATAACCAGCTTGTCAATGTCTTGTCAAGATTTATACTAGATTCAGCCACGCTTGCACAACGAATAAATCTATTTCGATACACATTCCATGACATAATATCGTGCTGCGCTAATCCTTCGTTCTCACTTCTTACAACATTATGATTCAGATTATTCTCCAGAAGCAGTCCCACTACAGAGCTTCCTGGAACAGTACTATATATTTTTGGAAGAATTCTGTTATATCCATCAGATGTAACGACTTCCTCTCTAAACCCTGGACCATCATTTGTATATACAGTAATAATCTTGTCCTGAATAGACTTATCGCAAAACGAAGATGCATATACTGCAAAGTTACCACCCTTAGAGTGTCCACCAACTCTTAGCTTGCAATCCTTATCCTTGAAATTATCATTTAGATACTTAGCCGCTCTTAATTGACCTGGTGTCTGGTAGAGGTATCCCATATTAATATCCTCTTTCCAGCCAGTAATTGTAGAATCAGTACCTCTATATGCCACAAAATATGTACCGTCATCAAGAATAAATGTAACAGCCGAGAATTGAAATTCTTCCTCTGAAACAACTTCATTAACATATCCTGTAAGATACATGTTCTGGAATCTCTCAGCCTTCACTAATTCATCCATAAGAAATGGTGCCACCTTAAGAGAAGTCTTCTTTTGCATCAATTCTTTTCTATCATATTTCTCAAAGAACTGTTCATATACAAGAGAAAGAGGTATCTTAACATCTATATCAGGTCCTGGAACAATTCCATCAAAGCTCGTATAACACAGTTCCGATAATATAACATTATCTATTTCATTAAATGGATCCTGCTCAAATGTTATGTCACCTCTCCACTTAATATAGTCAACCATATTAGACATTCATCATTCCTCCACTATCAATTATTATGCCGTAAAATATACAACTAACACTACTGTAAGATTAAGCAATGCATGACCTGCATATACAACCCACAATTTATGTGTTTCTTCGTACACATATCCAAGTAACAGTCCTACAAGGAATGCATATATCATCTGTACCCAGTTAAAATGTAATATTCCAAAAAGTGCAGCTGATATAACAACTGTATAACCTACTGTTAACCTCTTCTCTAATTCTCCGCATACTATTCCACGAAATACCAACTCTTCTAATGCTGGCACAATAATAACATTTGCAAGAATCTTAGCAAACATATCACCATCACTAAGGTAATCCTCTGCCTTAGAGAAGGAATCAGATACCTCTGTTAATGGAAAATGTGTAGCAATTAGATTAAGCACAACTCCTAAAGCTATAATTGCTACTATGAATAATAATTCCTTAGGCAGCTTACTTGCTTCAAACATAGGCTCTGCTTTTAACACATTAGCATTTCTATACATAAAATACATAATTACTAATGTGATAGCACCAGATATGGCTGCACAATACATACTTGATAATGCTGTTCCAAACATGTTCTCGCTAGCATATCTAAGCAAAGAGAAAAGCATATTAAAAAGCACAAAATAAACAGCCAGAGGGAATAAAACTCTATAAAACACATTATTACTCATATTGCCAAACATATTATCTTACCTCCCGCTTAAATCATCTAGCAGTTCATATGCTCTCTTGTTATACAAAGGATGATATGCATTTCTTGCAATCTCGCACAAAGGTTCAAGCACAAATTCCCTATTATGCATATCTATATGAGGAATTGTAAGAACAGATGTATTAATGATTTTGTCTCCAAAGAGAATAATATCAATATCAATTGTTCTTGGTCCCCACTTCTCTTCCCTTACTCTATCGTGAGCAACCTCAATATCAAGGCAAACATCTAATAACTCCATAGGAGTATAGAATGTCTCTAGTTCACACACAAGATTGCGAAATTCATCAAGGTCTTCTCTGCCATAAGGCTCTGTAGTATATATACTAGATGTTTTAACATTACGAACCTTTTCTAATACCTTAATATCGTCTATAGCATCATCAAGGTAACTATCTCTATCACCCATATTAGAGCCTAGTGATAGATATACCTTTTCCCATCTCTTATGACAAACACATGATATATCTTCAAAATCAGCATCAACAGGTGCATTTGGTTTATGAATTTCAACAGTTACCTCATCAATAATATCATAGCTTTGAAGTAGCATGGTGGCTATTTCTTCAGCAGCTGTTTCTATCAAATCACATCTTACTGATTCAATATAATCTATTACCATATCACATACGCCGCCATAATTAACGGTTCTGTTCAGTTCATCTGTATCATAGCTATATTCATCATTAAGGGTACATGTTATATCAACAAGGAATTCCTGACCGTCTCTTTTTTCCTCTTCGAACACGCCAATATGACTATATACTCTTAATCCTCTAATATTAATATCCATAAATAGCATTTATCCTTTCATTGCTTCAAGCATATTAAGTAATTTAACGTTGCTTTTTACATCATGTACTCTGACAAAACTAATATTATTGTAGAATGCATGGGCTGTAATTGCCAATGTACCTTCTAATCTCTCGTTTTTATCTAATGGTGTTACATAGTCTATTACTGATTTATTAGAAGCACCAAGCAGAATATTATAATTATGAACATGAAGTTTCGAAATGTTCTTAAGAATCATAACATCATCTTCATTGCTCTTACCAAAACCTAAGCCAGGATCTATTATTACCTTATCATTACCAAAACCATACTCCTTAAGGCGTACAAGCTTTTCATTCATTTGCAGATTCAGCTCATCCATCGATATAGTAGCTTTACTTCTACTAGAATTATTCCAGCAATAAGAGCTATTATGCATTAGAATATATCCAACATTATTATCATTAATTATCTCTAGCATATTGTTAGAAAGAAAGCCTATATCATTAATAATATCGACCTTCTCTTCTATTACAACTCTTGCTGTGTCAGGCTTATATGTATCAACAGAAATTGGTATATCATAATTTTGCTTAATAGCTCTTATTGCTGGAATAATTCTATCAAGCTCTTCCTCTTCAACAATAGGCTTAAAACCATGCCTTGTAGATTCTCCACCAATATCAATAATAGCAGCCCCATCTCTTACCATTTCACCAACAGCATATAATACCTTATCAGTATCAATTTCTCCATTGCAAAAAAATCTACCACCATCATAAAAAGAATCAGGTGTTAGATTAAGTATTGCAACTATATGCGTCTTATTATTTTCAAGTTCAACATTTCCAAGCTTCAATTGTTTTCTCCTCAGGTAACCATCTACACGAGCTTGCTGCTTCACATTTATAGCAATCCCTTGATAACTGGTCTGCTATACGAAGAAGATTAGCCCATGTTTCATTAACATTTTCCTCAACTGTATTCTCTCGAATATATGTATATATATCATTTAATGGCATCCTGCCACTATGATTATCAATAGCATAACATATTATATTAGTAGAATCATTATCAAATTCATACTCCTTAAGAAGTACCCTTGTAAACTCTGATGAACATTTATTATGCATACCATCATAATCATCTGCTCTTCCAATGTCATGAAGATATCCCATAATTGCAGAAAGCTCTTCATAGTTATTCAACTCTCTACTCTTAGATAAAGCAGTCAGAATTCTAACAACCTCCTGGCTATGACTAAGGTCATGCTTACAATAATATCTTTCAGATTCTATATCATTAATTTTGTTAAGCTTTTCAATATATCTAGAATCACTTAGTATCTTATCAATCATTAGCATTTACCATTTTTTTGAAAGAAGCCTTAATGTCTCTAAGATATGATAAGGAGCCTAAGGCAATTATTATGTCATTATTATAATCTAAGGCTTTCCTTACTGCATCATCAAAATCTTCAGCAATTGTAACCTCAATATCGTATAAAAAACAATCGTTAGCGAGTAAACTAGCAGACATGGCTCTTGGATTATCAGGAGTAACTGTTACAACAGCATTTCCAAGGGGAAGCAATGTCTGAAGAATCTTAGATACTTCCTTATCCTTCAGTACTCCCATTATAAATGTGATACTCTTATCGCTAAAGTGATTGTCAATAGTCTCCTTTATTCGAAGTGCCGCAGGCTTATTATGACATCCGTCAATGAAGATTAGAGGTTCACTACTAACCTTCTCCATCCTTCCAGGAAGATATGCGTAAGACACCCCCTTTGATGCTTTATCTACATCAATATCAACACCCTGATATCTTAGAATATGGAGTGTCTCTAGCGCAAGAGTTGTATTATCATATTGAAAATCACCAAAGAAAGGCACCTTAACATTCTTGAACTCTCGACATGTTACAGTATTACGATTCATAATATACTTAACATGATGATAGTCAACGAATTCGAACTTTGCGCCAATCTCTTTGGCATATTCCATTAAAGCATTATTAGCTTCATCCTCCTGCTTAATGGATATACCATAACAATTCTTCTTAAGAATTCCGGCTTTCTGGGTGGCGATTTCACCAATAGTATCACCAAGTATACCTACATGGTCCATTCCTATGGATGTAATCACAGAACATAAGACTTCATCAAACACATTTGTAGCATCTAACAAGCCTCCCATGCCTGCTTCAATAATTGCAAAGTCTACATGATTCGATTCGAAGAATAATAATGCAATGGCAACCTGAACCTCAAATAGTGTAGGCAATTCATCCTCAAACATATCCTTCGTTACATCAATAATATTAGATACAAAGCCTAAGTATTCAATTTCATCTAACTCTTCTCCATTTATTGAATACATCTCGAATTTACTGAACACACATGGAGATGAGAATTTGCCAACTTTATAGCCACATTCCATTAGAGCAAATTGCAGCATAGCACAAACGGAGCCTTTTCCGTTTGTGCCTGCAACATGAATTACTTTTATTCTCTTCTCAGGGTTGCCTAGCCTGTTAAGAAGAGTCTTCACTCTATCTAAACCAGGCTTAGTTCCTAACGCACTAATTTTCTGAATAAATGCATCAGCCGTAGCTTTATCTATCATTTCTTAACACCCTTTGTATCTCTGTTACCTATGTGTAATCTGTTAAGAGAGATTTTCTTGCCCTTAACAGTTACTGTCTTATTTCTGCCTTCAGTAATGTAATGAATCTTAACAAGTTCATCATCCTTAGTAAGCTTAATTCCTCTAACGCCAATGGCCCCCTTCTTCTTCTCAGGAATACTAAGAGCTTCTATTCTAAGGAAATAATTGTTCTTAGACTGCATTACAATAGTATCGCCTTCGTCAACAACATATACACACAATAGTTCATCGTCATCCCCTAGCTTTGTGGCAGCAGTTGTTCTTTTTTGTACATCGAATTCGTCACCCTCAACAACCTTAACCATACCATGCTTTGTACCAAATACAAGCTTCTTGCCCTTAAGGTTATCTAAAGCTTCTACAAGCAGGAAATTCTCCTTGGAAATGTCGAATTTACTTACATTATCAATTGGAACACCCTTATCTCTGAACTTGCCAAATGGAAGGTCTAATACCTTGATAAGATGTAAGTTACCCTCATTCGTAAATATTCCTAGCTTAGACAGATTCGTTGTAAATATAATCTGCTTACTTTCTTTATCAGCTGCCTCTTTATTACGCTCATAAGTTGGAACATCAATAGTCCTTGCATATCCAAATTTATCAAGTAATATTACAACATCAATTTCTTCAATAGGCTTTTCTTCATATACTACTTCTGCAAGATTATCAATGACAGTCTTTCTCTCAGTATCAAACTCCTTCTTAATGGCCTTCAAGTCCTTGATAATTGTCTTAGCCATTACAGATTTCTTCTCAAGAATTTCACTATAGGCCTGAATATTCTTCATTGTATTCTCGTAATCAGCCATTAAAGCCTGAATTTCCAAACCAACAAGCTTAGATAATCTCATGTCGAGAATTGCCTGTGCCTGTCTTTCTGTAAATTTCAACTTAGAAGCATCCTTCTTAGAGGCATCAGTCTTGAACTTAATACCCTTAGTCTCTCCTGTAACAAGACAGTTCTTAGCATCCTTAACAGACTTACTTCCACGAAGAATCTCAATAATTAAGTCAATTACATCACATGCCTTAATAAGACCTTCCTGAATCTCCTTCTTATCTCTTTCCTTCTGAAGAAGTGTAGTATATTTTCTTGTACAAAGCTCATATTGAAAATCAACATTATGTCTGATTATTGGGACAATACCCATAGTCTCAGGTCTTCCATTAGCAACAGCTAACATATTGACACCGAATGTATCTTCTAGTTTTGTCTTCTTGTATAGAAGGTTACATACATTTTCTGCATCAGCACCCTTCTTAAGTTCTATAACAATTCTTATTCCTTCTTTAGATGATTGATTGGAAATATCAGTTATATCCGTAGTCTGTTTCTTCTCAACTAAACTATATACATCGTTAAGGAATTTACCAATATTAGCACCAAGCATTGTATATGGAATTTCCTTAATCACAATAGCCTGCTTGCCGCCTTTTAACTTCTCAATCTCAACCTTGCCTCTAATCTTAATCTTACCAGTACCAGTAGAATAGATTTCAAGAAGGTCATCCTTATTTGTAACAATTCCACCAGTAGGAAAATCAGGTCCCTTAATAATTTCAAGCATCTGAGCTGTATTGATGTCAGGATTTTTCATATAAGCAATTACGCCATCAATCACCTCTGACAGATTATGTGTAGGGATTGAAGTAGCCATACCAACTGCAATTCCTTCTGCACCATTAATTAATATATTGGGAATTCGTACTGGCAGCACTTCAGGTTCTTTTTCTGTCTCATCAAAATTAGGAACAAAGTCTACTACATCTTTATCAAGATCAGCTAAATATGCGTCTTCTGTGACCTTACGAAGTCTTGCTTCAGTATAACGCATAGCAGCAGGATTATCTCCCTCTTTAGAGCCAAAATTACCATGGCCATCAATAAGTGGCAATCCCATCTTGAAATCCTGAGCAAGTACAACTAATGCACCATATATAGAAGAGTCACCATGTGGGTGATATTTACCCATTGTATCTCCAACGATACGGGCACATTTTCTATGTTGCTTATCATGTCTTATACCAAGTTCATGCATATCATATAACGTACGTCTCTGAACAGGCTTCAACCCATCCCTTACATCAGGAAGAGCACGAGACACAATAACAGACATAGCATAGTCTATATATGATTTTTGCATTATTTCAGAATACTCCATATGGAGTAATTGTTCTGGCTTAGCCATTATTCTTATCTCCTTTTCTAAGCGGTGGCTCGCACATTATATTCGACTTACGTCGAGGTGCTCGCCGTGTAATAAGGAATCCGTCACTTCGTGACACCTTATTACAGATCTAATTCTGCTTCTCTAGCGTGTTCATATATGAAGGCACGTCTAGGTGGCACTTCATTGCCCATAAGCATTTCTGTGACATCACTTGCCATTCTACCATCTTCAATCTCAACCTTCTTAAGAATTCTTCTTTCAGGGTCAAGTGTTGTCTCCCATAATTGCTCAGCGTCCATTTCACCAAGACCTTTGTATCGTTGCAATGTAAATGGACCCTTATGTCTCTTACGATATTTCTCTAATGCCGCATCATCATATAGATATTCTTCTTCTCCCTTGCTAGGAATTGCCTTATATAATGGTGGCATGGCAATATATACATGTCCTTCGTATATAAGCTCTGGCATAAATCTATAGAACAATGTCAGAAGCAAAGTAGATATGTGAGCTCCATCAACATCGGCATCAGCCATAATTATAATCTTGTCATAACGAAGCTTAGATATATCGAAATCATTACCATAGCCTTCTGAAAAACCACATTCAAAAGCACTAATCATGGTCTTAATTTCAGCATTTGCAAGAACCTTGTCAATACTTGCCTTCTCTACATTAAGAATCTTACCTCTAATAGGTAAGATTGCTTGATACTTTCTATTTCTTGCTTCTTTTGCAGAGCCTCCCGCTGAATCTCCCTCCACTATGAAGATTTCACATTTTGAAGCATCTCTACTCTCGCAGTTAGATAGTTTACCATTTTGGTCAAATGAGAATTTCTTCTTAGTCAAAAGATTCGTCTTGGCTTTCTCTTCTGACTTTCTAATCTTTCTTGACTTCTCAGCACAAGAAATAACAGACTTAAGAGTCTCAAGATTCCTGTCAAAATAAAGAATTATTTCATCATTTACAATCTTAGATGTAGCCTTAGCCGCATCCTGATTGTCAAGCTTCGTCTTAGTCTGTCCTTCGAATCTAGGATCCGGGTGCTTAATAGATATTATGGCAGTCATTCCATTTCTAACATCTGCACCTGTGAAATTATCATCCTTTTCCTTCAATATGCCAAGCTCTCTGGCATAATTATTAATCACACTTGTAAATACGCTCTTAAAGCCAGTAATGTGTGTTCCACCTTCTGAATTGTAAATATTATTACAAAAGCCAAGGATAGTCTCATGGAATTCATTAATATATTGAAATGCCACTTCAATTTCAATTCCATCAGTCTTACCTTCAAAATATATAATATCTGTTACAGCCTCATTATTCTTATTAAGCGCTTTAACAAAGCCTTTGATTCCATCTGGTTCATGGAATACTACATGCTCTACTTCTTCCCCTCTTCTGTCCTCATAGATAATTGTAAGCTCTGGGTTAAGATATGCAGTTTCATGCATTCTCGACTTAACATCGTCACCCTTAAAATTAGTCTTCTCAAATATCTCTGGGTCAGGCAGGAAGTTAATCTTAGTTCCAGTCTTCTTAGTCTTACCAATTGTAGGAAGAAGACCTTTAACTAGTTTCTCTGTTGGATTACCTCTCTCGAATCTGTCGTGGTGAATATATCCATCTCTCGATATCTCCACATCCATATAAGTTGATAACGCATTTACTACTGAGGAACCAACACCGTGAAGACCACCAGAGGTCTTATATGCTCCATCATCGAATTTGCCACCTGCATGAAGTGTAGTGAATACAAGACGAGATGCTGGTACTCCCTTCTCATGCATACCAACAGGGATACCTCTACCATTATCAATAACAGTACATGAACCATCCTTTTCTAGTATTACAGTAATCTCATCACATTCACCCTGCAAATGTTCATCAACAGCATTATCTACAATCTCATATATAAGGTGATTAAGGCCTTTTCTTGTAACTGAACCAATATACATTCCAGGTCGTTTTCTAACAGCCTCTAATCCCTCTAATACTGCTATGCTGTTTTCATTATAAGCTTGCTTTGCCATTACTATCTCCTAACGCAACTTAGAATAGCCATAGCCGTTAACCATGGCTTCAATAGGTATTCCCTTCTTACAGAATGGACAATCTGCTGGTTTATAAGATTCATAACCAGGCAAATCATCAATTGTAAATATTGGAAATACATCTGTAGAATCTACTACATGTCTTGTAGAGAAGATTGAACTAACGCCAATAACATCTCCACCATAATATTCAATACATTCCATACTTTGGCGAACTGTCTCACCAGTAGACATAGTAGCCAAAAGTAGGAATATCTTTCTTCCTTGAATTGAAGGCTTAATATTCTCTCTAAATAATAATTGATTGACAGAATTAACCTCAGGACATACAACACGAATTGTCTCGTGATGAGGTGACATTCCGATATTAGTCTTCTCAACCTCTTCAGCAAGATATGCACCCAGCACCTGTGTTCCATCCATACATACAATTGTATCTAACACCTGCACCTTATGACGCATCTTCTCAACAAGGTGTTTTGCAGCTTCTCTCGCTTCCTTAGTTCTAACCTTCATCGATGTAACATCAACATAATAATTGATGTGAGACTGAATAGTTGCGAAATGTCCCGGAACTGCATTTAAGACTATTTGCTCATCATCCTGAGCATGGAACTCAATAAAACGTTCATGGATAGCCTTAGGTTTCTTGTTACCTTCTCTCATTACACTGTTGTCTTGAATAAAATCTGATAAACCGCTCATAGTAATCTCCCCCTTATTATTTTCCTGTTGAGCCAAATCCTTTGCTGCCTCTTGCAGTATCATCTAAAGAATCAACTTCTTCAAACTCTACTGACAAAAATGGTTGAATAATCATCTGTGCTATCTTCTGATTAGGTGATATGACACGAATCTCATTACTATCATTATGTACTGGAACCTTAATCTCGCCTCGATAATCACTATCAATAACACCTGTACAATTAGCAGGACGAAGCCCCTCCTTACTAGACAGTCCGCTTCTTGCATAAATACCCCCGAAATAACCATCTGGAATTGCCACGCTTATACCTGTTCCGATTAGCTTCGTCTCATGTGGTGCAATACTAACATCACTATCAATATCCGAAAACAAATCATAACCTGCAGCATATTCGCTACCACGAACAGGTAGAAGTGCCGATTCAGATAACTTCTTAAGTTGAATGTTCACTCACAACCTCCTTATTGTTTTTTATCCTTGTCCTTTTTACCAAATGATAATTTATTCTCATTATGATTAATCAATCTTACAATATTACTTCTATGCTGGAATATTGCAAGGGCTGTTGCAAATAGCATAACAATATAAATTTCAATTAGGTATTCACTTGGATATGTAAGCCATGGGAATGTAGGCATACTTAGCCAGCCTAGCTGTCCAAATACAACAACACATACTCCATATGTTATAGAGCCAAGTATTGAGCCTAATGATACATACCTGGATATTAATGTTACAGTAAGAAATACTGCCAAAGAAATAGCAAAAATCTTAGGAAACATAATTGACACTAATCCTGCAGAGCATGCTATTCCCTTTCCACCCTTGAATTTCAAAAATGCAGGGAAGTTATGTCCTAGTATTGTACCAATACCTGCGTAAATCATTATCATTCCAATATAATCAGCACTGTTTCTGAATAGGAAATATACAATGAACATCGCAAGTACACATTTTAGATAATCAACAATAAAGGTAATTGCTCCAGCTTTCCAACCAAGCGTACGCATTGTATTAGTCATTCCAACTCCGCCACTACCTTCTTTTTGTATGTCTACATTAACTGATTTACCTAAGAAATATCCTGTTGTAAAATTACCCAGCAAGTAACCAATAACAACAGCTACTACTCTATATAATATCTCACTTGTCATCTTTACGCTCCCTGATTATAAATTTTAGAGATGTACCTTCAAAGCCAAAGGCATCTCTTATTCTATTCTCAAGATATCTTACATATGAAAAATGCATCAGATTCTTATCATTTACAAAAATTACAAAGGTTGGCGGCTTAACACTAACCTGTGTCACATAGAATATCTTAAGCCTCTTGCCCTTGTCTGATGGTGGTTGCTGCATAGCTACAGCTTCAATCACAATCTCATTAAGGACACCTGTTGCAACTCTCATAGCATTATTAGCAATAACAACATCTATCATATCATATATCTTAGGAAGTCTCTGCCCTGTAAGAGCAGAAATGTATATAATTGAAGCGTATGGCATAAAAGATAATACACTTCTTATCTTATTGCTAAACTCATTTACAGTCTTATTGTTCTTCTCAATTGCATCCCACTTATTAACAGCAATGATTATACCCTTGCCTCTCTCATGGGCAATTCCAGCAATCTTGGCATCCTGTTCTGTAACACCTTCTGTTGCGTCAATCATTATAATTACAACGTCAGCTTTTTCAACAGCAGTAACTGCTCTTATAATAGAATAACGCTCTAATTCTTCTTTAATCTTGGATTTCCTTCTAATTCCAGCGGTATCAATGAATATGTATTCCTTGCCATCGAATTTCACCTTGGTATCAACAGCATCCCTTGTGGTACCAGCAATATCAGATACAATTACACGGTCCTTGCCACATAACCTATTAACAAGTGAAGACTTACCAACATTAGGCTTACCAACAATTGCTATCTTAGGAATCTCTTCATCCTCATCGGATTCCTCCTGCTTAGGAAAATGTGCGATAACCTCATCAAGCATATCTCCAAGGCCTAATCTTGAAGAAGCTGAAATTGGATGAGGCTCACCTATTCCAAGATTATAGAACTCATATACATCAGGCATGAATTTATCGAAGTCATCTACCTTATTAACAACAAGAACGATTGGTTTGTTAGACCTTCTAAGCATGTCACACACCTTAGAATCAGAATCAACCAACCCCTGTCGTACATCAGTCATGAACATAATAACATCTGCTGTATCGATTGCTATCTGCGCCTGTTCTCTCATCTGAGAGAGAATGATATCATTAGAATCAGGCTCGATTCCTCCAGTATCTATAAGTGTAAAATCCTTGTCAAGCCAGGATATATCAGCATATATTCTATCTCTAGTAACTCCTGGAGTATCTTTAACAATAGATATTCTTTCTCCAGCTAGAGAATTAAACAGTGTTGATTTACCAACATTAGGCCGTCCTACTACGGCAACTACAGGTTTACTCATTTTTATCTCCTAAAACACACAAAAAAATGCATTTTTTATCCAATTGATATTATCTTCATCAATTGCAATTATATCAAAACGCATTGGATGATTAAGACTAATATTATTTTCTTTTATGTAGCCTATTGCTACCTTGCTAATATTCTTTCTTTTCTTATAATCAACTGCTTCTACAGCACTAACACTAGCCTTATTCTTTCTATACTTCACTTCGCCAAAGCACAGATAATTCTTAAGATTACCATCTTCCATTACTGTATCATAATATATTATATCAATTTCACCAAATTTATGAAAATGATAATTCATTGTTATTACTTTAATACCATTACTAATCAGATAATCTCTGGCTAATTCTTCATATCTTGTACCAATCTTCCTATTATTCAAACAATATCTCCCCAAAATGTATTATTTAGGAACGTAGCCATCTAACTTAGCCTTTACTTTATCCATTCCATCAACAAATAGTAAGATTTCAGCAACCACCTCATATAATTCAGGTGGAATAGCATCTCCTATATCCAGCTTAGATAATGTATCAGCCAATTTATTGT
>Ga0256404_1003985_pt1 | contig 28789 bp, 24 predicted proteins | sample RumenRJG_01DNA_FD_185990 | JGI IMG/M metagenome (GOLD analysis project Ga0256404, IMG submission 185990) | Bovine rumen microbial communities from Lethbridge, Alberta, Canada - RJG_01 | ecosystem: Host-associated > Mammals > Digestive system > Stomach > Rumen | place: Canada: Alberta | collected...
TTCGCCGCCGAAGGATGGGAACTGATCCCGCAGGAGGTCTGGAAGGAAGAGCGCAGCCGCGCGTTTGCTTCCATTCAGCAGCTGCCGGTGCACATTCTGGCGACGGACATCGATCCGAAGGCCGTGGCTGCCGCGCGGGAGAACGCAGCCGAGGCAGGCGTGGATATGTGCATTCGTTTCCAGCGGGCCGACGTGAAAGATCTGGGTGTTTCCGCGCTGGCGGATGAGCACGGGATGATCATTACCAACCCGCCCTACGGAGAGCGCATCGGCGAACAGGAGGAGATCGATGGCCTGTTCAAGGCGCTGCGGCGGTTCTGCCGGGAACACCCCGGATGGTCACTGTTCGTGATCACCCCGGATAAGGACGCGGAGAAAAAGCTCATGGGAAGACGCGCCAACCGGCGCCGCAAGCTTTACAACGGCAGTATCGAAACGACATACTACCAGTTCCACGGAGAGAAATCATGAGAGAAGTAGGAATACAGTGCACGATCGGACCGTCCTGCAGCGATCCGCAAATACTGGCGGCGATGATGGATGCCGGCATGGTGGGTGCCAGAATCAATCTGTCCCACGGCAGCGCCGCGTCCCAGGAGGAGAAGCTGGCAAGCTTTCGGCGGGCAGCAAGGATGAGCGGGACGGAGGAAGCCTCTATTATGTATGATCTGCGGGGACCGGAGATCCGAGTCAAGGAGATCCCGGGAGGCGCCACCTTCGCGGGAACCGGGGAGACTCTCGTGCTGCGGTGCGAGGGAGAGGAAGAACGCGACGCGGACGGCAATTCGCTGGCGGAGGGAAGCGAGATCCTTCCGCCGGAGCACGATCCTTACGGCAATGAGTTTGGGAGCTATGTCAACCAGATTATACGCATAGGTTACGAGAAGCTCTGCCGTGAGGTGAAAGTCGGCACACAGATCCTCATCGATGACGGTAGGATCAGCCTGACGGTCGAAAGCGTAAGGGGACAGGATATCGTCTGCTACGTCGACCGGGGCGGCAGGATCGCCAGCAGAAAAGGCGTCAATGTCCCGGATGTGAAACTGCAGATGGACTATCTCCGTGAAAGTGACGTCGCCGACATCTTATGGTGTATCGAACAAGGGGTGGATTATATCGCCGGGTCTTTCATACGCAGAGCGGAGGATGTCCGCGCGATCCGCGCGATCCTTGAGGAGAACGGAGGCTCGCAGATCGGCGTCATCGCCAAGATCGAGTCGAAGGAAGCCATCAGCAATTTCGACGAAATCCTGAAAGAGGCGGATCAGATCCTCATTGCCAGGGGCGATATGGGCGTGGAGATCGGCTTTGAGAAAGTGCCTGCCATGCAGAAACGTATCATCCGCAAATGCCGGGAGATGGGAAAAGCCGTGATCATCGCGACACAGCTGATCGAATCCATGACGGAAAGCCTGACGCCGACGAGAGCCGAAGTATCCGATATCGCAAACGCTGTATTTGACGGCGCCACAGATCTTCTGGTCACGGGAGAAACCGCGACGGGCAGGTATCCGGTGCAGGTCGTGCAGCAGATGGCGAGGATCATCGATCAGGCGATTCTGGACGCGCAGAAATACGGTGACGAGATCCTGTAAGACACGTTCCGCGGAAACAACGAAAGCGGAGACTTATGAAAATCGAAATCAAACGGAACGACAAAACACCTGTCTACATGCAGATCGCAGGGCAGATCAAAAGCATGCTCCACACAGGGCAGATCACAGACGGCTATATGCTGCCGTCGGAGCGCGCGCTGGCGGCGGAGCTTGGCGTGCACCGCAACACGGTCACGCGGGCGTACGGCGAGCTGAAGAGCGAGGGACTGCTGGATTCCGCGCAGGGAAGCTGTTACCGTGTGCGGTTTGGGCGCAGCGTGGAGGACAACTCTCCGGACCGGAGAAAAAAGGTCAATTGGGAAGCTGCCGTGAAGCAGGAATACGATGACTTTATCAGCGATTTCGACGAGCTGTACAGCGAAAGCTTCGACCCGGCGTATATTTCCTTTGCCGGGGGCGTGGCGGCGCGGGAGCCGTATCCGCCGGAGGAGATCGCTTCTGTGTTTGAAGAGATGTTCCGCAGCAGCGGCGACAAAGCGTATTTCTACGTGCCCTATCAGGGGGATCCGGAACTGATCCGGGAGATCGTCAAGTACATGGCGTCGATCGGCATCCGGACCAAGCCGTCCAACATACAGATCTTTTCGGAGAACAACCAGGCGCTGGATTTTATTCTGCAGCTCATGCTTTCTCCCGGCGACGGCGTGATCGTCGATGAAGTCATGTCATCGGACGTGTACCGGACCATCGAACTGGCCGGCGGGAAACTGATCACCGTGCCTTCCGATGAGCACGGCATGATCACAGACCACCTGGATAAGGTCATTGAAAACAGCAATCCGAAGTTCATCTATGTGGACTCCAGTTTCAACAATCCCAAGGGAACCGTGTTGAGCCTGGAGCGGCGACGGCAGATACTGGAACTGTCCTACAAGTACCGGATCCCGGTCATCGAAGATGATGAGAGTTCGGAGATCTACTACGGCGAGCGTCCGCTCCCTTCGATCAAATCCATGGATCACGGCGACAATGTCATCTACATGTATTCGTTTTCGCTGAACATGGTGCCCGGCATCGGCGTGTCCTTTGTCGCCGCCGACAGGAAGATCATCGAACAGTTCTCGAACATGGTATCCCTGCGCGTTGCCAATCCGGACTGGGCTGCCCAGATGGTCATGCTGCAATACATGAAGAAAGGCGTCTTCCAGAAGCGCCTTGCGGATTTCCGGCACATCTGCAAAAGCAAGCGGGATCAGATGTGCGAGCGGCTGGACCGCCTTGCCGAAAGGTTCGGCCTGCGCTACACGAAACCGGAAGGCGGCGTATACCTATGGGTGGAGCTGCCCGAAGACATGGACTCCCGCGACCTTCTCCGCGAAGCCCAGAAGAGGGGACTGACATTCATGCCCGGATATGTGTTCTTCCCGCGAAAACAGATGGGATCGCGGTTCTTCCGATTGAACTTCTCCTATCCGACCGAGGGGGAGATCCAGCAGGGGATGGATATCCTCGAAGAATGCTTTTGCAACTGGCACAAGAAATAACGAAGCTACTGGCACTTTGTTTGGAATATAGGCTATAGTATATTCTAGACAAGGTGCTTTTCGTTTAGCACCAGGAAGATAGTAGAACAAGTAAGAACAAGTAAAAAAGTAAGTTAAAAAAGTAAGAAGTAAAAAAACAAAGAAAAAAGGAGAACAACATTATGGCAGTAAATCTCAGAGGAAGAAGCTTTTTGACACTCATGGACTTCACACCGGAAGAAATCCGTTATCTCCTGGACCTGGCCCACGATCTGAAGGCCAAGAAGAGAGCCGGCATCATCGGCGACAGCCTGAAGGGCAAGAACGTCGTGCTGCTCTTTGAGAAGACCTCCACAAGAACCAGATGCGCGTTCGAAGTAGGCGCGATGGATGAGGGCGCAGGCGTCACATTCCTGGACAGCAAGTCATCACAGATGGGCAAGAAGGAATCACTCGAAGATACCGCTAAAGTTCTCGGCAGATTCTATGACGGAATCGAATACAGAGGATATGATCAGAAGGTTGTAGAGCAGCTGGCGCAGCACGCAGGCGTACCTGTCTGGAACGGACTGACGGACGTTGATCATCCGACACAGATCCTGGCTGACCTGCTCACCATTGAAGAGCATGTTGCAAAACCGCTGAACAAGTGCAAGGTCGTCTTCGTCGGCGATGTCAGAAACAACATGGCGTATGCATGGATGTACGGCTGCGCGAAGATGGGTATGCAGTTCGTAGCTTACGGCCCGAAGGAACTGTGCGACGAAGTAGACAGCTCCGTTATCGAAAGAGCTCGTGAGGTAGCGGTACAGACCGGCGCTTCCATCGAGGTTTCCTCCGACATCGAAGCGATCAAGGGTGCTGACGTACTGTATACAGACATCTGGGCTTCCATGGGTGAAGAGGACCAGATCCCGGAGAGAGTCAGACTCCTGACACCGTACAGAGTAACAGAAGAAATGATGGCTGCTACCGGAAACGACGGATGCATCTTCATGCACTGCCTGCCTTCCTTCCATGACTTCGAAACCACCATGTCATCCTCACAGAACGAGCTGGGTTATGACATCCGCGAGGTCACCGATGAAGTCTTCAGAGGACCGCAGTCAAAGGTATTCGACGAAGCAGAAAACAGAATGCACACGATCAAGGCCGTCATGGTTGCTACAATCGGCAGATAAGATCGATCGCAGGAAATCAATCAGGCCGGCCTCAAGTGCCGGCCTGAATACAATGATAAACCGTGAAACAGGAGGTAAAACGATGATACCTGGAATCCACAATTATTCGGAAATCGGTAAGCTGAACAAGGTTCTGCTGCATCGGCCGGGACTGGAGCTGGAAGCGCTTACGCCTGCCACCATGGAGCGTCTGCTCTTTGATGACATCCCGTATCTGAAGGTCGCCCAGCAGGAACACGACAGATTTGCCGAAGTACTCAGAGAAAACGGCGTTGAAGTCGTTTATTACGTAGAGGAAACAGCAAAGGCCCTGAGCACGCCGCAGCTGCAGCAGGCTCTGATCGAAGACTTCCTCGATCTGTCTCTGATCACATCACAGGGCATGAGAGAGAGTCTGATCTCTTACCTCATGACATTCGACCCCAAGACGATGGTCGCGAAGCTCATCGCAGGCATCAAGAAGAACGAGGTGCCGTCGGATGAAGTGCACTCGCTGATGGATCTGATCCACGACGACTATCCGTACATTTCGGATCCAATGCCGAATCTGTACTTCACAAGAGACCCGGGCGCCTGCCTGGGTGACGGAATCGACATTCACCACATGCACACACAGGAGAGAAGAAGAGAATCCCTGCTGCTGAAGTATATGTACAAGTACAACAGAGACTTCGCGACAGAAGAGAACAAGCAGTGGTACGATCTTTCCGAAGATTATTCCATCGAAGGCGGCGATGTACTGGTGCTCTCCAAGGATATGGTTGCAGTCGGACTTTCCCAGAGAACAACGATCGCAGGCATCGAGCGCCTGGCGAAGAATCTGCTTCCGAATTCCACGTTCCAGAAGGTTCTGGTATTCGATATCCCGAAGACGAGAGCGTTTATGCACCTGGATACCGTATTCACCATGGTCGACTACGACAAGTTCACCATCCATCCGGAAATCGAGGGACCGCTCGGCGTGTATGAGATTACCCTGGGCAAAGGCGGCGAGCTGAAGTTCAACGCCATGAAGGACGAGCTGCAGAACATTCTGGCTCTCGAACTGGGGATCCCGGCTGTCGAGCTGATCCGCTGCGGCGGCGGCGATCTTCTGGCTGCGCAGAGAGAACAGTGGAACGACGGTTCCAACACCCTCTGCATCGCACCGGGAACAGTTGTTACCTATGAAAGAAATTACGTATCCAACGAGCTCCTCGACAAGAAGGGCGTCAAAGTCCTGTCCATTCCGAGCGCGGAGCTTTCCAGAGGAAGAGGCGGCCCGAGATGCATGAGCTGCCCGGTTAACAGAGTTGATTTATAAGGAGAAAATAGATGTCAGAAAGCAAAGGTAAAATCGTAATCGCGCTGGGCGGAAACGCGCTGCAGACAGGCAAAGGTCCCGCAACTGCGGAAGCTCAGCTGGAAGTAGTTAAGAAAACATGTGAACACGTTGCACAGATCAGCGGTATGGGATATGAGATCGCGGTCGTCCACGGCAACGGACCGCAGGTCGGACGCATCGTTATGGCAAGTGAAGCAGCCAAGGATGTTACTCCGGCAATGCCGTTCGATGTCTGCGGAGCCATGTCGCAGGGTTACATCGGATACCACATCCAGCAGTGCCTGCGCTATGCGCTGAACATGCAGAACAGACACGTACCGGTCGTGACGCTTGCCACACAGGTCGTAGTAGACGAAAACGATCCGGCTTTCCAGAATCCGACCAAGCCGATCGGTCCGTTCTATACGGAAGAAGAAGCGAAAGCCCTGGAACAGGAAAAAGGCTGGACCATGAAGGAAGACGCCGGCAGAGGATGGAGAAGAGTCGTTGCGTCACCGAAGCCGGTCCGCATCGTTGAAATCGATTCCGTCAAGCAGCTGTGGGAAGATAACATCGTTATCACATGCGGCGGCGGCGGCATCCCGGTCATCGAAAGAATGGATGGTCATATGGACGGCGTTGCAGCGGTCATCGATAAGGACTTCGCGGCAGAACTTCTGGCAGAGCAGATCAAAGCCGATTGCCTCATGATCCTGACAGAGGTGGAGAAGGTTGCCATCAACTTCAACAAGCCGGATCAGCAGGATCTGGATCACCTGACACTGCATGACGGAGTGAAGTACATCGAAGAAGGACAGTTCCCGGCAGGAAGCATGCTTCCGAAGGTCGAGGCGGCCATGAAGTTCGTCAGACAGTTCCCGAGCAAGAAGGCGATCATCACATCCCTGGACAAGGCGGTCGAAGCGCTGAACGGAGAAACAGGAACCGTAATCACATTCAACTAAAAGAGGTGATATTATGAAACAGACTGCGAAAGAATTTATGTCGTCCATAGGCGTAGACAATATGCTCTATGACGAAGAAGTAGCAGCTAGTATCGCGCACGCGCGCATGCTGAAACAGAACAAACTGATCTCAGGTGAAGAATGCGATCAGATGATCGCAGGACTGAAGGAAGTGCTTGCGGACATAGAGGCAGGTAAGGTCGAGTTCAAGGTCGAGTACGATGATATCCACGGATGCATCGAGCAGGTTCTGGAGGACAAAATCGGTCCGGTAGCCAGGAAACTCAACTGGGCAAGAAGTGTCAACGACCAGGTTGTGATCGATACCAGACTCTTCCTGCGGGCGGAGAACGACAAGATCCGTGAGCTTTTGCAGGAACTGCTGGACACGCTGGAAACACTGGCGAAGGAGCATGTCAACACGATCATGCCGGGATACTCCCACCTGCAGAGAGCGCAGCCGATCACGCTGGCCTATCATCTGCTGGCTTATTATCAGATGTTCCGGCGCGATGTCAGAAGATTTGAAAACTGCATGGAGAGCATCAACATGATGCCGCCGGCAGGAGGTGCGCTGGCCGGATCCATTTACGATACCGACCGTAAGAAAATGGCGAAAGAACTGGGCTTTGACGGAATCCTTCCGAACGCTATGGACGGCGTCGCCGACAGAGATTTCGGAATGGAATTCATCAATGACTGTTCCATCACGATGATGCACCTGTCCAGATTCTGTGAAGACATGATCCTGTGGAGCTCCGTTGAATTCGGCTTCATCGAGATCGACGACGAGTTTACCACCGGCAGCAGAGTCCTTCCGCAGAAGAAGAATCTGGATGTGGCGGAGCTGATCAGAGGCAAGACCGGCAGAGTCTACGGCGATATGATCAATCTGCTCACGGTATTCAAAGGACTGCCGATGTCCTACAACAGAGACATGCAGGAAGATAAGTACGCGCTCCTCGACGCAGCGCATACCGTGGAAGCCTGCCTGAACCTGTTCGTTGAGATGATCAAGACCATGAAGATCAACAGAGGCGAGATGCAGAGAGCAGCCAAGTACGGCTACATGAACGCGACAGAACTGGCAGAATACCTGATGGAGAGAGGTATCCCATCGGAAGAAGTCGGCGCGATCATCAGCAAGATCGTTCAGTACGCGATCAACAACAACAAGCCGATCGAAGAACTGTGGCTTGACGACCTGAAGCAGTTCAGCCAGCTCTTCGACAGCGATGTTTACGATATGATCGCGATCAGAAACGTCATTTCGTCCAAGAAGTCAGCCGGCTCGACATCCTTCGAAAATGTTGAGAAACAGCTGGAGGAAATCGCAAAGAACAAATAAATATCGATACAAAGGTATTCATGCGAGGCCCTGCGGCGCCGAAAGGCGCGGCAGGGTTTTTTTTAAGGGCGGCGGCGTTCAGTGACTGCCATGGATTGCAAAAAAAGAAACTGCTTGCATAAGTATTCAGACCGATGTATAATATGCGACGTGATTGAATATTAGAACAGCAAGGAGAAAAACATGCCAAAGAAAGAGTACCTGAAAAAAATACTGATCATCGGATCGGGACCAATCGTTATTGGACAGGCTGCGGAGTTTGACTACGCGGGAACACAGGCCTGCAAGGCCATTCGCGAGGAAGGAATCAAGACGATCCTCGTCAACAGTAATCCGGCTACGATCATGACGGATCCGCAGATCGCGGACAAAGTCTATATGGAACCGCTGACAGAGGAGACGATCGAAGAGGTCATCCGAAGAGAGCGGCCGAATGGGATGCTCGCGGGATTCGGGGGTCAGACAGGACTTAATCTGGCAATGGAAATGGAACGCAAAGGCATCCTGTCCCGTTACAACGTAGAACTTTTGGGCGTCAACAAGGAAAGCATCAAGAAGGCAGAAGACAGGGAGGCGTTCAAAGCCCTTATGGAAGAGATCGGAGAACCGGTTCCGGCGAGTACGATCGCCACAACGATCGAAGAATGCCACGCGTTTATACAGGAAGAAGGACTTCCGGTCATCATCCGGCCCGCGTATACGCTGGGCGGAACAGGAGGCGGCATCGCCCAGACCATGGAAGAGCTCGACGATCTGTGCTACAGAGGAATGGAGAGCAGCGCGATCGGGCAGATTCTTCTTGAGAAATCCGTTGCCGGCTGGAAGGAAATCGAATATGAGGTGATGCGGGATGGCGCCGACAACTGCATCATCATCTGCGATATGGAAAACGTCGATCCCGTTGGCGTGCATACCGGGGACAGCATCGTCGTTGCGCCGACCCAGACGATCACCAAAGAAGAAAACCAGATGCTCAAGGACGCGTCGATCAAGATTATCCGCAGTCTCGGCATCGAAGGCGGCTGCAACATCCAGTTCGCCCTGGATCCGGATACAGGAGACTACATCGTCATCGAAGTGAATCCGCGTGTCAGCCGTTCCTCGGCGCTGGCGTCCAAGGCGGCCGGGTATCCGATTGCCAGGATCGCAGCTAAGATCGCGCTGGGATACCATCTCGACGAGATCCGCAACAGCGTGGCAGGCGGAACGGCGCTCTTTGAACCGTCGCTGGATTACATCGTTGTAAAATATCCGCGCTGGCCCTTCGACAAGTTCAGGACAGCATCCCGTGTACTTGGGACACAGATGAAAGCGACCGGGGAAGTCATGTCCTTATGCAAAAGCTTCGAGAGCGCTTTGCTGAAAGCGCTGACGTCCGTAGAGATCAAGTGCGACGGTCTGCACACGCCGTCCGTGTCCTGCCTGGGTGATGTGGAACTGCTGGCCAAGCTGAAAGCCTGTGACGACGAGCGGATCTTCTGTATCGCAGAGGTGTTCAGAAGAGAGCTGATGACGGTGGACGAGGTGTATGATGTCACGAAGATCAATCCGTGGTTCCTCGACAAGATCAAATATCTCATCGATCTTGAAGTTCGGCTGAAAGAGGGTCCGCTGACGAAAGATCTGCTGGCAGAAGCAGAGTCCAAGGGCTTCACGGATAACGATATCATCGGACTGTCCGGCGTCCCGCGGGAAGTCATCCAGGACATCCGTATCTATAATGACATCTATCCTGTGTACAAGATGGTCGACACGAGCGGCGGACGCTCCGCGATCGCGACGCCGTATTACTATTCCTGCTACGATAAGGGTGATGAAAACGTCATCTCCGATCGGGAGAAGATCCTGGTGATCGGTTCCGGTCCGATCCGGATCGGCCAGGGAATCGAGTTCGACTACTGCTGCGTGCAGTGCGTCAACGCGGTCAGGGAGCTTGGCTTTGAGGCAATCATCGCTAACAACAATCCGGAGACGGTCAGCACAGACTCAGATATTTCGGACAAACTGTATTTCGAGGCGCTCCACATCGACGATGTGATGAATATCATCAAGAGGGAGCGGCCCCTGGGCGTCATCGTGCAGTTCGGCGGCCAGACGTCTCTGAATCTGGCGCAGCAACTGGACAGCCGCATGATCAACATTCTGGGAACATCGTACAAAAACATCGACCTGGCGGAAGACAGGGAGAAGTTCAATGAACTTCTCAATGAACTGCGCATCGCGACGCCGAAGGGCTATGCGGTCACAGGAGAAGACGAAGCCTTCAAGGCTGTAGCGGAGCTTGGCTATCCGGTCGTTGTCCGTCCTTCCTACGTGATCGGCGGACGCGCCATGCAGGTCGTGTACAGCGACGAGGAACTGCTGAGTTACCTGCGGGAGGCGGTTTCCCTGTCGAAGGAGCATCCGGTCCTGATCGACCAGTATATCGTAGGAAAGGAAATCGAGGTCGACGCCGTATCCGATGGCGAGGATGTGCTGATCCCGGGCATCATGGAGCACATCGAACGAGCGGGCGTCCATTCCGGCGACAGCATTTCCGTTTACCCGGATTTCTCCATCGCCAAGGAGGTGGAGGATACGCTGGCTGTTTACACGAAAAAGATCGCGAAAGCGCTGGATGTCGTCGGACTGGTCAACATCCAGTACGCCTATGACGGCAAGACGATCTACGTCATCGAGGTCAACCCGCGCGCATCCAGAACGGTTCCGATTTTAAGCAAAGTCACCGGCGTGCCGATGGTCAAACTGGCTGTCGCAGCCATGCTGGGGCAGAAACTGAAGGACAGCGGATACGGCACAGGGCTGTATCCAAAGAGTGAGAAGTACTCCGTGAAGGTCCCGGTCTTCTCCAGCGCGAAACTGACCGATATGGATATTGCACTTGGTCCGGAAATGAAATCCACCGGCGAGGTGCTCGGAATCGACGCCGATCTTAAGAAGGCGCTGTACAAGGGATTTGTCGCGGCCGGCACGGCGATCCCGACAGAAGGCAATATCTTCGCGACCATCCGGCAGGCAGAACTGACCTCGTATACGGCGCAGATCCTGCAGGATTACATCGACGCCGGATTCAAACTGTATGTTTCGTCGGACAATCTGGATTTTGCAAGTCAGTACGGTATCAATGTGAATGTGATGACATACGATACCGCCATCAAGTGGATCGGGAACCATGACGCCGGAAGCGACATGAGGATCGATCTTGTCCTGAATGTTCCGGAGATGGCCAACAGCAAGGAAAACGACAGCTTCCCGGTCAGGAGAAAGTCCGTGGAGCGCGGGATCCCGACACTGACATGCATGGATACTGCAAAGGTATTCCTGGATGTGATCAAACTCAAGCAGGCAGGCGAGCAGCTGGAGTACGCCGCGCTGGAGTAGAAACGGCAGAGGCATAGAGACAATTTAAATACGATTACAGGGTTGATTTATATACAATTCCATGTATAATAATGCACATAACATAAACATAGAATACGAAACAATACGCAGGAGGAAGAGAAAGTGGCAAAGGAAAAGGTAGTACTGGCATACTCAGGCGGACTGGATACATCAGTCATCATGAAGTGGTTGAAGGAGAATTACGATTACGACGTGATCGCGGTCTGCTGCAACGCCGGACAGAAGGAAGATTTTGACGCCATCGAACAGAAGGCGATGGCTACGGGCGCGATCAAGGCAATGACCGTCGACCTCAGAGAGGAATTCATTACGGATTACATCTGGCCGACACTCAAGGCCGGCGCGACCTATGAGAACTATCTGCTCGGAACCGCGATGGCGCGGCCCCTTATGGCGAAGAAACTGGTAGAGATCGCTCAGGAAGAGGGCGCGTTCTACATCGCCCACGGATGCACCGGCAAAGGCAATGACCAGGTAAGATTCGAATCCGCGATCCACGCCCTGGATCCGGCGATCAAGATCATAGCGCCGTGGAGAATGCCGGAGTGGGAATTCCAGTCCAGGGAGGATATGATCCAGTATTCCCATGATCATGGGATCCCCATCAGCCAGTCCAACGCCAAGATCTACTCCAGAGATGAAAATATATGGCACATCAGTCATGAGGGCGGCGAGCTCGAGAACCCGTGGAACGTGCACTATGATACGATCCACGTACTTAGCGTTCCGCCGGAGCAGGCACCGGATGAGGTGACGTACATCGACATCGATTTCGAGCACGGGATCCCGGTTGCTGTCGACGGCGTGAAAATGGGCCCGATCGAATTGCTGACAAAGCTCAATGAACTCGGCAGCAAGAACGGCATCGGCACCATCGATATCGTCGAGAACCGTCTGGTCGGCATGAAGTCCAGAGGCGTCTACGAGACTCCGGGCGGCACGATCCTGTTCGCGGCACACAGCGGCCTGGAAGAGCTGATCCTCGACAGAGACACGGCCCACTACAAGAAGATCGTAGCCGAGAAGTTCGCGGAGCTCCTCTACACAGGACTCTGGTTCACACCGCTGCGGGAAGCCATCTGCGCTTTCGTGGATGTGACCCAGGAGAACGTGACCGGAACGGTCAAGATGAAACTCTACAAGGGAAGCGCGACAGTAGCGGCCAAGAAGGCGCCGTACTCCCTCTACAACGAAGAGTTCGCGACATTCAGTAAGGATGAAGTATACAACCAGTACGACGCAGAAGGATTCATCAATCTGTGGTCACTGCCGCTGAAGATCAGAGCGATCCAGAAACAGACTGCCGAAGGAGGTGCGAAATACAATGAAGCTCTGGAAAGGAAGGTTCTCAAAGGAAGCGACTTCGTCGAGTGATGAATTCAACGCCTCCATTCCCTTTGACCAGAGGATGTACGAGGAGGATATCACCGGGAGCATTGCCCACGCCGGCATGCTGGGAAAGCAGGGCATCATAAGCGCGGACGAGGCGGATCTCATTATCAAAACCCTCAAGGAAATCCTGCAGGATATCGAAGCCGGCAAGATCGAATTCTCCATCGAAGGAGAAGATATCCATATGAGTATCGAGCAGATCCTGACGGAGCGGATCGGGCAGACCGGCAAGAAACTCCATACTGCCAGAAGCCGCAACGATCAGGTGGCTGTAGATCTGCGCATGTGTCTCCGCAAGGAGACGGCCCTGATCGACGAAAAGCTTGCCGAGCTGATGGAGACTTTGCGCGGGCTCGCGGAGCAGCACCAGCAGACCGTGATGCCGGGCTATACCCATCTGCAGCGTGCGCAGCCGGTAACGCTGGCGTATCATCTGCTGGCGTATTACCAGATGTTCAGCCGCGACAGGGAACGTTTCGCGGACGGGCTGAAGCGGATCAACCGTCTGCCTCTGGGAAGCGGCGCCCTGGCCGGAACGACATACCAGACGGACCGGCAGTTCCTGGCGGCGCAGCTGGGCTTTGACAGCGTACTCCCGAACGGGATGGACGCGGTCGCCGATCGGGATTTTGCCATTGAGTTCCTGAACTGCTGCAGCATTTGCATGATGCATCTGTCGCGGTTTTGCGAGGAGCTGATCCTCTGGAGCAGTGTGGAATTCGGATTCGTGGAAATCGACGACGCCTATGCCACCGGCAGCAGCATCATGCCCCAGAAGAAGAATCCGGACATGGCGGAGCTGATCCGCGGCAAGAGCGGCCGGGTCTACGGAGATCTGATGGCGCTGCTCACGGTATGCAAAGGCCTCCCGATGGCGTATAATAAGGACTTGCAGGAAGACAAGGAACCGGTCTTTGACGCGGCGGACACCGTGAAGAATTCACTGGGCATATTCACGGAAATGATCTCCACCATGACCGTCAAAAAAGACAGCATGGCAAAAGCCGCCAAGTACGGGTACATGAACGCAACGGACGCGGCCGATTATCTGGTCGGCAAAGGCATTCCGTTCCGTGACTGCCATGAGATCATCGGCAAGATGGTGCTGTACGCGATCGGAGAGGGCAAAGCGCTGGATGAGCTGACCATGGAGGAATTCAAATCGTTCTCCGATGCCTTCGGCGAGGATATCTACGACGCCATCGCCATCGAAAACTGCATTCGGGCGAAGAAATCAGAAGGTTCTACGTCTTTCGAAAGTGTAAAGAAACAGCTTGAGGCGCTATAGGACAGGCTGCGATGCCAAAGACAGAATGTATCACGATATCGTACATTACGGTACGAATCGTGATACTTTTTTTGTTTTGAAGACATTTTACCGGAATGACTATCACGTTTTGGCTTCAAACAGGTCATACCGATGATGCATACTTCATTGCGAAGGGGGTTCGCCTCTGTTATACTTTTCGCAGGAGGCGCCGGGATCGTTGCTCCGGCGGAACGCACTATGAGAGAACTGAATGTTGAAGAGATCACGAAAGCGGTCGGGGATCTCTACGTACATGCGAATTACTTCCTCGGGGAGGATGTGAAGGCATGCATCGCCAGCTGCGCGTGCAGTGAAAGCTCGCAACTGTCCAGAGATGTTTTCGAAAGCATCGGGAAAAATATCGAAATCGCAGAAGAAGGCGTGTTTCCGATCTGCCAGGATACCGGCATGGCCTGCGTATTCCTGGAAATCGGCCAGGATGTGCACCTGACCGGCGGCGATCTGTACGAGGCCGTGAACGAAGGCGTCCGCCGGGGCTGCACCAAAGGATATCTGCGACAGACGATCGTGGAGGATCCCTTCCGCAGGAAAAACACCGGCGACAGCACGCCGGCAGATATCAATGTGGATATTGTGCCGGGAGACAGGGTGAAAATCATCGTGGCGCCGAAGGGATTCGGTTCGGAAAACATGAGTCAGATCAGGATGCTCACGCCGGGAGACGGCGCGGCCGGCGCGGAGGATTTCATCGTCAGCGTCTGCGAACAGGCCGGCGGCCGGCCTTGTCCGCCGATGGTCGTCGGTGTCGGCGTCGGAGGGAACTTCAACAAGGCCGCCCTCATGGCGAAAAAGGCATTGTTGCGGCCGATGGGGGAGCACAACCCGGATCCGTTTTACCAGGAGATGGAGGAACGGCTCCTGGAGAGAATCAATGCGCTCGGCATCGGTCCACAGGGATTCGGCGGAGTGACGACAGCCCTGGCTGTCAATGTCATCGCAGCCCCCACACACATCGCAGGCCTTCCGGTGGCCGTGAATATCAACTGTCATGTATCGAGGCATGAAGAAATCGTATTGTGAGGTGCAGGAGGAAGACTTGTGATGAAACATGAACTGAAGGAACCCTTCACAAAGGATAAACTCAAGGCGCTGAAAGCAGGGGACACAGTTTTGCTGACCGGAACCATCTACGCGGCCAGAGACGCCGCGCATAAGAAGCTGCTGGAAATGATCGAACGCGGTGAGGATCTGCCGCTTCCGATCCGGGATCAGATGATCTACTACATGGGCCCGACGCCGGCCAGACCGGGCCATCCCATCGGATCTGCGGGACCGACGACCAGCTATCGCATGGATCCGTTCACACCGGCGCTTCTGGACTTCGGGCTGTCCGGCATGATCGGCAAAGGCCCCCGAAGCGGGGAAGTCAAAGCCGCAGCCGCGAAAGCAGGCGCTGTATATTTTGCCGCCATGGGAGGCGCAGGGGCTCTGATCGCGCAGAGCATTCGATCGTCTGAAATTGTGGCCTTTGCGGAAATGGGAACGGAAGCGATCTGGAAACTGCATGTGGAGGATATGCCGCTGATCGTTGCCTATGACCCGGAAGGCGGAGATGTATACGACCGGGGCTGAAACAACTTGCAGTTGACAAATGTTGGTAAAGATACTATCATGAACGGGTACGCTTTTTGGAAAGAGGGGTATTAGGGCATTTCCGTAAAGTGAGGTAACCCAATGGAGATAGAATTAAAATACAACATTCCCGACAGCGAAACAGCCGAGAGAATCTGGGAAGATGAGCTCTTTCGGGATATGGAAGAGACAGATTCCAGAGAGATACTGAACATTGACGCGAGATATTTTGACACGGACAGTTTCGATCTTGCCGAGAATGAAGTGGCTTACCGGATCAGACGTGAAGGAGATCACCTTGTCGCGGCGCTCAAGTGGAAGGGGCACAGCGAGGACGGTCTGCACGTACGCGAGGAAATCAATGTGCCGGTGCAGAACAACGAGCCGGATCTGGATGTGTTCCATGAGAGCAGCATAGGCTGCGAAGTATGTAAGTTCGCGGAGAACAAGGAGCTTAAGTGCATTCTGCAGACGACCTGCATCCGCAGAAGATTCCGCATCGATACGGGAACCGGACTGTTCGAGTTTTCGATCGACAGCGGGGAAATCGTGACGGAGAGCGGGACTCTGCCGATCAGTGAAGTGGAGATCGAACTGTTCAGCGGCGAAACGGAAGAACTGCTCCAGATCGGCAAGCAGCTTCAGAAGGCATATGGACTTACAGAAGAAGACAACAGCAAATACTATCGCGGCATGCTGATGATCCGGGAAAACCGCGGATAAAAAGAACGCTTCAAATGAATAGACGGAGAGGTCCGGCAGATTGGCGGACCTCTCTCTTTTTTACCTGCTTTTTCACTTGTAATGCAAAGGCAAAAGAGGTATAATTATTTGCACTATATGTAAAAAACCGAGGAGGAAACATATTAATGAAATCTACATTTATCTCAAGAGAAAAAAACGAAGTCAAATTCACGATGGACTTCACAGCCGAAGAGTTTGAGGAAGCGATCGTCAAGGTCTACCAGAAGGAGAAGGATAAGTTCCAGATCGACGGTTTCAGAAAGGGCAAAGCGCCGAGAAGCCTGATCGAGAAGAGATATGGCGAAGGAATCTTCTTTGAGGACGCGATCAACAACCTGATCTCACTGCACTACCCGCTGGCACTGGACGAGCTGGATCTGGAAGTCATCGACTACCCGAGAACAGAGCTCAGCCAGACCAAGAAGGGCGAAGGCTTCACCGCGACAGTGACCGTACAGTGCTATCCGGAATTTGAAGTCACCGGCTACAAAGGCGTTGAAATAGAAAGAGTTCCTGCGGATGTCACAGACGAAGATGTCGACAAGGAGATCTCCAACATGGCTGACAGAAACTCACGCATGGTCGAGGTCGACAGACCGGTTCAGGAGGGAGATACCGTTCTGATCGATTACGCGGGATTCGTAGGCGACGAGCAGTTCGAAGGCGGCACAGCAGAAAGATATCCGCTGCAGATCGGTTCCGGCACATTCATTCCGGGATTTGAAGAACAGCTTATCGGCGCTTCCAAGGATGATGACGTAGAAGTCAAGGTCACATTCCCTGAGGAGTATCACGCGGAAGATCTGGCCGGCAAGGAAGCCATCTTCAAGTGCAAGGTCCACGAAATCAAAGAGAAGGAGGTTCCTGCAATCGATGACGATTTCGTAAAGGACGTCAGCGAATTCGATACGCTCGACGAACTGAAAGCCAGCAAGAGAGAAGAACTCCAGAAGGCAGCGGAAGCAAGAGCGGAAGACAGAATGAAGAACAACGCCATCGAGAAGGTATTCGAGGCGAACGATATCGAGGTTCCGGACGTTATGGTCGAAGAAGAAATCAACAGCTCACTGCAGCAGTTCGACCAGCAGCTGAGAGCACAGGGCATGGATCTGAACAGCTACGTCCAGTTCATGGGTGAGGATTTGGACAAGTTCAGAGAGAGTGTCAGAGAGGACGCCTTCAAAAAGACAAAGACCAGAATGCTGGTTGCCAAGATCGTAGACCAGGAAGAGTTCGAAGTTACCGACGAGGAACTCAAGGCATACATCGAAGAAATGGCGCAGCAGTACGGCATGGAAGCGGATAAGCTCGTCGAAGCGATCGGACCGCAGAACGTGGCCACACTGGGCGGCGACCTCAAGATGAGAAAAGCTGTAGACTTCATTTATGAGAATGCGGTCATCAAAGAAGCAGAATAACACAGATTTGACACAGGAAACAAATGTAACACAGGAAGGAAACAAGCATGATTCCATATGTGATAGAGCAGTCCGGCGGAGTCGAACGGCAGTATGACATATACTCCAGACTTCTCAAAGACAGGATCATATTCATAGGTGAGGAGATCGACGACCACGTTGCAAGCGTTGTCGTCGCACAGCTCCTGTTCCTCGAGGCCGAGGATCCGGACAAGGACATCAACATCTACATCAACAGCCCGGGAGGCAGCGTGACCGCCGGCATGGCGATCTATGACACCATCCAGTATATCAAGCCTGAGGTGTCGACGATCTGCGTAGGTATGGCAGCGAGCATGGGCGCCTTTCTCCTGTCCGCGGGAACCAAAGGCAAGCGCTACAGCCTGCCGAACGCTGAGATCATGATCCATCAGCCGCTGGGCGGAGTCAGAGGACAGGCGGAAGATATCAAGATCCACGCGGAGTGGATCCTGCGCACCAGAGAAAAACTGAACCGGATCCTCAGCGAGAATACCGGCCAGCCTCTTGAGAAAGTCGCTGCGGATACTGACAGAGACAATTTCATGTCCGCTGACGAGGCGAAGGAATACGGGATCATCGACGAAGTTATCAAGGATAGATAAAAGGGGTAAAGGTTACAGTAGAATGGCGAAATACGACAAGAATAACGAACGCAGGTGTTCCTTCTGCGGGAAACCGCAGAGCCAGGTGAAGAAACTCATCAACGGCAACGGATTATATATCTGCGATGAATGCGTGCAGCTTTGCAATGAGATCCTCAAGGAAGATCAGAGCAAACGAAGCAGCGATGTCATAGACGGAGAACCGGTATCGATCCCGAAACCGATGGAGATCAACGAAGTTCTCTCCCAGTATGTCATCGGTCAGGACGACGCCAAGAAGACCCTCGCGGTCGCTGTGTACAATCATTATAAGAGAATTATCAGTCAGTCCGGCGACCAGAACGATGTGGAGATCCAGAAGAGCAACATCGCGATGGTCGGACCGACCGGCTGCGGCAAGACATTGCTGGCGCAGACGCTGGCAAGAATTCTGGATGTGCCGTTCGCGATCGCTGACGCGACGACCGTTACAGAAGCCGGTTACGTCGGTGAGGACGTTGAGAATATCCTGCTGCGGCTGATCCAGGCCGCAGATTTCGATATTGAGAAGGCGCAGAAGGGTATCATTTACATTGACGAGATCGATAAGATCGCGCGTAAATCAGAGAACCCGTCGATCACCCGCGACGTCAGCGGGGAAGGCGTGCAGCAGGCCCTTCTCAAGATCATTGAGGGAACGGTTGCCGATGTACCTCCGCAGGGAGGGCGCAAGCACCCCCATCAGGAGTTCATCCAGTTTGATACGACCGATGTACTGTTCATCTGCGGCGGCGCCTTCGACGGACTGGAGAAGGTGGTCCAGAAGAGGATCGGGGAAAAGGTCATTGGCTTTAACTCCGACGTGAGCGGCAACAAAATCGAAAAAGAGGAGATTCTCAAGCACGCGGCTCCGGAGGATCTGATGAAGTACGGTCTCATACCGGAAATCGTGGGAAGACTTCCTGTTCTGGTAACGCTGGAGGACCTCTCAAAAGAAGCCCTGATGGACATTCTCACCAAACCAAAGAATTCACTTGTCCGGCAGTACACAAGACTGCTGGAATTTGACGGCGTTGAGCTGGAAGTGACCGAGGAAGCCATCGGCGCCATTGCGGATAAGGCTTTGGAGAGAAAAACAGGAGCCAGAGGTCTGCGCGGGATCATGGAGAAACTGATGACCAACGTGATGTATGAGCTTCCGTCCAGAAAGGATGTCACAAAGTGCATCATCACGAAGGAAACCGTCGAGAAGGGCAGCGATCCGGAGCTGATCCTGCAGGAACCGGAACCGATCCCGGAGGTTGAAGAAAAAGAACAAGAGCAGGAATAAGAAGACAAGTTACAGACCATAAAAGGGGAAGTAAATGGACGAAAACAGAAAGAATACTCAGTTCACAGATGCAGAATTCGTGGAACTGCCGATGATACCTCTGAGAGGTCTCTCGGTATTTCCGAACATGGTTCTGCATTTTGACATTGGCAGAGAAAAATCCATCAACGCGCTGGAGAAGGCGATGGTCAACAACCAGTACATCTTCCTTTCTTCGCAGATGGATGAAAATACGGACCTGCCGACGCCGGATGATTTCTACAAAATCGGAACCATCGGTAAAATCAAACAGATGCTCAAGCTGCCGGGTGATTCCATTCGAGTGCTGGTAGAGGGGCTCTGCAGGGGCCGCATCGAAGACGTACTCTTCGAGGTTCCTTACTTCAAATGCAGGATCCAAAAGCTGGAGGACGAGGAAACGGAACCCGATGCGGAAGCAGAAGCGCTGATGCGGACAGTACTGGGAAGCTTCGACGATTACATCAACATCGATCAGAGCTTGGCGCCGGAGGTCTTCGCGTCGGTTGTAACAATCGAGTCGCCGGGAAGAATGGCGGATATGATCGCCTCCCATCTGGAAATCAAGATCGAAGACAAGCAGACGATCCTGGAGACGCTGGATCAGAAGGAACGTCTGAGAAAGCTCAATGATATTCTGCTTAAAGAAATCGAGATCCTGAACATCGAGCAGGATATTTCCACGAAGGTCAAGAGCCAGATCAATCAGAACCAGCGGGAATACTATCTGCGTGAGCAGCTGCGCGCCATCCAGGAAGAGCTGGGCGGCATCGAGGAACTGGAGGATGAGATCGCCGGATTCCGGGAAAAGCTGGCAGAGCTGAATCTGGATGAGAAGATCACATCGAAGATCGAAAAGGAAATCAGCAGATTTTCCAAGATGCAGCCGTCTTCCGCGGAAGCCACCGTCAGCAGAACATATATCGAGACCGTACTGGAACTGCCGTGGAACACGCTGAGCGAGGACAATATCGATCTGGGCAAGGCGGAGCGCATTCTCAACGAGGATCACTACGGACTGGACAAGGTCAAGGAGCGCGTGCTGGAATATCTGGCCGTCATCCGGCTCTCCGAAAGCCTCAAGGGACCGATCCTGTGTCTCGTAGGGCCTCCGGGAACGGGTAAAACCTCGATCGCCAAGTCCGTTGCTAGATCCATCGGAAGAGAGTTTGTGAGAATGTCTCTGGGCGGCGTTCGCGATGAAGCCGAGATCAGAGGACACAGAAGAACATACATCGGCGCGATCCCGGGAAGGATCATCAACTCCATCAAGGATTGCGGAACGAGAAACCCGGTCTTCCTCTTTGACGAGGTCGATAAGATCGGGGCCGATTACAAGGGGGATCCGGCGTCAGCACTTCTGGAAGTGCTCGATCCGGAACAGAACAAAGACTTCACCGATCATTTCCTGGAGGTTCCCTTCGACCTCTCCAAGGTCATGTTCATCACGACGGCGAACACGACGGAAACGATCCCAAGACCGCTGCTGGACAGAATGGAAGTCATCGAAGTCAGCGGCTATACAGAAGAAGAAAAGCTCAAGATCGCGCAGAAATATCTGGTGCCGAAGCAGATCAAAGAGAACGGCCTTACCAAAAGCAATATCAGCTTCACAAAGACCGGGATCAAGACGATCATCAATTATTACACCAGAGAATCCGGCGTGCGTAATCTGGAACGTGAAATCGGGACCCTCTGCAGGAGAGTTGCCCGCCGGTATGTGTCGGGTGATACCGAGAAGGTCAGCCTGACCGCCTCCAAGGTGGAAGAACTGCTCGGCAAGAAGAAGTACCATTTCGACATCATCCGGAACAAGAAAGAAGTCGGCGTGAGCACGGGACTTGCCTGGACCATCGTCGGCGGCGTAACACTGTTCATCGAAACTACGGCAGTTCCGGGCACCGGCAAGATCGTTCTGACCGGTCAGCTGGGAGATGTGATGCAGGAATCCGCGAGAACGGGTATCAGCTATATCCGATCGGTCGCGAAGAAGCTCGGAATCGATGAGAACTTCTATAAGGATACGGATTTGCACCTGCACATTCCGGAAGGCGCAACGCCGAAGGACGGACCTTCCGCGGGCGTGACCATGTGCGTTTCACTGATCTCAACGCTGACAGGGATCCCTGTCCGTAAGGATGTTGCCATGACCGGCGAGATCACACTGCGCGGAAAGGTACTTCCGGTAGGCGGAATCAGAGAAAAGGTCATGGCGGCCCACAGAGCGGGTATCCGGAAGGTGCTCCTGCCGAAGGACAACGAGCCGGACATCGAAGATATTCCGGAAACCGTCAGAAAAGAAATGGAATTCGTGCTTCTGGACAATGTGAATGACGCGCTGAAGGAAGTACTGGTACGCTGAGGGAAGATAGATGAAAATCAAAAAATCGGATCTGGAAGCAGTCGCAGTCAAGCCCTCCCAGTATCCGCCGGACAACCTGAAGGAGATTGCTTTTGCGGGAAGATCGAATGTCGGCAAGTCGTCATTGCTGAATCTCCTCACCGGGCGCAAAAAGCTGGCGAGGGTGAGCGGCAGTCCGGGCAAGACGCGGACGATCAATTTCTATATGATCAATGACGCGTTTCGGATCGTGGATCTGCCCGGATACGGCTACGCGAAAGTGTCCAAGTCTGTATCGCAGGACTGGGGAAAGATGATGGAAACCTATCTGCAAAACAGGCAGAATCTCGTGAAGGTCGTCCAGCTTGTGGATATCCGTCATGAACCATCAAAACAGGATGTGGAAATGTACGAGTATCTCAGATACTACGGTCTGGACGGTCTCGTTGTCGCGACCAAGGCGGATAAAGTATCGCGGAATCAGATCCCGAAACAGATCAGGATGATACGGCAGACGCTGAAGCTGGGAAAGGATGACATTGTGATTCCTGTATCCGCCCTCAAACGTACAGGTTATGAGGAACTGCTCGATGTAGTGCAGGAATTGCTGGGAGAGTAGTGCTCTCCGGGGAGAAGAGAAATGCAGTTTTGGAGTTTCAGAGTCATATTCAGCAGACTCAAGGCCATTCGGTTTATGATGGCCGATAGGACGGTGCCAAAGACAAAGAAAGCGCTGATCATAGCAGGGATTATCTATCTGTTCCTTCCGTTCGATCTGATCCCGGCGCTGGTATTTCCGCTGAGCCTCATCGACGATGTGGTCGTCTGGCTCCTGATCATCTGGTATCTGAGAAAGGAACTGGATGTGTACTGGACAGGGGAGAAAAGCAAGGATCTTTCAAAGAAATACAGGAACAGGGATATTGTAGATGATGTTGACTTCGAGGTAGAGGGGGACAAAGAGGCGGAAGCAGAAACGACGGAGGAGAAGAACAATGTCTAACGGAACCATCGGAACAGTCCTGATCACAGAAGAACAGATCCGGGAAAAGGCGAAGGAAATCGGCGCGCAGATCACAAAGGATTACGCAGGGAAGGAAATCATTCTGATCGGAATACTCCGCGGAGCGGTTCCCTGGATGGCGGAAGTGATGAAACGCATCGACCTGGATATGGTCATCGATTTCATGGCTGTCAGCAGCTACGGCGCGGCAACCAAGAGTTCGGGCGTTGTCAAAATCAACAAGGACCTGGACGTCAACATCGATGGCAGGGATATTATCATCGTGGAAGACATCGTTGATTCCGGCGTGACGTTAAGCTATCTGGAAGGATACCTCAAAAGCAGGGGAGCGGCTTCGATCAGGCTTTGCTCACTGCTGGATAAGCCTGAGGGCAGACGTGTTGACATCCAGGCGGATTACGTAGGATTTACTGTGGACGACAGATTTATCGTAGGCTACGGCCTTGATTACGATCAGAGATACAGAAATCTGCCGTACATTACATGGCTGGAATCCGAATAAGGATTCCGGCACACCAGACTGGCAATATTATGGGAGAAAAAATCAGAGGACTGTGGAAGGTCCTCTTCGGACGTACAACTATATTCGTGTTTCTCATACTGATACAGCTTGCTGTTATCGTTGTGGGAATCGGATTGATCGGAACGAAGGTACTCGTTGCCAACAACGTGGTCGGTGTGCTTTCGATCATTGTTCTCGTCTATCTGATCAATGTCAGGCTGAACAACAGCTTCAAACTGATGTGGATCATCCTGATCGTTGCGACTCCAGTCATTGGTGTGCCTTTTTTTATTTACTCCAGAATCCAGCCCGGCACCCGGCATATCGCCCGGCGCATCGATGAGCAGATCCATGAGCAGCGGAACTGGCTCCTGCCTGAGAAGGATACCGTTGACCGGCTCGAGGTCGATGCCGGAAATGAATTCGGGCTGTTCAAGTACCTGTTTGAGGAAGCTCATTACCCTGTGTATGACAACTGCGGCATTGAGTATTATCCCTTCGGACAGGATAAGTTTGAGGCTTTGCTGGCCCAGTTAAAAACCGCCCGCAGGTTTATCTTCATGGAGTACTTTATCATCGGCAAAGGCGAGATGTGGGACGCGGTACTGAAGATTTTGCAGCAGAAAGCCCGGGAGGGCGTCGAGGTCCGCGTGCTCTATGACGGGACCAACACAATGCTGCGCCTGCCCAAAGGATACCCAAAAGAGCTGGAAGCCAAGGGCATCGCGTGCAGGGTGTTTTCCCCGATGAAGCCGGTCATCACGACCCACCAGAACTTCCGTGATCATCGAAAGATCGTCGTGATCGACGGACATACTGCCTTCACGGGCGGCGTCAATCTGGCGGACGAGTACATCAATAAAAAAGAACGCTTCGGGGTCTGGAAGGATACGGCGGTCATGGTCAAGGGCAAGGCCGCGAACAACTTCACGCTGATGTTTTTGCAGATGTGGAACATCAGAAGCAAAACGCCTGAAAACTACAACCAGTATATGTACCGGGAATGCGCCGGAAAGGACGAAAACGTCACTTACGGCGGATATATCGTTCCCTATGGGGATAATCCCCTTGACGACGAAGAAGTGGGCAAGAAGGTCTATATGGACATCCTGAATAGGGCCAGCAAGTATGTGCATATTATGACCCCATACCTTATAATAGATGAAGAAGTGACGAATTCGCTGATCTTCGCGGCGCAGAGAGGAATCGATGTCAAGATCATCCTACCGTTTATACCGGATAAACGGTACGCGTACGCGCTCGCCCGGACCCATTATGAAGAACTGATCCGGGGCGGCGTCAAGATCTATGAATACCTGCCCGGCTTTGTGCACGCCAAGAGCTTCGTCAGTGATGACGAAAAAGCAGTGGTCGGGACGATCAACATGGATTTCCGAAGTATGTTCCTGCATTTTGAGTGCGCGGCGTACATCTGGCACAATCCTGTTGTGAAGGAAGTCGAAAGCGATTTCGAGGCAACGCTCCTTGACTGCCAGCGCATCACGCTGCGGCATTGCAAGGAAACACCTCTGTTGACGAAGATATGCGGGCGAGCCCTGCGGCTGATCGCCCCGCTGATGTAGAAGGATAGTATGAGCAAAAAATCTCTTGTAACAAGTGCAGCGATCCTGGCGGGAGCAGGGTTTATCGTAAAGATCCTGGGCGCGTTTTTCAGGATCCCTCTTACCAACTGGATCGGAGCGGACGGCATGGCGAACTACGCGCCGGCCTACGCGATCTACTCCGTGCTCCTTGTCATTTCCACGGCCGGTCTTCCCGTCGCGACATCGAAGATGGTGTCGGAGCGGTACGCGGTCGGACAGTACAGGGAAGCAGAGCGTGTGTTTAAGCTGTCGCGGTTTCTGATGACGGCCCTCGGCGTGTTGGGCGGTCTTGTCGTGCTCTTCGGAGCAGGCCCGATCGCGGAGCATTTCATTCATATCCCCGGATCGGCACTGGCCATGCAGGCTACCGCGCCCGCGCTGATCATCGTACCGATCATGTCCGCGTACAGAGGCTACTTCCAGGGACAGCAGAACATGAATCCAACTGCAGTTTCCCAGATCATTGAGCAGATTTTCCGCGTTGGCATCGGTCTGTCGCTGGGGTATTACATGATCAACGGCACATTGTTTGCCGAGCAGTATGATCCTGGAGCCAGAGGCGCAGCAGGAGGATGCTTCGGAGCATCCGCCGGCGCGATCTTCGGACTGATCACGGTGCTTCTGATTTACTCGGCCAACAAAAAGGCCATCCGAAAAAGGATCCGCAAAGACCAGAACAAAGTCCGGGAATCCTCGGGCCATATTCTGAAGACGATCACGATCATCGCCATCCCGATCACGATCGGCGCGGCTCTTCTGCCGCTGATGAACTCGATCGATGCTTCGATCGTGAATTACAGGCTTTTGCAGACAGGGTGGGAGACCGAAACGGCCAAAGATCTCTATGGGCAGCTGACCAGCATGGCCGATCCGATCATCGGGTTCCCGCAGGTGTTCATGCAGGCGATCATCGTCAGCATCGTGCCGATGGTCTCCGCAGCCAAGCGAGTCAATGATCATGAGGGGCTGAACGAAACGATCGCGCTGGGCCTTCGTATGACGACAATGATCGCCATGCCGTGCGCGGCGGGGCTTCTGGTTCTGGCGCAGCCTGCGCTGCTTTTGCTGTACCCTCTGCAAGAGGAGAGCGCGATCAGCGCGACGCCTTGCCTGCAGGTGCTTGCTCTCGGATTCATCTTCCTCGCGCTTGTTACGACCATGACGGGGATCCTGCAGGGATTGACGAAGCAGAACTGGCCCGTGATCAATCTGGCCATCGGTATCGTGATCAAAATCATCGTTACGTGGGCCCTTGTCGGCATCGGGAGCATTAACATTGTGGGAGCAGCGATAGGAACGCTCTGCGCCTACCTTACGGCGGCGACGCTGGATTACCTGTGCGTCAGAAGATTTACCGGCGTGCGGATCCCGGTGAAGCAGACCGTGGTCAAACCGGCACTTTCCTCGATCGTGATGGCGGTCATCGTATACGGCGCGTATAAGCTGTTCATGCTCGCGGGTCACAACAGCATTGCCACGCTCGCCGCGATCATCGTGGGGGCATGCGTGTACGGCGTGATGGTCATCAAAACAAAGGCAATCACCAGGGATGAAGTCGTAGCCATCAAATTCGGAACAAAGATCGCTGCGATCGGCGACAAACTCAGACTTTGGTAACGTGAAAAGTGAGTTGCAAAAACAATCAAAAAACTCTCTCTCTTTATCTTGACAAGGCGAGAGAAAAATGGGACAATTACACGGTGCGATGCGTTTATAGATATAAGCATCATGAGCATACAGCACGAAGACGAACGCACTTTTGAGATCAATATTTGAGATCAAAATTTGAAATCAAAAAAATTGAAATCAAATAGGTAAGGAGGAATTGTTTAATGAATAAGGCAGATCTGATCAATGCAGTAGCAGAGAAGACCGGCGCAAAGAAAAAGGACGCTGAGGTGGCAGTAAACGCCATGACAGCATGTATAGAAGAAGCACTCCGGGCCGGAGAGAAGGTACAGATCATCGGATTTGGTACCTTTGAAGTCCGCCAGAGGAAGGCAAGACAGGGAAGGAACCCGAGAAACCCGGAAGAGATCGTAGAGATCGCAGCTTCAAAGGCTCCTGTATTCAAGGCAGGAAAAGCCCTGAAGGATGCTGTCAATAAATAAGCGGAACATTTACGGGCAGCATGCGCTGCCCGTTTTTTTAATGGAGCGTACAGAATATGAGAATCGATAAATTCCTGAAAAACAGTCGAATCATAAAAAGAAGGACCGTGGCAAAGGAAGCCTGTGAACAGGGCAGGATCACAGTCAATGAAAAAATCGCCAAGCCTGGCACAGAGGTCAGACCCGGCGATATTATTCACATTCAGTTTGGCAACGGATCGCTGACGGCCAAAGTGGAAAAGCTGACGGAATCCTGCCGCAAGGAAGACGCGGCGGATATGTATACGATCATCGAGTAGGCCGCCGCTTCGCGGGATGTTTACGAGAAGATCCTGCGGCTGACCGGCTGGTATACATACCGGTAGATCAGCGGAATCGTGATCATCTGCACAGCAAACAGGAAAGCGCAGTTCGGGATCCTGCTGATCACCATCGGCCAGTAGGGGGACCCGTACATGACAGCCAGACAGATCGATGTGCCGAACAGTTTGACGATGCCGGCTACGACCAGCGATGCGATCGCCGTAGCGGCAATGAGCCGCTTTCCGCCCAGATCTCTGCCGTAGAACACAAAGCCGTAGACAAGACCGATGATCCCGGCGATCACGGTAAGCCCCGGGTTGATCGCGCCGAAGGGCATCAGGATGGCGCATACCAGATCACCTATCATATAAGTGACTGCGGCCCATATAGGACCATACAGACACGCTATCAAAACGACAGGCAGGAAATCAAAGCCGATGTGCAGGACATCCGTCGTGATTCCCAGAAACCTGCTGAAGATGAAAATAAGAGCGACCATCATAGCCATGATCACAAGCTGGAGGGTACGCTCTTTTCCTTTACTATAAGAAGATTCCATAATAAAACTCCTTTCAAATCAATCTTCCGGATCGTGCTGCTTCAAAGCCGTTCTGCTTCGGAGCCGTTTTCCGGAGACATCAAAGGTATAGCTTCCCGTAGTAACTACACCGAAATGAAAGAAGTCTGTCATTCATTATATACAGTGTAGTAGCGGACGCGATATTGCACCGCGGATCACATCTGTTATCTCTGTGCCACGCAATCCTTCGTTCATGAGCAACATCCCATCTCATGACACTTGACGCGCAATATCTACTCTACGTGGCACAATCATAGCATACGTGGTTTCCCGATGCAATATATTATTCTGGGACGTTATTATTCCGGACTGAAAAAAAGTTGTTTTTTGATGAAATTAGTACTTGACTATTACAACGTAACAATATATAATTCGTTCTGTTGCGCCGATCGGCGGTAATCGCCGGATCAGCAAAAGCAACAAGTACCAAACACCGAAAACTGTTCAGCAAAAGGACTTTCAAAGGGTTTGAAAAAAACTTCAAAAAAAGTGAAAAAAGCTGTTGACAAAGTATTGCGGGTGAGGTAATATATAAAAGCTCGCCGATGAGCGGGCCACGGCGAAAGCCGCGAACATTGAAAACTTCATAGTGTAGAAATTTGAGTCATAGACCGGAAGGCTGAAATGCCGGAAGGTCACA
>Ga0256404_1003986_pt1 | contig 28789 bp, 22 predicted proteins | sample RumenRJG_01DNA_FD_185990 | JGI IMG/M metagenome (GOLD analysis project Ga0256404, IMG submission 185990) | Bovine rumen microbial communities from Lethbridge, Alberta, Canada - RJG_01 | ecosystem: Host-associated > Mammals > Digestive system > Stomach > Rumen | place: Canada: Alberta | collected...
CGGGTGTGGTGCCTCGTGGCAAATATGTGCTGATTGACTTCTGGGCCTCGTGGTGCGGCATGTGTCTGCATGCCATGCCCGAAGTGGCAGAGATAGCCAAGGACTTCAATGACATCTTCTGTGTGATAGGTGTGTCCATCGACACGAAAGATGCCGCCTGGCGCAAGGCGATGGAGAAACATCCCGAGCCTTGGCCGCAGTATATCACCACCAAGCAAGGCTATCAGGACCTCTTCGACAAATACCAGGTGGGCAACGGCGTGCCTTACTATCTGCTTGTGGCTCCCGACGGCAAGGTCATCACCTCGCCCGAGCATCCTTCTGATGTGCGTGAGTACCTAAACGGAATTGCAACAAACAAAAAATAAAGACGATGAAAAAACTATTGTTGACTATCATGTCGGCCATGCTGCTGACTAGTGTTTCTGCCCAGAACGGCTATACCATCACTGGTACGGCAGAAGGAACCGTGAAGGGCGACACCATCTTTCTTTGCGAAATGCAAGGGTGGTTTGCCATGGTGCCTCTCGACACCGCTATCGTGAAAAAAGGCAAGTTCGAGTTTACCGGACAGTTTGACGGTTGCACCCATCGCTATCTGCTTGCCATGCACAAGGGCGAGAATGTGGCCACGGCAGCAATTTTGCTGGAGAATGCGCCCATCAGCGTGCAGATGTTTAAAGACGAGAAGAAAAACATCATCGTGGGCGGTCCCAGCGCCCGTTTGTGGGATGAGTATGAGCGCGGAGCCAAAGAGTTCGACGACCGGATGGCTGCCGACTGGAGCGTATGTCTGGACACACTTGTGGCCGAAGACAATAAGATTAAGGAGCGCCTGCTTGTGAATACCTACTCCGCCGACCGCAAGAACTATACCAAACGCTTCATGCTGCAGCACATAGGCACTCCCGTGGCCGACTATCTGCTGGCTCAGACACAGAGTGACTTCACGAAAGAAGAGCAGGAGCAACTGCTGAAACTCTTTGGGCAGCAAAAGCAGCAGTTCTATGTCTATAAAGGCATCATGGCGCAGCGGGCCATCGACCAGCGTACAGGCATCGGAGCACAATTCACCGACTTCAGTATGCCCGACCCGAAAGGCAAGATGATTAGTGTTTCCGACTACGTGAAGAAGAACAAATACACGCTCATCGATTTCTGGGCTTCATGGTGCGGTCCTTGCCGTGCGGAGATGCCTACCGTGGTGAAGGCCTACGACCTTTATCACGCCAAGGGCTTCGAGGTGGTCGGCGTGTCGCTCGACAACAACAAGGAAGCATGGATAAAAGCCATCGACCAGCTGAAGATGCCGTGGCCTCACATGAGCGACATTAAGGGCTGGGGTTGTGCCGGTGCTGCCCTCTACAATGTGAAGGGAATACCAGCCAATGTGCTTATCGACCAGCAAGGAAAGATTGTTGCCAAGAACCTGCGTGGCCAGGATTTGCTTGACAAAATGGCTGAGTTACTGAAATAAAGTTTTTGAATAAAAGAAAAAGTATTCTTATGCTCAGTTTGATTTTCTTGCTGAGCATAAGTTTCTTTGTTTCTGAACGTGTAGCATTATCAGCTGCAAATATACGGAAAATTATTTGAAGTAAGCGGTTTTACATCCCTATTTTACACGCTCACTTATGATTAGCACTTTCTTTTGCAAAATCTACTTTCCCACGCAGAAATTTTTAAAGATATTTCCTAATACTTCGTTGGGGGTGATGATGCCTTTGCCGGTAATCTCTGATAATTGGGAAAGGACGAGGCGGAGGTCTTCGGCAATAAGGTCGCCGCTGAGATTGTTTTCTAAAGAATCAATGACACGCAGGAATGTTTCATGGGCCTGTATCAAGGCTTCGTAGTGACGGGCACTTGTGATGATGACATCGTTCTCTGAAATTTCGGGAATATTGGCTGCTTTGAAAATGGCGTCTTCGAGTGCTTCTATTCCCTGGCCGTATTTGGCGCTGATGGCGAGGACTGGATGTTTATAGTCAGCAACTGAATTGCTGAAAACTGGTAATTTGTCTATCTTGTTTTGAATGATAATCAAAGACTTACCAGCTGTTTGTTTGATAATTTCTTTAATTCCTTTTCCGTCTGGAATTTCATCAATTACCCATAAGACTATTACCGCTTCGGAGAGTTTCTGATAGGTGCGTTCGATACCTAACCGTTCTATCTCATCTGCTGTGCGCGATGGCCGCTGCAAGCCCCTCTATCAGGCACCCATCGACAAAGCCGAAGCGTATGCCAAGCGTGAGGCAGAGGCTGCGAAACTGCAGGCTGCTGGTCGCGAGGCTCCCGACTTCACACTGAACGACCTGAAGGGACAGCCGCTTTCGCTGTCGTCGCTGCGTGGCAAGTATGTCATCCTTGACTTCTGGGGTTCATGGTGCGGTTGGTGCATCAAGGGCTTCCCCGAGATGAAGGAGTACTACAAGAAGTACGCAGGAAAGTTCGAGATTCTCGGCGTCGACTGTAACGACACGGAGGAAAAGTGGCGTAAGGCCGTTAGCAACGAGCAGCTGCCTTGGCTGCATGTTTACAATCCGCGCGATAGTAAGGTGCTCAGCGACTATGGTGTGCAGGGCTTCCCCACGAAGATTATCATAGGTCCTGATGGCAAGATTGTCAAGACAATAGTTGGCGAGGATCCTGCCTTCTACACATTCCTCGACGAGCTCTTTGCTAACTAATTGTAGAGACCATCAATCTCTCATTATATAACAATGTCCCTGGCGGTGTCTACATCGTCGGGGACATTTCGTTTGGTAGCTGTATTCACTTCTTGACGGCAACATCATCGGCAAGGTAGATGACGAAACCCTCGATGCCAAAATGGATTATTTTTTTTCGGTATTTATGAAGTTTGTTATATACTTCATCCGTGACAGGATTCAGCCGAATTATTCTTTTTATTGAACCTATTCCAACATGTCCTTGATTTGGTCTTCGCTCTTACCCGTCAAGTTCATCGGCTCCTGCCAGTTGGCTTTGGGAGCAGAGGGACGCAGATACTTCATCGTCTCACCCTTTCCGCTGCCACCAGAGGTGAAGAAGGGGATGACAGTCTTTCCTGTGAAGTCGTACTGCTCAATGAACGTGTTGATGATGGTCGGAGCGATGTACCACCAGATGGGATAGCCCACGTAGATGGTGTCATACTTCGCGATGTCTTCCACGCGGTTTTTGATGGCAGGACGGCTTGACTTGTCGGCCATCTCCACCGACGAACGGCTCTGTTTGTCCCGCCAGTTGAGGTCGGCATCGGTGTAGGGCTGTTCAGGTTGAATCTCGTGGAGGTCAGCCCCTACGATGTTTGCCAGTTTTCTGGCAGCCTCGGCTGTCGTTCCCGTGGCAGAGAAATAGGCTACTAATGTCTTTGACGGTTCCATACGCTTTTCTTGTTTTCCCTGTGCACAGGCGGCCAATACAACAACAGCGGCCAGTGCAAGGATGGTTGTTACTCTTTTCATTTTATTACAGTTTGATTACTTAAATTCCTTTACCTATCTCATAAGCCTCGGTGAAGGCGGGGAGGTTCCGCACGTCGCCCTTGGCTTCAGCACCGGCACCATAGATGCGGTCCTTTTCGCGAATGTCGTTAAAGCACAAGGCGAAGCCGTGAAGGGCGTCCATCGTATATTCCAGATTCTTGCGGTCATCATCAGCAGCGGTGAGCATATAGTAGAAATCCTTATCCCGCATCCGGTCGTAGAGCGGATTACAACGGTCGAGGAACACCTTCATCTGTCCCGAGACGCTGTAGTAATAGACTGGTGTGCAGAAACAGATGACGTCGGCCTCCATCAGTTTCGGCAGTATGTCGTTCATCGGGTCCTTAAGGACGCACCGACCCGTTTTCTGACAGGCTAGACAGCCAATGCAATAGTTCAACTTCAGGTCTCGCACGAAGATGGTCTCCACCTCGTGGCCTGCTTCCTCTGCACCCTTGCGGAACTGCTCCGAAAGGATGTCAGAATTCCCGTTCTTTCTCGGACTTGCCGAGATAATCAAAACCTTACTCATAGTTGTTTGTTTCTTGAATGTTTTCTTTCCGTCTTTGATCAGAAAGCGCAAACGCTTCCTGGAAAATCCATCAGCGAGTATCTGTTCACGATACTCGTTTGCAAAGTTACAAAAAATCCGCAAAATAACGTGTAATCATTTTGCAATTATCTTTTTACCATTCCGAATGATAATACTGCGAGTGTCAGCGAGTATTGCGCTCTTTGTCACACCGCCGATGATAATATTGATTTTCATATCGCTTTGAGCAAAGAGTTGAGCTGCCATCAGCAGGATGCTTTTACTTCACATCAGAGTTCTTTTTCTCATTTTCTCAATTTCTTATTTTCCAATTAGGGATTTCCCTATTCCATTTTAGGGAAATTTCACTTGTTGATTTGAAAAAAATATTTATCTTTGCCACCAGAAATCATTTTAAAATGGAGAAAGAAATATGAAGAAGGTGGCTTTGATGACTGTGATGAGTGCGGCTCTTTTGCTGAGTAGTTGTGGTTCGCATATGGCTACAGGAGCCTATACAGGTGCTTCCGTGGGTGGTATGATAGGTTCTGCTGTAGGCGGTCTCAGTGGCAAGTCTAATGGTAGTGCAATTGGCACTATCGTGGGTGCTGCTGGTGGTGCTGCTGTAGGCGGTGCTGTGGGTGCAGCTCAGGATAAGAAACAGAGAAGTGGACAATAGAAAAATTAAGAGTTAAGAATTCTTGTGCAAACGAGAACTGAGCCAAGCTTGCTTGAGCTATGCCGAGTGCAGCCAAGAATCGACGAAGTCAATTAAGAATTAACATTATAATTGGAAAAATGAAGAAGGTATTTGTTTTCACATTGGGTGCTGCTCTCCTGCTCAGCAGTTGCGACACTTACACTGGAATGGGCGCTTATACGGGTGCTAACATCGGTGGCATCTTAGGCTCCGCTATTGGTGGCCTGAGTGGTGGTTGGCGTGGTAGCGATATGGGCACATTGATAGGAATGGCTGGTGGTGCCGTTGTGGGTGCTGCCATCGGTTCCGCAGCTGATCAGCGTGCTAATGACGAATATGCCGCCAGGGCAGAGGAACGTGCTGCAGCCCGCGAACGTGCCCGTCAGCGTAGAGATAACGATCGGGATATGATCGGAAATCACCGTTACGACCAGACTGACGAAGGTGCTTACTACGATCCCAATAACGGTGGCGACGACCGCATCGATTTCAAAGTCGGTGGTAACGACCGCAATGAAGAGGAACTTTCCAGCAGCGTCTCTCGGGTTCCCGGGCTTCATGCAGAAAGGGATGGTATTTCTATCAGCAACGTCCGGTTCTATGATGGCAACGGTGGTGATAATGTCATAACAGCAGGTGAGCTTTGCAAGATTTCATTCGAAGTACGCAACACCTCAAACAAGATGCTCTACAATGTAAGTCCGATGGTTTATGAAACCAGTCGCAACCGTCACATTCAGGTTTCTCAGGGCATCAGCGTTGAGCGTATTGCTCCAGGTAGGGGAGTGCGCTATACGGCTATGGTCAAGGCAGACGATCGCTTGAAGGATGGTTCGGCTTATTTTACCGTTTCGGTGCATAATCCCTCAACGAATCGAAGTGTTTCGATTGATAATATCGAAATCCAGACACGGAGATAGTTTCTAAGCGTTTCCTAAAAAAATGAATGGCGTACATCATCACTGATGCACGCCATTTCTTATTAAAATAAAAAACGAAAGGAGTAGACGGCATTATACGATGCCTTGAGCCATCATGGCATTGGCAACCTTCATGAAGCCGGCGATGTTGGCACCCTTCACGTAGTCGATATAGCCATTGGGCTGACGTCCGTACTTCACACAGGCCTCGTGGATACCTGCCATAATATGATGCAGCTTTTTGTCAACTTCCTCACCTGTCCATGCAATACGCTCAGAATTCTGAGTCATCTCCAGACCAGAAGTTGCAACACCACCAGCATTGACTGCCTTACCAGGAGCAAAGAGTTGTCCGGCGGCAATAAACTTAGCGACAGCCTCGGCTGTGCATCCCATATTGCTGACCTCTGCAACGCACAACGGCTTGTTGGCGAGAATCATGTCGGCATCAGCACCGTTGAGCTCGTTCTGGGTAGCGCAAGGCAGATAGATATCGGCCTTCTGCTCCCAAGGCTTCTTGCCCTCGAAGAACTGTGCGCCTTCAAACTCGTCAGCATAAGGCTGGCAAATGTCGTTACCTGAAGCTCGGAGTTCAAGCAGATAATCAATCTTCTCGCCGCTGATACCTGCAGGATCATAGATGTAACCGTCAGGACCGGAAATGGTAATGACTTTAGCACCCAGTTGAGTGGCCTTTGTGGCTGCGCCCCAAGCAACATTTCCGAAGCCTGAGATTGCAACAGTCTTGCCCTTGATGTCAAGGTTGTGTGTGTTCATCATATGGTTGACAAAGTAGAGAGCACCAAAGCCAGTTGCTTCCGGACGGAGGATAGAACCGCCCCATTCGAGACCCTTTCCGGTGAGTGTGGCACCGTGGAATTGTCCGGTAATCTTCTTATACATACCAAAGAGGTAGCCGATTTCACGACCGCCCACACCGATGTCGCCTGCGGGAACATCCATATCAGGACCAATCACCTTGTAGAGTTCCAGCATAAAGGCCTGGCAGAATCGCATGATTTCAGCATTGCTCTTACCGCGTGGTGAGAAATCACTGCCACCCTTACCGCCACCCATTGGCAATGTGGTAAGTGCGTTCTTGAAAGTTTGTTCAAAACCGAGGAATTTCAGAATGCTGAGGTTCACCGAACGGTGGAAACGAAGACCTCCTTTATAAGGACCAATAGCACTGTTGAACTGTACACGGTAACCAATGTTTACCTGAACTTCGCCCTTGTCGTCAACCCAGGGTACACGGAAAGTGGTGATACGCTCAGGTTCCACCAAGCGCTCAATGATTTTGGCTTTCTCAAATTCGGGGTGCTGGTTGTAAACATCAACGATAGATTCTAAGACTTCCCTCACAGCCTGAAGGTACTCTGCTTCACCGGGGTGCTTTGCCTCCAGATCTTGCATAATTTTCTCAACGTTCATAATAAATAGTATTTATAGTTAGACTTACATTTTGATAGGTTTCGTATTGCAAAGTTAGGGTTTTTTATTGTAACGCCCAAGGTTTTTCGTGGAATTTTTTCATCAGAAACTTACTTTTTGTCAGCTGTTATACTTTTCATAGATCTTTTGACATGATTTCTTTCAGATTTTCCATAGTTAACACACTGGACGCTCTACCCCAAAGTCGTTGTATTCGGATGTATTCGTTTGTTGGGACAAATATACACATTTATTTTGAAATAGGTACTTTGTTCTCGGATTTTTTCTGTATTTTTGCATCAAAATTATAGATTCTATGGAGAATAGCATTCCACAGCAGTGGAACAAGTTCATATTGAAAGATGTGTCGTTTGTGAATCTGATGACACGCCGCATCTATAACGTACTCATCATCGCCAATCCCTATGATGCCTTTATGCTTGAAGACGATGGGCGTGTGGATGAAAAGGTGTTCAATGAATACACGGAACTAGGTCTGCGCTACCCACCGTCGTTCACACAGGTGAGTACCATTGATGAGGCCGCTGCTGCCCTACGTACCACGAAGTTTGACCTCGTGATCTGTATGCCGGGTAATGCCGATAATGATGCTTTCGATGTGGCTCGTGATGTAAAGAAGCATTTCCCCGACATTCCCTGCGTGGTGCTGACACCTTTTTCACATGGTATCACTCGTCGCGTGGAGAACGAGGATATGAGCATCTTCGACTACGTTTTCTGTTGGCTGGGGAATACCAATCTTATTCTCTCCATCATTAAACTGATAGAGGACCGCATGAATCTCGAGCACGATATTCAGGAGGCTGGTGTTCAGATGATTCTGTTGGTGGAGGACTCCATCCGTTTTTATTCTTCAGTGTTGCCTAATCTCTATAGTTATATCCTGGCTCAAAGCCAACGCTTTGCCACGGAGGCCCTGAATCCTCATTCTGCCACCCTTCGCATGCGGGGACGCCCCAAGGTGGTTTTGGCACGTACCTATGATGAGGCTTGGAGTATATATAAGAAATATGCCAACAATACACTTGGTGTGATAAGCGACTGCCGCTTCCCTAACCACGAGCCAGACCGTTCACTTGGAGGTGGACTTGCCGCTGAGAAAGATTCTGAGGCAGGCTTCCGTTTGCTAAAGGCAATCCGTGAAGACAATGAGTACATTCCGCTCATCATGCAGAGTTCGGAAACGAAGAATCGTGAGCGGGCCGAAAGTAACCGCATCGCCTTTGTGGACAAGAACTCGAAAAAGATGAACATCGACCTCCGCAACCTGCTGGCGGAGCATTTCGGTTTTGGCGATTTCATCTTCCGTGATCCTCAGACCAAGCAGGAAATCATGCGAGTGAGGAATCTGAAGGAGTTACAGGACAACATCTTCACCATCCCCAATGATTCCATGCTTTACCACATCAGCCGTAACCACATGAGCCGCTGGCTGTGTGCTCGCGCCATCTTCCCCGTGTCTAACTTCCTGCGTACGGTCACTTGGCATAAACTCCAGGATGTGGATGCTCACCGTCAGATCATCTTCGATGCCATTGTGCAGTACCGTCGGATGAAGAATTTGGGCGTAGTGGCACTTTTCAAGCGTGACCAGTTTGATGCCTACAGCCATTTTGCCCGTATCGGTGACGGTTCTCTTGGAGGTAAGGGCCGTGGCCTGGCTTTCCTCGACAATATCATCAAGATGCATCCTGAGTTCAATGACTTTGAGGACGTGAAAGTGAGCATCCCCAAGACGGTAGTGCTCTGTACGGATGTGTTCGATGAGTTCATGGATTCTAACAATCTCTATCATATCGCTCTAAGCGATGCCTCCGACGAGGAAATTCTGCAGCATTTTCTGCGTGCCCAGTTGCCCGATAAGTTTATTGCCGACTTCTTCGCTTTCTTCGATGCCACACGTTCACCGATAGCTATCCGTAGCAGTTCGCTGTTGGAGGACAGTCATTATCAGCCTTTTGCAGGTATCTACAGCACTTATATGATACCTTATCTCGAGGACAAGTATCAGATGCTTCAGATGATGGCTGCTGCCATCAAGAGTGTATATGCTTCCGTTTACTATAAGGATTCGAAGGCATACATGACAGCTACCTCGAATGTCATCGATCAGGAGAAAATGGCAGTTATCTTGCAGGAAGTAGTGGGCAAGCAGTACGGCAACCGTTATTATCCCAACATTTCGGGCGTGTTGCGCTCGCTCAATTATTATCCTATTAACGACGAAACGGCAGAAGAGGGTATAGCCTCTCTGGCACTCGGGCTGGGTAAATATATCGTAGATGGCGGTCAGACGCTTCGTGTTTGTCCCTATCATCCTACACAGGTGTTGCAGATGAGTGAAATGGACATGGCTCTCAAGGAGACGCAAACCCATTTCTACGCACTCGATATGGAACATACCGGTTTGGAATTCCAAGTTGACGACGGTTTTAATATCAAGAAACTGAAAGTAAAGGAGGCTGACAAAGACCAGTCGGTTCGCTTTATTTCTTCTACCTACGATTTCTCAGACCAGCGCATCTATGATGGCTATTATGAGGGCGGTCGTAAGATTATTTCTCTGAACGGTGTGTTGCAGCAAGGTGTTTTCCCGTTGCCCGAACTTTTGCAGATGTCGATGAAGTATGGCTCTGAAGGCATGCGCCGTCCGGTGGAGATAGAGTTGGCTTGCACCCTTGACGACACCGCGAAACGCGATGAAGATGGAAAGATGCATGTTGGCGGTGAGTTCTATCTGCTGCAGATACGTCCTATCGTGGATTCCAAGCAGGTGCTTAATGAAGACCTTTCACAGATTCCTGACGATCAGTGTTTGCTGCGCTCCCATAATTCGCTGGGGCATGGCATCTCGGAAGATGTGATGGATGTAGTCTATGTGAAGACTGGCGAAAAATTCTCCGCTCAGAACAACCCCTATGTGGCTGAAGATATCGAACAAATCAATCGTAAGTTTCTGGCAGAAGGCAAGAACTACGTGCTCATCGGCCCGGGCCGTTGGGGATCCAGTGATTATTGGCTGGGTATTCCCGTGAAGTGGCCTCACATCTCGGCAGCCCGTGTGATTGTAGAGGCGGGGTTGGAAAATTTCCGGGTGGATCCATCACAAGGCACCCATTTTTTCCAGAATCTCACTTCTTTCGGCGTGGGCTATTTCACGGTAAACAGTTTCAAGAATGAAGGAATTTACAATCAGGCTCTTCTCGATTCTATGCCCGCTGTGGAAGAAACCCAGTATGTACGTCATGTCCGTTTTGACCGTCCCCTGAAAATCATGATGGATGGAATGAAGCAAGAAGGCGTGGTGGTTCTTGGCTAATTCCTTAAGGACCTTAAAGACCCTAAAGTCCTTATTTTTCAGAAGATGACTTACGAATTCAAAGGCAGCAAAATACTAATCTCCGACGTGGAGCCATTGCTCGATGAGCAGACTTTTCAGTGGAAACTAAAAAGCGTTTCTCCTGAACGGCAGGAGAAGGCTGTCCGCTATAAGTTCCCGAAAGGTAGGGCGCTTAGTCTCGGAGCTGCCTTAGCCTTGGATGAACTCTTGCAGCAGCGTGGTTTGCGGGAATATGAGCAGCATTATCTGAGTGGCCCCCATGGGAAGCCTTCGCTGGCAGACCATCCCGATATTCATTTCAGCCTTTCTCATACCTCCCACTTCGTGGCATGCGCGGTGGCTGATATTGAGATAGGCATAGACATCCAGCATCTGGTAAATGCCAATGAAGCCCTGATGCGCCGCGTGCTGTCAGACGAAGAATTTGAAGGGGTGATGCTAAAGGAAGGCAAACCTCGTCAAGAACTTTTTGCCCGTCTATGGGCTTTGAAGGAATCCTATCTGAAAGCCGTAGGAACAGGCATCACCGATGATTTCCCCGCCTTTTCCTTAGAGAATGACACCCCGCGACTCATCAATCGTCCCGGTTCCTTCTCCTTCTATGAATTCGACTTCCCCGATGGCAAAGGCGCCTTGTGCAGCCTTGATAAGGGGATAAAAGGTTAAAGGGTTAATCGCCACTTCGTGGCTGTTTAAAGGTTTAAGCATCTTTTGTCCTTCCTCCTTTAACCAGCCACGAAGTGACGCTTAAACAGTCGCAACGCGACGCTTAAACCCTTACCCAAACCTTGACATAAATCAAGAAATGAATATATTACAAAGATTTAAACGGTTAAAAGCTTGTGAGTTACATGAAATCATGGTAATTTTGCATCGTGTTTTTCATAGTATTAGATTTAAGGTTAACAAGGTAGGAGTACGGCGGTACTCCATTTTTTTTGCCCTTTTTTCTTATAAACCTAAGAAAAGCGTTCTTTCTTCATTTTGTTAAATCGAAAAGTAATGTTTTTTGCCAAAATGCTTGCAAATAAAAAATAATTTAACTATTTTTGCGTTCAAAACATAGAACTTCATTAACTTTAAAATTATTGTCTTATGAAAAAGTATTTGGCAGAAGCAGTAGGCACGATGGTGCTTGTACTGATGGGTTGCGGCGCAGCCGTATCTCTGGGTTGTAACAATGCAGATCCCGAAACAGTAGTAGGAACCGCAATGGCCTTTGGTTTGGCAGTCGTAGCGATGGCTTACACCATTGGAGGTATCTCTGGTTGCCACATCAATCCCGCTATCACATTAGGCGTTTTCCTGAGTGGCAAGATGAGCGGTAAAGACGCTTGCGGCTACATGTGCGGTCAGGTTATCGGTGGTATCATCGGTGCGCTCATTCTCTTCATCCTCACCTCTACTTCAGGTCTGGTGGGTACTGGAGCCAATGACCTGCAGGCTAACGGAGCCGGCACGATTCCCGTTCTGGGTGGTCTGCTCGCAGAGATTTTCTTCACCTGCGTATTCGTGCTCGTAGTGCTGGGCGCTACCGCTAAGACAAACGGTGCTACCAACAATTTCGCTGGTTTGGCTATCGGTCTTGCCCTGGTGCTCGTACACCTCTGCTGCATCCGTTACACAGGAACATCTGTGAACCCTGCCCGTTCTATCGGTCCCGCTCTTTTCCAGGGAGGAACAGCGCTTACAAACCTTTGGATTTTCATTGTTGGCCCGCTGGTAGGAGGTGCTTGCGCTGCTGGTATCTGGAAGGCAATCGAAACAGAGAAATAATCGATGGCTTTCCCAAAAGATAACGGAATATTCCGTCGTAACGGCATCAATTATTTGGTGCCGTTCGTTTTAATTACCACACTTTTCTTTCTCTGGGGATTTGCCCGAGCCATTCTTGACGTGCTCAACAAGCACTTCCAGAACGAGCTCAGCATTTCCATCACACAGTCGTCCCTGATTCAGGTGACTACTTATCTGGGCTATTTCCTGATGGCCATTCCCGCCGGACTTTTCATCAACCGCTATGGCTACCGTCGTGGCGTGGTGTTCGGACTGTTGTTGTTTGGTTTGGGTGCCTTAGCCTTTGTACCGGCAGAAAGTGGAGGCTTCTTCGCCTTTGTGGCGTGCCTCTTTGTCATTGGCTGTGGTCTTACCTTTTTGGAGACAGCAGCCAATCCATACAGTACGGAGTTAGGTTCTCCTGAAACAGCTTCCAGCCGTTTGAATCTCTCCCAGAGCTTTAACGGGATGGGATCACTATTCGCCACCTTTGCCGTAGGTCAGTATCTATTTAATAAGATTGGTAATGTCACCACACCCTATTTAATTCTAGGCATCCTCGTACTAGGCATCGCTGTCGTTTTTTCCAAGGTCAAGTTGCCGGAGATTATTAACGATGACGATAATCATGGCGATGACCATGACGTTGAAAAGCTTGGCGGCCTTTCCAATATCCGTGAACTTTTCTCCAGTCATCCCATGTTTGTGTTGGGACTATTCTCGTTGTTGGCCTATGAAGTGGCAGAGATATCCATCAACAGCTATTTCATCAATTACGTTACGGGAAAAGGATGGATGAACGATAGTGTGGCCAGTATAGTGCTCACGATAGCTTTAGCCTTTTTCATGGTAGGGCGCTTTGGGGGTAGCTGGATCATGCGACGTGTCAGCGGAGAGCGCATGTTGCTCATCTGTGCGGCAGGAACCGTCTGCTGTATGATTTTGGTACTGCTGAACCTCGGTAAACTCTCGATGGTAGCATTGATCGGTAATTACCTCTTTGAGGCTATCATGTTCCCCACCATCTTCTCTTTGGCGTTGTCGGGCTTAGGGCGATTGACAAAGAGTGCCTCTTCGTTGCTGATGATGACACCAGTGGGAGGTTGCGGTTTTCTTCTGATGGGCTATGTTGCCGATCAGACCAACCTGACAATACCTTTCATCATCCCCTTATTGGGATACAGCCTGATTCTATTTTATGCTTTACGGCTACAAAAAACGCGATAATTGTTGTTTTTACACATCTATATTTAATCCACTTTCGCAAGAAGGTGGATTTTTTATAACTTATTGATATTCAATGAGAAATGTAGTTTCTACCATTTGGGGAAATCCACTTTCTTGTTTTATTCCATTACAAAGTCTCGATTCTTCTATTATCTTTGCATCGCAAATCTTTCTCTGAGCTTATTAGATGCTTGGAGCTGCTACAGAATAGCCTTCGCCTATAATAACGATTATTCATTATTCTATTATAACTAATAATTAAAAACCAAAGTATGAAAAAAAGCAGGTTTCAAATTTTGTTGTTGGCATTATTTATGTCAATAACAATGTTTGCCCAGAAGCAAGTCTTCACGGGTACTGTGGTGGACAGCAATGGCGAGCCCGTTATCGGAGCCAGTGTTGTTCAAAAAGGTTCGTCCAACGGTTCTATTACCGATATGGATGGTAATTTTTCTGTGAATGTAGAGCCAGGTCAAGTGCTGACGATTTCTTTCGTCGGTTATAAGACTCAGGAAATCAAGGCAGCTCCCAACATGCGCGTTACTTTATTAGATGATGCAGCATTGCTGGAGGATGTGGTGGTAATCGGTTACGGTGTTCAGAAGAAGAGTGTCGTGACGGCTTCCATCGCAAAGGTCAGTTCAGAAGATCTTGAAGGTAAGACACGTCTGCGTGCCGAAGATGCTCTGAAGGGTATGGCCGCAGGTGTGAACGTTACCTCAGCTTCTGGTCAGCCAGGTGCCAAGTCGATGATCCGTATTCGTGGTATCGGAACCATCAACGACTCTAATCCTCTTTATATTATAGATGGTATGCCTACCGATCAGAACGGTATGGAGTCAATCAATCCTTACGATATCGAGTCGATTGAGGTGTTGAAGGACGCCGCATCAGGTGCCATCTACGGAGCCCGTGCCGCCAACGGTGTGATTCTTGTCACAACCAAGAAGGGTAAGCTGGGTAAGGCCTCTATCAACTATAACTTCTCTTATGGCTGGCAGTCAGCCTGGAAGAAGCGTGACGTGACGGGAGCCACCGACTATGCCATCCTGCAGAACGAGCGTGCCGTACAAACTGGCTCTGCTCCGCTTTATGCTGATCCTTACAATCTCATCGATGCCAATGGCGACCCCATCAAGGGTTTTGGCACCAATTGGCAGGATCTGCTCTTCAACGACAATGCGCCTATCCAGCAGCATGACCTCTCCATCAGCGGTGCTTCAGAGAAAGTTAATTATTATCTCTCGCTGGGCTACTTTACACAGGAAGGTATCGTGGGCGGTAACTATGGACAGTCTAATTATGACCGTTTAACCCTGCGTTCTAACAACCAGTTCAACCTCTTCGACGATTCCAAGGAGCGTGATTTCCTGAATAAGCTCGACTTGGGAGCAAACGTATCTTATATGCGCGTGCATAATACAGGTATCGACGCTAACTCCACATGGGGCTCTCCCCTTGGTTCAGCCCTCTATCTGGCTCCTACACTGCCTGTTACGCTGACACAGTTAGGTTACGAGGATGACGGTACCGCACGTTATGCTCAGGCCATGATCGACCGTTACAGTGCCTACGACCTCTACTACGATGCCAACGGCAATCCTTATACGATTCCCGGTTATGTGGGCAGCTATCAAGAGCAGAACAACCCCATTGCCATGATGCAGGGCAACCCCTCCAGAAACTGGAGCCACAAGTTCATGCCGAAGTTCTCGCTCGACCTGCAACTGTTCGATGAACTCAGATATCACTTCACCTACAGTGCCGAGCTCTCTTTCTGGGGTTACGATGCAGCTACCAAACAGAAGTACTATCTCTCTGGTAACAACAATGCCGACCACACATCGGCTACTTCTTATAAGGGTAACAACACCACCTGGCAGATTGAAAACACCCTGACCTACGACAAGATTTTCGGCAAGCACACCATCGGCGTGGTGCTCGGACAGTCGGCCCTGAAATTCAAGGGCGATGAGCTGGGCGGTTCTCACTGGAACCTGGTGAATATCGACAAGCCCTCTATCAACTATACCACAGGTGGCGATCTGGAACTCTCTACCGATGCCGATGGCAAGGTTACAGGTGCCAAGAGTCTGGTTGGCGCATGGGGCGGCCCATATACCGAACACCGCTTGTCTTCACTTTTTGCCCGTCTGAGCTATAACTATGACGAGCGCTATATGCTTCAGGCTACCATCCGTCGTGACGGTTCAAGTCGCTTCGGTGCCAACAATAAATATGGTACATTCCCCTCAGTATCTGTTGGTTGGAACATCATGAACGAAGACTTCATGAAAGACACACGCAGTTGGCTTAACAACCTGAAATTCCGTGCAAGCTGGGGTAAGAACGGTAACGACAATATCGGAGATTTCGCCTACACCACACTGACTGCAACGGGTGCCAGCAGCAACTATTACTTCGGACGCACTGCAGCGATGGTCTATGGCTCGAAAGCTAACCGCCTCTCCAATGAAGACCTGAAATGGGAGGAGAGTGAACAGACCGACCTCGGCCTCGACTTCGGCTTATGGAACAATAAGCTGACATTCTCTGTGGATTACTATATCAAGAAGACCAACGGCATGATCATCGAGATGCCTATTCCCAGCTATGTCGGTGAGGCTCGTCCTTTGGCCAATGTCGGTGACATGAAGAACAGCGGTTGGGAGTTTGAACTTGGATACAAGTTCAACGTTGCCGATGCCCATTTCGCCATCAAGGGTAATGCTTCTTATCTGAAGAATGAGCTGAAGAACCTCGGTAACGATACCGGTTTCCTCAACTACGGCATCTCGCAGTTCAGCGACGGCGGTACCCGTGCAGAGAACGGACAGCCGTTCCCCTTCTTCTATGGATATAAGACAGCCGGTATCATCCAGAATGCTGCCGAAGCTGCAGACTACAATAATAAATATGGTACCAGCAAACAGCCGGGTGACTTCCGCTTCGTGGATACAAACGGCGATGGTAAGATTAACAGCGACGACCGTACCAATATCGGTAACGGTGTGCCCGACTGGACCTTCGGCCTGAACTTCGATGCCGAGTGGAAGGGTTTCGACCTGAGCGTATTCTTCCAGGGCGTGAGCGGTGCCGACGTGTTCGATGCCACCTACCGTCAGGACATTGCCTCGGGTAACTATCCCACCTGGGTGCTCCAGCGCTGGACAGGTGAAGGCACTTCGAACACCGTGCCTACACTGGGCAAGTCGGAAAACTGGGTATGCAGCGACATGTACATTCAGGATGGCAGCTACCTGCGCCTGAAGAACATCACGCTGGGCTACACCCTGCCACGCAGCATCACGAACAAGATTAATATCAGTCGTCTGCGCATCTACGCTCGTGCTGAGAATCTGTTCACTTGGACCAAGTACTGGGGCTTCGATCCCGAAATCGGTTCCGGTTCTACCTCTCTCGGTGTCGACTATGGTGTCTATCCGCAGGCACGTACCTACACCCTTGGTTTCAATATCTCACTCTAAACATAAAAAGAATATCCAATATGAAAAAGCATATTATCATCATAGCAGGCTTCTGCGCAGCAGTATTAACGCTGGCATCCTGCAGCGACGAATTCCTGGAGGTGAAGAATCCAACGGGTGAGCCTCTGGAAGAATACTACACCACTGAGGAGACGCTGAACGAGGCCCTTACCTCGGCCTATGCTCCTCTGCACTGGCCCGACTGGGACGGCACAGCCTACAACGACCTCACCGTAGACGGCGAGATTATGGGCGACGACTTCTGGGTGGGCGGTTCCAATGCCACCGACAACGAGCACTGGCACAAACTCTTCAACTTCGAGGGCAACGGCAATCAGACATTGGCTACCCTTTGGGGCGACTTCTATAGCGGCATCAAGCGCTGCAACGACGCCATCAAGTATGCCGGATGGCCCGGCAAGGCCAGCGACAATTTCCGCCGCTCGATGGAGATGCAGGCCCGTCTGCTCCGCGTGTACTATTATAATATCCTGTGGCACTACTATGGCAACGTGCCCTTCTATCTGGAGAACCTCGCTCTGCCTTACACAGCACCACAGCTTACAGCCGACGAGATATATAACCAGTTGCTCCCTGAACTGGAAGAGATTATCGCTTCGAATGTGCTGCCTATGCGCTGGGAGGCTGCTGAGAGCGGTCGCGTCAGTCAGGCATTCGCCTACATGCTCTATGCCGAGATGGTGATGTACCAGAACGATGCAGCCCGTCTGCCACAGGCACTGAAGTATATGAAGCAGATTATCGGCGACAGCAGCTATTCGCTGAATCCCGATTTTGCCGACCTTTGGTCGGAGAATGGTGAGTGGTGCTCAGAGAGTATCTTCGAGATTAATTACAATGACGACCAGGCACAGCGCGACTGGGGTGGCGCAGCCATCAATGCCGGCGGTACGGTATTCCCCACACTCTGCTCTCCCAACAGCTGGGGTGGCGGCGAAGGCTGGGACAGCGGTAACGACGGCTGGGGCTTCCTCCCTGTGAAACTTGAAACCTACAATATGTATGCCGAAAACGACAAACGTCGTGACGTGACCATCTGGGACGTACGTGGCTACACTTATACCGAACGCTATCAGGACACTCACCTCTGGCATGGCAAGTATCGTCCGCAGTCTGCCAACAATAAGGACTGTCCCACCTCAAAGAACCTGAACTATAACAACAATAAGCGCATCTACCGCTATGCCGAGACCTTACTCAATGCTGCCGAGCTGCTGCTTGAGACAGGAGGCAGTGCATCAGAGGCCGCCGGTTATGTGAACGAGGTTCGTGCCCGTGCAGGACTTGAGGCCCTCACCAACGTCACCCTCGACGATATCCTCAATGAGCGTCACCTGGAGTTCTGCGGCGAAGGCAAGCGCTATTTCGACCTTGTACGTGCCGAGGGCATCAGCGGTGTCACCACAGAGAAGGCCACCGTGAAGCTCGTGCCCGACACCTACGGCTATCGCACCAACTCTTGGACTCCCAGCAAGAAGCACATCCCTCTGGCACAGTCAGAGCTTGATGCCGACCCCACGCTGGTTCAGAACAACTATTAATACGACAAAGAATATCACGAATTAAACGATTTTTTGAATATGAACAAGATATTTCAATTAGCAGTAGGAACTTTGTTCGCAGGCTTGGCCTTGACGGCTTGCTCGCCCGACAGTTTCGACGGAGCCGATCCTAATGGGAAACCCACGGTCAGCGGTACCGACTTCCAGATGACCGTCGACCAGGAGACCAATCAGATGGTGGCTACCTATACCCCTGCCCCCGGCACCTATCCCATCTGGATTCTCAACGGCACACAATATTCCACGCTTTCCGAAGTGGGTTACAATAATCCTGAGCAGGGAACCTACACTGTAGAGTTGAAGCTGGGTAATCGTAACGGTATCTCGGATGCCGGACTGAAGAAGGAATTCACATTCAACGAGACAAAGATTGACTATTCAGCTGATTTCCGCCGCATCTGCAATAAAGAATGGCGTATTGCCAATAGGGAAGTGGCCCACATGGCTTGCGGACCTGCAGGTACTGCTGCTACGGAATGGTGGTCGGCACAGCCTAACGACAAGAAAGACTTTGGCGTGTATGACGACCGTATTACCTTTACCGCTGAAAACCGTAAGGGTGGAACCTACACCTACAATGCCGGTGAAGACGGCATGACTTATGTGAACAAGGGAACCAAGTGGGCCAATAAAGCCCCTGAGGATGTTGACGTGGCACTGGGCAACCAGACTGCCTCATGGAGCTTCGAAGTTTACGACTGGGAGGATGCCGATGGTAAGGTTACCAAGCAGACCTATATCCAACTGGGTGCAAAAACCTTGTTCCCCTACATATCGAGCGATGCTCAGTACGAGAATCCCAAATTTCGCATTGAGACTCTGACAGCCACCAAGATGGTGCTGGTTTACGATGCTCCTGACCGTGATATAGCCTGGCGCTTTATCCTGACCAGTGCTGCTGATGAGCGCTTGGTAGAAGAACAGGGCTTCGATGCCAATAGCGACTTCAACCTCTGGAAGGGTGTTACACCGAACATATCGTTCTACTTTGCCCCAGGTTGGTCACCCGATCGTACTGCTGAAATGCAGGCCAGTCTTGTTGCAGGTAACAATGACTATACTGTTACTGTGCCCGATGCTTGCTTCGACCGCTGGCAGGCTCAGATGCACCTTCATACTGATCTTAACATCAATGCTGCAACCAGCTATGACTTCTCCGTCATCTTCAGTGCTGATAAGGATATCGACGGTGTGACCGTGAAACTCACCGACGAGACGGATGCTGATGCCATCATCGATGTCGATAACGTCAGTCTGAAGGCAGGTCAGGACTATGTCTTCTGGAAGAGCAATATTCCAGGCAAGGATCTCTCGAAGGTGAAGTTGGTATTTGACTTCGGACACGCCACAGAAGCAACGACTATCAATATTAACAATGTGGTGCTGAAGGATCATGCCAACAACGACGGTACAAAGATTCCTGAAGAAGGTGGCGGTGGTGACACACCAAAGATGGATTGGGATTACGAGAGTGGTGCCAACTTATGGAAGGCTGTTGATGACGGTTCGCTTTTCGATGCTTTCGGATACTATTTCGCCGACAATGGCTGGGGCGCCATCTCCTATAATGAGGCTACCCACAGCGGCGACACCTATGAGATTACACTGCCTGAAGGTCTTGGAGGCACACAGTGGCAGGGACAGTTCCACATAGATACCAAGTTGACAGCCAGTGCTTCTAAGGCTTACAACTTCTACATGGTGATGGAGGCTGATGCCGATTGTCCGAATGTAACCATCAAACTCACCGACTCTGGTGACTCAAACTATTTCTGCGAAGGACGCCATAACTTGAAGGGCGATGTTCCATTTATTTTCAAATTGGAAGGAGCAACTCTTAAAGAAGGTGCCGATGCCACAGCTATCCGCCTGTTCTTCGACTTTGGCGGTTCGCCTGCAGGTACTCATGTTAAGATTAGCAAGATCTATTTCGAAGAGGCTGTCAGTCTGAACTACGATGATGCCAGCAACCTATGGAAGGCTGTTGATGACGGAACCGTAGGCAGCTCATTCGGCTACTACTTCGCCGACAATGGCTGGGGTGCCATCTCCTATAATGAGGCTACCCACAGTGGCGACACCTATGAGATTACGCTGCCCGAAGGCCTTGGTGGCTCACAGTGGCAAGGTCAGTTCCACATTGATACCCAACTTACGGCTTCTGCTTCGAAGCAGTATCATTTCCAGCTGGTGATGGAGACCGATCAGGATTGTCCAGGTGTGACAATTAAGCTGACCGATTCGGGCGATTCCAATTTCTTCTGCGAAGGTCGTCACAACATCAAGGCTGATGAGCCGTACGTTTTCACCCTGAAGAATGCTACCCTGAAAGAAGGTACCGATGCATCAGCTATCCGTTTGTTCTTTGACTTCGGAGGCTCACCTGCAGGTACCAAAGTGAAGATCAGCAAAATTATCTTTAAGGAAGCACAATAAATGAAAAGGTTCATGCTTAATACATTCCTGCTCACTCTCGCCGTAGCCCTTTGGGGCTGCGGAGGGAGCGACAATGACGACACGCTGCCTGTTCCTAATGTCAGCATCACTGTGTCGCAGACCAGCATAACCGCGCCGGCCAGCGGTGGCACCTATACCGTCAATGTCACTACCACTGGCAAAGAGTGGGGCGCCTATGCCGACAAGGACTTTATAAAGTTGGACATGAAGAATTCGGCTGCCCAGTCGGGCACACTGACGGTAACGGTTCCTGCTAATCCGAATACCAGTGCCCGCACGGGCACCGTCACGGTCATTTCAGGTCAGGCCCGCCAGACCATCAGCGTCTCGCAGGAGGCAGCGGCAGAGTCTGCATACTATGCCCCCGAGGGCTACCGTCTTGTATGGCAGGACGAGTTCGACAAGGGTTCCGAGCTGAATGCCAGCGACTGGACCCACGAGGTTCAGAAAGACCATTGGGTTAACAACGAGTTGCAGAACTATGTCAACCATAAGTCGCCCGACGGCAAGCTGGTTACTGAAATCAAGGGCGGCAAGCTGCGCATCAACTGCTTCAAGGAGAACGGCAAGGTGTATTCCGGTCGTGTCTATGCCCACGTCAACGAGGGCTGGCAGTATGGTTACTTCGAGGCCAGCATCAAACTGCCTAAAGGCAAGGGCACCTGGCCTGCCTTCTGGATGATGCCCGTTGGCAACGACTGGAACACCAATCCCTGGCCCATGTGTGGAGAGATTGACATTATGGAGGAAGTGGGCGTCGTGCCTAACGAAGTGTCGTCAAGTGTCCATACGCAGGACTACAACCACACCAAGAACACGCAGAAGACGCACGCCATGACGATTGCCGACGCTGAAGGTGCCTTCCATACCTATGCCCTGCTCTGGACTCCCGATGAGATTACGACCTACGTCGACGGCAAGGAACAGTTGCACGTCACGAAGGCTGCACTCGGCAGCGGTCACAACCAGTGGCCCTTCCACTATGCCTTCTATCCCATCTTCAACCTCGCATGGGGTGGCGACTGGGGCGGCATGAATGGCGTTGACGAAAGTGCACTTCCTGTCACTATGGAAGTTGATTATGTCCGTGTGTTCCAGAAGTAAGAATACGATTCAAACAGGAGTGGGTATGAATAAATCGGTGTTTGTTCTTAGCAGTAAATATGAGTATGTCTTATGGGCTCTTCTAACGAGTCTGTTCATGCTCACTCCCATTTTCTCCAAGGCTCAGCAATACAAGCAGCTTACGGATGTTCCTACCGTTTATATCGAGACGGAGAACAATCAAAGCATTACCAGTAAGGAGGATTATATCAACTGCACCGTGATCTTTGTGGACGGCGGTGAGGTGACCACCTATCCCAATACTCAGATTCGGGGAAGGGGAAACTATGGCTTCTGGAGGTAACAAACAATAATGCCAAGGAAGTCTTTATTTCTCCACATCGCGAGGCATCATGTTTAACCTCTCGATTGCTCAAAGGTATTTATATCTTAAAAAGGAAGAAGATAATTAGATAGCTGAATTCTTTTCATCTTTTAATAATTACACAAGAAATATGAGAAAATTGTTTTTCTTGCTGACCGTTGTGTGCTGGCTGACAGGCAGTATAAGCTGTGAGGCAAAGGATACGAAGTTTATCCATGTGGACGGTGTGAATCTGGTGAAGCCTGATGGCGGGAAATTGTTCATTCAGGGTACCAATCTGGGCAACTGGCTCAATCCTGAAGGGTATATGTTCGGACTGAGTAAGACTAACTCCGCGTGGATGATAGATCTGATGCTTCGTGAGGCCATCGGTCCCGATGAGACTGCGGCATTCTGGCAACAATTCAAGGAGAACTACATCACTGAGGCCGACATCCGTTTCATTGCCTCTACAGGTGCGAATACAATTCGCCTGCCATTCAACTACAAACTCTTTACCGATGAGGACTATATGGGGTTGACCAATAACCTCGGCGAAGGATTTCGGTGGATTGACAAGGTGGTGGAATGGTGCCGGAAGGCAGGACTTTACCTGATTCTCGACATGCATGATTGTCCGGGTAGTCAGACGGGCGATAACATTGACGACGGCTTCGGTTATCCCTGGTTGTTCGAAAGCGAAAAGAGCCAGCTGCTGTTCTGCGATATCTGGCAGCAGATTGCCCGCCGCTATCGTAATGAGACCGTGATTCTCGGCTATGAGCTGATGAACGAGCCGATAGCTCACTATTTCAAGAACAAGGAAGAACTGAACCAGCGTCTTGAACCCCTTTACAAACGGGCGGTGAAGGCTATACGCAGCGTTGACAGAAATCATGTGGTGTTGTTAGGCGGGGCCCGATGGAACAGTGATTTCTTCATGTTCTCCGACTGGACCTTTGACAATAACATTATGTACACCTGCCACCGATATGGCGGCGAGGCTACAGCAAAGGCTATCAACGACTACATCAGTTTCCGCAACAAGACTGGACTTCCCATGTATATGGGAGAGATAGGACATAACACCAACCAGTGGCAAAGCGATTTCGTCAAGGTGATGAAGGACAACAATATTGGTTATACCTTTTGGCCTTACAAAAAACTCGACGGATCGTGCATGATGGGCATCAGCCGTCCTGAGCTGTGGGATAGCATAGTGGTAAAATTCTCAGAAGCTGAGCGCACCACCTATGCCAATATGCGTGAGACCCGTCCTGACCAAAAACTCTTCCGTGAGCAGCTCAAAGCATTTATCGTGAATTGCCGCTTTGAGAACTGCCTAGAACAAAAAGAATACATTCAATCAATGAGATTAAAATGAAGAAAAAGAGAATAATTTCCGTTTTGCTGCTTCTTGGCGGCATGTGGCTTTCCGTGTCAGCACAGACGAAGCCTATATATCTCGATGAGACGAAACCCATTGAGCAACGTGTGGAGGATGCCTTGCAGCGCATGACGCTCGACGAGAAGATTGCCGTGATTCATGCCCAGTCTAAATTCTCGGCTGCTGGTGTGAAGAGATTGGGCATTCCCGATATGTGGACGGATGACGGACCTCATGGTGTGCGTCCTGACGTACTTTGGGATGAGTGGGTACAAGCTGGCCAGACCAATGACTCCTGTGTGGCTTTCCCTGCACTCACTTGTCTGGCAGCTACCTGGAATCCGCAGATGGCGCGCCTCTATGGTGAGAGTCTGGGAGAAGAAGCCCTTTACCGTGACAAGGATATGATTCTGGGCCCTGGTGTCAACATCTTGCGGACACCACTCAACGGACGCAACTTCGAGTATATGGGTGAAGACCCATTCCTGGCTTCCCGGATGGTGGCGCCCTATGTTCAAGGATTGCAGTCGAAAGGCATCTCTTCATGTGTGAAGCACTATGCGCTGAACAACGATGAGACTTATCGCCATCAGGTGAACGTGAAGGTCAGCGACCGTGCCCTTCATGAAATCTATCTGCCTGCTTTCAAGGCTGCTGTCCAGGAAGGAAAGGCTTGGGCCATAATGGGTGCTTACAATTTGTACAACAATCAGCACAATTGTCACAACGAAATCTTGCTGAATAACATTCTGAAACGTGATTGGGCATTCGACGGAGTAGTTGTTAGCGACTGGGGTGGTGCTCATAATATGGATGAGGCCATTCGCAACGGTCTGGACATGGAATTTGGTACATGGACCGACGGTTTGACGATGGGCGCTACCAATGCCTATGATAATTATTATCTTTCCCTCTCATATAAAAAGGCCATTCAGAATGGGACTTACACCGAACGTGAACTGAACGATAAAGTGCGCCGCGTGCTGCGTCTGCATTTCCGTACGACGATGAACCGTCAGCGTCCTTATGGTGCCTTGTGTTCTGATGCGCATTATGAGGCAGCCCGAAAGATTGGTACGGAAGGGATCGTGCTGTTGAAAAACAGCCCCTCTTCCCCCAAGGGGGAGAGCATACTGCCCCTGACTGCTGAGAAACTTTCGGGGAGTTCTATCCTTGTCGTCGGCGAGAATGCCATCAAGCCCATGACGGTGGGTGGTGGCTCTTCTTCGTTGAAAGTGCAGTACGAGATCTCTCCGCTTGAGGGACTTCGCCGTCAGTTGGTTAAGCTTCAATCATCCTGCAAAGTGGATTTTGCCCGTGGTTATGTGGGTGACACCACCAGCTTTTATAATAATGTGAAGATGAACGTGGATCTGACAGAAAGCCGTCAGCCGCAGGAACTGATTGCAGAGGCGGTGGAGAAAGCCAAAGGTGCAGACTATGTGATTGTTTTCGGAGGGCTCAATAAGAGCAATCATCAGGATTGCGAGGGTACCGACCGTGAAGTTTATAGCCTTCCCTACGGACAGGATCAGTTAATAGAGGCTCTTTCTAAGGTTAATAATAGGTTAGTTTTTGTGAACATCTCTGGAAATCCGGTGGCTATGCCATGGCGCAAACAGGTGGCAGCCATCGTCCAGGGATGGTACATCGGTTCTGAAGCAGGAAATGCTTTGGCAGATGTGATTTTAGGCCGTGTTAATCCTTCAGGCAAACTGCCTTTCACTTGGTATGATGCACTCGAGGACTGCGCAGCCCACGCGCTGAACACTTACCCCGGCACATGGCGCACGGATGGCAGTAAGGTTATCGATGAAGAATACAAGGAAGGCGTCTATGTGGGCTACCGTTGGACTGACCGTCAGAAGAAACGCCCTGCCTATGCTTTCGGACATGGGTTGAGCTATACCACCTTCGAATTGTCAAAGGCAGTGGCCGACAAAAAAGAAATGTCGCTTTCAGACAATATTTCCTTTACTGTTCAAGTTAAGAATATAGGAACGATGGCAGGAGCCGAAGTCGTGCAACTGTATGTCAGCGATAAGAAGGCTTCCGTTGACCGTCCCCTGAAGGAGTTGAAGGCCTTCCAGAAAGTGTTCCTGCAACCCGGCGAAAGCAAGGAGGTCAGACTTACGATCGGTAAGGATGCACTGAGTTTCTATGATGAGGCCACAGCTTCCTGGAAGGCAGAAGCCGGACAGTTTGAGGCTTTGATAGGAACGGCTTCTGATCAGATTTCTTCAAGAGTGAAATTCTCATTGAAATAATATAACGGAACACAGTGACGATAATAATGACAATGACTATGACAATGACAATGATCATGACAATGACTTTGACAAAAAAACGCTGTGTCTCTGAGTCTCACTGTACAAAAAAATACTGATTATGAAGAAAAAGTTGATGGTGGTGGTGTGCTTTCTGATGATTTCGCAGGGCTTTGCCTTCGGGAAGTCACCCAAGAAAAACGTGCAGCCCATGAAGCCCATGAAAGAGTTCATCGACGACCTCATGTCGAGAATGACCTTGCAGGAGAAAATCGGACAGTTGAACCTTCAGGTGGCTGGTGATATTGTAACAGGAGGTGCCGTGAACACCGATGTGGGGCAGAAGATTGCTGCCGGACAGATGGGCGGCGTGTTCAATCTGAAGGGAGCCGACAAGATTCGCGAGTTACAGGAAGTGGCGGTAAACAAGAGCCGTCTGGGTATCCCCCTCATTGTGGGCATGGATGTGATTCATGGCTACGAGACCATTTTCCCCATTCCGCTGGCCCTTTCTTGCAGCTGGGATTTGGAAGCCGTGGAACGGAGCGCTCGCATTGCTGCCAAGGAGGCCAGTGCCGATGGCATCAACTGGACTTATTCTCCCATGGTGGACATCTGTGTGGATGCCCGTTGGGGAAGAACGGCGGAAAGCAATGGCGAGGATCCCTTCTTGGGTAGTCGCATTGCGGAGGCCATGGTGCGCGGTTATCAGGGCGACTATTCCAAGGTTGACAACATCATGGCCTGTGTGAAGCATTTTGCCCTCTACGGCGCCTCGGAGGCCGGTCGCGACTACAATACGGTGGATATGAGCCGCGTGCGCATGTACAACCAGTATTTCCCTCCCTATAAGGCGGCTGCCCAGGCCGGTGCCGGTTCGTTCATGTCTTCGTTCAATATCGTTGACGGCATACCAGCCACGGCAAACCGCTGGCTGCTCGATGATGTGCTCCGTAATCAATGGAAATACGACGGTTTCGTGGTGACTGATTATGGCAGCATTGGCGAAATGCTCAACCATGGAGTGGGGGAGGATCTTCAGCGGGCTTCTGCTCAGGCTTTGCAGGCAGGAACCGACATGGATATGTGTACCGAAGGTTTCCTGAGGACTCTGGAACAGAGTTACAACGAGGGACTTGTTTCCATGGCTGATATCGATTTGGCTTGCCGTCGTGTGCTGGAAGCAAAATACAAACTGGGACTTTTCCAGGATCCTTATAAGTATTGCGATGCCAGGCGTCATGCTAAAGATGTCTTCACGGCAGAAAACCGTCAGGCTTCCCGTGATATCGCTGCGGAGACCTTTGTCTTGCTGAAAAATGAGAAAATGAGAAATGGAGGAAATGAGAAATTGTTGCCGCTGAAGAAGGAAGGCAAGATCGCGCTTATTGGTCCGTTGGCGAATACCCGTTCTAATCTGGCTGGTACTTGGTGCGTGGCCTTTACGCCCGAACGCTACAGCACGCTGAAAGAAGGTTTGGAGCGTGCCGTTTCAGGGAAGGCTCAGATTCTCTATGCCCAGGGCTGTAATGTCTGCCGCGATGAGGCTGAACAGGTGGCCGGTGAGTTTGGCAAGACCATTCCCCGCGGCGACGATGCCCGAATGAAGGCCGAGGCGTTGGCTGTTGCTCAGCAGGCGGACGTCATTGTCTGTGCGATGGGCGAGACGGCCGACATGAGTGGTGAGTCTTCAAGCCGTTCTAAATTGGAACTTCCCGATGTGCAGCGTGAACTGCTGGAAGCGTTGGTGAAACTTGGTAAGCCGGTTGTTCTGCTTCATTTCTCAGGTCGTGCCACGGTGCTCTCATGGGAACAGCAGCATGTGGATGCCATCATGAACGTATGGTTTGGTGGTTCTGAGGCTGCCGATGCCATTGCCGATGTGCTCTTCGGCGACAAGGTGCCTTCCGGCAAGCTGACGGTCACCATGCCACAGTCGGTAGGACAGGTTCCGCTTTATTACAATCATCTCAACACGGGCCGTCCGGTGGCAGAGGGAGCCGACCGTTATTTCAAGTACCAGAGCAACTATCTCGATGTGCGCAACGATGCGCTCTATCCTTTTGGCTATGGTCTGAGCTATACCACCTTCCAGTATGGCGACGTGCGTCTCAGTAGCAGCGAGATGACGCGTAACGGGAGTGTCAATGCCACGGTGACCGTTACGAATACAGGCAGCCGTGATGCCGATGAGATTGTGCAACTCTACATCCGCGACGTGCAGGCCAGCATCAGCCGTCCTGTCAAGGAACTGAAGGGTTTCCAGCGCATCCATCTGAAGGCCGGTGAAAGCCGAGAAGTGACGTTCCCAATCACAAGAAAGGAACTCTCGTTCTATGATGCCCAAGGCCGTGAAATCATCGAGCCGGGCGAGTTCCATATCATGACGGGCCCCGATAGTCGGAATGTAAGTATGGCGGTGCTGAACTTGAAGTAAAGGTAAAAAAAGAGGAAATCAGTAATGGTTTCCTCTTTTTGTATTTAAAACAAGTTTTATTTGCTTTTGTGCTCGCTTATTCGTATCTTTAAATAAGATACTCTCGCTCGACAAAACAAATTAAAACAAGTTTTATTTGCTTTTGTGCTCGCTTATTCGTATCTTTAAATAAGATACTCTCGCTCGACAAAACAAATTAAAACAAGTTTTATTTGCTTTTGTGCTCGCTTATTCGTATCTTTAAATAAGATACTCTCGCTCGACAAAACAAATTAAAACAAGTTTTATTTGCTTTTGTGCTCGCTTATTCGTATCTTT
>Ga0256404_1003987_pt1 | contig 28779 bp, 24 predicted proteins | sample RumenRJG_01DNA_FD_185990 | JGI IMG/M metagenome (GOLD analysis project Ga0256404, IMG submission 185990) | Bovine rumen microbial communities from Lethbridge, Alberta, Canada - RJG_01 | ecosystem: Host-associated > Mammals > Digestive system > Stomach > Rumen | place: Canada: Alberta | collected...
ATTATATGAATATTCTTTTTCACATTTTTTTCATATAATGTACATTTTTTCATCATATTTATCTTTTAGTATATACAGTATCAAAAGTAAATAACTTTTGAGCATTTTTCTTTTTCATATTTTACCTATATTTCATTAATGTTTTTGTAGATACGTGCGACAGAATGAAATAGTAGGTTTTGAAAAAATTATATTTCCTTTTTCATATAATTTTTTCATTTTCTCCTTATACATTGTTTATACCAATACATTTTCGTTGCGGTATACATTACATTTTCCTCATCGTTGTAATGTAATAAAAAATAAGTGTCTCATTATCCGGACACTTATTTTTTTTATTCAAAACTTTCTATATAATGTCATCTTTTTGTATAACATTGTTTTTTATATAGCATTATCTTTTCTGTATAATATTGCTTTTCTGTATAATATTGCTTTTCTGTATAACAATAATTACATTGTATTTTTACATAAGAAGATTATATAGATGCTGTTTAGATTAAATTAATAGCCTCTGAAATATTTTTAACTCCAATAAGTTTTATATTATGTTTATTCTGTATGCCATCTAACGATGCCTGTGGTAATATGCACACCTCAAAACCTAACTTCGCTGCTTCAGTAATTCTTTGCTCTGCCATACTTACAGCTCTTACCTCACCTGATAAACCCACTTCGCCAAATACAATTGTCTTGCTATCGATTACACTGTTCTTATAGCTTGATACAATTGCCATAATAATTCCTAAATCCAGTGCTGGTTCATTTAATTTTATTCCTCCGGCAATATTTACATAGGCATCGCAATCATTTATCTGAAGTCCGATGCGCTTCTCTAAGACTGCCATAAGCAGATTTACCCTGTTGAAATCTGTACCTGCTGCTGTTCTTCTTGGTATTCCGAAATTCGTTCTGCAAACTAATGCCTGAATTTCAATAAGTATTGGTCTGGTTCCCTCTATTGAACACGCAATTACGGAACCTGATGCACCCTCTGGTTTTCCATTCAACATAAATTCCGATGGGTTCTTCACTTCGTTTAATCCATTTTCATGCATTTCAAATACACCTATTTCATTTGTTGAACCAAACCTGTTCTTTACACCTCTTAATATTCTGTATGCTGCGTGTCTGTCACCCTCGAAATAGAGGACGGTATCAACCATATGTTCAAGTACCCTTGGTCCTGCGACTACGCCCTCTTTTGTAACGTGCCCTACAATAAATATTGTTATGGACAGTTTTTTAGCCAGTTGCATAAATACATTAGTAGACTCTCTTACCTGACTTACACTGCCTGGTGCTGATGAGATGTCATTTTTAAACATGGTCTGTATCGAATCAATCACTACTACATCAGGACTGAATTTCTTAATTATCTCTTCTATTATTTCTAAATCTGTTTCACACAGAAGTGTTAAACCGTCTTTAAATTCTCCAATTCTGGTTGCTCTTATCTTAATCTGTTTTAATGACTCTTCTCCGGAAACGTATAATATATTTTTACCACATTCACTAAGATTTCTACATACCTGTAATAATAGTGTAGATTTGCCAATTCCAGGGTCGCCTCCTACAAGTATCAGAGAACCTTTCACAATGCCTCCACCAAGCACCCTGTCTAATTCCTCCATACCTGTTTTCGTTCTATCTTCATTGTCTAACGAAATATCTGATAGCTGTGTCGGAGTCGGAATATCACCAATCGCCCTTACAACACTATTGCCTTTCTTAATAACCGGTTCTTCAACAAATGTATTCCATTCTCTGCAACCAGGACATTGTCCTAACCACTTTGAGGACTCATATCCACACTCTTTACAGAAAAATACACTTCCTTTTGTCTTTCCTGCCATATATAATCCTTTCATTTTAAACACTAAGCTATGTTAATCCTAAACCTATGTTAATTCTAAACTTATGTTAATCCTAAACCTATGTTAATTCTAAACTTATATAAAAGTAAAACCTGCCACATATCATATGTGGCAGGCCTCTTGTGTACAAATTATTCTTTTACTAATCTTACTTTTGAAGTCTCACCTTTATTAATTTCTACACTTATTACTAATTTCCCACCAAGGTTTGCTGTTACCTTACCTACATTTATATCATTTACATATACTTTATATGTTGCACCATCTTCAGCCTCTACTGTAATCTGTGCATCATCTTCACCTTCAATTGTAAAGCATACTTCTGTATCTGATTCATAGAAATTATTAACTGCTGTTCCTGGAACTGATTCGTATACGAACATTCCATTTCTCTCTAACTTAGTTATCTCTTTAAAGGTTTTGACTTTATACATATCACCTTTGTGTTCAAAGTCTGATAATTTAGACTTCTCTCCTAACTCATAGTTACCAAAACTAAGTGTTCCATCTGCCTCTGCACGCAATAATTCTTTTACTACTGACATACTATATCCTCCTGCATTTTGTATATTTTTATTTTATCTTGTTACCAGATACTTCAAATTTCAGTTTTTTGCCACTTGTACCTATACTTACTTCGTCACCACTTTTAACATTGCCATCTAATATTTCTTCTGCAAGTTTATCTTCTATCATAGTCTGAAGTTTACGTCTAAGTGGTCTGGCGCCATACTTCTTATCAAAGCTTTCATCTATTATAACATTTTTTGCCGCTCCGGACACCTTAATTTTTATATTAAGTTGTTTTTCTGCACGTACAGAAATCTCATTAAGCATAATATTTAATATCTGCTTCATATTCTCTTTCTGTAATGAGTGGAATACAATTATTTCATCAATTCTGTTAAGGAGTTCCGGCTTAAATAATTCTTTTATTTCTTCCATAACACCTTTCTTCATTAATTCATAATTCTTCTCTTCACTTATATCTGTTACAAATCCTAAATGTTTTGGCTCTATTATCTTCTGAGCACCAACATTTGATGTCATTATGATGACTGTATTCTTGAAATCAACTTTTCGTCCTGTACTGTCTGTAATATGTCCCTCGTCGAGAATCTGTAATAATACATTGAACACATCAGGATGTGCTTTCTCTATTTCATCAAATAATATTACTGAATAAGGATTTCTTCTTACTCTTTCGCTTAACTGTCCACCATCATCATATCCAACATATCCCGGTGGTGAACCAATTAATTTAGAAACACTGTGTTTCTCCATATATTCTGACATATCTACTCTTATCATAGAGTTCTCGTCACCAAATACAGCTTCTGCCAATGCTTTTGATAATTCTGTCTTACCTACACCTGTAGGTCCTAAGAATAAGAATGAACCAATTGGTCTGCGTGGATCTTTAAGTCCAACTCTGCCTCGTCTTATTGCATTTGCAACAACCTTGACAGCTTCCTCCTGTCCGACTACTCTCTTTGTAAGTGTTGCCTCTAGTTTCTTTAATTTGGCTGATTCTTTCTCTGTAAGCTTGGCAACCGGAATCTTTGTCCAAATAGATACAACTTCTGCTATGTCATTCTCATGGACAACAGGTACATTTTTACTGTCTCTGTTACGTCTGCTGTTTATCTCTTCGTATTTAGCCTTAAGCTTCTCTTCCTTTGCCATAATCTGTTTGACATCTTTGAACTTTCTGCTTCTTATGGCAGCAATCTTTTCCTGCTCTAATTCATCAAGCTCTTTTTTCACATCTATAGTCGATTCTTTAACAGTTACTTTAGCTAACTTAACTTTAGCCGCCGCTTCATCCATTAAATCTATAGCTTTATCAGGCAGATATCTGTCATTAATATATCTCTCTGACATGTTTACTGCCGCTAATATCGCATCGTCACTTATGATAACATTATGATGTTCTTCATATTTCTCTTTTAATCCGTTTAATATGGCAATCGTCTCATCTACCGTAGGTTCCTCAACATTTACAGGTTGGAATCTTCTTTCAAGTGCTGCATCTTTTTCAAAATATTTTCTGTATTCATTAACAGTTGTCGCACCGATAATCTGTATCTCACCTCTTGCAAGTGCCGGTTTTAAAATGTTCGCTGCATCAATCGAACCTTCTGCACCGCCCGCACCTATAATTGTGTGTATCTCATCTAAGAATAATAAAACATTTCCATCTTCCTTAACTTCATTAATAAGGCGTTTAATTCTCTCTTCAAATTCGCCACGATACTTTGAACCAGCTACCATTGCTGCCAAATCAAGGGTAATAAGTCTCTTATCCTTAACAGTATCAGGAACATTTCCATCCACAATTCTTCTGGCTATTCCCTCAACAATTGCAGTCTTACCAACACCCGGTTCACCGATAAGGCATGGATTGTTCTTAGTTCTTCTGCTTAGAATCTGGATTACTCTTGATATCTCATCAGCTCGTCCCACTACAGGATCTAATTTACCCTCTAATGCATTTGCTGTCAAATCTACTCCAAACTGTTCCAGTGCAGATGTACCCTGACCTCCTCGCTGCTTTCTGTCATTTGACACCTGTTGGCTGCCAAATGCTATAGCAATTTCATCTTTAAAAACGCTTGCCGGTATTCCCATAGTCTCTAATATCTGTGCGTATACATTTTTAAGATTGATATTCATTGTATTAAGAAGTCTTACTGCAATACAGTCGCGTTCTCTTAATAGTGCGAGCAATATATGTTCCGAACCAATTAATTCATCGTTGGTCCTTGCGGCATATTTTTCTGCATTTTCTAATACTCTCTGTGCTTTTGGTGTATATGACGGTTCGTCTATCACCAATGTTGCGCTTGTTGGAGCCGTAATGGACTCAATGTATTTTTCAATTTTATCACGCTTGACATTATTATCTCTTAGAATTATTCCTGTTACAGATGATGCATCTGATAATAATCCCAATAATAAATGTTCCGTTCCTATATATCCATGACCACAATTTTCAGATTTACTTTTTGCATAAATTAAAGCCTGCTTAGCTACTTTAGTGTATTTTTCCTTCATGTACTACCTCCACTTTCTTACTAATCATTTTCCCTAAGTACAATTAACGAAACTCATTATATATCTCATTAACAATTTCATGAGCTTCTTCTTCAGTAATATTTTTGCAAATAGCCTTGGCTAAAATGACCTTCATCTCGAATTTCATCTCATCCAAGGCTCTTAATTTGTCAATATCCAATGCAATTATAGCACCATGTCTTCTGTCCAGTTTAAGAAATCCTTCCTGTCTTAAAACTGAATATGCTTTATTTACAGTATGCATATTCACTCCAACATTATCCGCCATTCTTCTTACCGAAGGTAAGGAATCACCTTCCTTTATCTCATCTGTCGCTATGGCAAGAATTATCTGATTTCGTAACTGCATATAAATAGCTTCATCACTATTAAAATCGATTTCTAATACCATATAATCACTAACCTTTCACAATCACGTTTGTTATACTTAGGATATAACAAACGTAACTATTTGTCAAGCTGACTATTTAGTATCATCACCATCATTTAAGTCTACAAATTCTATTTCAAACGGGTCATCATCTTCCATATTTATAAGATATGGTTCATTTTCACCTGATTTATCAGTTTCTTTATCTTTGCCATTATTTCCTTTTGACTGACCATCTGCTAAAAATGTTTCTTCCTTTGCAATTTTCATTTCAGATTTCACATTTTCATCTTCTGCTGAATTTTTATCTGTTACTTCTTCCTCTGAATTATCTGTTATAGAATTCTCTATTTCATCACCATGTGATTCATCTTCTATAGCCTCAGATTCAGCAGATTTATTTTCATTTACTTCATTTGATGAATCTTCAACTTCATTTAAGCTAATTTCTTCATCATTTTCCACTTCATTGTCTTCTGACTCAGACTCATTCATCATTTCATTTACCTGGGCTGCAAGTTTTTCAGCTTTCATTTCATTTACCTGAGCTACCATATCAAGCTTTAATTCTTTCTGCCCCTGTTCACTTCCAATTTCTTCTAATTCATCTTCTTCATCTTCATTATTTTCGTCGATAAAACCTGATTTCTTTGTACGAAGTCTGTATATTAATGCAGCAATACCAATTGCGGCACCGATTACAATAATTCCAAGTATAATAATAATTCTGTTTTTCTTTGAATGATCATTAACATATTCATCATACATATCATCATATTTTTTCTTCATAGCAAGATACTCCTTATTCTCCTCACCCGGCTCATCATCTACTGATTCTGATTTAGCACCTTCAACAAATCTCTGCATAGTCTGTTCCTTCGAATCATATATGTAGAGAGCTTTCTCACCATCCCAATTCATTGCATATACAACATAAAATCCTGAATCAGGTGTTTTAACCCATGCACTTACCTTCTCGCCATTTATATCTAACTCTGTCTTTGTATATCCTTCCGGGCCAACATAATCATCACCTGTAGGTATAATCGTATAGATTTTCTGTGATGTAGTAATATTAATCATCTTATTTATGGCACCTGAAATCTCATTATAAATATAGAATGATGCATTAGAACCTTGTGCATCATCTGCCAGGCATAAAAGTGTAAGTTCTTTAGCAATTCCTTTTACTGCTGCCACTGTTTCTCCATTATATGTTGTAGTACTTTCTTCAAATCCTTCTGGTACAGACACTAATGAAAAATCCTGAATTATATATTTATTAATATCACTTATTAACTTTGGCGAACGATCAAAGTCCGTAGTCTGTAATTCACTTGAACTCTCCTGTGGTGATTCAGGATTAGTTGTAGTTTCATTTTCACTAGGTCTTGTAGTGTATAAAGTATATTTACTCTGCGTACCATCTTCAGCTACTACTGTTATCGTTGTCTTATTGTCACCCGGATCAATTCTTGTTCCTGAAACTTTTGTTGTCGAATTCTTATCTGAAAGTGTCGTTGAAATAACTAATTTAACTGTATTTGCAGGCAAATCAGCTTTGTAATCAAATACTTCAGGTGAAAATGATGGTGAATAACTTACTGTCTGACTATCTCCACTCTGACTTACAGCCTGAACTACAAGTCCTGACAGACGACTATCACTTGAAGCTGCTGTTGCAGCTTTTATAGTTACTGATCCATCTGCTTTATTAATATTAAGTTCCGAATCATCTGCTGTCGCAGCAATACTTGTGCTTGCGTTTGAAATCGTAACTGCTGCAGTTCCTGCTTTCTTTAATCTAAATGAAATAGACATCTTGCCTGATGAACCTTCAGCTATATCAAGTATATCCATAACTATTCCGGCAGTTCCACCATTTCCACCGCCTACACATTCAAGATAGTTAGTATCATATGCTACCGCTATCTGTGCTACAGCAGCAACTTCTGGTGTAACTGTTACATCAACTGTAACTGTATCACCAACAGAGCCACTTGCAGAAGATACATTAACATTTGCGTTCGCAGCATTTGCTCTGATGTTACTCATCATCATAATTGCAAAGCATACAATAATCCCCGCCATAATTTTGCTTAATTTTGATTTCATTTTAATCTCCATTCCGTTTGCACTTATCGTACCTTACTCTGTTATTGACTAATTTTCTTTATTCCTAATATATCTCTCTTAATCTGTGTCATATCTCTTATGTCTATTCCATTATTCTTATTAACATCTCCCGCTATCAGTGCTGCACCTGACAGTTTACTGATTCCGAGAATATCTCTCTTCTGACGAGTCATATCTAAAATAGATATCTTGCCATCTCCATTGACATCTCCATATATAACACATATGAATTCCCTTAACTTCTTGCCACTATTATCCGTAATAATAACTCTGTTACCGGTTCCGATAATTCCGTCATTCTTCGTCTTTCCGTCAGACTTATATACAGTCAGCTTACAATTGCTAAGTGTAAATTGCTTTGAAAGTCCGGCAGCCGTAGTTCCAACATCTATTCCTGTAAGATAATCATTATTGAGTATCTTATAGGATGTTGTATAATTTGCAGTCTGTGGCTTCGTAGTCGGCTGTGTTGTCTCCTGTGGTTTTGTAGTCGGCTGCGTTGTAGGCTGTGTCGGCTTGGTAGTTGGTTTAGTTGTAGGATTGTTATTAATATCTGCTGCCTTACGGACAACGTTTAATGTATAGGTTCTATTATTACCATTCTTAGCAGTCACCACAATTTTAATCGTATTATTTCCGACTTTAAGTGCTATCTTGCCTGTTCCACTAATACTTGCCTGACTATCAATTGCAGAAGCACTTATCTTAATGCTATCTACATTATTAGCCACTATAAGATCATAATTCTGTGTGAACTTATCAAATGTAGGAGTTAGTGCATATCCATCAACAATCAATTTATCAAGTATGTTATTAGGACTTCCATCACCTGTCGGACAACTGCATGCATTAGCAGGCATATTCTTAAATACCGGTATCTTAAATACTAATGACACACTGTTTTTCATAGAAGAACTGTATGCCTTTGACATACTAAGTGCTTCAGACTTTGGTGCTAATACATTAGTCATATACTGATGTGTATATGGAGTCCCCGCAAAGTCGAATTTCTCATAATATACAGTATCCTGACCAACATTTATATAACCTTTGCCTATATAAATCGCACCACCGACAATTGCATTATACTTAGTATTCCATGGTCTTAATGTTGTGTCGTCTGTCTTAGATGCCCATATCAGGCCATTTTCTACTGCACCTCTGCCATTTGCAGTATATGCTCCAATATTATAGAAATTATAAACATTTCTATATACATTGCCGGTTGATGGTGCATAATATCCTGTTACACCACCTGTTGTTCCTGCCGTACCTACCTCCTGTTTAACTCTTGCAGCAAGATGGTATGGGCTTACTCCTGACTTCTGTCCGGCTTCCATAAATATTGTCGAATATGATTTTCCGCTCTGTGTCTCAGTTCCACTCATAAATGTACCACTGAGTAGCGTATCTACATTAGATTTTTTATGTATACTTGAATTATACGATAGCATTTCAAACTGGAATATATAAGTCTCATCTAAGAAATTACGTGGGTCCATACAATACGCCACTAATTCTTCGGATGCTGCCACCCATGAACTTCCGTCAAACGTAGCCCACTTACCTGTTTCCCAGTTATATGCACCTGTCGCTAATGATTTCCATGAGCTGATTGAACTTGTGTGAACAAGACTTCTTCCAAGTATACTTTCATTCTTAACAGCATCATTCCAGTCATAAGATAAATTATCTGCTACAAATATCCAATTTGGATACTTGGCATGAAGTTGTCTTAATTTAACTTTATAACTTTCCGGAAAGCCCTGTTTAGTGAGATATGATTCAAAATCAGCATCAGGAGTATATATAACATTATCAACATCTATATATGCACTATGTACATATCCGGTAAGTTCTACTCCATTGCCTTTGGAATAATTAAATTTTATCTTATACCATACCGCACCATCGCTTGCCTTAGCTTCATCAATAATGGTAACTTTCTCAGCATTTACAAGCTGGACATTCTTCCCATTATAGGTAAGTTTTCCGTTATTAGTTCCGGCTCCGGTTCTTACATTTAATACGTCAGCGTTAACCGTTCCTGATTTTTCATTATAAGCTAATGTCTTAGAATACTGAAATATCAGAACACCTAACATTGACATCATTAATGCTATGGAAGCAATAAGTATTTTTCTTTTCTTAGATATTGCCACCTAAAACACCCTTTCGTATATTCAAGCTAAACCTTTTATGCCTCGTCTATAGCTTTTCCAATGTCGTTTCTCATATATTTATTATCGAAATCTATCCATTTTGTTGCTTCATAAGCATTGGCTCTTGCCTCTTTTAAATCTTTTCCTGTTGCTGTTACACCAAGAACTCGTCCTCCATTTGTAACAATCTTTCCATCTGATAACTTTGTTCCTGCATGGAATACAAAGTATGAATCTTTGTCCTTGAAATTATCAAGTCCTTTGATTTCAAAACCTTTCTCATAAGATACAGGATATCCGTCTGATGCAAGAACTACACATACAGCAGCATTGTCTTCAAACTGTAAATCAATCTTGTCAAGTGTTCCATCTATACATGCTTCGAATACGTCTACTATATCGTTCTTCATTCTTGGTAATACAACCTGTGTCTCAGGATCACCAAATCTTGCATTGTATTCAAGAACTTTAGGTCCATCTTCTGTAAGCATTAATCCAAAGAATATTATTCCTTTAAATTCTCTGCCCTCTGCTTTCATCGCATCTACTGAAGCCTGATATATATATTTCTTACAGAATTCATCTACCTCTTTAGTATAGAAAGGACTTGGTGAAAATGTTCCCATTCCACCTGTATTAAGACCTTTATCACCATCTTTTGCTCTCTTATGGTCCTGTGCAGATGTCATTATCTTAATTGTGTTACCATCAACAAATGATAATACAGATACTTCTCGTCCTGTCATAAATTCTTCAACAACAATTGTATTTCCTGCCTGTCCAAACTGTTTATCAAGCATAAGTGTCTTAACGCCGTCCATTGCTTCCTCTTTAGTATTGCAGATTAATACACCTTTACCAAGGGCAAGTCCGTCAGCCTTTAAAACAATCGGATACTTAGATGTCTCTAAATATTTCATTGCTTCCTCTGCTGAATCGAATGTCTCATATGCTGCTGTTGGAATATTATATTTCTTCATTAAATCTTTTGAAAATGCTTTTGAACCCTCAAGTATGGCTGCATTCTTTCTAGGGCCAAATACTCTTAAGCCCGCTTTCTCAAATTCATCTACTACACCACCTACTAAAGGATCGTCCATTCCGATAATAGTTAAATCAATAGCTTTCTCTTTGGCAAATGCTACTAATTTATCAAATTCCATGGCTCCGATATCTACACATTCAGCAATCTCTGCAATTCCTGCATTGCCCGGTGCACAGTAAATCTTGTCAACCTTACTGCTCTTAGCTACTTTCCATGCTATTGCATGTTCTCTTCCGCCACTTCCTACTATTAATACTTTCATATGACTAACCTCCGTATGATGTGAATTTTATATTGTTAACCTGATTCTTATTACTCAGTTTTATTTCTATCATTATTATCCGGTACACTATTTCGTAAATAATCTGACTAGTAACACAGAATATCTATATGGTTATTCAGAAATCAGTGTACCAGACCTTAGTTACTCTGAAATAATAACTTTATTATCCTTAATAGTTACTTTTCCATTGGCAATCAGATTAATTGCCTCAGGCATTATCTTCCATTCTGCTTCTTCCATTACTCTTCTCTGAAGTATCTCTGGTGTATCATCATTCTTCACTTCTACAGCTTTCTGAAGAATAATAGGACCTGTATCAGTTCCCTCATCTACAAAATGCACTGTAGCACCTGTTAACTTAACACCACGTTTTAATACTTCTTCATGAACGTGAAGTCCGTAGAAACCTTTTCCACAAAATGATGGAATTAATGCCGGATGGATATTAATAATTTTATTTCTATATTTCGCAATAAGTTTTGCAGGAAGTACAACCATACAACCTGCTAAAACTATTAAATCAAGATTGCACTCATCAAGTCTGCTAATAAGTGCATCGTTAAATTCTTCTCTTGTCGCAAAGTTCTTAGGCGAAATACACTCTGCATTTATTCCGTTGTTCTTTGCTCTTTCTAAAGCGTATGCATTAGGATTATTACTGATAACTATCTCTATTGAAGCATTTGTAATAGTTCCTGCTTTTAACGCATCTATTATCGCCTGGAGGTTTGTTCCTCCACCTGATACTAATACGCCAATTCTTAGCATAATGTAACTCCTTTTTCACCTGCAACTGTCTGTCCGATTACATATGCTGTTTCACCTGCTGCTTCAATTGCTTTAACTGTAGCATCAACATCTTCAGGATCAATTGCAAGTACCATACCGATACCCATATTGAATGTATTATACATCATTTCTTCTGCGATATCTCCGTCCTGTGATAACATCTTGAAGATTGGTGGAATCTCATAGCTGTCTTTCTTAACTTCTGCTCTTATTCCGTCAGGTAACATTCTTGGAATGTTCTCATAGAATCCACCACCTGTAATATGGCTGCAGCCTTTAATCTTAACTCCGGCTTCCTTGATGTTTCTTAATGTCTTAACATATATCTTAGTTGGAGCAAGTAATGCTTCTCCTAATGTCTTACCTAATGAATCATAATATGTATTTAAAGATTCCTGTGTCATATTGAATACTTTTCTTACAAGTGAGAATCCGTTACTATGTACACCTGATGAAGCAATACCGATTAATGTATCTCCTGCTTTAATATCTTTACCTGTAATTAAATCTTTTTCATCTACGACACCAACTGCAAAACCTGCAAGGTCATATTCATCAACAGGATAGAAGCCAGGCATCTCTGCTGTCTCTCCACCGATTAATGCTGCATTAGACTGTTTACAACCCTCTGCCACACCACTTACTATTGTAGCAATCTTCTCAGGTTCATTCTTACCACATGCAATATAATCAAGGAAGAATAATGGTTCTCCACCTGCACATGCGATATCATTTACACACATTGCAACACAGTCAATACCTACTGTATCATGTTTATCTAAAAGAAATGCTAATTTAAGTTTTGTACCTACGCCATCTGTTCCTGATACTAATGTTGGTTTCTCCATATTCTTGAATGCTTCCATGGAAAATGCTCCTGAGAAGCCTCCGATATTAGTTAAAACTTCAGGTCTCATTGTACCTTTAATATGCTCTTTCATTAATTCTACTGATTTGTATCCAGCTTCAATGTCAACTCCGGCTTTCTTGTAATCCATTGTAATATACCTCTTTCTGTTTTATTTGCATTATATTTTCAACACATTACTGTCTGTAACATTAATATGTTTTAATCTACATCTGTTTTAAATATTCTTTATAGCCTATCTCTTCTAATTTAGCAGCTTTTGCACTCACTTTATCTTTAAGTCCCTGCTTGTAGTCTTTCAATTTCTTTAAAAGCTCATCATCTGATACTGCTAAAATCTTAGCTGCCATAAGTCCTGCATTAGCTCCGCCATTAATAGCTACTGTTGCAACAGGAATTCCCTGTGGCATCTGAACGATTGAATAAAGTGAATCAACACCACCTAATGATTTAGTATGAATTGGGACACCTACAACCGGTAACTGGAATATAGCTGCTGCCATTCCCGGCAAATGTGCTGCACCGCCTGCACCTGCAATGATAACCTTTATACCTCTTTCTTCAGCATGTGTCGCATAATCATAAAATACATCCGGCATTCTGTGAGCTGATATAACTGTCATCTCATAATCAATACCGAACTCTTCTAAAATTTCTGCTGCCTTGCTCATTACGTCAAGATCTGAATCACTGCCCATTAATATTCCAACTTTTGCCATTGTAATAATATCTCCTTTCATATATGCAAGTTATATTCGTTATATAGTCTACCACAACATAAAACCTTTCGCAATAATAAGACACATTCCTAACCACAAAATACCGTTAGAAATTGTTCCAATCCACGAAAATAGATAAAATTTATCTTTCTCCTTAAAGCTCTTTAATCCACATATAAGTCCTGCTGTGGCAATCAGAAATGACATAGTACCTAAGCCACCTACTAATGTTCCCGCAGCTCCGGACTTCTTATAAGAAATAATAACACCTGCTGCAACTGTAATTAATGCTATAACTGCAAGTATTGCCGAAATAATTCCGCCACGCGTATTATTCTTATTCGTAAATTTATATCCATGTCTCTCAGTTCTCATATTAATCCTCATTTCTGAGCGACTTGTCGCAAAGAGGCGATTAGAAATTCGCACAGGCAATTTCTAATCTGCCATAAAGTCTATCTGCTTTCGCTCCGAAGCAGACAGCTGTGTGAAAAATAAGTGCATCAGCATTATTTTTCACACCAAACTCAATTTCTAATTTTATTTAATACCGCATATACCACATAGCCTAATGCTCCGCCAAGTGTATTAAGAATTAAATCGTCCACATCAAATATGCCAATCATAAAATATAGCTGGATTACTTCTATACATAAGCTAAACATAAATGTTGTAAGAACAACTTTAACAAATGAAATCTTACGTTTAAATATATATGGTACAAATAAACCAAATGGCATAAAGCACACTATATTTCCAAACAGGTTTAAAACTGCTTTATAGGTTCTTGTGCCGCCTAACATATTATAAAATCTTTTTATCTCAGCAAGTGGTTCTAAGTTGTATCTGTAAACTCCTCCATTTGTTCTTCCAAGTCCCTCTGATACAAGTAAGAAGTACAGTACACATATCATATATAATACAAATAGCAAACGACTAACCACTATCAGCCGTTTGCTCTTTTCTTTCTTCTTTCTCATATTAAAAAGTTATGTCCGATTTGTCTCTTAGAAGCTTTGCACCACCGATTATTGTCATAATACCGGCTGTCACTCCTGTTATTATCATAATGATACCAAGAGCTATATTTCCTGCGCCAACGCTTTTCATAGATTTATAAATTCTTTCCATGTCAACCTCCATTTATTTAACGCCATACTGTTCATAATATGCATCTATTGCTTTCTTTAATTCATCATCGATAATTACTTTACCGTCACATTCTCTGTTGTATAAGTGTTCAACAACTTCTTCCATTGTAACAATTGCCTTGCCCTCGAAGCCATATTTATCCTTAATCTCATCTAATGCACTCTTTGTTCCGCCTAAACCTACTTCCATACGGTTAAGCGAAACCATAAGTCCGATGATTTCAACATTTGCTGCGCCTTTAACCTTTGGAACTGTTTCTTCCATAGATTTTCCTGAAGTTGTAACATCTTCAATCATAACAACTCTGTCGCCATCTTTAAGCTTTGTTCCTAAAAGTCCGCCTTTATCTGCGCCATGGTCTTTCTCTTCTTTTCTGTCAGAGCAGTAACGAATCTCTTTACCATATAATTTACTATATGCAATTGCTGTTACTACTGCAAGAGGAATACCTTTATATGCAGGTCCAAAAAGAACGTCAAAATCATCTCCGAAATTATCATGAATGGCTTTGGCATAATATTCACCAAGTCTTGATAACTGACTTCCTGTAACATAAGCTCCTGCATTCATAAAAAATGGTGATTTTCTTCCACTCTTTAATGTGAAATCGCCAAATTTTAACACATCACTTTCCACCATAAATTCTATAAACTCTTTTTTATACTGTTCCATTCTGACCTGCTCCATTCTTCTTATTTATTCTTTTTATATCTTCTATGTTACTTTTATAATCTTCTTTATATCTTCTTATGTATTTTATATATTTATATTTTCATCTATATCTTCTTTTATATTTTCTTTTGTATTTTTGAAAATTCTATCATATAATTTTTCTATTTTCAAGATAACATTAAGAAAAGTTGTTTTCTATAGGATATACATAAGCAAAGTATCACCTGATTATTCTGTCTTTATTGCTCTGTCTTTAAATCAGTTGATAATATTTTATCTGTTTACTATGCCAATCAGTTCATTGATATCTTCACAGTTATGTGCCTGCATATATTTCTCTATGCCATCAACTATCTCAACTGTTGTATAAGGATTGAAGAAATTAGCTGTTCCGACTGATATTGCTGTCGCACCTGCTAATATGAATTCAACTGCATCTTCGTAATTGGCAATACCACCCATACCTATAATAGGTATCTTTACGGCATTAGCCACCTGATTAACCATTCTTACCGCGATAGGTTTGATTGCAGGGCCTGAAAGACCGCCTGTCTTATTAGCTAATGCAAATGTCTGTCTGTTAATGTCTATCTTCATTCCTGTTAATGTGTTAATAAGTGATACTGCATCAGCTCCGGCATCTTCTACAGCTTTTGCCATAACTGTTATGTCAGTAACATTAGGACTTAATTTCATTATTACAGGCTGTTTTGCAATCTTCTTAATCTCTTTAGTTATTGCATATGCTGTTTTAGCATCCTGTCCAAAACCGATTCCACCCTCTTTAACATTAGGGCAGGAAATATTTATCTCTAACATATCAACCGGCTCATCTCTTAATTTTTCCACTACATCAAGATATTCTTCTGTAGTTTTTCCACATACATTTACGATAATCTTTGTATCGTATTGCTTTAGAAATGGAATGTCTCTTTTAACAAATACATCAATTCCCGGATTCTGAAGCCCGATTGCATTCAACATTCCACCATGTGTTTCTGCAATACGTGGTGTAGGATTACCAGGCCATGGCACGCTTGCCACACCTTTTGTTACTACTGCACCTAATTTATTCAAATCTACAAACTGACTGTATTCCATTCCTGAACCAAATGTTCCTGAAGCTGTCATAACAGGGTTCTTAAATTCTACTCCTGCAATATTTACTGTTGTATTCATTAGATTTCAACCTCCCTTGCTTCAAAAACCGGACCATCTGTACAGATTCTTGTATTATTCACATGTGTATGCTCATCTTTATTCTTAGTCTTGCATACACAGCCAAGACAGGCACCTATTCCACACGCCATTCTCTCTTCAAGTGAAATCTGTGCTTCGATGTCTTTATCAATAGCAAACTGCTTAACTGCTCTAAGCATTGGCATTGGTCCACATGCATAAATAATATCACCTGAAATATTATTTTCTCTGATGGCATCTAATATATTTCCCTTAACACCTGCCGAACCGTCTTCTGTAGATATAAATACATCTCCATATTGTTTTAATTCATCTAAGAGAAATAATTCATTTCTATATCCGACTACAATATTTATCTTGCAATTATATTTGCTTTTAAGTTCTTTAGCAAGTTCAACGATTGGTGGTACACCTATTCCGCCTGCTGCAAGTATTGCGGTTTTATCCTTAAGTGTGTATCCATTTCCTAAAGGTCCTAATATCTTAACCTTTTCATCGCTTAATAACTTAGAAAATTCATCTGTTCCTTTGCCGACAACTCTGTATACAATTCGTAACTTAGTCTTATCTTCACTTATTTCGCAGATGCTTATAGGACGAGGTAATAATGTTGCACCATTCTTAGAATATACCGATATAAACTGTCCTGCTTTAGCTTCTTTTGCTACTTCTGTCTTAATCCACATACTGTAAATGTCTGTGGCTATTTCTTCCTGTCTTATAACAATAGCTTCTTCTACTTTCATATTTCCTCATTTCTTTGCAATCTGATATTAAATATTTACCGGAATACATATTAATGCCAATGCATTTATTATATTTATCCGATAAATATTCTACTATATTTTCTAATAAATATTTTGTTACTGCAAATACTTTTACTATATATTTTCTGTTATGTCTTTAATCATAAATTCAACTGCTGCTCTTGATGCATCTGCATAATTCAATTCGCCAAATGATGCATACTGCTCCTGTTTGTATGCTGCAATAATTCCTCTTGAAGAATTTACAATTGCTCCAAGTCCGTCCTCGTTAAAATATGGTGCAAGGTCTTTGGCTTTTCCACCCTGTGCTCCATAACCAGGTACAAGAATATATGTCTTTGGCATAATCTTTCTTAATATCTTACCCATTTCAGGATAAGTTGCACCTACAACCGCACCAACGTAGCTGTAAGAATCGCCCATATGGCTTTCGCCCCATTCAGCAACTTTTTCGCCTACTAATTCATATAAAGGTCTGCCATCTACTAATCTGTCCTGAAATTCTCCACTTGATGGGTTAGATGTCTTAACAAGAACAAATATACCTTTCTTAGTCTCCTTACATACATCGATAAATGGATTAACTCCGTCACTTCCAAGATATGGATTAACTGTTACGAAATCTTCATCAAAAGGTGTTATAACTTTACTTCCGACTTTAACATTTCCAACATGTCCAACTGCATAAGCTGCTGATGTTGAACCGATATCTCCACGTTTAATATCTCCGATTACTACTAAATCTTTTGACTTTGCATAGTCAACAGTCTTCTTAAATGCTTTAAGTCCCTCTATTCCAAACTGCTCATACATAGCTATCTGAGGCTTAACAGCAGGAATAAGGTCGTATGTTGCATCAATAATTCCTTTATTAAACTGCCATATTGCTTCTGCAGCACCCTCTAATGTCTCGTCGTATTCATCAAATGCTTTTTTCTGGATGAATTCAGGTACATAATTAAGCATAGGATCAAGTCCTACTACTATAGGTGCATTTAATTTCTTGATTTTTTCTACAAGTTTGTTAATCATTACTAAGTCCTCCTGTTACTTATAAGTTAATCTCATTTATGTTATTACTGATTATTACTGTCTATATACGATTTTTCCATGGTGAATTGTATATTCAACAACACCTGTTACTTTCTTACCATTAAATGGTGTATTCTTACCTTTTGATGCGAAATCATTTACATCAATGACATATTCTTTATCGGGATTGAAAATCATAATATCTGCAATCTTGCCCTCTTCTATGCTTCCTCTGTCTATTCCTAAGACTTTGGCAGGATTATAACTCATCTTCTCTACCATCTGCATAGGTGTAAGATATCCTTTTAATACTAATTCTGTATGTGTAAGAGATGCTGAAGTCTCTAATCCGACGATACCAAATGGTGATTTAGCAAAACCTCTGCTCTTCTCTTCTTCACTATGTGGGGCATGGTCTGTTGAGATAACGTCCATAATTCCATTCTTAAGTCCCTCTCTTAATGCCTCAACATCAGCTTTACTTCTAAGAGGTGGATTCATCTTATAATTACCGTCATCTTCCTTAATATCATCTGTTGATAATATAAAATGATGCGGGCAAACCTCACCGGTTACTGATACGCCATCTTCCTTGGCTTCCTTAATCATTCGTACACTGTCAGCCGTTGAACAATGGCAAAGATGTAATTTAGCTTTAGTCTCCTTAGCAAGTAAAATATCTCTTGCAACAATAATGTCCTCTACTGCATTACTTATTCCTTTTAATCCAAGTTCTTCTGCCTTAGAGTCCTTATTCATGACACCACCTGCCACAAGGTTAATATCCTCACAGTGAGCCATAACAGGTATATTGCATTTTCTTGCTAAATTCATCGCATCTCGATATATATTAGAATCCATAACTGACTTACCATCTTCACTTATGGCGCATATTCCTGCCTTCTTCATTCCCTCTATGTCAGTAAGTTCCTTGCCCTCCTGACCTATTGTAATTGCACCAACAGGCAGGACGGTAATTACTGCTTCTTTAGCTGCTCTTCTTACTATCTCTTCTACTTTCTCGGGATTATCCGTAGGTGGCTTAGTATTAGGCATAGGACATATAGTAGTAACTCCGCCTCTTGCCGCTGCCTTTGCCCCTGTCTCTATTGTCTCTTTATATGTGAGTCCGGGATCTCTTAAATGTACGTGTAAATCTATTAAGCCCGGCATTACATAACAACCTGCTGCATCTATTACTTCTGTATCTTTTGCAACTTCATTTTCTTCTATCTTCTTACTTATTCTAGATACTCTGTCATTCTCAACATAGATGTCTGTTATCTCATCTATTTTATTCTTAGCATCAATTAATCTTCCATTTCTGATTAGTATTCCTGACATATTTCTCCTTTCATTAATCACGTATCGCTTCTTCAAGCGTTTTCTTATCTATTATGGTTCTGTTGTCCATAGTCTTCATAATGTCTTTAATCTGTACCGACTCATTAGTCTGTTCTAAATTGTAGACTTTATTATTGTTAAAACCAAGAACCGTAGGCTTTAATAAGTTGTCCCTGTTCTCAGTAAGTACAAGCCCTTTTTCTCCATTAGTAAGTTCTACGCATACACCCGGTATAAGTATATTTATAGAAGCGGTCAAAGCATTTACAAGTTTACGTTCCACCGAATTACCCTCATACAGACTCTTAACGACCCTGAATTCTGAAGTTGGCTCTTCGTCTAACTTCATAGCTGTAAGTCGGTCATAAGTATCAGCTAAAATAAGTATCTTAGTCTGAGTAGTCAGATTCTTCTCTCTGCCCTCATAGACATTACTGCCAAGTCCGTATACTTCTCTCTGTACAGTTGCAATTATACGTCTTATTCCCTGAGGTATGTTAGCCATCTCTAACATATTATTCTCCTCTGCGAATGCAATTCTTACAGCTTCTCTGTCGTCATCATTATATTCGTTACTGCACGCTATCCTATTATCAACTAATAATAACAAGACATCATGAATAAGTGCTGCCATAACTAATTCTCGCATATCGTTAGAGCTTTCATTCATATTTCTGCCAATCAGTGCACAAAGTATAGCGACATTTAATGAATGTTTATATACATAATCTTCAGGACTTCTAAGATTCTGTGTGAAATTAATCTTCTTGTATCCTCTTCCATATGTAGCTATTATTAAATCAGCCATTTTCTCTAAATTCTTTGGCTCTTTCCTACTTACTAATGCCTGCAAGTCTTCTTTAATTCCAAACACAGCCATTGCCTGAAATCTTTCAAATTCCACATCTTCATCAGACATAGGTGGTAATGGTTCTGCCGGCTCTAATATATATATTCCAATCAAATCAAAATTCTTTATACTGGCTATACCCTGCTCTGTTAATTTCGTATCCCTGCCGTACAGCAATACGCCTGTTTTACTATATATTGGTTTAGCTAGACGCATTCCCTGCTTTAAATCTTCTGTCTTTACAAAAAGCAATTGTATACCTCCAATTTTTCATTTGGAATAATTATAACCTAATTCTTATTAAAAATAAATATTTATTTTAAATATAACCCATTGTTCTCAATATAAATATCCACGCCGTTATGGTAAATGCCGACACAAGCGTTGTTAATACTACAATACTTGAGGAAAGCACACCCTCATGATTCATATTTTTAGCCATTATGTAACTCGTAGCTGTTGTTGGTGCTCCAAGCATTATAAGCGCAGCTACAATCTTCTCTGGTTCAAAGCCCATTGCTACTGCCACCGGTAAGAATATCAATGGCTGTATTACTAACTTAATCGTTGTGGCAATTATGGTAGGCTTTAATTTCTTAATTGCTTTTCTTCCCTCAAAACCCGCACCAATTGCAATCAATGCCATAGGCGAGGTAAGTGAACCTATACTGTTAATAGTCTTATACATTATCTTTGGAAATGTAATATCGAAATATGATAAAATCATTCCGCCAAGTATACTAAGTATAATCGGGTTCGTACAAATTCCCTTTACCGCTTTTTTAAGATTCTTACCAAGTTCATTCTCTTTCATATCCGGCGCTTCAAACGTCAGCACAATTACTGCAAATATGTTATATAGCGGAACTGAACCAAGCATCATAAGTGGCGCCATCTTAGCATTTCCACTTATATTCTGTAAAAGTGCAATTCCAAGTATGGCGGCACTTCCACGATATGCTCCCTGAACAAATTCACCGACTATATTTTCATCAGAAGTATTTTTCTTCTTACAGAAAAGCTTCGCAAGTGTCCAGATAACAGTTATACATATTATGGTTGAAAGTGCACAATAAAGAACATATTTGCCATCAAATGTATTCTTTATATCACAATCCATCATATTAAGAAGTAAAAGGCATGGTAATGTTACTTTAAAATTAAATTTATTCGATACCTTTATATATTCTTCATTTAACATTCCAATTCTTCTTAAGAAATAGCCCACAACCATAACTAAGAATACCGGCATAGTCGCATTCAGACTGTATATGAGATTACTCAATTTATTTCCTTCTTTCTACATCGTATTCCCTGCACTAAGCAAAGACTATATTTTATAAACCCGGACTTAGCACATACATTTATATTTATATCATCTCTGTCCGAGTGAGGTTACATATATAAATATCATAACTTATTGTATGAAATTGCGTAAATTTGTCAGGTATTGTCTTTTTACTCAAATTTTGTGTACATTTATCAACAGACAGTTGAGCAGAGATGTACGCCTATGACACACGCTCTCATATTTCCTTAATCTAGTGCAAGTAAATGCCGTCTTCTGCAAAGTCTATTACGGTACAGTAAATCAAACTCACTTCGTTTAAACAGTGATTTACTGTACCGCCCTTTTGCATCTGACGGCATTAACTTGCACACGATACGTCATAAATCAAGTGTGTGTCATAGACGAACATCTCGCTTAAATGTCTGGTTGTTAAATGAACACAAATAATCTAAAGAGTAAAAAGACAATACCGACAAATTAGCAATTTAAGACACAAGTTATGATATTATATATAGTAACCTCACTCGTCAGACGATTTCAAAATACAATGTATGCGCTTAGTCCGGGTTTATAAATTCGTATTTCTATTTTGCGAACTGGCTATTATAAAGATTAGCATAAAATCCATTCTTCGCTAACAATTCTTCATGATTACCCTGTTCGATTACACTACCGTCTTTCATAACTAAGATTGTATCTGCTTCCTTAATGGTTGAGAGACGATGTGCAACTATGAAGCTTGTTCTTCCTTTCATCATCTTTGCAAATGCACTCTGAATCTTCTGTTCAGTTCTGGTATCTATTGATGATGTTGCTTCATCAAGTATAAGCATTGGTGGTAAGCAGAGCATTACTCTCGCTATACATAAAAGCTGTTTCTGTCCCTGTGAGAGACTTCCACCATCTTCTGTAATATATGTGTCGTATCCGTCTTTTAATCTCTTAATAAAGCTATGGGCATGTGATGCTTTAGCTGCTGCTATCATTTCTTCATCTGTGGCATCAGGTTTACCCATACAGAGATTCTCTCGAATTGTTCCCTCTTTTAACCATGTTTCCTGTAATACCATTCCATATGAACTTCTAAGGCTGTCTCTTGTGATATTTCTTATATCTGTTCCCTCTACCTTAATGCTTCCGCTATTCACATCATAGAAACGCATAAGCAGGTTAATTACAGTAGATTTACCACAACCTGTAGGTCCTACTATCGCCACTCTCTCACCTGGTTTAACTGAGAGGTTAAAATTCTCGATAAGTTTCCTCTCAGGAACGTATGAGAAATATACATTTTCTAATTCTAATGCACCATCTACCTCTGTATCCTTTAGAACTCTTGCATCTTCATTATCAGGAATCTGTGGTTCCTCTTTAATAAGTTCAAATATTCTTGCCGCACATGCAAGTGCATTCTGAAGTTCTGTTACAACACCTGAGATTTCATTAAATGGCTTCGTATACTGGTTAGCATAACTTAAGAAGCATGATAACTGTCCAACCGTAAATGCAGGATTAGTAATTACAGTAAATGCGCCCGTTATACCGACACCTGTATATACTAAACTGTTTACAAATCTTGTTGATGGATTAGTAATTGATGAAAAGAATATTGCCTTTAAAGACCATTTCTGTAAACGTCCATTAATCTCATCAAACTGCTCTAAAGCTTCATCTTCGTGTCCAAATGCCTGAACAACTTTCTGGTTACCAATCATTTCATCGATAAGTGCTGTCTGTTCGCCTCTTGTTTCAGACTGAAGTCTGAACATTCGATAAGTTTTCTTCGCTATAAAACTTGCAACAAATAATGATATAGGTGTAATAAGTACAACTACTAAAGTTATCTTGACATTTATGGTAAGCATAAATATAAGAGTTCCAAGAATTGTAATAACACCTGTGAATAACTGTGTAAAGCCCATTAACAAACCATCTGCAAATGTATCAACGTCTGTAATTACACGACTCACTATATCTCCATGAGAATGTGAATCAATGTATTTTAATGGAAGAATCTCTAATTTCTCGAATGCATCTTTTCTTATGTCTCTGATTACTCCATAAGTTATCTTATTATTGCAAATGTTCATTATCCATTGTGACAATGCTGTTAAACCGACTACTATTATTATCTTCTTAACAATTGTATATACTGCTGAAAAGTCTACATTTCCTTTTCCAACAATTAAATCTATGGCATCACCTGTAAGGATAGGTACATAAAGTGTCATAGCTACCGTAGCTGCTGCAAATACTACAGACAAAACTACATAAAACATATATTTTTTGATATATTTAAGCACTTCTTTAAGTGTCTTAGACTGTGAATAGCCTGATTTATTATTCTTAGCCATAATTATTTACCTCCCTTTTCATCTTTAGATATCTGAGAATAATGAATTTCTCTGTATTCCTCACATTTTTCAAGAAGTTCTTCGTGAGTTCCGATCATAACGATTTGTCCATCATCTAATACTACTATCTTATCTGCATGCTGAATGGAAGATGTTCTCTGTGATACGATAAATACTGTCATCTCACCCTCCATAGATGCGATAGCTTTTCTTAGCTTCGCATCTGTAGCAAAGTCAAGTGCTGATGCACTGTCATCTAATATAAGAATCTGAGGTTTCTTCACTAATGCTCTTGCAATTGTAAGTCTCTGCTTCTGTCCACCTGAAAGGTTCTTACCGCCCTGTTCAATCATTTCATCTAATTTATCAGGCTTCTGTTCAACGAATTCTCTGGACTGTGAAATGTCTAATGCTTCATAGATTTCTGCATCTGTCGCATTTTCATTTCCCCATTTCATATTATCTCTGATTGTACCTTTGAACAGAACAGCTTTCTGCATAACCATTCCGACAATATCTCTTAACTTCTCTACAGGCTGGTCTTTGACATTTACGCCATTTACCTTAACTTCTCCGCCTGTTGCATCATAGAAACGTGGAATCAGATTAACGATTGAAGATTTACCACAGCCTGTACCACCTATGATACCAACTGTTTCACCACGTTTAACCTTGAAGTCAATATTGCTAAGTGCGTCTTCACCTGCATCTTTGTATTTAAGATATACATTATTAAATTCTACTGCATATTCTGATGAATTGTCTCCAAGCATAACTTCTGTCTTATCACATACTGATGCTTTTACATCAAATATGCTCTCTATTCTGTTAGCGCTCGCAAGTGCTTTTGTACACGAAATAATTAAGTTCGCAACTTTAACGACTTCTACAAGTATCTGTGACATATAGTTTACAAGTGCGACAACCTGTCCCTGACTTATTGCACCACTGTCTACTCTTATCGCTCCGACATAGATAAGTGCCACGATACCGCCATTAATAATTATATAAGTAATAGGATTCATCAATGCCGAAATACGTCCAACATACATCTGTATCTTAGTAAGCGCAGCATTGCTTTCATTAAATCTTTCTACTTCATCTTTCTCTTTATTAAATGCTCTGATTACTCTTACACCTGTAAGATTCTCTCTTGTTCCAAGTAATACTCTGTCAAGTCCTGCCTGAACTTTCTTATATAATGGAATACTTAAAAACATTATTGCAAATACAACAATACAAAGTAATGGAATTGCCACAACAAATATTAATGCAGCTTTCACATCTATCGTAAATGCCATTACCATCGCACCAACTACTACGAATGGTGAACGAAGTAACAGACGAAGAACTAAGTTAACACCATTTTGTACCTGATTAACATCACTCGTCATTCTGGTTATAAGTGTCGATGTTCCAAGAGTATCTATCTCTGAAAATGATAGTGACTGGATATGTCCAAATAACGCATGACGTAACTTTGTCGCAAAACCTACTGCTGCCTTTGCTGCAAAGAACTGTGCCGTAATAGAACACACAAGTCCGATTATACCTAAAGCAATTAAGACAAGACACATCTTAACTATATATGGCTTATCTGTATGCCCGATACCTTTGTCAATTACTGCCGCCATTACTAATGGCACAAATAATTCAAATGTCGCTTCTAACAACTTAAATAAAGGACTTAATACACATTCTTTCTTATAATCCTTTAAGTATTTCATTAATGATTTCATTTTCCTTAAGACTCCTTTTTATTATATTTCCCAAGGAGTATTTTCCTTGTTATCTTTATTACCGTCTTTCATCTTTAATTCAGGATTAATTACACTAACCTTAGTATTAGCAGGAATTGATGCAGTTATGAATGCATTTCCTCCGATTACCGTACCTTTTCCAATTACTGTTTCCCCTCCAAGAACCGAAGCACCTGAATATATTGTAACATTATCTTCTATTGTAGGATGTCTCTTCACATCTCTAAGCTGCTGGCCACTTCTGGTAGATAACGCACCAAGAGTAACGCCCTGATATAATTTAACATAATCGCCTATTGTAGTTGTTTCTCCGATTACCACTCCTGTACCATGGTCGATGAAGAAATATTTACCAATTGTTGCACCTGAGTTAATATCAATTCCTGTCTTACCATGTGCATACTCTGTCATAATTCTAGGTATGAAAGGAACGTTCTGAACATAGAGTTCATGTGCAAGTCTGTATACATATATTGCAAATAATCCCGGATAAGATGAGATGATTTCCTCTTTACTCTTAGCCGCAGGGTCACCGTCAAAGCCTGCCTGAACGTCCATAAGAAGCATATTCTGTATGTATGGTAATTTCTTAATGAAATTAAGTGATATGGTTTCTGACTGCTTCTCAATCTCTTCATCACTTAATCCCTTTTCATTCTCGTAACTCATTGCTAATAAGACCTGCTTATTAAGTCTGTCTTTTATATTTACTAATTCATTTCCAACAAAATAATCTGCAAATGAATAGCTAAGATTAAAGTCCTCGAAATATCCCGGGAAAATGATTCTTCTTAAATCTTTGATTATTCCTATGATTTCGTTTCTGCTTGGCAGACGCATCGTCTTATTAAGACAAAGTAATTCTGAGTTTCTATAATTATCTGTAATCTTTGCAACTGTATCAATTAGCTGCTGCTCGTTTTCTGTTATTTCATTATTTTCACATGAATTATCCATATTAAACCTCATTTCTGAAAATATATTTTAATATACTCTAAACAATTGCAAAATATATGACAGATAGCCATAATTTCACAAATGCCTAATAAGTATACTACATAAGTAGGAAAATATCAAAGAATTTAGCTAAAAGAATATACTTAAACTATTTCTCACAACACTTTATCCTCTCATTTTACTCACAATCTTTTTCTGTGACACATTTAATTTATCCGTACTTTTTGTTATTTTATCCACATATATCCATCCATATTATAAAAAAGTGGCAAGACATAATCTAACTTACAATTAAATGCAAAGTTTTCTGAACGCTATGCACTTATTAGTATATATTATGTCTTAACCACTCTTTAAATTAACTTTATTCCAGATAAACGTACTCTTTGAACTTCATCTGTAATTAATCTTTCTCCATTTAAATTTACTTTATTTCAGATAAATAAAGCATAATCTTAACTAAGCCGAATACTAATCTGAATATCATTTATTTTAAATTATAACTTCTGTAATTCCTAACCCACTATAAGATATGCAAAATATCCTGCATATGCGATTAGCATTATTATTCCTGCCATTCTGCCTAGCTGTTTCTTTCTCACTACTCCTAAGAATAATAATACTGCTGCTGCAATTGCAACAATTCCATCAATTACAAAGTTACTGCTGTATGGTACTGATTTGATAAGACAGGTTGTACCTAATACAAACAGAATGTTAAATATATTACTTCCTACAATATTACCTATGGCAATATCAGCTTTTCCCTTTAATCCTGCTGTCACTGATGTAATTAATTCAGGAAGTGATGTACCAAATGCTACTATTGTAAGTCCGATAATTCTGTCGCTTATACCAAGAATCTTAGCTATCTCTGTTGCACCATCAACTGTCAGGTCACTACCTATAACAATTGCTGCCATACCCGCTAATGTAATAAATATTAATTTTATCATTGAATCTTTCTTACCATCGTAAGCTTCGCCCTCTTCCACGATTCCGTCTGACTTACCACTCTTAGCCATTTTAAGCAGATACACAAAGAAGAGAATAAATAATGCCCATAAAATTATTCCTGATATGAAACCTAACTTACCCTGAGTTCCACCGATAACGACTAAAACAGTTGTAATAAATATTACAAAAGGAATCTCATAATAGACTGTAGACTTAGCTACTTTAAGGACTGTTATACAAGATGTTATACCAAGTATCAGAAGAATATTCATTATATTACTTCCTATTATATTACCAATAGCAATTCCCGTACTTCCCTTAATTGCTGAACTTATACTTATCGCAGCCTCAGGTGCCGATGTACCAAATGCTACTATTGTAAGTCCGATTACCAACTGTGGTATTCCTAATTTATCAGCAATTTTAGATGCACCCTCTACGAAATAATCTGCACCTTTAATAAGTAGGATAAAACCCACAACCAATAAGACTAAATTGATTAAGAAATTCATATTTTACCTCTTTCCCGAGCGACTTGTCAGCGATTTAGCTTTAAGAAATTCATAAATTCATAAATTCATATAACTGATTTTCCACTTGCCATAATACTAATTGAATACTAATTGTTTTCGCCCTGAAACAATTAGTCATCTAAAAATCAGCAACTTCCAAAATAAAATTGAATTGAAAATGTAAAAACGAGACTTCATAAAATCTATGATATCATCACTATCACTCATAAATTTTATCAAAGTCTCGCCATTTAATTACGATACGGATATTTTCATATCGGGTATGTCGACATCGTACACACAACATTTGTATGCCGGCTACTCCCTTTTACAGGTATTCTATTCAATTGTCTTTTGTAATTTCTGTCATCACTTAGTTATGTACTATATCAGTTTTGAAATATTCTGTCAATTATTTTTAAAGTTTATAGCTATGTTTTTCCATCATCTGTCACTTCATTTTCCCATTTAATTCGTTGTTATTTACACCTCAATATGTTATAACCCGAGTTTGCCACTTGCAAATAAAAAATGGAGCCTGTTCGGTTCCATTTTTTTCAATAAGTATGCGGTTTTTCCTGTAGATATGTGGCTTTTAGATTTT
>Ga0256404_1003988_pt1 | contig 28778 bp, 16 predicted proteins | sample RumenRJG_01DNA_FD_185990 | JGI IMG/M metagenome (GOLD analysis project Ga0256404, IMG submission 185990) | Bovine rumen microbial communities from Lethbridge, Alberta, Canada - RJG_01 | ecosystem: Host-associated > Mammals > Digestive system > Stomach > Rumen | place: Canada: Alberta | collected...
ATTAGTGTGGTTTGCTAGACCTGCACTTATTGTACATCGGAGGTTTTAGTTTATGTTACTCCGTTTATCGCTTCCGCTTTTATTGCTCCCCCAGCTCAGCTGGGGGATTAAGACTGTTTCATTTAAACTAATCAACAACATGGATTCGATATATTTCCGGTCAGATACAAATACCATTTTTTCAAAATTGATTTATTAAATGCTAATTTGGGACTTTTAAACTAGAAAGTTACCAAAAATGGCATGAAGTATTCCCTCATAGGACTACTCAAAAACGAGTGCCACCAAGTGCCACACGAGTGCCATTTTTTTATAAAATATATGAATCTTTATCAAGTTATATCAGAGTTGGGATTTCCGCAAATGAAGTATTTATGCGGTTTTGAATAGATTTAATGTTTTATATGGAGATATATGAAAAAGGCGTTCAAATAACGATTCCAAGCTTCATAATTTATATCTCCTTAAAAAGTGTTGAATTTCCATATAATCCAAGCTTCTCTAATTCAAAGAAGCCCTGATACAGCGCACCTAGTGTACCATGTCAGAGCTAATTTGTACATCTTAGAGTTCTATATGACTCAAAATATGTGATTGCAAGGGAGAGTCAATGATTCCAAAGTGTTTCACTCATTCAGTATTTCTCTCATCTGTTCCCACTCGAACTCGTCTGCTGCATCAGAGAGTCGCTTTACTCTGTCTCTTTCCTTTTCCGGCAGGTTATATCTGGATAAGGATTCGAGTATGCCGGTGAGTTCATTGAAGTCATACTCCTCTATGGCATGCTTTATGCCTTCGTAGGCTTTTTGGAGTCCCATGGGATTTATTTCTCCCATGCCTCCGGTCTTTACTTCCTCAAAGTCATATTCATAGGACATTATCTTCTTTGCAAGAAGGAAAAGCTCCGGTACCTTTTCGTCGATGTCGGCAATGTCTCCCGCATCCCCGTCCTTCTCAAGAAGGGCACAGAGGCGGCTCAGTCTCACAAAGCCAACCAGGAAGGATGAGCTCTTTAGAGCGTGCACCTTGATGGTGAAGCCCTTAATGTCCCGGCTGTCATAAAGCGCCTGTATCTCCTCCACCGCAGCGGGGAATCTCCTGATGTATTCCTTGAGACTTCTCACAAACATCTTGGGACCGGCGCAGGCATTGAGGGCATGGTAAATGTCCAGCTCCTCGTTCATGAAAAGGGATGGCGGATACGGCGGGCCGGAAACATTACCCTGATCATCCGTTCTGATCTCGGCAGATCTTCCCTCATCATCCACAGGTTTTTGCTGCACTTCCTTAAGGTTCACAAGCTCTTTCGGAAGATACTGGATTATGACCTCTTCAAGAAGCTGAGGCTTTATAGGCTTCGTCACATAATCGTCGAAACCCGCCTTCAGGTACTGTTCACGGGCGCCGGTCATGGCATTGGCCGTAAGACAGATAACCGGAACCGTAGCCCTCCAGTCCCCAAGCTTCCGGATTTCGTGGAGGGTTTCGATGCCGTCCATCTCCGGCATACGGTAGTCCAGAAGTATCAGGTCATAGCGATTCTGCTGTATCCAGATGAGACAGTCCGCGCCGCTGACCGCCGTGTCGAGCTGTATCTCCGTTCCGTCCAGAAGCCCTTCCACCACGTGAAGATTCATGGGCGCATCATCCACCACCAGAATCCTGGCCTTGGGCGCAGTGAAGCCCGGCTTGTAAACCTGATTCTGCCTCCTGTCCTTACTGATGAGGAGCGCAAAGTTCCCCACCGGAGACCAGTCCACAACCTCCTGCTTCAGATTGAAGCTGAAGATGGAACCAATCCCGTAGATACTCTCCACCTCCAGATGGCTGTCCATAGCCTGAAGGAGTTTCTGGGTAATGTTTATGCCGAGGCCCGTTCCCTCCACGCCCCGGTTTCTTTTCTCCTCGATGCGGTCAAAGGCATTGAAAAGCCTGGGGATATCCTCCCGCTTGATGCCTATGCCGCTGTCGATAACATTGGCCCTGAGTACAACTGTCCCGGCCTCTCTGTCTATATCCAAAAGAACCGCACGAATCAGAATGGAGCCATAGTTTGTATACTTAATTGCGTTGTTAATTATGTTCAGAACGATCTGCTTCAGCCTTATCACATCACCGCGCATGATGCAGGGAATTCTGGGATCCACCTGTACCCTCAGGTCGAGGCCCTTGTCCTGGGCACGCTTTTTCACCATGTTGAGAAGATCATTCAGAGCGGATCTGGAATCATATTCCACCGGGATAATGTTCATCTTTCCGGCTTCGATCTTCGAGAAATCAAGTATGTCATTCACCAGAGACAGAAGGATATTGCCGGCATCCTGGATGTTTTCGGCATACTTACGGGTCTTTGGCTCCTCGGTATCCCTGAGGATCATCTCATCCATTCCGAGGACAGCATTGATAGGGGTGCGAATCTCATGGGACATGTTGGACAGGAAATCCGACTTCGCCTTGTTTGCCTGTTCCGCAATATGGGCCATCTCGTCGTACTCGTTGGTGATGACCTCCAGGAAATTCAGAAGTCGCTCATTAAGTGGGACTATGTCCCGTTTGCCATAGTCACTTTGGAGCTTGAAAAGATCATTCCTAACCTCCGCATTCTTTTCTCCCTCTCTCATGGCAACTGCCACCAGTGTTCCGTTCTGGATCTCTCCGTTCCCTGCAAAACCGCAGATCTCACCCATTGCGTAATAATAATTAAGTCCCACACAGTTTCTGAGATAGCATTTTATTTCTTCACCACTATTATCCTTAAGAATCATCTTATGGATATAGCACACGAAAATAAGAAGCCCCTCCGCACCAAAGGAATCAATTATCTTACTGCCGGCATCTGCTTTTCTGAGAAAGTCCTCCGGGTTTCCGTAACCAAGCCTCAGCTTGTCACCATCACGTATACCGCCGTTGTAAAACAATTCTCCGGAGTCATTGAAATCCATAGGGATGAATATATTCTTTTCCTCATTATGGCTTGCGATAAGTGGAAATTCCCTCACGTTCTGAAGGAAATAATCATTAAGCTCCACCCCGAGGTAATGCTTGTAAATATCAACCGGAGATTGATCATCAAGACTTGTAAGGCAGATATCCGCCAGTTTATTCTTTTTGGTTTTGTCTATCTTTGCGGTAAGCTCACGACCTACCGCCTTCCATGGCAGCTGCTGGTTCATCATGATATGAAGGTTCTCACCGAAAAATGCAGCCAGGGCAATGCCTCTGTCTGTCATATGATCTGTCATGATAAAGCCTGACTGATCCTCCGGAAGCTTAGACTCCACCGGTTCTCCCGCAAGGCCTCCGAAGAAGGGCACCCCCGGGAAGGGTGCGGAAACCTTCTCCAAAAAATATCTGCTTCCTATGTCTCCGCCTATAGACATGACGCAGACACCCTTTAGGTTTTCATGTAAGTTAAGAAACTCCACCGCACGGCTTATGGCTTCCTCCCGACTTAAGCTGTTATAGTCAAGGGTACAGGTTTCCACTTCGGCTTCATCAAAATAAAAGAAGCTTATCCTTACTGTACACCTTCCATTTATGCCATCATTTACTGCCTGGGATCCCGCTATCAGTTTGATTCCCGGATAGGCATTTTTCAGCACTCTGCCCACCTGCTGCATCTGGATATGCGTCGCGTTGGAGCAGCTTAAAAATGCAAAGATACTCTTTGCATTCTGGTACAGGGAATACAGCTTTGCGCTTGCAAGTAATTCAAATGTCTCACTCTCGTCATGAACGATGAAGGTTTTCTGGATCATAGTTTCTCCCGTATAGGTAAGAATCCTGACAGATTCTTTTGAACCGCTCAAATCTTTATATCAATTTGCCAAAAATTGATATGTATCGTCAGCCCTCGCGAAGCGATTTTCAGTGGGCTGACGTTCCCGGCACAGCACAGCTCCCGCAATTAAAAGACAAATTGCGGGCAGCCCAAAACGCCGGACATAATACACCTTATCTACATTAAATATCGGCGTTTTTGTTAGTAATATAATGCTGCATTGATACAAAATCTATCCGGAAAACCCGTAAGGTTGACTCTGTATGCAGAACTTCCTGTTGAGGTCATACAGAAGTACTTGCAGCCATGACTCACATGGAGGGGTTTCTCATTGTGGTCATGCAAGAACTTACTGAGGCTTGTTAAACCCCCTTTTGTGAATCTACTACCTTTACGAAGAACTAAAAACTGAAATAAAAACAGCGTAGCAGCCAAAAAAGCCGTCTGCTACGCTTAAAAAAAATTTTACTCTTCTGTTTTAGTATTCTGCTCAGGTTTTAAATCTCCTGCTGCAAGGGCTGCCCGCTCGGCAAGGAGCACTTTGTCGGGACCATGCTTTTTGACTTTTGCAAAATTGTAGATCAGGAGGCCGGCTCCGAGTATGGCGAGGACTGCGGATAATGCCTGAGACACGGCGATGTTAGTTCCCCAGAGGTAGAGGGAATCCGTACGGAGTCCTTCTATCCAGAATCGACCGATGCCGTAGGTCAGAAGGTACTGGAAGATGATCTGTCCGGTAAACTTCTTTTTAGGTGCCATCAGGAAGAAGATGATCACGGTGCAAAGGTTCCACATTGACTCATAGAAGAAGGTAGGGTGAACCTGAATGAACAGCTCATTTCCGATTTTTATAGCATGTTCCAGCACATCCTGATTCAGCATGTTAGGATTAACGATGGCCTCCTTTATCCTCATGGCGAAGAGTGAATCCGTATACCCGCCGAAGGCCTCGGTGTTGAAGAAGTTACCCCATCTTCCCACGCTCTGGCCTACCAGAAGTCCCAGAACCGCGGAGTCCATCATGGAGAGGACATTGATCTTCTTTAACTTACAGAAAAGTGTACAGCCAATGATCCCAACGGTAATGCCTCCATAAATCGCAAGACCTCCCTGACGGATATTAAGAATTTCATTAATATGCTGTGAATAATACTCCCACTCAAAGGCAACGTAATAAGCTCTCGCACCAAGGATCGCAAAAACGATGGTGTAAAGTCCCATGTCCTGAATATTATCCACCTGAAGGCCCCGGCGTTTATAGTCATAGCTTGCAATCAGGAATCCCAGGATCATTCCGATGCCGATTATGATCCCGTAAAAAGCTATGCGGAATCCGAAGATGTGTATGTCGTTTTTCAGATGCTCTATTCCAACCCCGAGGTGAGGAAAATATATGTCGAAATTGTCTGTGTTCATTGATGTCCTTTCCGTTTGTCACTGAAGAAATACCTTATCCGCCACCACTTCACCGGTGCCGCGAAGCCTTACTATCATCCTTGCAACAAGTGTAGTAAGGGTTGAAGCATCCGGTTCTGTTCCCAGGGTCTGACCGTCCAGATCGTAATAGTAGGCGGTTTGTCCCGGTTCCAATATAAAGCTTTCGGAAGCTTCATTTCTCCCGCCGGAATCTGCTCCGGTTTCACTTAGACCTGTTTCTGTTTTGCCGGAATCTGCTATGCTAAACTCTGTTTCTGATTTTTTCAAAATGCTGTTTTCTATTGTCTCACCAAAGGAACTGATTTTTATGAGTCCGCCGTGCTCCTTTATGAGCTTCCCGCAAACCTCATCCGGCTGATAATGCTCTGTCACCTGAAGCTCTGTTTCATATTCCGGGTAAGCCGAGAGCATCAGACAGGTTTTGAAATCCGATTGAAGCTTCAGGTCTGTGTTCAGTGCAGGGATGTAAACCTTTTCAAAATCTTCATTCCAGTTGGCATAGTCCGGATCTTCTCTCTTATCTGTAAAACCGTAAACCCTCTTCAGCCATTCTCCGAGGAAAAGGCTTACCTTGTAGGCACCGTAAGCATTTAGATGAGCATTGGGATCCACCAGATCCGTGTCCCAGTCAACCACAGGGGAACTGAGTTCACCGGAAGTAATAACATTTTCACCTAAAAGCTCCGGGGCACCTTCCACATCATCCATCATGTCAATAACTTCGATGCCCAGCTCCTCCGCAAGCTTCATAGCTCTGTTTTCGGCACGCTGATTTTCAACCGATGCGGGATAGGGCACTCTCATGAAGCAAACCTGAACTCCCGCGTCCTCACATATCTTCACGAATCCTCTGATGTAATCATTTGCTCCATCAGACCCCTCTGTCACATCCTGAGCCGGCACCCTGTCGATATCCATGGGCACAGCCACGCCGTATCTTGCTTCGGAGCCGTAGTAAGGATTGAAATAATCATCACTGAAGGACTCCTTGAGAGACTGCTCCGTCACCTCATTCCATCTGCTGTGATATACAGAAAACGGGAAAAGCAGCTCCGTCTTCTCCCCTGTGCTCCTGCCTTTCAGAAGATCCCGGACTGCCTCAAGCTTTAGCCCGTCCAGAGGGTAGGCATCCAGCGAATAATGCATAAAGCTCACATCCATATAGGGCTGGTCAAATGCATACATATCGTAAATGTCCAGCACCGCAAGCTTCGGCTTATGGTACCGGAGGCTCTCCCGAAGCACCCAGTAGGACATTCCGAGAGATGCCGCATGCCCCGCCAGATTGTAGCTTGTGATGCCGTACTTATCCCATATCTCCATGGGCTGAAGTCCGCTTAGCACATGGCTGGAACCGTAGAACAGTACATCATATTCTTTTTGTTCGGAAAAAAACTTAATATATTTTTGGCGGCTCACCGTTCTTTCAGTCACCTTGTCTGCGAGGCAAATGCCTCCGGCCACAAGAACCACCACCAGAATGATGGAAATCGCCCTTTTGAAAAATTTCATATCTTAATCCAACAAAAACTGATATCCCGGTGCAACTAAGATTCTTATCAATTATCTTCTGCCGGTCCATCAATCTAAAACATAAATATATTTAATTGCTTCAATCGTCTTTACGTTTCCATGTGAATTTTTATAAATTACATAGGAAGTTAAAACTACAGCACTTATATCAGTATTGAAAATATATAAAGCTTGAAGCATTGTAGGCATTACCCCAGATTCCGAAGATCAGAATAAACAAAATGAACAGGGCAATGATAAGCTCCCGAATAAACATTGGCATCCGGAGTACCCATCTGCTCACAGAGCCTCCGTGATACTTTACAAAATCGCCTATGAAAAGGATCACTGTGGCAATGATCAACAGCCGAAAATTCTTCATATCAAGTCCCAGGGAGTATAGGTACTCGAGGCTGAACTGGGATGCTCCGAAGTTACATATTATCTGCCTGATCATAAGGAGAGCATCCCTTAGTCCTGCTGCCCTGAAAAAAAGCCAGGCAAAATCTATAAGGCAGAAGGTGATGAGGATCCTGAGAAGTTTCAGAAGAGTCATCCTGAAATTCCTGAAGCCGGGATTCTTTGCATTTTCCCGGGATTCATACACCTTCAGGCTGCCGCCCATGGCAGGATTCTTCTTTATATCCAGAACCTCTTTATCAAATCCAAAGACGGTTAAAAGCCTTATCCTTATAGGAAGAAGGAGGCTTCCGATGATCTGATATATTCCGTTTAAAGCACCCCAGACAATATAGCTCCACTGGCTTCCGTGCCAGAGACCGCTGACTATGAACACCACCAGGATGTTGAAGTATCGCCTGAGTAAATTGCAGCGGCTTCCTCCCAGGGGGAAATACAGGTAATCCCTGAACCAGCTCGATAATGATATATGCCAGCGGCGCCAGAAATCCTGAACCGAAACGCTGAAATAAGGACAGTTGAAATTTTCCATGAGACTAATGCCAAGCATTCTTGCAGTGCCTATGGCTATGGTGGAGTATCCGCAGAAATCGCAGTAGATTTCAATTCCGTATATCACCGTGGCTGCCACTATGGCTGAGCCGTAGATGTTATGGTACCCGGCGTAAACATTGTTCACCAATATCGCTGCCCGATCCGCAATCACCAGCTTCATAAAAAATCCCCAAAGCATGAGAAGAAAACCCTCCGAAGCTCTGTCCCAGTCAAAGCTTCTTGGCTTAAGGTACTGAGGAAGGAGCGCCGGAGCCCGACCGATGGGACCGGAAAGGATGGAAGGGAAAAAGCTGACGAAAAGGGCGTAGATGATGATATTTTTCTCGGCAGGAATCTTCTCCCTGTAGATGTCTACGAGGTAACCCGCTGACTGAAAAAGAAAGAAGGAAATGCCAACGGGCATCACGATATCGAAATGGTTCAGGGACAGGTTTACGGAAAGCCTTGCCAAAAGGCCTGAGACATTATCAAGCAGAAAGTTCGTGTACTTAAAAAATGCAAGGAGACCAAACACAACTATCAGCGAAAATGTCAGAATTCCTTTCTTTTTCAGATTTTCGGGCTTCCTGCCGGCTTCGGTACCGCTGCCTGTTTCTTTTCCGCTCTGAGTTCCAACGGTTCCACGGTCAGGATTCCCGGAATTAATGCCGGCTTCAGCACTGCTGCCTGTTTTCATTCCGCTCTGAGTTCCAACGGTTCCACGGTCAGGATTCCCGGAATTAATGCCGGCTCCCGACCTAGCGTCAGCTTCTATCTCGCCACTCCCCCCCGGATTCACCTGAGTTGCCCCTGAGTCTTTCCCCAGCAACAGCCCGCAAATATACGTGAATACGGTAAATAGCAAAAGCAACAGCCCATACCGGGGATTCCAGCTCATGTAGAACCAGTAGCTCGAAAGCAGCAGCCAGAAATTCTGTAACCTCTTTGGAATTATATAATATATGATCAGCACAATTGGGAAAAATATCAGAAATCCCAAAGAGTTAAAAACCATGCAATTCTCCTGTTGTGTTAGTTTGAAAATAGGTTGGTAAAGTGAATTTTACTGTATCCCTAGTATCTTCAGAAATTCTTCCTCAGTCACTATCGGTACTCCCAGCTCCTTCGCCTTTTTATTCTTGCCGGAAGTCGAGGTTATATCGTTGTTCACGAGGTATGCGGTTTTTGCGGAAACGGAACCTGCCGCCCTGCCGCCTGCTTTCTCGATAAGGTCCTGAAGCTCCTTACGATTTGAGAAATGCGTAAGGGAGCCGGTGATGACCACGGACATTCCTTCAAGTGTCTTCGGGGTATCGTCCTCCTGATCCTGCTTTTGAATAGTGAGCTCCTGCAGAAGACCCTCAAGCTCCTCCATTTTTTTCTCATCGCCGAAGTACTTTACGATATTCTCCGCAAGCACCTGTCCGATGCCTTCGATTTCCAGAAGCTCTTCCACCGTAGCCTTACGGAGTCTGTCAATGTCCTGACCGAAGAATCTGCAAAGGACCTTGGCATTGGCGAGACCGATACCTGCGATGCCGAGACCGTAGATCAGTCTGTAAAGCTCGGTATTCCTGGAGTTATCGATGGCCTTTGTGAGATTGTCGTAGCTCTTCTCGCCGAAGCCCTCCATGGAAACGATGTCATCACGGTATCTGTCGAGATGGAAAACGTCGCTGTAGGTATGGATAAATCCGTGGCCAATGAATTTTTCCAGAGTCTGCTCGCTGAGGCCGTCAACATTAAGGGCATCACGGCTTACAAACAGGGAGAAATTCTTTATCTTCTTGGCCGGGCACTCGGGGTTCCTGCAGTACAGGAACTTTGCCTCATTGTCCATGCGGATCTCGGTTTCGTGACCACATGCGGGACACATCTTCGGGGGCTGAAGTCCGCCGGTTTTTGTGAGATTGTCCGCGATCTGCGGAATGATCATGTTTGCTTTATAAACAGTCACCCTGTCGCCGATTCCCAGGTCCATGTCCTCACAATAGGAAATATTGTGAAGGCTTGCCCTGGTAACGGTTGTACCTTCCAGCTCCACCGGGTCAAAGATGGCCACCGGATTGATAAGTCCGGTACGGCTTGGTGACCACTCCACCTCACGAAGAGTGGTTTCCGCCTGTTCGTCACTCCATTTGAAGGCGATGGCATTTCTCGGGAACTTGGCTGTGCGTCCGAGGCTTAGGCCATAGGCGATGTCTTCATATATAAGTACAAGTCCGTCGGAAGGGAAATCGTTTGTCTTGATCTCCTCGGAGAACCACTTAACTGTATCAGCGATGTTATCCTTTGTGACCTTTTTATAGCCCACCACGTCGAAGCCGAGATTTTTCAAAAACTGATACTGGGCTTCTCTGGAATTTCCGAAATCAACCTCTGAGCCGTCCGCCTCCACAGCACTTACCAGTGCAAATGCCATCAGCTCCACATGGCGGCTTTTCGTTACTCTTGCGTCAAGCTGACGTACCGATCCCGAGCAGAGATTTCGCGGGTTCTTGTACTTTGCGTCAGCTTCCGAAATAGTCTCGTTTATTTCATTAAAATGAGAGTAGCTGATGATGGCTTCGCCTCGAAGTACCAGCTCTCCCTTAAAGCTTATCTTCGTGGGAACATTGTCAAATGCTTTGGCATTCTGAGTTACAACCTCACCTATTTCACCGTTTCCCCTGGTGACCGCCTTCTCAAGCGCACCTTCTCTATAGGTAAGAACCACAGTAAGTCCGTCCATCTTCCAGCTGAGAAGACCTTCCTTGTCCTGAAGCCAGGCGGCCAGATCCTCTACGGATTTTGTTTTGTCGAGAGAAAGCATGGGGCTTTTGTGAGCCTCCTTGGGAAGCTCCGACAGAACCTCGTAGCCGACCCTCTGGGTGGGAGAACCGCTGAGTACAACCCCGGTCTCTTCCTCAAGAGCCTGAAGCTCATCATAGAGACGGTCGTACTCGAAGTTTGACATTATCTCATTGCCCTCAACATAGTAAACTCTCGCCGCTTCGTTCAGGGTTTTGACAAGGTCCTTCATTCTTTGGTTTGAATCAGCCATACCTTTCCTCCATCACAAATTCTCAATATCATCCGTCAAATCACTTAGCTCGATCTCCCTATACTGCCCCGGTTTCAGCCCGCGCAAAGTGAGATCCATGATACGGATCCTCTTAAGCTTCTTAACCTTATAACCGTAAGCCGCGCACATCCTTCTGATCTGGCGGTTCAGTCCCTGGGTAATGACAATATGGAACTCATGCTGCCTTACCTTCGGTGCCAATGTCATGTCCTGCCAAACCTCACAGGGACGGGTGGTGACATTAAGCTCCTTGAGATAAACTCCGTCCGCAAGCTTGTCCAGGAATTCCTTTGTGAGAGCCTTGTCGGTGGTAACCACATATTCCTTTTCGTGATAGTTTCGGGCACGATTAATGCGGTTCACCAGATCTCCCTGGTTGGTCAGAAGTATAAGGCCCTCGGACTCCTTGTCCAGTCTTCCGATGGGGTAGACTCTGGTGTGGTAGTTTATGGCTTCTATAATATTGGTAGCCTTGTCCTTGTCTGAGGTTGTGCAGACCACTCCACGGGGCTTGTAATAGGCAAGAAGCACCGGCTCCGGCTTGTCATAATCCTTGCCGTCCCCGGAAATCTGTTCTCCGTATCTCTCCATCATCTTTGTGGATTCAGTCGCCAGAAGGAAACGCTCCTCCGGGTTTTTGGCATTGGCATTTAAGGCATGGGGGTTCACGCAGGTTCCGTCAAGCTCGATGGAATCCGCCTCTGTAACCTGCTGTCCCATCTCCACCGGCTTCCCGTTCACGGTGATGCGTCCGGCCTCCACCAGGCGGTCTGCCTCTCTTCTGGAGCAAACGCCCAGCTCTGATAGTCTTTTGTTAATTCTCATTTTGATTCCTATTTATTTAAACTGTCTCATTTAATCAAACAAAACAGCTGCATAATTATCTCGATCCTCTTCAAATCTGTCTTGTTGTTTTCAGTATATTAGATGGCCCCAAGTCTAAATCCATCCCTTTCCATTAATCAATATTATTGTTTGTCTTTCAGATCAGCAAAGAAGCAAGCATCACCAAAGCTGAAGAACCTATACCTCTCCTTTACAGCGGTATTGTAGGCATTAAGCACATGCTCCCTTCCGGCAAATGCTGACACCAGCATCACAAGTGTGGACTCCGGCAAATGGAAGTTCGTGATGAGTGCATCCATACACTTGAACTTGTAGCCGGGGTAGATGAAAATGTTTGTCCAGCCGGAAGTTGCGGGCATGGTTCCGTCAGGAAGTGCCGCAGACTCAACTGTTCTGCAGGAAGTCGTTCCAGTGCAAATGACTCTGTGTCCCTCGGCGTGGGCCTTGTTTATCTTATCCGCCTCGGACTGCTCCACAACATAGAACTCGCTGTGCATATGGTGCTCCTCGATCTTCTCAGCCTTGACCGGTCTGAAGGTTCCGAGCCCGACATGCAAAGTAACGTGGGCAATCTCCACACCCTTAGCCTTCACTGCCTCCAAAAGCTCTTTGGTCCAATGCAGACCTGCTGTAGGTGCAGCGGCTGAACCGTCATTTTTTGCATAAACGGTATTGTATCTCTCTCTTTCCTTTAACTGGTGGTGAATGTATGGCGGTATAGGCATTTCCCCAAGCTTATCCAGAACCTCTTCCCAGATTCCCTCAAACTCAAAGCGGATAATGCGGTTTCCGTCATCAATTGTCTCGATGACTTCACCTCTCAGGAGTCCGTCGCCGAAGGATACTCTCGCTCCGTTTCTCATTTTCTTTCCCGGCTTTACGAGGCATTCCCAGTCTGTTGCGGACTTTCTCTGTAAAAGCAAAACCTCCACATGAGCTCCGGTCTCCTCCTTGACACCGTGAAGTCTTGCAGGGATAACCTTTGTGTCATTGATGACCAGGCAGTCTCCCGGCTGAAGGTAATCGATAATGTCATAAAAGTGTTTATGTTCAATGTCTCCGGTATTTTTGTCCATCACCAGGAGTCTTGAGTCTGATCTCTTCTCAAGAGGGTCCTGGGCAATGAGCTCTTCCGGCAGGTCATAGTAAAAATCCTTTGTATCCATGTTTAATCTCCTTTGTTATGGGAACGTCAACCGATTAATATTCAACTTCGTCGACGGCTGACGCTACATGCCAGGTTTCCTCCGGAAAACCTGACACAACAGTCTCACGACAAATTCAATATATTATATACTACATGTCAACTTCTTGCCATCAAAAAAAGTGTGGTTCCATTTCGGAACCACACTTTTTCTATTAACTCTGACTTTCCGATTCAGATTCCGCTTCTGTTTCAGCAGCGGATTCGGCTTCTGTTGCGGGTTCAGTGGCTACCTCGTTACCGTCGATGGCAATGAGGGAAACCTGGCTGTCGATAGCTTCCTGGCTGTCGGTGTAAATACGGCCACTCTGGAAGGCGTCATAGATTACTGCAAGACGCTCATCACCCGAGATTGCCTGAAGAAGATTTGAGTTTGAAGTATTGATCAGCTCCTGAACCTCTTCATGGCTGGTAATGTATTCATTTACAAACTTTGTCTGATCCGGGCTCAGATTTTCGATGATTTCAAACTGGTTGGAGTCATTTACCTTTACATAACAGTACATGATTCCCGGTGCCAGTGTATCGACTCTTCTGAATTTTACGTCGTAGGTCACAAATACAAGTCTCGAGTTTTCCTCAAGTGCATTCACTGCATACTGTCTGATGTTTGAGTAGGATTCAATGTAGCCTGCCTGAGTCTGAAGCTGGGATTTCAGAAGCTCACTCTGCTCAGGTGTCTGATTGGAAACTCCTGTCATTTCATAAAGAGTATCAACGTCTGCATTGAGACGCGCTTCGAAAAACTTCTCAAAAAATGCTGTCAGATATTCATCGTGATATTCACGGACTATAGTAGGATCTTCAGTCTCCACTACGGTAGTCTCGGGAACAGCCACAGTTTCGGTCTGGGTCTTCGGAACATTGGCTTCCTTAACCTCAGCAGATGGATCTCTATCGAGTATCACTATGATGATCATCAAAACAACCACAATAGCGGGAATAACTAGCATTCCCTTCAGCTCATCGATGTCAAAAACATCATTATGCATGGCTGTATAGCGGCGACCTTTTCTCAGCCCGGCCACTTCCTCCGCCGGTTTTTCCTCAAGTACCTTATTTACATCATTAAGGTCTCTAAGCTTTTTATCCATTTGTTAATGCTCCATCTGCTCCATAGTAATATCCGTTTACCCAGTTGTTCTGAACCCTGGAACCGTCATGCTGGATATAATAAAATTTGTTATCAACTGTGATGAGTCCCGGTCCCTGGAGAACACCGTCATTGGTATTGAAATAATACCATTTGTTATTGATCATCTGCCAGCCGGTACACATCTTTCCGTCAGCGCCTGAATATCTCCATCCATTGCTTTCAAGTACCCAGGTATTAACCTCGAGATATCCTGAAGGATTGAAATGATAATAGGCTCCGTCGATGAGTCTCCAGCAGCTTACCGGATAAGTTCCGTCATCATAAAGATACCACATACCCTGCTGTTCAAACTGCCAGCCGGTTTTAAGATATGTAAAAGCTGATACATACTTTGTATTGGCAACAGTTGAACTGGAGCTGTAAACATTATTTGTTGTGGGATTCATGGAATTGGGATCATTAAGCTTTGCAAGACCCTGGGACGCAATATTTCCTGCAGTCGGGCCATAGGTTGCCGTATTATACAACGTTCCCTGGCTGTTGTAAGCAGTATTTCCTCCGGTGTAATTTTCTGTATAAATCACCGTTCCTGTACCGCTTGGACTAACGTATGAAGTACCGCCACTTGGATCATGGGTTCTGGACTTCACATCATCGCTTGTAACAGTAACCCTGCTGCTGGCTTCAGACCAGGAATGCCATTTATTGTTTACATCCCTCATTCTTACTTTAGCATAGTAGTAGCCCTTACTGCTCACGCTGGTATCAACACTTGTATCATCACCGTCAACCGATAAAGTTTTGGCTTTGGTATCAGCACTCTCTTTTTTTGTTGAATCCTTAACCTTGTAAACCTGTACCTGATATTTATCAATTCCGTCAAAATCAGGTGCATTCCAGTTGATAGTAAAATCACATCCGCTCTGTTCTATGCTGACGCCTGTTGGTGTGTCACCCGCAAAAGCCCAAAATGAAAACATGGCACTCATGGCCGCTGTCAGAAAAAATGCTTTCCTATATAATTTCATACTCTGCTCCTCATCTATAAATGCTTGCTTTACGCCGTTTATTTCTGACACAGATGTCAATCTAATCGGCTATATAAACAAATGTATTTCGCTGTTTTTCTGCGGCAAATTGATGTCGACCTTACCGACTTCATTGTTACTAACCTCCGTATCAAATAATGTAGGGATCTACAGCTTTGATACTTAGGCCTGACTACATTTATACATAGTTGTACAGATATAGTTTACAATATCCCACTACAAGAAAAAAGGCAAAAGTCTTGTCGCTTTCTTTACTTTCCCCTTATTATTTTATAACGCAAAAAAAGAACGTAGAGAAAATCTCTACGCTCTTTTGAAAATTCATCTAGTGAAACCAGGAATCGAAGAATTACTCTGTGATAGAAACAACTCTTCCAGATCCTACTGTTCTACCACCCTCACGGATAGCGAAACGAAGACCCTCTTCCATAGCTACAGGGTGGATGAGCTCTACAGTCATCTCTGTGTTATCACCAGGCATGCACATCTCTGTGCCCTCTGGAAGGTGGCAAACACCTGTAACGTCTGTTGTTCTGAAATAGAACTGAGGTCTGTAGTTTGTGAAGAAAGGAGTATGACGTCCACCTTCATCCTTTGTAAGTACGTATACCTGAGCAGTGAACTTGCTGTGGCACTTTACTGAACCCGGCTTGCAGAGAACCTGACCTCTCTCGATCTGATCACGGTTGATACCACGAAGGAGAAGACCTACGTTATCACCAGCCTGAGCATCATCAAGAGTCTTACGGAACATCTCGATACCAGTTACAACAGTCTTCTGAGTCTCCTCAGAAATACCTACAACTTCAACTTCATCGTTAAGGTGAAGAACACCACGCTCTACACGGCCTGTAGCAACAGTTCCACGACCTGTGATTGTGAATACGTCCTCAACAGGCATAAGGAAAGGCTTATCTGTCTCACGTGCAGGAGCAGGAATGTACTCATCAACCTGCTTCATAAGCTCAAGAATCTTGTCGCCCCACTCGCTCTTAGGATCCTCAAGAGCCTTAAGAGCTGAACCCTGAACTACAGGAATCTCATCGCCTGGGAACTCATACTCGTTAAGAAGGTCTCTAACCTCCATCTCTACGAGCTCAAGAAGCTCAGGATCGTCAACCATATCGCACTTGTTAAGGAATACAACGATAGCAGGAACACCTACCTGACGAGCAAGAAGGATATGCTCTCTTGTCTGAGCCATAACACCATCAGTTGCAGCAACAACGAGGATAGCACCATCCATCTGAGCAGCACCGGTGATCATGTTCTTTACATAGTCAGCGTGACCCGGGCAGTCAACGTGAGCATAGTGACGGTTCTCTGTCTCATACTCAACGTGTGCAGAGTTGATAGTGATACCTCTTTCTCTCTCTTCCGGTGCCTTATCGATCTGATCGAAAGGAACAGCTGGATCAAGTCCAAGTCTGTCAGCGAGAACTGCTGTGATAGCAGCTGTAAGAGTTGTTTTACCGTGGTCTACGTGACCGATGGTACCGATGTTAACATGTGGCTTAGTTCTTTCGAAATGTGCCTTTGCCATTTTTCAATTCCTCCTGGAAAATGTAATACAACGAATATCATGTCAAGCACCATGCATGCGCTCGCATGCTCCGTGCAGTACATTATGCCAATCGCAAAGTATCTCCTTGCAATCAGCAAACATGATTTTATCATTGTTAGTTTATTTTATCAAGTATTTTTGGGCATTCAGATAGTTATCTTAGCCCAAAAATACTGACTTTTTTTAAATATTTTTAATTATTTGCCTTTTTTCTCTTTGAGAACAGCTTCCTGAACGTTCTTAGGGCACTTCTCATAGTGATCGAAGAACATTGAGTAGTTTGCACGACCCTGTGTCTTTGAACGAAGGTCTGTTGCATAACCGAACATCTCTGCAAGAGGTACAAAGCTGTTAACCTGCTTGCCTGAAGGGATGTCCTCCATGCTCTCGATACGTCCACGACGAGAGTTTACATCGCCGATAACGTTACCCATGTACTCTTCAGGAGTTACGATCTCAACCTTCATGATAGGCTCAAGAAGAACAGGATCTGCCTTCTCCATAGCTGTCTTGAATGCGATTGAACCGGCGAACTCGAATGCACGCTCGTTAGAATCGACATCATGGTATGATCCATCATAAACATTAGCATGGATACCAAGTACAGGATAGCCGGCAAGAATACCTGACTGAGCTGCGTTTCTGATACCCTTCTCGATAGCAGGAATGTACTCCTTAGGGATAGAACCACCGACAACAGTAGACTCAAACTTGAAGGTCTCTTCAGCGTTTGCATCCATCGGCTCGAACTTAACCTTACAATCACCGTACATACCTGAACCACCGGACTGGTGAACATAACGGCCCTGTACATCAACAGCCTTTGTAAATGTCTCCTTGTAAGCAACCTGAGGAGCACCAACATTAGCCTCTACGTGGAACTCACGGAGAAGACGGTCAACAATGATCTCAAGGTGAAGCTCACCCATACCAGAAATGATTGTCTGTCCTGTCTCTTCATCAGTTCTTACGCGGAATGTAGGATCCTCTTCAGCAAGCTTTGCAAGAGCATCTGTCATCTTACCCTGTGAAGCCTTGGTCTTTGGCTCGATAGCAACAGAGATAACAGGCTCAGGGAATTCCATAGACTCAAGGATGATAGGATGCTGCTCATCACAGATAGTGTCACCTGTTGTTGTAGTCTTGAAACCTACTGCAGCTGCGATATCACCTGAGAATACCTCATCAAGTTCCTGTCTCTTGTTAGCATGCATCTGAAGAAGACGACCAACTCTCTCCTTCTTATCCTTTGTAGAGTTCAGGCAGTAAGAACCTGTCTTAAGTGTACCTGAATATACACGGAAATATGCAAGCTTACCTACGAACGGGTCAGTCATGATCTTGAATGCAAGAGCTGAGAACGGAGCTGAATCTGATGAAGGTCTTGAATCCTCATTTCCGTCCATATCTGTACCTGTAACATCAGGAACATCTGTAGGAGCCGGGAGATAATCAATAACAGCATCAAGAAGCTTCTGTACGCCCTTGTTTCTGTAAGCTGTACCGCAGAGGCAAGGAATTGCATCACCTGCAATAGTAGCCTTACGAAGAGCCTTCTTCATTTCTTCGACAGTAAGCTCTTCACCCTCAAGGTACTTCTCCATAAGATCCTCATCAAGCTCAGCGATCTGCTCTACCATCTTTGTATGGTACTCTTCAGCCTGATCCTTCATATCATCAGGAACATCTGTGATTTCGATGTCTTCGCCCTTGTCATCTCTATAATAGTAAGCCTTCATCTCCATAAGGTCGATGAGACCTACATATGTGTCCTCACGTCCGATAGGAATCTGAACCATAACGCAGTTCTTACCAAGACGATCAATGATAGTCTGAACAGAATGGAAGAAGTCAGCACCTACGATATCCATCTTGTTGATGAATGCCATTCTGGGTACGTGATATGTATCAGCCTGTCTCCAAACGTTCTCAGACTGTGGCTCAACGCCGGACTTAGCGTCGAACACACCTACAGCACCGTCAAGTACTCTGAGTGAACGCTCAACCTCAACTGTGAAGTCTACGTGACCCGGAGTATCGATGATGTTGATTCTGTACTCAGGAGCACCTTCAATCTTCTTGTGCTGGAACTCCTGTGTCCAGTGACATGTAGTAGCAGCGGATGTGATAGTGATACCACGCTCCTGCTCCTGCTCCATCCAGTCCATGGTTGCTGTTCCTTCGTGTGTGTCACCGATCTTGTGGTTAACACCTGTATAGAAGAGGATACGCTCTGTCAGTGTAGTCTTACCGGCATCGATATGTGCCATGATACCAATATTTCTTGTATGCTCAAGTGAATATTCTCTGGTAGCCAAAGTGTTTTCCTCCTATCAGAATCTGTAGTGCGCGAATGCCTTGTTAGCCTCAGCCATTCTATGCATCTCTTCCTTACGCTTAACAGCTGCACCGGTATTGTTTGCAGCGTCCATGATCTCGTTAGCGAGTCTCTCAGCCTGAGTCTTCTCAGATCTCTTACGTGAGAACTCTGTAAGCCAGCGAAGACCAAGTGTCTGACGTCTCTCAGGCTTAACCTCCATAGGTACCTGATATGTGGCACCACCGATACGCTTAGCCTTAACTTCAAGAACAGGCATGATGTTGTTCATAGCCTCTTCAAATACTTCTGTAGCTTCCTTGCCGCTCTTCTCTGCGACGATGTCGAATGCACCATAAACGATCTTCTGTGCAACACCCTTCTTACCATCAAGCATGATGGAATTAACAAGCTTTGTTACAATCTTTGAATTGTAGATTGGGTCTGCGAGAACGTCTCTGTGCAGAGTATGTCCTTTACGTGGCACGTTACTTCCCTCCTTAAAAATTTGTTTTAGATCATCGGTACTCTACGCAACTGCTACTTAAATGTAGTGTTTTGCGAGTTCATGCGGACAAGGACACACCTTATATAAATAATGAGTTCCATTATCCGTCATTTTAACCATGTCTTAATTAGTGAATCTTACTAAGGTAATTAATTACTCCTTAAGTAACGCATTACCTCTCAAGTAACAAATTACTTATTAGGTAGTACATTACTTCCTAAGTAATAAATTACTTCTTAGCCTTAGGTCTCTTTGCGCCGTACTTTGAACGGGCCTGCATTCTGTTTGCAACGCCGGCTGTGTCCAGTGTTCCACGGATGATATGGTATCTTGTACCAGGAAGATCCTTAACACGGCCACCACGGATCATAACAACAGAGTGCTCCTGAAGGTTATGTCCCTCTCCCGGAATGTATGATGTAACTTCGAAACCGTTTGAAAGTCTTACTCTGGCGATCTTACGAAGAGCTGAGTTAGGCTTCTTAGGTGTAGCTGTCTTAACAGCTGTACATACACCACGCTTCTGAGGAGCGGAAATGTTAGTTGCCACCTTCTTTAAAGAGTTGAATCCTTTCTGAAGTGCAGGTGCGGTAGACTTCTTCTTCTGAGAAGTTCTGCCCTTTCTTACTAACTGGTTAAATGTAGGCATTTGGTTCTCCTTTCGTTAGGTTTATGATATGTGTATTTTTTACTCTGAAATACTAAAACAGAGCGCACCTTTTTAGGCACGCTTAAGTACTATACTTCAATCAAATTTTCTTGTCAATCGAATTTATATATTTTTTATAGAACAAAAGGGACCGCAGCAAGCCGCGGTCTCTTTCTACTAATAATATTGTGCATTCGCAGTATCGACTCGGGATTGCAAGCTGACTTGCCACCCTTTGGTTTCAGCGAAACGCTTTAAAGCACGTTATTCTTCTGGTTCTCGATTCTGTGACGGGCTGCGATTCTCTCAACGCCTTCAGCATCGATGTCGAATGCCTCATCAGGTGTGAAGAGCTGCTCTGTCTCGTCCTCGATATCCTCAATATCCTGTGAAAGCTCTACATTTCTGTAACGCTTCATGCCTGTACCGGCAGGAATGAGCTTACCGATGATAACGTTCTCCTTAAGTCCCACAAGGTTGTCTCTCTTTCCGTTGATGGCAGCCTCGGTAAGAACCTTGGTTGTCTCCTGGAAGGATGCAGCTGACAGGAAGGAATCTGTTGCAAGCGATGCCTTGGTGATACCAAGCATGATTCTTGTTCCCTCTGCCGGCTTCTTGCCTTCTGCGATAAGTCTCTCGTTCTCATCCTCGAAATCAAGACGGTCAACGGTTGTACCCGGGATGAAGTGTGAATCACCCGCATCGTTGATACGTTCCTTCTTCATCATCTGATGAACGATCATCTCGATATGTCTGTCCTGAATCTCAACACCCTGGAGACGGTATACTCTCTGAACTTCAGAGATCATGTAATCCTGTACTGCCTTGGTGCCCTTGATCTTCAGGAGATCGTGAGGGTTAATGGAACCTTCTGTAAGTACGTCACCGGCCTCAAGAACCTGACCGTTCTGTACCTTAAGTCTGGAACCGTATGGAATGAGGTATGTCTTTGACTGAGCATTAGCAGAATCAGTAACAACAACCTCTCTCTTCTTAGCGGTTTCCTTGATTTCAACCACACCCGGGATCTCTGTAAGAATTGCAAGTCCCTTAGGTTTACGAGCCTCGAAAAGCTCCTCAACTCTCGGAAGACCCTGTGTGATATCACCACCGGCAACACCACCGGTGTGGAAGGTTCTCATGGTAAGCTGTGTACCAGGCTCACCGATTGACTGAGCAGCGATGATACCAACTGCCTCACCAATCTGAACCGGCTGACCTGTTGCAAGGTTTGAACCGTAGCACTTAGCGCAGACACCATTCTTTGAACGGCAGGTAAGTACGGTTCTGATCTTGATGGTCTTTCTTCCCATGTTGTTAAGAGCCTTGATGACACGCGGTGCACGCTTAGGTGTAACCATGTGGTCAGCCTTAACAACAGTCTTGCCTGTCTCAGGATCTACGATATCCTCAGCGATATAACGGCCTGTGATACGATCCTGAAGTGACTCGATCTTCTCCTGTCCGTCAGAAAGCTCTGAAATCTCAAGGAACGGAATCTTGTCCTTATTTGCCGAGCAGTCAAGCTCACGGATGATGAGATCCTGTGTAACGTCAACCATTCGACGTGTAAGGTATCCGGAATCGGCTGTACGGAGCGCAGTATCGGAAAGCCCCTTACGTGCACCGTGTGCGGAAATGAAGTACTCCAGTACGTCAAGACCTTCACGGAAGTTTGACTTGATAGGGAGCTCGATGGTACGTCCGGTTGTATCAGCCATGAGTCCACGCATACCTGCAAGCTGCTTGATCTGCTTATCAGATCCACGGGCTCCGGAATCAGCCATCATGAAGATGTTGTTGTACTTATCAAGACCACTGAGAAGGTCATGAGTAAGCTGATCATCGGTCTTCTTCCATGTATCGATAACTTCCTGATATCTCTCTTCCTCTGTTACGAGACCACGACGGTAGTTACGTGCGATCTTGTCTACAGTCTTCTGTGCTTCATCAAGGAGCTGCTGCTTTGATGCAGGCACTGTCATATCTGAAATGGAAACGGTCATGGCCGCAATTGTTGACTGCTTGTAGCCCATAGACTTGATGTCGTCAAGGCTTAATGCTGTCTGTGTAGCGCCGTGAACGTCCATTATCTTTTCAAGAATCTTCTTAAGGTTCTTCTTCTTAACGATCTCATCGATTTCAGGAAGGATCTCATTGCCCGGGATTGAACGGTCAACAAATCCGAGATCCTGAGGGATGATCTCATTAAATATGAGACGACCTACAGTTGTATTGATAACACCTTCAACAGTTCTCTCGGTACCGTCCTCGTTCTTGAGGATCTTCTTGATACGTACCTTGATCCTTGTGTGCATGGTGATGTAGCCATTTTCCTTTGCAAGGATAGCCTCGTTAATGCTCTTAAAGAACATTCCCTCGTTAGGCTCACCCGGTCTCTCCTGTGTGATGTAGTAGATACCAAGAACCATATCCTGTGAAGGAACTGCAACAACACCACCGTCTGAAGGCTTAAGCAGGTTGTTAGGCGCGAGAAGCATGAATCTGCACTCTGCCTGAGCTTCCTGTGTAAGAGGAAGGTGGATAGCCATCTGGTCACCATCGAAGTCAGCATTGAACGCTGCACAAACGAGCGGATGGAGTCTTATCGCCTTACCTTCTACAAGTGTGGGCTCGAATGCCTGGATACCGAGTCTGTGAAGGGTCGGGGCACGGTTAAGCATAACCGGGTGACCCTTGATAACGCCTTCAAGGATATCCCAAACCATAGGATCGAGTCTCTCGACCATCTTCTTGGCATTCTTAATGTTGTGTGCCTTACCTGTATTAACAAGCTCCTTCATTACGAAAGGCTTGAAAAGCTCGAGAGCCATCTCCTTAGGAACACCGCACTGATAGATCTTAAGGTCAGGTCCTACGACGATAACAGAACGTCCTGAGTAGTCAACACGCTTACCGAGAAGGTTCTGTCTGAAACGTCCCTGCTTACCCTTTAACATATCTGAAAGTGACTTCAGAGCTCTGTTTCCGGGACCTGTTACAGGACGTCCGCGACGACCATTATCGATAAGTGCATCAACAGCTTCCTGAAGCATACGCTTCTCGTTACGTACGATGATCTCAGGTGCGCCAAGCTCGAGAAGACGGGCAAGACGGTTGTTTCTGTTAATGATTCTTCTGTAAAGATCGTTAAGATCCGATGTAGCAAAACGTCCGCCGTCAAGCTGTACCATAGGACGAAGATCAGGCGGGATAACAGGAAGCTCTGTAAGGATCATCCACTCAGGAAGGTTTCCTGATGAGCGGAATGCCTCAACAACCTCAAGTCTCTTTACGATTCTTGCTCTCTTCTGACCGGAAGCATCATCAAGCTCCTGTCTTAATTCTGTATACTCCTTTTCAAGGTCAATGCTCTTAAGGAGCTCAAGTACAGCCTCTGCACCCATTCCCGCACGGAAGGAACCATAGCCATACTGTTCAACCGCATCTCTGTACTCCTTCTCGGAGAGAACCTGCTTGTACTCAAGCTGTGTCTCACCCTTATCAAGTACGATATAGCTTGCGAAATAGAGAACTCTCTCAAGGACACGGGGACTGATATCAAGTATCAGACCCATCCTTGAAGGAATACCCTTAAAATACCAGATGTGGGAAACAGGGGCCGCAAGAGCGATATGTCCCATTCTCTCACGTCTTACGGAGGACTTTGTTACCTCAACACCGCAGCGGTCACAAACAACACCCTTATAACGGATCTTCTTGTACTTTCCGCAGTGGCACTCCCAGTCTTTAACCGGTCCAAAAATACGCTCACAGAAAAGTCCATCCTTCTCAGGCTTCAGAGTTCTGTAGTTGATTGTCTCAGGCTTCTTAACTTCGCCGTGAGACCACTCCAGGATCTTCTCCGGAGAGGCAAGGCCGATCTTGATCGAATCAAACTGAACAGGCTCATTTATTTTATCAAGCTGTGCCATGTATTCCTCCTATTTATTCATCATCGCCGTCTGAAAAATCGTCAGACTCTGATACGATATCTTCACTATCCTCATAGAAATCTTCTTCCTCTGAAGAATCATCCCCGAAACCATCATCCATGAGATCTGCGCCTAATGCTGACACAAGCTCATCATCGCCATCCGAGAACATCTCTACACCCTGTGCAGACATGCTGTCATCCGCGTCAACAAGCTCACCGTTCTTGAATTCCTGAGCAGCGAAGCCGTACTGGCCAAGGTTCTCATTCTTATCATAACGGTTGTCTCCGCCTGAAAGCAGACGGTGCATATCCTGGTTAGCATCGTAGAGATCCTCTGTGATCTCGATCTCATTCTGCTGATCGTCAAGTACGCGTACGTCGAGACAAAGTGCCTCAAGTTCCTTAAGCATAACCTTGAAGGACTCAGGTACACCCGGAGCAGGGATATTCTGTCCCTTGATGATAGCCTCATAGGTCTTAACACGTCCTGCAACGTCATCGGACTTCATGGTAAGGATCTCCTGAAGTGTGTATGCAGCACCGTAAGCCTCGAGGGCCCAAACTTCCATCTCTCCGAAACGCTGTCCACCGAACTGTGCCTTACCACCAAGTGGCTGCTGTGTAACCAGCGAGTACGGACCGGTTGAACGTGCGTGAATCTTATCATCTACAAGGTGATGGAGCTTGAGATAATGCATGAATCCGATAGATGTCTTGCCATCAAACGGAAGTCCTGTACGTCCATCGCGGAGCTGTACCTTACCGTCAGTTCCGATAGGTACACCCTTCCACTCCTCTCTGTGATCGAGATGAGCGCCGAGATACTCATAAACCTCAGGATCAAGCTCTTCCTTGTGTAATTCTGTAAACTCTTCCCATGACTTGTTAACGTAATCGTTTGCAAGTATGAGGGTCTGTCTGATATCAGGCTCTGTAGCACCATCAAAAATAGGTGTTGAAACGTCGATACCGAGAACCTTTGCAGCAAGAGAAAGGTGTAACTCAAGCACCTGTCCGATATTCATTCGGGAAGGCACGCCGAGAGGGTTTAGTACGATATCAAGCGGGCGTCCGTTAGGAAGGTATGGAAGATCCTCTACAGGGAGAACTCTTGAACATACACCCTTGTTTCCGTGACGGCCGGCCATCTTATCACCAACACCGATCTTTCTCTTCTGTGCGATATAAATACGAACTGACTCTGAAACTCCCGGAGCGAGCTCGTCTGAATTTTCTCTTGTAAATACCTTGGCATCCACAACAACGCCGTATGCGCCGTGAGGTACCTTTAACGAAGTGTCACGAACTTCTCTTGCCTTCTCACCGAAGATAGCACGAAGGAGTCTCTCTTCAGCTGTAAGCTCTGTCTCTCCCTTAGGAGTAACCTTACCAACGAGAATGTCACCGGCACGAACCTCAGCACCGATACGGATGATTCCGCGCTCGTCAAGGTTCTTTAATGCATCGTCACCTACACCGGGAACGTCAGAAGTGATCTCCTCAGGTCCGAGCTTGGTGTCGCGGGCTTCACATTCGTACTCTTCAATATGAATAGATGTATAAACATCATTCTGGATGAGCTTCTCTGAAAGGAGAACCGCATCCTCGTAGTTGTAACCTTCCCATGTCATGAATCCGATAAGAGGGTTCTTACCGAGTGCGATCTCGCCCTGACAGGTCGAAGGACCGTCGGCGATAACGTCGCCCTTCTTTACATGATCACCTGCAAATACGATAGGCTTCTGGTTGTAGCAGTTGGACTGGTTGGATCTCATGAACTTTGTGAGCTTGTACTCATCAAGAGTTGCATCGGAATCACGACGGATCACGATCTTGTTTGAAGCAGAGATCTCAACTACACCATCATACTTTGCAACGCAGCAAACACCTGAGTCAACGGCAGCCTTTGCAGAAATACCGGTATCAACTGCTGCTCTCTCGGTAACCATAAGAGGCACGGCCTGACGCTGCATGTTTGATCCCATGAGGGCACGGTTAGCGTCATCGTTCTGGAGGAACGGAATCATGGATGTAGCAACCGAGAATACCATCTTGGGTGATACGTCCATCATATCGATAGAGGCCTTAGGGAATGCCTGGGTAGCCTCTCTGAAACGGCCGGAAACATTGTCATGAAGGAAATGTCCGTCTGCATCAAGCGGCTCATTTGCCTGTGCAACTACGTAGTTATCCTCTTCATCAGCGGCAAGGTATACAACGTCCTTTGTTACCTTAGGATTCTGAGGGTCAGACTTGTCTACCATACGGTATGGAGCCTCTATAAAGCCGTACTCATTGATACGGGCATAGGATGCGAGAGAGTTGATAAGACCGATGTTAGGTCCTTCAGGTGTCTCGATAGGGCACATACGTCCATAGTGTGTATAGTGAACGTCTCGAACCTCAAATCCTGCACGGTCTCTTGAAAGACCGCCCGGTCCGAGGGCTGAAAGTCTACGCTTATGTGTAAGCTCTGAAAGCGGGTTGTTCTGATCCATGAACTGTGACAGCTGTGATGAACCGAAGAACTCCTTAACAGAAGCTGTTACGGGCTTAATGTTTATGAGGCTCTGAGGTGTGATCTCCTCAATATCCTGTGTTGCCATACGCTCGCGGACAACACGCTCCATACGGGAAAGACCGATACGGTACTGGTTCTGGAGAAGTTCTCCCACAGCACGGATACGACGGTTTCCGAGGTGATCGATATCATCCTTGGTTCCGATCTCTTCCTCAAGATGCATGCAGTAGTTAATGGAAGCAAAGATATCTTCCTTTGTGATGTGCTTCGGAACAAGCTCATGCATATCCTTCATGATGGCTATACGGAGAGCTCTCTGATCGTCTGCATTCTCCTCCATAAGTCTTGCAAGCTCAGGATAGTAAACGAGCTCATCAGGCTTATCCTGGTCGATAAGTGCCTGCTTCTCTTCGAGAGTAAGGGCATCCCAAAGCTTCTTCTCAGCCTCTTCGCTTAATGATGCATGTGTGCGGTCAGCCTGCTTTTCAAAGTACTCCTTAACGTGCTCGTACTCCTTGGCCTCATCGTAATCGATCTCCGAAGCGTCGAAAGTAACGTACTTATCAAGGTCTACTTCCATAGCTGAAAGAACCTTTACCTTACGGGTAGGACCGTCGATCCAAACGTAAGGAACTGCTGCGTCCTGGATTTCGATAGCCTTCTGACGGGAGATCTGCTCTCCTGCCTGTGCGATAACTTCACCTGTTGACTCATCGATAACATCCTCAGCGAGAGTATGTCCCTTGATACGGTTCTTGAAGTGAAGCTTCTTATTAAATTTATAACGTCCAACCTTTGCAAGATCGTAACGGCGCGGGTCGAAGAACATGCCGTTAAGAAGCGAGCTTGCCGAATCAACCGAAAGCGGCTCACCGGGTCTTATCTTTCTGTAAAGTTCAAGAAGACCGCCCTCGTAGTTCTGAGCCTCAGGTGACTCCTTCTCGAAAGAAGCCATGAGCTTAGGCTCTTCACCGAAGAGGTCAATGATCTCGGCATTGGAGCTGATACCAAGCGCACGGATAAATACAGATACAGGAACCTTACGGGTTCTGTCTACACGTACGAAAAATACGTCATTGGAATCGGTTTCATACTCGATCCATGCACCACGGTTAGGGATAACTGTACATGAGTAAAGCTCTTTACCGATCTTATCGTGATCCTGACCATAGTAAATGCCCGGAGAACGAACGAGCTGTGATACGATAACTCGCTCTGCACCGTTAATAACAAATGAGCCGGTATCTGTCATCAGAGGCAGATCGCCCATAAATATCTCATGTTCGTTGATCTCTTCCTTATCCTTGTTGATAAGACGTACTTTCACCTTGAGAGGTGCTGCGTAAGTTGCATCACGCTCCTTGCACTCCTCGATGTTGTACTTCTTCTCGTCTTCGCAGAGCTTGTAGCCTACGAATTCAAGGGAAAGGTGTCCAGCAAAATCCTGGATCGGAGAGATGTCATCAAATGCCTCGCGGAGGCCGTCTGAAAGGAACCACTCGTAGGAATCCTTCTGGACTTCAATCAGGTTTGGCATCTCCAGCACTTCTTCGTGCTGTGCAAATGTCATTCTGACGTTTTTGCCGTTTTTAACGACACGCATCTTGCTTTTTTCCATTGACCGTTCACCCCATTGCGGGAAACCCGCTTGATCTTTGTGATTCATAGAAAGATGTGGATGTTCTCAAAATGTGCATTCATCGTTACGAGCATTGTATTTCGATGTATCAACATTTCAATGAATCTGGTTTAATGTTTCCTATAGTTACATGTATTTTGGAGACCGAAAAATGGGCGCAATATGCCTAGGGTCCCAAAATAGGTATCATATATACTATCGCAGGTAGAGGACTCAAGTCAAGGGGTGCATTTAAAAAAATTATTTTCTCATAAATATACAAAATCTGTGACACTTTTGTGACATTAGTCGTGATAAATTATACGTACAAAAGAAAAAGCAATGTACTAACCTTAGCCAGATAGATGCATAGCATTTTTCATAAACAAATCTCATAATTACTTCCTTATGAAAGCCTCCGACCCACTGCAATGGGTTGGAGGTTTTTCATTGTATCAGGGAGGAGAGCGGGGACGAGAGGTCCGGAGCAGCGTGGGCGACGGAGAAGTGACGCGTTGGGCCCGGGCAGATTGGAGAATCAAAAAAGCGGTTCACCGGGAAGTGAACCGCTTTTTTGATTTGAATTATTTCTTCGACTCATTGAGCTGCTGCTCTGCTTTTTTTCTGAGACCTGCCAGGAAGCCCTTCTTCTCTGGTGCCTTGGGAATTGCGCCGCCGCGAACGGAAAGAATCTTACGGATATAGATTCCGGCAACAGCCA
>Ga0256404_1003989_pt1 | contig 28762 bp, 27 predicted proteins | sample RumenRJG_01DNA_FD_185990 | JGI IMG/M metagenome (GOLD analysis project Ga0256404, IMG submission 185990) | Bovine rumen microbial communities from Lethbridge, Alberta, Canada - RJG_01 | ecosystem: Host-associated > Mammals > Digestive system > Stomach > Rumen | place: Canada: Alberta | collected...
ACTCGGAAGCGGGTTTTCCTCCCCTCCAAACCTCCCCACCTTTCCAGCACCGCTTAGGGGTTCCCCCTAAGAACCCCGCTGTTTAACAAATGTTTTTTTTGTGAATGTTCGCTTTGGCAGGTTCAGAGGTATTTTTTCTTTCTTGCCAAGGAATATCGAGCCATGGAGGGCGGGTTGGCAGCGTGCAGAATTGCGAAGCGATTCTGCAATCCCAAGAAAAATCCACGGAAGGATTTTTCTTGGGCAGGCGGCTTAGCAACGTGCAGAAGTGAAAAGCGCTTCTGCAATAAAAACGTGGTTTTATTTTTGGATTTCTATGCTGTCGGAGTGGTAGAAGCTGTCGGCGTAGATTGTGAAGTAGCAGTAGAGAGGCTGGTCTTGGCGCTTCCTTAGTTCGTCGGAGATGTTTACTTTCCAATCGTAGCTTATGGTCTTGCCTGTTATTTTGTAGTCCATGATGCTTGGGGCTTGGAAATGGTCAAAGAGCTTGTTGTCGTCTGCGTCGCATATATAGATGCTTAGCTGCACGTAGGCTGAACTGTAGTATTTTGGGCGGACTTTTGCGTATACGGTTATTGTGTCGCCCACTTTTGCGGAGGTGATTTTCTTTTTGCCTTTTTTTATGCAGAGGTCGTAGATTCCGTCGTACTTGGATGGTTTTTGCCAGGGGGCAGAGTTTAGGTATTCTTCCGGAAATTTGATTTGGAAGTGTGCAAAGTTGTCTGGAAGGTTTTTTATAAAGATGTAGCCTTCGTCGTCTGTTTTTACGGTAAGGTTTCCCAGGGAATTGCCGTCTTTGTCGTATAGGCAGAGCATGAGTTTTTGTTTTTTTTGGACGCCCAAGTATGTGTCTACAATCTGCTTGCAGAGTTCTTTTGAGCCGTCAAGCTTTACGTTTTCGTTTTTGATGATTTTTGAGGGCTTTCTTTCTTCTGAAATGCTGTTGGTTGCGCAGGAGCTTAGGGCTAGGGTTAGGAATGCGGCCAGGATAAGAAGGGGGATTTTTATTTTCATGAGGATAAAATAGTGGATATTTTTTTGTTTTTCAAGGGTGGGCCCTTGGACCCCAGAACTAAGGGGAGGGAAAACCCCCTACTCCGAAGCGAGGGTTTTCCCTCCCCTTAAACCCCTCCCTTTCCCGGCACGGCTTAGGGGCTAGCCCCTAAGAACCCCATTTTTGCAAACAGGTGTGTTTTTTTGGGGGGAATGCTCTCTTTAATAGGTTCAGGGGCGGTGTTTCTTTCTTGCCAAGGAATATCGAGCCATGGAGGGCGGGTTAGCAACATGCAGAAGCCCTTGGCTTCTGCAATCCAGAAAAAATCCACGGAAGGATTTTTTTTACAGGCATGTTTTAGTCTTTCTTGCCAATAAGCAAAGAGCGCATGGAGGCGCGGCTTAGGGGCCCGGAGATTTGCAAAGCGAATCTCCGATCCTCGGAAAAATCCAAGGATGGATTTTTTTGCAGGCATGTTTTATTCTTTCTTGCCAAGGAATATCAAGCCATGGAGGGCGGGTTAGCGGCGTGCAGAATTGCGTAGCGATTCTGCAATCCTCGGAAAATCCATGGATGGATTTTCCGAGGCGACATACGCCCGATTGGAAGGGCGCGGGACGCGTTGCCGTAGGCAATGGAGCGGGAGCGGAACCCTGGAAAGCGGGTGACGCGTGGCATGGGCGGTCGGATTAGCCAAGGAATGTGATGGTAGAGCCTATTAAGCTACCGTCCAAAAGAAGAAAAAATTTAAAAACTCTATTTTAATTTTGGCGAAATCGTATTATACTATTTTAAGTATGGGTTTTATCAATGCGTTGAAACTGAAGTGGAAAAGAGACGCCTCATTGTTTAAAGAGAATAAGGAAGCTCTCTACCTATATAATTACCGTTTGCTGTGCGTGCTTAATTATTCCGCCCTTTTTATAATGTTTTCGCTTGTGCTGGTTTCCTATATTCCGGCCAACACTTTCTTTAACAAGCCTCTCTATCATGAATTCTACATGACTTTTTTCTTTGTATTCCTTACAATTGCGGTTGCAACCTTTTTGTTTGGAGACTTTGTAAGAAAGTATCCCCTGGGATTTTTGTATCTTTATACTTTTTCCATGCATCTTTTTGCAACGATAATGTGCGTTATGGCGACCCACCCCGACCCTTACACGATAACGCTGTGCTTTCTTGTTATCTTTCCAATATGCATTATGGACCTTACCGCCCGCTTTTTTGTGCTTAACAGCCTGATTGTTGCGACAGTTTTGTTTTTTTCATATAAATTTAAGGATACGGGCTGCTTTGTAACGGATACAATCGACTGCGTTATATTTGGCATAACCGGGGTTCTCCTGGGCGGCGTTTTTAGGGGCTACTACCTGCGCTATGCCACGATGAAGGCCCACAGCCGCGACAAGGACATGGAGCTTCTTAGGGCAAAGGATGAGGCTAAGTCTACCTTCCTTGCCAACATGTCTCACGAAATCCGAACGCCTATAAACGCGATAATCGGTTTTGACGAGATGATTCTGCGCGAGTGTGCGGACAAGACAATCCTTAACTATGCAAACGAGATTAACTCTTCCAGCCGCAACCTGCTTTCCATAATCAACGACATTCTTGACTTTTCCAAGATTGAGTCGGGAAAGATGGAGATTATCTGCGTAAAGTACGACATAAATTCAACTCTTAACGACCTTATCAATATGATTACTCCCCGTGCAAAGGAACGCGGACTTGAATTTATTGTTAACGTTAACCCAATGATTCCCTGCCAGCTCTACGGTGACGATATAAGAATCCGGCAGTGCATTCTGAACCTTCTTACAAATGCGGTCAAGTACACCAACAATGGCAGCGTAACCTTTACCCTGGACTTTAAGAGCGGCGGCGAGGAGACCATTAAGCTGTTTGTTTCCGTTAAGGACACCGGCATTGGCATAAAGAAGGAGAATATTCCCAAGCTTTTCAACTCTTTTGACCGACTGGAGGAAAGGAGCCTCCGTTCTGTTGAGGGTACGGGGCTTGGGCTTCCAATTACCAAGAACCTGCTTATAAAGATGGGCTCTGACCTTATGGTGGAAAGCGAGGAAGGCGTTGGTTCCACTTTTTCATTTGAGATTGAGCAGAAGGTGGCAAGCGCGGAACCAATCGGAAACTTTAGCGCCCGCATAAAGACCATGAACGAGGCACATTCTTCTTATTCAGAGTCATTCCATGCGCCAACTGCAAAGATTCTTGTTGTGGACGACATGAAGATAAACCTTACCGTTATTGCAAACCTGCTTAAGAAGACCCAGGTTCAGCTGGATACTGCCCTTAGCGGAGATGCTGCCATTGACCTTGTAAAGAAGAACAAGTACAACGTTATCTTTATTGACCACCGCATGCCCGGCAAGGACGGTTTGGAGACTATTGCGGAGATGAGGAGCAACCACGAGAACCTTAACAAGAGCACTCCCTGCATAGCCTTTACCGCAAACGCCATTTACGGGGCAAGGGAAATGTTCCTTAGGCACGGTTTTGTGGACTACATAACAAAGCCTGTTGACTACAAGAAGTTTGAGAAGCTTCTTATGGACTACCTGCCGCCGGAGCTTGTCATAAGGAATGAACCCGAGGAAGCTGACGCTACTGGTTCTGTGTCGTCTGTGCGCAGTGAGCATGATGATTCTTTCTTTAGCGCCTACAAGAATGTTCAGGGGGTAAACATTGATTCTGCCCTTTTGCATTGTGGCGAAGAGAGCATTCTAAAGACTGCGGTTTTTGACTTTTACGATGCAATAGACAAGAACAGTTTCTTTATTGAGCATTACCAGCGGATTGGTGACTGGAAAAACTATACTATACTTGTCCACAGCCTAAAGAGTTCTTCCAAGCTGATTGGAATTGAGGAGCTTTCCGCAGAGGCCGCCTATCTTGAAAAATGCTGTGACGACCACAATTACAAGGAAGCGGAGGAAAAGACCGGGGATCTTTTAAAGCATTACGGTTTGTACACGAACCTTCTTTTGTCTATCGTTACTCCAGGAAGCAGCCCTTCCGGCATGAAGGAAGTTATGGAAGAAAAGCGCTTTAACGATGCCTATAACGCAATTAAGGAATGTGTTAGCGTGGACGACTTTGACTCTTCCGAGAATATTGTGGTTGCAATGTCTACCTACGAAATCCCGGAAAAGCTACAGGGCCGCTACAAAGCCCTGCGTACATCTGTCTACACTAAGAACAAGCAGGCTATTCTTAGCTCTAAGATTTAGGTTTTCTTTGTTTTTTTTGCGGCGCTTGCTTTTGGAACTGCTATTTCTTCTTGCTAACTTTCATGCCTCTTGTGTGGCGCTTGCGGGGTTCCGCGCCTTACGCGCTCCATTACCGCTTTGCGGTAACGGCAGGGTTGCAGACAACCCCGCCGCCCCTCCAGTGCCTGCCGTGCTTCCTTTGCAAAGTGGCTTCTTTAGGCCTTTACCTATTTTTCCCAAACAAGCACCTTGTTCTTTCCAGCCTCTATCTTTTCAAAGGGGCCTGGAATTGGGCTTTTAGAGCGTTCGTTACCGCAAATGTCCCTGTTAAAGACAATTTCGCTTCCGTCTGGGGCTTCAAAGCGGAAGTTGCATATCCTTGGCCGTCCAAGCATTTTTGTTTCTATAAGCTCTGTCTTTGTCTTAAAGAGGCTTTGGTCAGCAGTAAATTCTGCATAGAATTTGCCCTTTTCCTCACGGATTTCTAGCATTGGGTTTTCCTTGCTAAAGCTATTGTCCTTTTCTCCGCTAAAGGCTTTTGCGCCAAAGCAGTAGTGGTTGCCGTTAACGTAGGCCGCCTGCATTACCCTCATGAATACGTCGTGGTCTCCGTCACCTGCTTCTTTTATGCGCTCCTTGTATTCCTGCCAGCTTCTTGCGCATCCAGTGTTCAGCTGTTCTGTCTTGAACCACTTGTTCATTTCCTTGCACATGGGGTGCATGATGCATTCATCGTAGCCGTCCGTTCCCGACTTTGACTGGGGGGTAAAGGTTTCCTGTCCGCCAACAAAGATGTTCTGGTAAAGCCTGTCGTCACCGCTAAAGACAAGGGCTGTTCCCAAAAGGTCTGTGGAGTGGGGAAGGTGGTAGGGGGTGGAGCGGTCTACAACCTGTTCCCGCCTCATGGTTCCTGCGCAGAAGTTGTGGATGTATGCCCCGCCCTGGGAGATGTTGTCAAAGTTGTAGGGGCTTGCAAAGATGTTGTTGTCTACAATATAGGGGCCGTGGGAGACTTCCACCATAAGGTCGCGGTCGTTTGCGTAGTAGAGGTTTCCGCTTATGCGTACACCCTGGGTCTGCCAGTCAAACCAGCTGCCCAGCGTGCAGTTGTGTATGTTGTTTCCTATAACCTGTACGTCAATTCCTGCATGAAGCTTTATTCCTGCAATTTCATAGCCAAAGTATTCATGCTTAACCGCAATGTTGTAGATGTGGTTGTGCTCAATCTTGGAGAAGATACAGCCCATATGCCCAACAATTCCGTTTTGTCCGCAGTCGTAGATTGTATTGTTGCGTATTATGTGCGACCCGATTTTTTCCTTGCTCCAGCCGTCCTTTTTTGCCCTAAAGACAGCTTCCATCTGGTACTGGTAGCCCGGCTTTTCGCGGAATTTGGTGCAGTCGTTGTCCCCGGTGGAAATTTCTTTGCCAAGGCTTACCGCGCTGCACTTTGCGTCGTGGAAGATGCAGTCTTCTATAATCCAGCCCTTTGCCCAGTGGGGGCCAATCATGCCCGGTTGGTCTGCCGTTGGTGGTGCCCAGGGACTTGCGGCTTGGCACATTTCAAAGCCCTGGACTGTTATGTAGTCAAGGCCTGTGCGGTCTGGGTAAAAGCAGCTCTGGCGTACGCTTATTTCCACAAGCTCCTTGTTGGGGTCAAAACCGTGGAAGTTTGCGTAGATTTTTGTTTCTTCCCTGCCAACTTCTGCAAACCACTGGTAGACTGTCTGCTCCACTTCAAGAATTGCTTCCTCGTGCTTGGTCCACGGCGGATTGTAGCCTGTAAGACGCTTTTCTGCCTTGCGCACTTCTTCCAGGGAGTGTGCCTCGTAAAAGGACTTTCCGTTAAGGTACACGTCGCCAAGATGGACTTGCTTTTCATTTTCTTTTTCAAGAGGCCAAACAACCCAGTCGCCCCAAAGCGGCTTTGCAAAGGGGTTGCATTCACCGTAAGAAGCTGCCCCTTCAAAAATTGAATTGGGAACACTTGCACTCCATACGCTCCCGCCTTCATTCTTCCAGCCCTTAAGCTCCTCAGAGCCTTTTATTATTACCTTTTCTCCCTTTGCTGCCCTGTAGACTATGCGCTTGTCTTCTCCGCTTCCACCGTTTGCAGGCTTTACCCATTCACGGTAGGTTCCTGCCCCAACGGTTACGCTGTCTCCCGCAACTGCAAGCGAAGCTGCTTTTGAAATAGTCTTAAAAGGACGTTCTTTGCTTCCAGGGCCAAAATCATCCCCGCTAACGCTTACAAAATAATCCATCTTTTACCTCCGCTAAATAGGCAGTTTCAAAACTCGTTTTGTCATGCTGAATGCGGTTGCTCGAAACCAATTCCTGCATCCAGCTTCATAGCTTCATAGATTCCGAATCCTCATTCGCAGAAAGCGCGTACAAAAGGCCTTTTATCTTCCCAATAGGGCATCCAGTTCGGCATTCTGGGCAAGGAATTCACTGTTGCGCGGGTCAATTGCCACAACCTGCTTTAGGTAATACTGGGCACGTCTCCAGTCCTGCTTGTTATAGTAGATGCGGTAGAAGCGGTAAAGTGCGTCTTTGTTCCGGGGGTTTGCGGTAAGGCTTGCCCTTAGGTCTGCAAAAATCTCGTCTTCGCCAGTGGCAAGAAGGCTCCTCTGGTAATAAAGAAAGCTCTTTGTCTTTCCTGTAGAATTTTCAAGCTTTGTGTTTATAAGCTTCTGTGCCTGCTCCCTCTTTCCTGTTGCAACAAGCATGTTTATGTAGGAGCGAAGGACATCCTCGTCTTCCGGGTAGGCTGAATACAGCTTTGATGCCGTCTCCATGGCCTGGGCATTGTTCTTGAGGGCAATGCAAATGTCTATGTAGGCAAAGAAAGTCTCTTTGGTACCATTGTCTTCCTTTATAAGCTTTGAGCACATCTGGTATGCTTCCTGGTAGCGGCCGGCCTTGTAGTGTTCGCTTATAATAATCCGCTGGGCCTGGGCATTTTCCGGCAGCTTGGCAAGAACCTTGTTGGCAAGCTCCATGGCGCTCTTTCCCGCAATAGGCGAACTTGATTCCGATGCAACGGAAGCTGCGCAAAGAAGAACATCCACGTCTTCGGGGTATTTTTGCAAAGCCTGTGCAATTGTCTGGGAAGCCGCAGAATTGTTCTTGTTCCATTCGCGAAGAAGCCTGGTGCGCTCAATCAGGTAAAGCTTGGAAGTGGAATCCGTCTTGGCAACAGCATCCAAAAGCGACGATGCCTTGATGTAGTCGTTCTTGCTCATAAGGATGTCTGCGCGGTAAAGCGTAAAGTTGGTATTTTCCGGCTCGTTCTGAAGAACCCTAAGCACATAGTTTTCCGCCTTGTCCACATTGCCTGTCTTTAGGGCAGCGGTGGCGCAAATCTTTAAAAGCAGGGAATTCTGGGGTGAAGATGCAAGCAAAAGCTCCCCCTGGGAAAGGGCCCTTGAATAGTTCCCCATGTTGTACTGGATTGCAGCTTCAACAGCCTTTAGCTCCACGCAGGAAGATGCGCCTTTTTCCGCCTTGGTAAGATAACTTGCCGCAGATTCAGTGTTGCCCTGGTTTATCTCCAGAACGGACATAAGGTAGTTTGCCAGAACGGAATCAGGCCTCATGGCAAGGGCTGTGGTAAGGTCTTTCTTTGCCTTTGAGTAATAAGACAAAACTTCTGCCCTGGAAAAAATAACCATGGAAGGAAGCAGTGTAGTCAAAAAATCCGTCCGCTCAGTGGTGGAGTCATAAATTCCGTTTGCTGCACTCTGGAGGATGCGGGAGTAGGGGTTGTCCGTCTGGCTTAAAGGAACCTCCCATGTAACTTTCCTGGAAGACCAGGCAAGCTGCATAATCTGTTTGCATACGTTCATCAGGACAATTTCCTTGTCAGAAAGAGTCCCCTTGGAGTTCTTGTATATTAAAGAAGAAGCCTGCTGCAAAGAATCCGGCGAACCGTTTTCCACGTATGCCAAAATCTTCTGGTCTATCGAATAAAAATAGGAGCGGTAAGAGTTGTCCGGCATGGGAATTTTGGTAACAATCTCCTCACCGCCTTCAGAATCATCCTTGGAAGCAGAGGAAACAGAAGTGTCCTCTTTGGCTGCGGGAGTGCTCGCGCAAGAGAAAAATAGAAGCGGCAAAAGAAGGGCAAGTCCAATGCCCAGGCTATTGCCCAATTTCTTAGGATTCATTTGAGTCTTCCCCTTCAATAAGAGAATCATCGTTCATGTAAGGCAAAATCTCGTGGTGCTTTTGCTGAACCACAAACAATATTATAAGCCATATTCCGCCAAAAATCAAAATAACAGGCCACCACATGTAAATAAACTGCCTAAAAGAAGTCTTAAAAATGTGCATGGAAAACAAAAGGAATACAATGCCCATAAGAATCATAAGCACGGCAGGGAAAAGGTAAATCGTGCGCATTCTCTTGTGGTTGTAAAGGCCTGCCGGTATTAGGGCAAGACCGCAGATAACGATTGTAAGGGGCCAGGTTTCAATAAAGCTAAAAGGCAGAATGTTAACGTCCAAAAGCAGGATGTGAACCCCGCAAAGGAAAAATACTATGCCCAAAAAGACCCAGATGCCCTTTTTAATAAGAGCAAAGGATATATATAGAAGAAAAGCGCCTGCTCCAGTAAGAAAAATGGACTTCCAGCCAAAGGGGTCCTGCGTCTTGGAGAATTTTGTCGCAAGCAAAAACACTCCAGAAAGCAATATTCCTATACCTATGACAAGTCCAACGTGGTATTTCAATGGCAGCTTAACCTGATTTTCCGGGGCCGTATCTTTCATTCAGTCGTCCTTACTCTCCCTAATTCTAGAATACTCCAAGCATACTTAAAAAACAAGTTGGCTGGCATACTGTTATAAATTATAACAAATTTTTACCAATATTTTTCTCTGGACGGTACCTTAATGCGCTCTACCATCCTATTCCTCGGCTAATTCGACCGCCCATGCCTTTCGTCACCCGCTTTCCAGGGTTCCGCTACCGCTCCAGCCTCCTCACTTCGTTGCGGTGGCCGGCTACGCCGCCCTTCCAATCGGGCGTATGTCGCCAGAAAAAATCCTTCCGTGGATTTTTTCTGGATTGCAGAAACCGAGGTCTTCTGCATGTTGCTAACCCACCCTCCATGGCTTGGCATTGCTTGGCAAGAAACAATTACGTTCCCTGAGCTTGTCGAAGGGAACATTCAAAAAAATGTATTTGTAAAACAGTGGGGTTCTTAGGCATATCGCGAAACGTTGGCGGTATGGCCCCTAAGCCGCGCCTCCATGCGCTCTTTGCTTATTGGCAAGAAAGACTAAAACATGCCTGCAAGAAAATCCCTCCATGGCTCGATATTGCTTGGCAAGAAACAAATCCGTTCCCTGAGCCCGTCGAAGGGAACATTTCCCCAAAAACACCTGTTGAAAAAAAGGGGTTCTTAGGGGCAAGCCCCTAAGCCGTGCCCAAAGAAAGGGGGAGGTTTGGAGGGGGAAAACCTGCGGGCTTCGGACTTTGAGCTGGTTTTCCCCCTCCAAATTTGGGGGTGCAGGGGAACACCCCTGCAATAGCCCCCTTGTCTAACCGCCAAAATAATGCTATTGTTATTTACTCTAATTTTAAAATTAAGGATGGAACGCAAATATGTCATTTATTCCTACTTTATTGACTACCGCAGCTGGTGGTGCACAGGGGGCAGGGCAGATGGATGCTATGGGTGGCACCTTCGGAATGCTCATACCTCTTATTCTTATCTTTGCTATCATGTATTTCCTGATGATACGCCCTCAGCAGAAAAAACAGAAAGAAACACAGAAAATGATTGACGCCATCAAAAAGGGCGACAAGGTTGTTACAATCGGTGGAATCCACGGTATTGTTTCTTCTGTAAAGGAAAATACCCTTGTCATAAAGGTTGACGACAATGCAAGAATCGAATTTAACCGCACAGCAATTGCTTCTGTAGTTACGGACAAACCGGCTTCAGACGGCAAGAATGTGACGGAATCAAAAAATTCTGAGGTAACAGAAAAATGAGTAAAAAGGGACGCTTGTTTATAATCCTTTTGGTTTTGGCAATGTGTTTTGTGTTCCTGTGGCCATCTATCTGCTGGTATGCCCGCACGCCAAAGGACGACAAGGCACTTGCTTTGAGTTCTCTTGAAAAAATCAAGGAATATGCCACTTTCATGGCAGAAAATGATGTTGAGCAGCTTCGCCAGGCTGCAAAGTCTTCCGATGCAGAAATTCCTGCCGGTTCAGAATGGCTTGTTAAGGCAGCCAAAAAGAACTTCAAGGACATGGGTAAGGAAGTTCCGTCTCCTCTTACCCTCCGCGCAGCATTGGAAACATTCTCCCGCGAAGAGCTTACAAAGCTTGTGGAAGACCGCTACCGCAACAAAATCCTCAAGGACAAGAAAAACTACAAGAACTCAGTAAAGCTGGGCTTGGACTTGAGCGGTGGTATGAACGTCATCGTAAAGGCAGACTTGGATGCAGTCGTAAAGGCTCAGAAGGAAAGCGGCACTGTAGCAGAAGCCTCTTGGGATTCTGATTTGAAGACTCATGTTGTTACCGTGAACGAGGCAACCCTCCGCAACGACGCAATGGCACAGGCAATAGAAACCCTTACCAGCCGCATTGACCGCTTTGGCCTTAGCTCACCAACAATCAGGCAGCAGGGCGAAGACCGCATCTATATAGAACTTCCTGGTTCAGCAGAAACAGATCAGATTAACACCATCATCCAGGGACGCGGTATTTTGAACTTCCGCCTCGTAGATATGGATGCTACAGAAAAGTTCCTCCAGTACTACTTTGCAAACCGCAGCACAACTTTCGACAGCAAGGGCAACCTTATCGATCCTTCCATAATTCCGGAAGACGAAGAAGTTTTCGGTTACTATGTAACAGACGAATATGGCCTTGACCAGAAAGTTACAGGCCGTCCTTACCTTGTCGTAAAGAAGCAGATTGCCCTCGAAGGCAAGCACATCAAGTCGGCAGAAGTTGGGGCAGACAACCTTACGGGAAGACCCCAGGTCAACTTTACCCTGGACGCAGAAGGTGCAGGCATTTTTGCAAAGTTCACCGGAGAGCACAAGGGTGAATACCTTGCAATCGTAAGCGACAACAAGATTAAGTCCAACGCAAGAATCAATTCAGAGATTCCTGGTGGACAGGTTGCAATCGACGGTTTTGGCAGGGAAGAAGCAAACAACCTGCAGAAGGTTTTGCAGACAGCATGGCTCGAAGTTCCTCTTAGCGTGGAAAGCCAGCAGGTTATCGGCGCGGAGCTTGGTAGCCAGTACATCCGCCAGGGCCTTATAGCAATTGCAGTTGGTCTTGCCGCAATCATGATCTTTATGCTCATCTTCTACAAGGGAGCTGGTATTAACGCATGTGTTGCACAGATACTCAACCTTTACATAATGTTCTCCGTGATGAGCGCACTCAACTTTACAGTAACACTTCCATCCATTGCAGGTATGATTCTTACAATCGGTATGGCTGTAGACGCAAACGTAATCATCTTTGAGCGCATCAAGGAAGAGCGTGCACTTGGCAAAGACCGCGCCTCTTCTATTTCCGTTGGTTTTGCAAACGCATTCTGGTCTATCATGGACTCCAACATAACAACATTTATTGCTGCCGTATTCATGACCCAGCTCGGCTCCGGTTCCATCCAGGGCTTTGCATACAGCTTGGCAATCGGTGTTTGTTCAACGGTATTCACAGCTCTTGTTGTTTCAAGGCTTCTGTTTGACTTTAACACTGAAGTTGTAGGTAAAAAGAACATAAGCATCAGCTGGAGGATGAAATAATGAAAAAGCTACATGAATTCAGCAAGGCATTCCTCGGCTGTGCAATTTTTAGTGCCGTGGTTATTGCCACAGGAATAGCAGGATTCTTTGTAAAGGGAATTAACTGGGGCTTGGACTTTCAGCCAGGTCTTATAGAAGAAGTCCGCATTGCTTCTCCTGCAATGAGCCTTTCTTATTCTGGTTCAGCAAAGGTAGACGCAGAACTTTCCGCCACAGGTTTTGACCTTGTTATTACCGGTGTTGGCGAAAAGGAAACAAAGTCTTTTACCTTTGGCCAGTATTCAACAATTTCTGCCCTTGCAGATGCCTTAAAGAGTGTTGAAGGAATTACCGCAGAAGTTCTTTCTTCTGGAGATGCAGACTGCTACTCAATCTTTACAAACAGTGCAGTTTCCGCAGTCTTGGGTAAGGAGCCTTTCTTCCTCTATGTTCCGGATGCAAAGAGCAGTGTTACTGTAGAAGACTTGCGCACCGCAGTAACTTCGGAAGCAGTACAGGTTAAGGAACTTGGAAGTGAAGCAGACCGCAGCTTCCAGGTACGCGCAAAGATTAAGGGTGACCAGATTTCAAGCCAGGAACTTCAGCGCAAGATTACAGGCGACATCCAGAACAAGTTTGGAAAGAACAATGTTGCAATAGTCCGCACAGACTTTGTTGGCTCAACATTCTCTTCTGACCTTGCATACAAGTCAATCCTGCTTGCAGTGGCAACACTCTTCCTTATTTGGCTCTATGCTACAATCCGCTTCCACTGGGATTTTGCTCTTGGTGCAATCATCGCTCTTGTACACGACTGTCTTATCTTGTTTACGTTCATCATTTGGTTCCAGCTGGAATTTACGACTACAACGCTTGCGGCAGTCCTTACAATCTTTGGTTACTCAATCAACGCAACGGTTGTTATCCTTGACCGTGTCCGCGAGAACATGAAGTCTATGGAAGCAAAGGAATTCAACAGCATTCTTAACCGTTCGCTTAGCGACACTCTTACCCGTTCCGTAATAACCACAATTACAACAATGTTCGCATCTGGTGCCTTGTGGGTATTCACAAGCGGATCTATAAAGGTGTTCGCAATCGTTCTTACAATCGGTTTGATTTCTGGTTGTTATTCATCTATCTTCATCAGCTCTGGATTCATTTCATGGGCACGCCGCAAGTGGGATCCAAAAGACCCCGTTCATGTGCGCCCAAGAAAAACTGAACGCCCAGCTTTCTCGGCTACAGTTTCCGTCTGAGTCTGACGCGTAGTTAGATTACAAATGCCCGCTTTGCAAAAGGCGGGTTTTTTTATGGGAATTTATGAAAGTAATTCGTGCAAAAATTTTAGGCTACTGTATGGGGGTCCGCCGTGCTGTTGAAGGTGCAGAAAAGGCACTTGACGACTCGCAGGGAAAAACCGTCTATACCCTTGGCCCTTTGATTCACAATCCGTCCGTAATGAATGCCCTGCAGTCCCGGGGACTAAAAATCCTTGACGCAGAAAGCCTGGGACAAGCTTCATTTCTGGGAGAGGACAGCATAGTCCTTATCCGCGCCCATGGAACAACACCCGCTGTTTTGGAAAAGCTTAGGGCAATGAAGGTTTGCATAAAGGATTCAACTTGCCCCCGCGTGCATATAAGCCAGAAGCGTGCGGCGGAATGGAGTGCAAAAGGCTTTACCGTTATTATTGCGGGCGACAAAAATCACGGGGAAGTTACCGGCATCCAGGGCTTTGCAAACGGAAGGTCGGTCGTCGTGCAGACAAAAGAAGAAGCCTCCTCTTTGCAGGTGCCTGAAAAGGCTGTGCTTATTGCGCAGACCACGTTCAGCCCCGTAGAATTCAAGGCCATAAGCGACATTATCCTGCAAAAAAATCCCGGTGTACAGGTCTTTAATTCAATTTGCTCTGCTACCATGGAAAGGCAGGAAGCCCTGCTTGAACTAAAAGGCATGGCTGATGCAATCATCGTAATCGGTGGAAAGAATTCTGCCAATACTCGAAGACTTTACGAAAGGGCACTTTCCGTCTGCCCCCGTGCCGCTTTAATAGAAGATGCTTCGGAAATACCGGAAGAGTTTTTTTCTTTTAAGACCGTGGCAATTACGGCCGGAGCAAGCACCCCGGATTCAATTATAAACCAGGTGGAAAAATCGCTGCAGGAAGGGCGCTATGTTCCCTCCCTTTAAGGAAGATGCTGCGCTAAAAATTTGCAAGCTTCTATCCCGCGCCTTGGACTTGGGACTGCTGGAACTTAGGGCAGTGGATTCTTCCCGCTCGGCAACGGAACGCACTCTTGGCGGAATAATGCTTGGTGCGCTTGTCGTTTCTGAAAACAATACCGATGGTAAAAAATGCCATGCCCTTGCAACGGTTAGCGGAACAACCAGGGCTGTTTTTAAAAGGGGATGCGATACCCCGCTTGAAGATTTTCCTTCTTTTAGCCTGTCAGAGATATTTGCAGGTAGTACAGGCAATAGAGACTTTGCAGCTGACAGCATCCTTTCTGAATGTGCCTTTTTGGCATCAATAAAATTTCTTCCCCCCATTGTAAGCGCAAGTAAAATAGACCAAGCCCTTTTGCAAAACGACAAAGAAATTCATGAGCTTACAAAAGAGATTGCCGCCTGTACAGACAGTGAAAAAATCCGCGAGCTAAAACTTAGGCGTACTAGTTTAACCGACCAGTCCCTTGCAAAAGTTTTTGAATTATATTCATTCCATTCTGCAGACGGAAAAATGCGTTCGCTAAAAGAAATCTGTGCTGAGCGTAATCTGCAAACCCTTCCGCCAACTGGAACAGGCGAATGTTGCGCCCCAAAGCTTTTGGATTATGCCTTTGCCTCTTCCTTGCAGCCTCTTAGCCTTTGCGAAGCCTATTACCAAAAGGGGCAGGAGCTAAAGCCAAGGAGTCCTTGCGACGAGAGGTGCGGAATAGTTTTGCCTTCTATGCTGGGGCTTGAACTTCTTTACCGCGACGAGCATATTGCCGTCATCAACAAACCGTCAGGGCTTTTGAGTATACCTGGTAGGGGTATAGAAAAATTGGACAGCGTTACGACCCGCCTAAAGCGCCTTTTTCCCGCATGCATTGAACAGCCTTCTGTTCACCGCTTGGATATGGAAACAAGCGGGCTAATGGTTCTTGCCTTTACAAAAGAAGCCCACCGCATTTTAAGCAGGCAGTTTATGGAAGGGCAGGTAAGCAAAAAATACACAGCTCTCTTGGACGGGGTTCTTGCAAAGAAGGGGATTGCCCAGGAAGGTTGCATGGAACTCTACTTCCGCTTGGACGTGGACAACAGGCCCCACCAGATTTGGGACAGCGTTTACGGAAAAAAAGCCGTAACCTCTTGGCGCATACTCAACGTTGAACGCTACACTGCACCTGATTTGTCCGTAAGGAATGTAACCCGCGTTGAATTTGTTCCTCATACAGGCCGCACCCACCAGCTTAGACTTGCCAGCGCAGACAGCCACGGTTTTGCCACACCAATAATCGGAGACACCCTCTACGGAAAATGCCTTCCCGGAGAATGCCTTATGCTCCATGCCTGCCACCTTGAATTTATTCATCCTGCAACGAATGAAGCAATGGTTTTTGAAAGCAAGGTTCCCTTTTAAAATATTGGGGGGGCGTTACGGGGGGTGCAACCCCCTGTAGAAGGGGTAGGACGCAACGAAGTGCGGCCGCAGGGGGAGACTTCCCCCTCCTTAAATATAATCCCGAAATTTTTGCACTAAACTAAAATTACAACGCCCAAATTCGGGCCAAATTTGTTTGACAATTGTACGCCTCTAAAATAAAATCGTAATCAGTTAAAGATAATGCTATCTTTTTTTGGAGGTAATATGAAAAAGGTAATTCTTGCTGGTGTGGTTATCGCAGCTGCAATCTCTGCAGTATCATGCGGCGGAAAGAATGTTGCAAAAGTGGCAAATAAGGATAAGCCTCTCGTATTCTACAACAGACAGCCATCTGATCCTGTAAGTGGCGAAATTGACATGGAGTCAATGAACTGGAACGGAAGCACATACTATGTTGGTTTTGACGCAGCTGGTGGTGGTGCAGTTCAGGGACAGCTCATTAAGGACTTCCTTGCATCCGCAGATCCTGCTGTAATCGACCGCAATGGCGACGGCATCTTGGGTTATGTTCTCTGCGTTGGTGATGTTGGTCACAATGACTCCCGCGCACGTACAGAAGGTATCCGCCGTGCTTTGGACACATGGAACGGTTCTCCTGATCCTACAAACGTAAAGGACGGCTCCGTAAATGTTGGCGGAAAGACTCTTAAGGTTGTAGAGCTTGAAGGAAAGGCAATGACCGGTACAGACGGTTCTACATGGAACGCAAACGCTGCTACAGACGCAATGAGCGGTTGGGCAACAAAGTTTGCAGACCAGATTGATATGGTTGTTTCTAACAACGACGGTATGGCCATGGGTTGTCTCCAGGCTTCAAACTATCCTGCAGGTGTTCCGATCTTCGGTTATGATGCAAACGCAGACGCAATCGAAGCAATTGGTGCAGGCCGCCTTACAGGTACAGTTTCCCAGAACGTAGACGCACAGGCAACAGCAACTCTCCAGGTTCTCCGCAACCTTCTTGACGGTCTTACAGGCTCTGATGTTTACACACAGGGTATCTCTACAACAGACCGCTACGGCAACAAGATTTCTGCTCCTGTTGACTATGTTAACAGCACAAAGGCTCTTCTTGCACAGAACTCTGGCGTAAACTCTTCCAACTGGGAACAGTACAAGGCTGGAAACCGCGACACTGGCATTAAGCAGACAAACGCAGAAACAAAGAAGGTTCTTCTTACAGTTTACAACTCAGCAGACAACTTCCTTTCTTCTAGCTACGTTCCTGCTCTTAACTACTATGCACCTTTGCTGAACCTTGACCTTACAATCGTACAGGGCGACGGTCAGAACGAATCAAGCTGCATTGACAAGTTCACAAACCTTGGCAACTATGATGCATACGCAATCAACATGGTTAAGACAAACTCTGGCCGTGACTACACAGACAGACTTAAGTACTAATTGCTATTGTCGGGCTTGACGTGAGCAAGCTTATGGATATGGCGGCATCACTTTTGTTTGCGGTGCCGCCATTTTTTAGGCCGGATTTTTTGTAACAGCCACTTTTTTTGTGATTGGCTTTCAAAAGATGGACGGAAATACCTACCCTTGTAAAGGCTAAGGTCAGGAGAATTATGAGCGAAGACGTAATGCTTCAGATTAAAGGCCTGTCAAAATCATTCGGAAAGAATAAAGTTCTGGACGGCATAAACCTTACTGTAAAACGCGGAAGCGTTCTTGGCCTTATGGGCGAGAATGGAGCCGGCAAGTCTACAATGATGAAGTGTCTGTTTGGAATCTATGCCCGCGATGAGGGACAGACTTTTCTTGAAGGTAAGCCTGTAGATTTTAAGACACCAAAAGAAGCTCTGGAAAACGGAGTTTCAATGGTTCATCAGGAATTGAACCAGTGCTTGGACCGTACGGTTCAGGACAATTTGTTTTTAGGCCGCTATCCCTTAAGATTCGGTATTGTTGACGAAGTAAAAATGCAGCGCGAGTCTCAGCGCCTCTTTGCTTCCCTTAAGATGAATGTAGATCCAAAGCGCATCATGCGCACTATGAGCGTTTCCCAGAGACAGATGGTGGAAATTGCAAAGGCTGTTTCCTACAAGGCAAAGATAATTGTTTTGGACGAACCAACCTCTTCTTTAACTGAACCGGAAATCAAGAAGCTTTTTTCAATCGTAAATGATTTGAAGAAGCAAGGAATATCATTTGTTTACATCTCGCACAAGATGGATGAAATTTTTGAAATCTGCGATGATGTTTCTGTTTTGCGTGACGGTAAGATGATTCTTACAAAGTCCGTAAAAGAAACCAACATGGACGAACTGATTGCCGCAATGGTAGGCCGCTCTTTGGATAAGCGCTTCCCGGACGTAGACAATGTTCCTGGTGAGCCTTACTTTGAAGTGCGAAATCTTTCCACAAAATTCAACCCTGTGCTAAAGGACATTTCCTTTACTGTGCGCAAGGGAGAAATCTTTGGCCTTTACGGTCTTGTCGGGGCTGGACGGTCTGAACTTCTTGAGTCCCTTTTTGGTGTCCGCACACTTGCTTCGGGAGAAATAATTGCTGCCGGCAAGAAGCTCCGCTTTAGGAACAGCAAGGACGCCATGGACCACAACTTTGCCTTTGTTACGGAAGAGCGCAAGGTAAACGGAATGTTTGGCAAAGACACCATAAAATTCAACACGGTTATTACCAACCTTAGAAGCTACAAGAGCGGGGGAATTCTTTCTGAGCGCAAGATGCAGGAAGCAGCTGACCGTGAGATTAAGGCAATGCATACAAAATGCGTTTCCGCGGACGAGCTTATTTCCAGCCTTTCCGGAGGCAACCAGCAGAAGGTAATCATCGGCAAGTGGCTTGAGCGTTCACCGGACATCTTCCTTATGGACGAGCCAACCCGCGGTATTGACGTTGGTGCAAAGTATGAAATTTACCAGCTTATAATCAAGATGGCAAAAGAAGGAAAAACCATAATCGTAGTTTCAAGCGAAATGCCAGAGATTCTTGGCATTACGAACAGGATTGCGGTTATGTCCAACCACCGGCTTTCGGGAATCGTAAACACAAAGGAAACGAATCAGGAAGAACTCCTGCGGCTTTCCGCAAAATATTTGTAAGAGAGGCAAGCAATGGCACAGGATATAGAAAGCGTAAATTCTTTGGAAGAAAGCGTAAAATTAAACGAGTACAGCAAGACTCTTGAAGAACTCCGCAAAGACGGCGTAAACAAGATTTCTTTATTGAACCAAAAAATTGCGGAAGTAAAGCGCAGCAAGATGATGAATGCGCAGGAAAAAGAAAAGACTATTGCTGAATGCAAGGCCCAGCTTCAGGAAGCAAAGTCTGTTGCCGCAAAGAATAATGCAAAGGACAAGGCAATCACAAAAGAAGCCGTTGCCTATGCAAATGCCCTTAGCAAGAACATTGTTGCAAAGGTAACTGCAGAACAGAATGCCGTAAAAGAAAACCTAAAGAGGGAATACCTTGCCACCGTTGAACAGATTCAACTGGAAGCTGCCGAGCGTGAGTCAAAGATTCTTTCTGAACGCAGCGAAAACACCAAGGCAGAACTTGCCACGGCCCGCTACGAGCTAAAGAGCGCCCTCTTTGATGCAAAGAACAAGTACAAGGACGCATTGCAGGGCTGTAAGGATGTCATCCACCAGGCCTTTGTAGACCACGTTCAGAAGAACATAAGCCTCCGCAACAGCCGCACAAATTTTGTGGAAGAATTCCAGCAGGGTGTCAGGAACTATGCCTATCAGTTTACCCCTCAGGAATTCCTCTTAAAGAACGGACTTTATGTTGCAATCCTCATCTTCTTCATTGCATGTATAATCATAGCCCCTCTTACGGGAAAGGGCGTTCTTCTTAACCTGCCCAACATCTTTACGATTCTTGAGCAGTCATCAGTCCGCATGTTCTATGCCCTTGGCGTAGCAGGACTCATCCTCCTTGCCGGTACCGACTTGAGCGTTGGCCGCATGGTGGCACTTGGTTCCGTAATAACCGGCCTTCTTTTGCACCCCGGCGAAAACATCGTAAAGCTCTTTGGCCTTGGCCCCTGGAACTTTACCGCAATGTCCGTCGGAAGCAGAATTGTAACTGCAATCATTCTTTCTATCCTCTTCTGCGTTATGTTCAGCGCAATAGCAGGATTCTTCTCTGCATACTTTAAGATGCACCCATTTATTTCAACCCTTGCAACCCAGCTTATCATCTACGGACTTTTGTTCTTTGGAACAAGCGGAACTCCGGTTGGCTCAATCGACAAGGCAATCAAGGACGCAATTGGCGGCAGATGGGAACTGGGCTATGTTGGCGGCGACTTCATCACCTTCCCCAAACTGATAGTCCCGGCGGTCATAGCAGTCTTCGTTGCTTGGTTCATCTGGAACAAGACAACCTTCGGCAAGAACATGTTCGCAGTTGGCGGCAACCCCGAAGCTGCATCCGTAAGCGGAATCAGCGTATTCTGGGTAACGCTCGGCGTATTCGTAATGGCTGGCGTCTTCTACGGATGCGGTGCCTTCTTGGAAGCCTTCCGTGCAAACGCAAGCGCAGGAACCGGCCAGGGCTACGAAATGGATGCAATTGCAGCTTGTGTAGTCGGTGGCGTTTCCTTCTACGGCGGCATCGGAAAAATAAGCGGTGCGGTACTCGGTGTAATAATCTTTACCGGATTAACCTACTGCCTTACCTTCCTTGGAATCGACACCAACTTGCAGTTCGTCTTTAAGGGACTCATCATCCTTGCAGCCGTATCTCTTGACTGCGTAAAGTACTTGAAGAAAAAATAATTTTCTTCAACGAAATATAAACTAATTTTTTCCCGTGCCACAGTCTGGTTCTTGCCGGATTGTGGCTTTTTTTTATTTTTTTTGCGGCGCTTGCTTTTGGGACAGCCATTCTTTCTTGCAAACATTCATGCCCCGTGTGTGGCGCTTCCGGGGTTCCGCGGGACCCTACCCGCTCCATTGCTTCGCAACGCACTTTCGTGCGCCCCTCCAGTGCCTGCCGCGCTTAGGGCTGTAAAGATTCTGCCACCAGTCATCCCCAAGTCCGCCATCAGTCATCCCGCCCCCTGCCATCAGTAATCCCGGACTCTGCCAATGGTCATCCCGAACTCGATTCGGGATCTCTGTATTATATACATCCTAACGCTGAAAGTAGTTGCCTAAAACTCACTACCATGAGGTCCCTGAGCATAGTCGAAGGGTGGTCCCTGAGCCAGTCGAAGGGCCGTGCAAAAAAAATGCCCCGTCATCCCGAAGTCGATTCGGATCTGTAAAAGCTGACGGCAGAGCCTATGCAGATGCTAAGTCAAGCTCAGCATGACGGAGTCTTATTTGCTAAGAAAGAGTCATCACTCCGTCAAATCCTTCAGAAAAGAAAACATGTATTCCGACTGGTAAGACGTAAGCTTATGGAAGAGTTTTAATATTTCGCTGTCATTATTTAATATGTTTTTTACGTCGGCACTAAAAAAATGCTCAGGCGTCACTTGAAGGTACTCGCAAATTTTTAAAAAGCTTGCAATAGTAGTAGTGCATTTTCCAGTCTCAATCTTGTTAATGTAAGTCTCATTCTGCCCCAGCGCAAGACTCATCTCCCTTGCCGAAATCTTCCTCTCGTTCCTCAAAAACCGGAGCCTGTCCCTAAAAAACTCCTCCGTAGCAACGCTGTATTCTTCCATAACATATAGCATTATAAGTCATGTTTTAATTGACAAATTGCCTGTAGGGTCATATAATAATCTGTATATAGCCTGTAAAGCAATAAAATGGTAAAATTGGAGCATTTATGGCCACACCACAGAAAAAATTCATCATAACCTATCAGATTCCGGGCAGCACTGTAATCCACCGCTCAAACTCAATCACCGCAACTTCCATAATCGAAGCCAAAAACAAATTCAAAATGGGCAACCCCACAAAAAAGATAATTTCCTGCGTCAAGGTGTTGGGGTGAAGGGGGAGTTTTTATGGTAGATAACGAAATTGGAAACGCAAAAATCAGAGAGTTTGCTAAAAATAATATTGAAGATATTGAGAATGGCAAGAGCAGTGGAAGGGAAGGCCGGTATTTTGGAATTAATGTTTTCGAAGAAAGAACTAACAAATCACTTGGTCGATATAAGGCTTGCTGTAGTAAACGTAAAGATGACTCTTCGTATATTTTGGAGTGTGAGAAAGAAAATAATGATAGCTCAATTGAATATTTTCGTATTGAACCTAGAGATATAGTAATAGAAAGGAGTTCTAATAATGAACTTGCTTTCAAGAAAGAGGGTAAAATTCTAATAGCAAAGCATTGTTAGGAGAGTCAGAATGAGAGAACAGGCAAAAAAGCTTTTTTTTGAATTTGGAGATTTTATCTCAGTTTTAAACAAAGAAATTTTAAAAGGTGATTTGGAAGATGAAAATCAAAGGCAATTAGAAGCAAGGGTGAGTTTTGTTTATGTGAATAAACTTCTTGAATCGCTAGCAAATGCAAAGGACGTACAGGTATCTGATGATGTTTATAAGCATTTCGACATTGAGCTGAAGAAATATTTGCGTTTATGGAAAGATATTTGGAATGAAAAAGGACTTGATATTGACATATCAATAAATTCGATAAAAAGAATATAAATTCAAAAAATAATTTTCAATGGAGGAAAGAAAAATGGGATTTTTCGACGGATTATTAGTATTGGGAGCCGAGGTTGCTGCCAATGCATTAGTTGATGCGTTGGCAGGTAATGCAACATCAAAAAGTGAGCCAGAAAGGACAGAATCAGACAATCCATATGTCAACATTATCCGAAAGGCTTTTAAAAAAGGTGATTTGTCACTTTGTAAATCAAAGGACGATACCGTATTTAAAGATTTGGATTATAGTGGTAGAGAAAAAGATGTTGTACATGACTTATCTATAACTAGACTAAACAGAAGGGCGGTATCTTTTCATGCTTCTTTTTTAACAGATTGTATTTTTATCCGAGGAAGCAAAGGATGGGAAAAGTATGCGTACGCAGATCTTTCACAGATAATTCTACGAGGAAATCAGGCAGGAACCGTTAGTTTAATTTTTTGTGACAATACCAAAAAAGAGGTTTTTTGCAAAACCTTCCATAAATATTTGGTGGATCTGGACTCGGATGAGGCATACTTAGTCGATACGAACTTATCTGTTTTGGAGGAATTTGCGGATCTTTTGAATAAGTTAATTACACAGTCAAAAGGTCAGCAAGTAAAAACAAAATATGAAATTGAAGTCGAAGATGAAGTGTTTTTTACTGCATTTATAGATATGGATATGACTAGTAACAGTAACAAACTAATCTATGATGAAAAAGAATGTGAAAAAGAAAGACAAAATTGGGATACATTATTAAACAAGAGGAATGAGATTTTGTTGAGAGGGGCTTCTGTAAAATATTTGGAATACACTGATGATGAAAAGAAAAAATTCCCAGAGTGGTGTTTTTCAAATGCAGAACAATGTTATGCAGTTAATAACGGAATAATGATAATATCGAAAAGTAAAGAAGGTGGTTATGACGGATTTATTGGTATAGAGAAAAATGATTATTGTTATTTCCCAGAATCTTATTCTAATACAAAAAAATATGCCGGCTGTAAAGTCACCAGATACTTTGGCGGCACAGGCTTTTTTCCTTCTTGTGTTACTTTATATCTAATTTCTGGTGATGTTACAATTAACTCAAGTATTTACTATCTTGGAAATTATAAATCTTTGATAAGATTTTATCAGAAAGCTTTTCCAGAGAAAAAATTCAATCCAATTCAAGAGCTTACATTCGTTAATTTTATGAATTTTTTAGGCAATAAAGAAATAAGTGAAAATTTTCTAAATCTAAAAAACAAAATGCGTGATGCAAAAAAGACATTTGAAATGGAAGTTGAAAAACGACATGTGGAGCAGCTACGAAAAGAGGAAGAGCAAAAAATTCTTGAAGAAAAAAGGAAAGAACAGGCAAAAATTGATGCCTTGAATGACTTTTAAAGGAGAATGTTCATTGAGAAGGATTGCCAGCAAAGCTTTGACCATCTTGCCGACAATCCCTTTTTGCAATAGTATTTAAATGGAAATATAACTATGGACGAATACACCACAGACGAGACAGACATTCCGCCGGACGCTCAGAAGGTTTCCGATGAGGAGCTTATTGAAAAGTACCAGAAGCACTTTGACAAGAACGTTGCAATGAAGCTTTTGGTTAAGCTTAGAAAAGCCACGCGCAACAAGCCAAAGGCCATTGCTGGTACGGCGGGGGCGGTTGTGTCTGTTTTGGGCAAGCTGCTTTCTGCCCTGGAAAATCCTGCAACGCCAAAACACATGAAGGCGCTAATCATTGGGGCAATCGGCTACATCATCCTGCCGCTCGATTTGATTCCCGACCTTACTCCTGTAATTGGCTACGGCGACGACCTTGCAAGTGCAGCCGGAGTTCTTGCTGCGGTAGGCATCTACAGCGACTTTTCGCTTGAAAAGCTGGACGCATACATAGACCAAATGGAAGCGGAAAAATAGAAGTATGGGAGCCTGCCGACTGGTCGCAATTTGTGGCCAGTTAATTCAATTTTTCCTGCTTGCCGTCAACAAAAAATATCAGTATCTTCTATAACATGGTGCCGTACAAAATTGAGGAGTCATTTGAGCTTCCTGTGATTGACGTAGCCGAGACTTCAAAAAATCTCAAAAAACTTAGGGTACAGCATGGCATTTCCGTTGCCGAGATTCAGAGGCTGTTGGGAATGGAAAATCCCCAGTCTATCTACACGTGGGAGAATTCAGCCTGCAAATATCTGCCCCGTTTGGATAACCTGGTAACTCTGGCAAAGCTGTACAAGGTTTCTCTTGACGATTTGATTGTTATCAGGACGGAGAAAGCGGATGCTTTGAGCGTGAGCCAACCTTGTGTGTTCGGTGGTCTTTCAAGCGAGGACATGAGCTTTTTACAAGAGAATGCCAGCCGGGAAGTAAGCTTGGCTCTGGAGAACTATTATGCTCTTGGGGCTTAAAGCAGATTTCTTGCCAAAGCAGACTTTTTGCCAAAGCCATTCTATTCAGGTGTTTTCATGTCTTTCATCTCATCTGGCCATCCGTCTACGTAGAAATCCATATAATCGTATTTAAACGCCTGTTCAATTTCGTTCCATGAGTCTGCCATCACTTTTCCCCAATAACGCATTGAGCACTGAAAAAGATATCTTGCCCCATTTTCGTCTTCAAATTCCGGAACTCCAAGAACATTTTTGTTTTGGTGTGTGTCTCCAGAAAATTTGTACCTGTGCCTTACGATTTCCTGCACGGTTAGTTTTTCCATTTTATAGAAAATCTCCGGGCTTGCACGGCTGTCGGTGTCATCATCTGGATTCCATTTGCGCCAGCGGATAAATTTTAAATTACTCATATAGGATGATTTTATTTGATGCCTATAAAAAAATCATTAAGTTACAAACTTAATGCAAATGTAGAAAAAACTGGATACAATGTAAAACAAATCGGACTTCCCCCTTTCGGGAAATATTAATATAATGGAGCCTATGGAAAAGTCTTTTGAAGAATTAAAGTCATATATTTTGAGCCATACAGAAGATATGGTTGAACTTGAGGCCCTTTTGACCGCTATTCCAGCTCTTGCCCCGGAGAATGGCGGTGACGGCGAGTTTGAAAAGGCTGCTGTCCTGGAGAAGTGGCTTTGTGCACATGGGATTACGGATATTTCCCGCTACGATGCGCCGGATGAACGTGTGTCTTCGAAGTGCCGGCCTAATATGGTGGCAAAAATTCCTGGTGCTGATGATGGTGCACCGGATTCATACTGCATTTGGGTTTGTGCCCATCTTGACGTTGTTCCTGTTGGGGAGAAGTCGCTTTGGAATACGGATCCCTGGACTCTTGTGGAAAAGGACGGAAAGATTTATGGCCGCGGTGTTGAGGATAACCAGCAGGGCTTGGTGAGCGGAATTCTTGCGGCTCTTGCCTTTGTTGCTACGGGAACTCTTCCTGCCCATACGATAAAGCTTTTGTTTATGGCGGACGAGGAAGTTGGTTCAAAGTACGGGATGAATTATCTTCTTGAAAAGCACCGGGAACTTTTTGGTAAGAGCGACCGCATTTTGATTCCCGATGGGGGAGACAGTGCCGGGGCTACGATAGAGATTGCGGAAAAGAATATTCTATGGCCACGCTTCCATACTATTGGAAAGCAGTCCCACGGTTCAAGGCCAGATCTTGGACGCAATGCCTGTCTTGCAGCCGCGGATCTTGCCCTGCGCATAAATTCTCTGGAGCAGACTTTTAACGGCCGCAACGAGCTCTTTGACCCGCCGACTTCTACATTCCAGCCTACGATGAAACTTCAGAATGTTGAGGGGGTTAACATGATTCCCGGTGATGATGTTCTTTATGCTGACTGCAGGATTAACCCGGACTATCCTCTTAGCGAAGTTAGGGCGGAGATTAAAAAGCATGTTGAAGCAGTTGAGCAAAAGTATGGCGTAAAGATAGAGGTGTCGGAGGTTCAGGCGGAAGAAAGCAAGGCTACGCCAAAAGACGCTCCTGTAGTTAGGGAACTTGCCGCTGCCATAAAGGCTGTGCACGGCATAGAGGCAAAAACGGTTGGAATTGGCGGCGGAACAGTGGCTGCCGGTTTGCGTAACCTTGGCTTTGATGCGGTTGTGTGGTCAACATTGGATGAGACTTGCCACCAGCCTAATGAATATGCCCTTGTGGAGAACATTTCCAAGGACGCTCTTACGGTTGCCTATATGGCATCTGCCTGAATTGCTTGCTTGCGATGCGTTTTGGACCTGCAAGTGTTTCTTGCGGCTGCCTTAGCGCATGTTCTTGCTCACGCTATTTGCGCAATCTGCTACCGCTGGATGCGTCCGCTTGCGTTGCCCGATGCGAGTTTTTCCACTTCTGCAACGCTTACCATGTTAAAGTCGCCCTCGATGGTGTGCTTTAGGCATGACGCGGCTACTGCAAATTCAACCGCTTCCTGGCTGGACTTTCCGCTTAGCAGGGAATAGATTAGGCCTGCGGTGAAGGAGTCTCCGCCGCCAACTCTGTCCACAATCCAGATTTCATACTTCTTTGAGAAGAAGAAGTCTTTCCCGTCGTAGAGGAGGGCCTGCCAGTCGTTGCGGTTTGCGTTTATGGAAGTGCGCAGGGTGATGGCAACTTTCTTGAAGGCAAACTTTTCCATGAGCTGCCTTGCTACGGATTTGTAGCCTTCCGTGGAAAGTTCTCCCTTTGTCGTGTCGGTGTTTTCTGCTTTTATGCCAAAAACGTCTGCCGCATCATCTTCGTTTGCTACGCAGATATCCACGTACTTGCAGAGTTCGGTCATGGCTTTGTTGGCCTCTTCCCGGCTCCAGAGTTTTGTCCGGTAGTTAAGGTCCAGGCTTACCGTGGCACCTGCCTTGTGGGCTTCTTCTGCTGCCTCTATGCAGGATTGTACCAGGTTAGGGCCAAGTGCCGGAGTTATGCCTGTTATATGGAACCAGGATGCGCCCTGCATTATCTGCTTCCAGTCAAAGTCTTCCGGTTTGGAAAGCTGAATGGATGAGCCTGCCCTGTCATAGATGCATTTTGAGCCTCTCTGGGAAGCACCACGCTCGTTGTAGTAGATTCCGACTCTGGGGCCGCCCCTGACTATGTACTGGGTGTTCACTCCAAATTTGCGGAGGGAATTTACAGCCGCCTGTCCAATTTCGTGGCTGGGCAGTTTTGTTACGTAGCAAGAATCCACTCCAAAATTTGCAAGGGAAATGGCAACGTTTGCCTCTGCTCCGCCAAAAGTTGCACTTAGGTTTTCCGTCTGAACAAAGCGGAGGTATCCCGGTGGTTCAAGTCTGAGCATAAGTTCGCCGAACGTAACGACTTTCATGTTAACACTCCTGATGAAAAATTAGCTTCTAAATTCCTTTGCAATAAGTGAGGCTTCTTTTGTTAGCCTTAAAATTTCGCTGAAATTTCCTTCTGAAATAAGGTCGCCTTTTACCATCCATGAGCCGCCGCAAGCAAGGATTTTGTTGCTGGCAAGGTATTCGCGGACGTTTGCTGCGTTTATTCCTCCGGTGGGCATGAACTTTACCCTAGGATATGGTGCGCTGATGGCCTTTATCATTTTGATTCCTCCCGCATTTTCTGCCGGGAAGAATTTTACCGTGTCCAGCCCAAAGGAAAGCGCCTGCTCCAGTTCGCTGGGGGTCATTATGCCCGGGCAAACCGTATAGCCTTTTTTTATGCAGTGCTCTACAACTTTTGGGTTCAGCCCGGGGGTTACTATGAATTTTGCGCCTGAATCCATTGCTCGGTCAGCCTGTTCCGCAGAGAGGACTGTTCCTGCTCCCAGAAGTATTTGCGGGAATTTTTCGGCGATAGTTTTTATTGATTCAAGTGCGGCTTCTGTTCTGAATGTGATTTCCGCACAAGGCAACCCTCCTTCCAAAAGTGATTGTGCCAGGGGGGCTGCATCTTTTGCGTTTTTTAATACGACAACAGGTACGATGCCGGTCTTTTCTATTTGTGACAAAACTTCGTTCATAGGTTATGAATATTATAAAATGCTTTGCTTTGAAATTCAAGGAAAAACGGAAGGGTTTTTACCAGGGGTTTTACCACAGGTTTTACCAAGGTCTTTGGCCAGTTCGCTTATTTTCTTTATAGGTAAGCCTGTGGCTTCGGCAATTTGTTCATAGCTGCCAAGATTCATTTTTATAAGATTTATTGCGGTGTTAACGGCCTTTTGTTCTATTCCTTGCTGCATCCCTTTCTCCATCCCGTCCTCGAAGGCCTCTTCCTGTTTTACGGCAATGTCCATCTTGTAGTCGTACTTGGCACAGAGCATGTTTGTTACCTCCCGGGTCTTTCTGCTAAGGTAGTCGCTAAGGATTCCCTCGCTAACCGCCTTTTCTATTGCCTTCCTGAAGGAGCTTCTGGGAAAGCGCCTGCTGTAGGTGCTCTCGACAATCTCTATGAAGCGGCAATACTCCTCTAGGATAGCACAGTTTTTTGCAATCGGCAACAATTTTGGGTCGGTGCAGTTCTTTACCTTTACCACAAGGTCCAGGCGGCTGGAATCCTTTTCGTAGAATGCGTCCGAAAGCCTGAGCTCCTGCTCGCACGGCATGCTGTCCT
>Ga0256404_1003990_pt1 | contig 28756 bp, 22 predicted proteins | sample RumenRJG_01DNA_FD_185990 | JGI IMG/M metagenome (GOLD analysis project Ga0256404, IMG submission 185990) | Bovine rumen microbial communities from Lethbridge, Alberta, Canada - RJG_01 | ecosystem: Host-associated > Mammals > Digestive system > Stomach > Rumen | place: Canada: Alberta | collected...
ATCGGTGACCGCCTGTTTCTTGTACTGTTTTTTATGCCATGATTATCGCCAGTGTCAGATGACCGTGATTGAGGTCAAAGAAAACGGGGCTATCCGCACGAAAATGCTTTCGTGAGACAGCCCCTTCTTGTTTCTATTCCCTTCTGTATCTATTTCCATGACTCGGTATAAGGAATGCCTTTTGCCTTCATATAGGGTTTCATAGCATTCCAGACAGCTATAGTTTCCGCTTGGTTTGCACTTTGCCAATGATCGTTGGTTCTGTTGAATGTAGATCCTACGACATAATCATTATCAAGGCAGCGAACCGCGCGGGTAGGGCGTGATTTTTGACGATTTTTCCCACGGCGGCAGGAGAATCCGTGCGAGGCGAGGAATACATTGGTACTGGGCCTCAACATCGACCTGCCGGTCATGACGGATATGATTTCGGGCATCAAACTCGGCGAAACGGGCTATTTCATGGTGCTCGACAAGAACGGCGTCATCATCGCCGATCCGAAGCATCCGGATAAGGCCTTTACGAAACTCAGCGAGGCAGACCTCGGCGATCTTTCGGGCATCGATACCGGCAAGAAGGGCCTGCAGGAAGTCGACCTCGATGGTACGGCAAAATTCGTGAACGTCTATCAGTCCCAGACGACGGGCTATCAGTACCTGACGATCGTCGATCGTTCCCAGGTGCTCGCGAGCGTGCAGCATATCCGCATCGCGCTGGCGCTCGGCCTCATCGTGGCACTGGTGCTGATTTTCTTTGCTACGCTTGGCCTCTCGAACCTTATCGTGCATCCGCTGCGCGGGCTCGAGACGGCGGCGGGCAGCATTGCCGATGGCGATCTGCGCGAGTCCTCTATCGTCGTGGATACCGATGATGAGATCGGCCATCTCGCGACCTCCTTCCATGCGATGACGGGGCATCTGCGCACGCTGCTGAAGCAGATCAAGGGCAGCTCGGATGAAGTTTCGCAGGCTTCGGAACAGATGTCGCAGGGCGTTGAGCAGGTCGCCCAGACGATTACGCATGTGGCCGAGCGCGTTTCGGATATCGCGGAGTCGTCGGATACGCAGTCGAAGACGCTGAACGACGTCGTAGCCAACATCCGCCAGATGGCTGGCGATGTGCGCGGCATTGCGGAGTCGTCGGAGACGATCAGCCAGTCGTCGGGCCTGGCTGGCGAGGCCGCTAAAGCCGGCGGCAAGGCCATCGAGGATGCCGTGTGTGAGATGCAGAAGATCCGTGCGACGTCGGAGCAGTCGGCTCAGGCGGTGGCGGACCTCAGCAAGAATTCTGAGCATATCGGCGAGATCATCCTGACGATTCAGAGCATCGCGGAGCAGACGAATCTGCTGGCCCTCAATGCGGCCATAGAAGCGGCGCGTGCAGGAGAAGCCGGCCGCGGCTTCTCCGTGGTTGCCGACGAAGTGCGCAAGCTGGCGGAGCAGTCCAGCGAGGCGGCTGCCGAGATCTCGGAGACCATCAAGAGCGTGCAGAGCGTAACCGGCCGTGCGGTCGAGTCGATGCAGGCCGGTGTCGAGGAAGTTCGTTCCGGCAGCGAGGTCATGACCAAGGCTGGCGAGATGTTCCGGGAGATTACGACCCATGTGGCGAAGGTGGACCAGCTCGTCAAGGAATCGGCCCAGCGGGCATCTGCCGTTGCCGATGCCAGCCATGCCGTGCTGAAGGGCTCGGAAGCCGTCGAGCAGGCTACGGAAAAGGTTACGGAGAACATTGCTTCCATCTCGGCTGCGACGGAAGAACAGTCGGCCTCGATGCAGGAAATCGCCGCCTCGAGCCAGAATCTCGCGAAGATGGCAGAGCACCTGCAGCAGGAGTCGGCAAAGTTTAAATTCTAAACGTATCTGTTTGGCTGGAACTTGACCGTTCCGCAAATTAAGATGTTTTCGTTTGACAACTGTATATAAAAGCGGTACAATACGTTACAGATAGCAAGGGAGCCGTTGGATTGCGGCTGAGAAATGGCTATGGGGTGTATGCCTCCAGCACATGACCTGACCTGATCGGGATAATGCTCGCGTAGGCATGCAATCTGACGTGGATACAGATGTTTTGTTGATTTGTACCAGCGCCTGTCGCCTATACGGTGGCAGGCGCTTTTTCGCGTCCGCCCTCAGCTATCGAGAATTATTGACAGAGGAGAGATGTGAATGCACCTGATGGTAAATGGCCAGGAAAAAGAGCTGGCGGCTGGCAGTACCGTTGCCGATTTGGTGGCGGATTGCGGCTTTCGTCCGGGGTCCGTCGTTGTGGAGCGCAATGAGGAGATTGTGTCCGGCGAGGCCTGGAGGGATGTGCAGCTGGCAACGGATGATGTGATTGAGATCGTACAATTTATGGGAGGCGGCTGCTGATGGATAAGCAGGTAAAGGACACACTGCGGCTCGGTGGACAGGAATTCATCAGCCGGTTATTTTTGGGCACGGGCAAGTTCCGCACGTATGCACTGATGCAGAAGGCCGTGCAGGCATCCGGGGCACAGGTGGTGACGACGGCCCTGCGGCGGGCGGATCCGGATTTCCCGCAGGAGAATATCCTCAGCTATATGCCGCGGGATATCACCTTTATGCCGAATACCTCCGGTGCCCGCACGGCGCGGGAAGCGGTGCGCATCGCGCATCTGGCCAAAGCCATGGGCTGCGGCAACTGGATCAAGGTCGAGGTCATCAGCGACAACCGCTACCTGATGCCGGATAATTTCGAGACGGTCAAGGCGACGGAGCAGCTGGTCAAGGAGGGCTTCACCGTCCTGCCCTATATCAATCCGGACCTCGGCACCGCCACGCGTCTCGTGGAGGCAGGGGCGGCGGCGGTCATGCCGCTGGCTGCCCCCATCGGCAGCAATCGCGGCCTGCGCACGCGGGAGCTCTTACGCATCCTCATTGAGGAAATCGATGTGCCCATCGTCGTCGATGCGGGCATTGGCAAGCCATCGGAGGCCTGTGAGGCCATGGAGATGGGCGCGGATGCCGTACTGGTCAATACAGCGGTCGCAGTGGCGGGCGATCCCGTGCAGATGGCCGCAGCCTTTAAGCTGGCCGTGGCGGCAGGACGGCAGGCGTATCTGGCACGTCCGGGCCGCGTGCTCAGCGGCGAGGCCAGTGCTTCTTCCCCACTGACTGGCTTCCTGCATATGCCACACGAGGAGGTGGCCGTGCATGGATGAGCGGATGATGGCGGATGAGCTCGCAGCTGCCGCTAAGCGCGGGCAATTCCTCGATGTGGTCAGAAGCTATGCGGACTTTGATTGCGATGCTTTTTTGCAGGGCGTGCAGCCTGCCGATGTGGAACGGGTGCTGGCCAAGCCCGTGCTGAATCGGGAGGATTATCTGACCTTGCTCTCGCCCTGCGCCGCGCAGTATCTGGAGCCCATGGCCCAGCGGGCACATCGCGAGTCCGTGCGGAACTTCGGCTATGTCATGCAGCTTTTCACGCCGATGTACATCGCGAATTACTGTGAAAATGGCTGTGTCTACTGCGGCTTTCATCAGGGTGAGAAAATCGTGCGGCGTCAGCTGGATATGGAGGAGATCCGCGCCTGGGGCCGGCACATCAAGGAGACGACGGGCCTCGAATCGGTGCTCGTGCTCACGGGCGAGTCGCCGAAATTCAGCTCGCCGGAATATATTCGCGAGGCCGTGGCGGTGCTGCGTGATATCTTTGCGAGCGTCAGCCTGGAGGTCTATTCCCTGACGGAGGCGGACTACCGCCAGATGGTCGAGGCGGGCGCTGATGGCATGACGATGTTTCAGGAGTGCTATGATGAAGAGGCCTATGCGCCGCTTCATCCTTTCGGGCCCAAGAGTAACTATGCGTTCCGTCTGGATGCGCCGGAGCGGGCGGCCCGCGCAGGCATGCGCACCATCGGCCTGGGGGCACTGCTCGGCCTGACGAACTGGCGGCGCGAGGCGTTCTTCACGGGCATTCACGCTGACTATCTGCAGCATAAATACAAGGACATCGAGGTGGCCATTTCCACGCCGCGGCTGCGTCCCTGCGTGGCCGGCTTCCAGGCGCGCAGCCCCATCGATGATACGGGTCTCGTGCAGTATATCCTCGCATTCCGCCTCTTCATGCCGCGGGCGGGCATCACGGTCTCGACGCGCGAGAGCCGCGAAATGCGCAATCATCTCGTCTATCTTGGCGTCACGAAGATGTCCGGCAGTTCCTCCACGGCCGTGGGCGGCCTGGAGGCGGAGAAGGATGAGGAAAGCCAGTTCGATATCAATGATACGCGGACGGCGGCCGAGATGGCGCAGATGCTCTATGACGAGGGCTACCAGCCCGTCTATCAGGATTGGCAGCCGCTGACGAGGGCAATGCCATGAAACGGGAAGCCGCGTTGGCGATTTTCCGCGCGTCGCCCATCTATGCCCTGACGGCGGAAAAACTGTCCTGCGGGCGCTCAGCCCTGCAGACGGCGGAGGCGATGCTCGCGGGCGGCGTGCGGCTGCTGCAGTACCGGGAGAAGGAAAAGACGGGGCGGGCACGCTATGAGGACTGCCTGGCCTTACGCCAGCTATGCAACCGCTACCGGGCGGTATTCATCGTCGATGATTTCGTCGATCTGGCCATGGCCGTGGGTGCGGATGGCGTGCATATCGGGCAGGATGACTTGCCGCCGGCGGTCGTGCGGCAGCTGGTGGGCGGGGATATGCTGGTCGGGCTTTCCACGCACAATCCGGCACAGCTGGAGGCCAGCAATGCGCTGGGCGATACCATTGATTACATTGGCTGCGGACCGGTCTATCCGACGCAGACGAAGGACAAGCCGGCTCCCGTGACCGGTCTTGCCTATATCCAATATGCGGCGCAGCACGCCACGCATCCCTTCACGGCCATCGGCGGCATCAAGCGGCATAATCTGCAGGATGTGCGCAGGGCCGGTGCCACGACCTGCGCCCTCGTCTCTGAGATCACCAGCGCGCCGGATATTGCTCAGAGGGTGCAGGAGCTTCTTGCCCTTTCTGCCGGGGCGTGAGCAGGTGGTGGCTGTTGTGTAAATGGTTTTGCGGCTTTGGCCGATGTCATGACAAAATAAAAATGCTGTATCGCATCGCCTGGATGTGGTACAGCATTTTTATTTTTACTTTATGGTTGGCGCAGGAGATTCGTGTGGCGGTTGATGATTTCGCCCATGAGCATCTTGCCGTAGATGTCGTTATGCAGGCCGTCGATGGAAAACTTCGGGTCGAGCACCTGCTGGCTGTCGTCGTAGAAGTAAGGCTCGAGGTCGACGTGGTATTCCTGGTTGCGGATCCAGCGGTTGATGGTCGTGAGCTTGGCGCGCCAGTTCGGATCCGTGTCGGTGTGGAACGCGTATTTGATATGCTGGGGATTGATGGGCATGAGTGTGAGGTAGATGGGGCGGATGTCGTTGGCACGGCATTTATCGCCGATGGCCCGCAAGTCAGCGATGACCTGTTCGGCCGTGATGGTCGTGGAGCGCAGGGAGTTCGTGCCCGTGAGGATGAGCAGGTTCAGCGGCTGACAGGGCAGCACATCCGTGTCGAAGCGCGCGAGTGTCATCGAGGAGGTGTCGCCACTGCGGCCGAGATTCAGGCAGGGGAAGTCGAGGTAGGTGAGGTAGCTGTACTCGAGCTCCGCGGGCGAAATGGAGACGGCACCGCCGCCGTGCGTGATGCTGTCGCCGAGGGCTGCTGCCGTCACGCGCGTGGCAGGGGCATCGACGACGAAGTGCGCGGTGTCGGACCAGGTGCCGATGGGGTTGTTGTTTTTGTCGAGGGCGCGCACGCGCCAGTAGTAGTCGCCAGCGTAGGGACGAGGGTACTCGTCGTAGCAGGCCGTGGCGCTGTCCACGATGCGCGACCAAACGCGGTTCGGATCAGGCTGATTGCAGTGCTCCTCAGCGGGCGGTTGCGTCATGAGCTCCACCTCATAGTGCATGATGTCGTGCAGCGGAATCCAGTGGTAGACGGGGTAGACGGGCATCTTTGCACCTGGCATGATATCGTAGTTGTTGAGCATGGGCGCGCGCGGTGCCTGCCGTGCGGGGTCGATGGTGAGCGGCTCGGCCGTGGACCATTCGCCGATGGCCTGGAGGTGCAGGTCGAGGGCACGTACGCGCCACCAGATGCGGCCTTTATCCTGATATTTCTTCAGATCGGCCTGCCAGCCATTCGTAAAGATCTGATGCGTGCTCTCCAGATGTGCGGCCGCATCGTGTTCCGTGCCTCCTTCGCTGGCCGGCGGTGCGCTGAGCAGCTCAACCTCATAGCAGACGGCGCCCGGCACCTTATGCCAGATGAGAAAGGGCATGAGGCTGGCCGGATCGCTGGCATCGTAATGGGAAATAATCATGGGGCGCACCGGATCAGGATAGTCGGGATTGGCCACAGGCTCGGAAGGCGCCGTGAGCTGGCCGAACATGCCGAAGGCGGACACGCGGTATACGACGGGGATGGCCGTGCCCGGGAGTTCACAGCTCGCGCGCATCGTGTATTGGCTGTCGAGCAGCTTGTACTGTTCCTCGCCCGCGACGAGCCCCGTGGTGGGGACGAGGGTATCGACCCGGTAAAAGCAGGGGTAGGGCAGACGCTCCCAGCTGAGCTGCAGCTGGCCGTCCTTCTCCTGAAAGGTGGCCTGCAGCGCAATGCGGTTCAAGCCCAGTAAATCACCCTTCTCGATCGTGAACAGTGAGGTGAGGGTGAAGAAGAGAATCAGCAGTGCAAAAATAAGAAACTTTTTCATAGATGATACCAGATTTCCGCATAATTTCGTTATATAGGACATTATAGCATAAGAAAGATAGAATAAGAAAGCGTTGCCGCATCCCCCTGCTTGTTTTTCTTTGCGTTAACAGCTATAATATAAAGGCTTACAGGCTATTGGCCTGCGGTGAGAAATATGTATTTTGAGGTGTGTTTTTTTGCATATCGTTTTGATAGAGCCGGAGATTCCCGGCAACACGGGCAATATCGCCCGCACCTGTGCCGACACGGGCATTGAGTTGCATCTGGTGAAGCCCCTGGGCTTTTCCATCGATGACAAGCATCTGAAGCGTGCCGGTCTCGATTATTGGCATCTGGTCAACGTGCACGTGCATGAGAATTTCGACGAGGTCCTGCAGGCGTACGCGGGGCATCAGTTCTATTATTTGTCAAAAAAGGCGAAGCACTGCTACAGCGATGTACATTATGGCCCCGATGACCTGCTCGTCTTCGGCAAGGAGACGGCAGGCATCCCGGAGCATATTCTCAAGGATAACTGGGAATATACGCTGCGCATCCCCATGGTGGCGGGGGCGCGCTCCCTGAACCTTTCCAATTCCGTGGCCATCGTCGCCTACGAAGCCGAGCGCCAGCTGGGCTTCCCGGGACTCGCCAATGACGGTCCGGGCCTGCGCATGGATGGCAATATTGTGGATTGAATCATTTTGAGATAAGGGGTAATACCATTGAATAAAGAAGATAAAGCGGCGTTTATCGCCAAGTGCCAGGGTTTCCTGCGCCCGGAGCAGTTCCTCATGGATGAGCCGATGAGGCTCCATACGACGTTCGAGATCGGCGGGCCGGCGGATTTCCTGATTTTCCCGTCGACGGTGGAGGAACTGCAGCAGGTGCTGCGCCTCATTCACGAATATGAACTGCCCCTCGTGATTCTCGGCAATGGCTCGAACGTGCTCGTGCGTGACAAGGGAATCCGCGGCGCCGTGGTGAAGTTCAACGGCCCGATGTCTTCCGTACGCGTGGAGGGCAATCGCCTCGTTGCCGGGGCGGGTGCACTCCTGAAGGATGTCTCGGCCGCAGCGGCGGCACACAGCCTCACGGGTTTGGAATTCGCCTGTGGCATCCCGGGAAGCATCGGCGGCGCGATCTTCATGAATGCCGGTGCCTACGATGGCGAGATGAAGAACGTGGCGGATATGGTGCGCACGGTGGACAAACTGGGCGGGACACATAGCTACAGCCGCGAGCAGCTGGAGCTCGGCTATCGCCACAGCATTTTCCAGACCAATGGCGAGGCCGTCTACGAGGTCGAACTGCTGCTGCAACCGGGCGATAAGGCCGCCATCGATGCGAAGATTGCGGACTACACGCAGCGCCGCGAGAGCAAGCAGCCGCTGGAGATGCCGAGCGCGGGCAGTACGTTCAAGCGCCCGACGGGCTACTATGCGGGCACGCTCATCGACCAGACGGGGCTCAAGGGCCTCTCGGTCGGCGGCGCGCAGGTCTCTACGAAACATGCGGGTTTCGTGGTGAACAAGGGCGGCGCAACGGCTGCCGACGTGCTCGGCCTCATCCACGAGGTACAGCGCCGCATCAGGGAAGCGCATGGTGTCGACCTGCAGCCGGAAGTGCGCATCATCGGCGAGGAATAACGCACGACGATGAAATAAAACAAAATCGATAAAATCGCATAAGACTTTTGTTCAAAAGCAGGAGAAAGATTCCTAAAGTGCGAATATTAAGAGTAGAAAAATAAAAAATGTCGGCTGGAATGCCGACTTGCCATTTCTACTTGCACTGAAGGAGTGATCTTATGCGACTCGAATTTATCGGTGCCGCGCACACGGTGACAGGCTCCTGCTACCTGCTGCAGACGGAGAACAAGAATTTCCTTATTGACTGCGGTATGTTCCAAGGTGCGCGGCGGACCCGCGATCTCAACCACGAGGAGTTCCCGTTCCGCCCGTCGGAGATTGATGGTGTGCTGCTTACGCATGCACACGTCGATCACTGCGGTCTCATCCCGAAGCTGGTGCGTGAGGGCTACCAGGGTCCCGTGTATGCGACGTCTGCGACCTGCGACCTCGTGAGCATCATGCTGCCGGACTCCGCGCATATTCAGGCGGCGGATACGGAGATGCTCAACCGCAAGGGACGGCGCAGCGGCGAGGCACCTGTAGAGGCCCTTTACTCATTGGAGGATGCGGCTCAGGCTATCAAGCAGTGCCAACCTGTGCCCTACGGCAAGGAATTGCAGCTGACGGATAATATCCGTGCGGTCTTTCGCGATGCCGGCCATATCCTCGGCTCAGCCATCATCGAGCTCTGGGTCACCGAGCAGGGCAAGACGACGAAGCTCGTCTTCTCGGGGGATCTCGGCCAGTGCAACCAGCCCATTATCAAGGATCCAACCTATATCGACGGCGCAGACTTCGTGCTCGTCGAGTCTACCTACGGCAACCGCCTGCATCAGGTCTACGACAAGGAAACGGCACTATCGGAAATCATCAACGATACGATGGACCGTGGCGGTAACCTCGTGATTCCGGCCTTTGCCGTGGGGCGCACGCAGACCCTGCTATATTACCTCTACCGTCTGTGGAAAGAGAGGCGCATTGACGAGGATGTGCCGATCATTCTCGACAGCCCGCTGGCCATCAACGCGACGCGCATCTTCATGAACCATGTGCGCGACTTCGACGATGAGGCCATCCAGCTCTTTGAAAAGAGCGGTCATGTGCCGAACTTCCCGCAGGTGCGTATCTGCCGGACGGCGGCGGAATCCCGCGCACTCAACAGCGAGCAGGGCTCGGCCATCATCATTTCGGCCTCGGGCATGGCGGATGCAGGCCGCATCCTGCATCATCTGAAACACAACCTGTGGCGGCCGGAGTCGACGATCCTCTTCATCGGCTATCAGGCGGAGGGCTGCCTCGGCAGACGCCTTGTCGATGGCATCAAGCGCGTGCGCGTGCTGGGTGAAGAGGTCGTCGTGCGGGCACAGATCAAGTCTTTGGATGGCTTCTCGGCACATGCGGACCAGAACGGCCTGATCGAATGGGTCAGCCACATGCAGAATCCGAAGCCGGCCAAGGTATTCATCGTGCACGGCGAGTCGCAGTCGCAGGAGGCGCTGAAGGAACGCATCCAAAAGGAATGCGGTGAAGAGGTCTATATCCCGTTCCGTGGCGATGAGGTAGAGATTATCGGCCGCGCCTCGGAGATTAAGCCCTCGAAGATCCCAGCTGTCTCCGTCGAGACCGATATGGAGCGTGAGCTCAGTGTATTCGACGACGATTACCGTCAGTTGCGGCGCAAGGTACTCAATCTCGTCATTCGCCAGCCGAAGCTCATGGAGCCGCTGCTGCGCACGATGCACAAGGGTGTGAGTTACCTGCGGAAACTTTTTGCGCCATATAACATTTGACAAAAGCTGTACGATTGCTATGATAGTGATAGATGCTTTCTGTTTTGGATTTGAAGAAAGAGGATGATTCCCATGCCACCCATAGACGTCATCGTCGGGCTGCTCATTGTCTCGATATTCGGTTTCTTTTTCGGCTGCTACTCGGCGATGGGTTATTACGTGGGGCATGACCATTATCCGGTCAGGAAGCTCAGCAACGGCAAAATTCTGTCGGGTGGCCTGCTGGCCATGTATATCTTTGGCTGTGCAGTCCTCATCCTGGTGGGTTTTTTGATGATTTATGGTTTGGGGGATATATCTGCCTTTTAAGGGAACGCTGGCGATTTTAGCGGTATTTCGCTGGGCAGGCATTTGAGGCTTTTGCTCCTGGAGCGGGGAAAGAAAAGAGCGTGTCAACCATGAAGTACGAATTTACGGAAGATTATCTGACGGGCATTGAGCAGATCGATAAGGAGCATGAGCATCTTTTTGAGCTGGCGAATCAGACCTATGATCTGCTGCATGATGAACTGGTGACCGATAAATACGACAAGATTGTCGACCTGATCAACGAGCTGCGCGAATATACGAAGACGCATTTTGCCCATGAAGAGGAGTACATGGAGAGCATCGGCTTCCAGCACATTTGGAGTGAGAAGCGGGCACACAAGCTTTTCGTGGCAAAGCTCGATGCGGCTGACCTGAAAAAGGTGGAGGAGAATCAGAATCAGTACATCGAAGAATTGCTCGACTTCCTCGTAAAATGGCTCGGCGCGCACATCAAAGGCGCGGACAAGCGCATCGCCGATCCTGCCAAGTCGCACAAAAAGCCTGAAGCTTAACTCAAATGGCTGCCAGTGGCATAAGCTGCTGGCAGTTTTCTTATGCCCTGAAATCACATGAGTCAAGGACATATGACATTTTTTACGGGAAAAGAAGAGCTTTTTCACGCAGTTTATGCTATACTGGATAGGTAAGATTCCACTGTTTGAATTTGGGAGGACTGCAACAGATGAAAGAGTACAAACCATTCAAGTCTGGCAAGGTGCGCGAGGTCTATGATGCCGGGGACAGCATCATCATGGTGGCCACCGACCGCATCTCGGCTTTTGACCACATCCTGAAGAACAAGATCACGGATAAAGGTGCCGTCCTGACCCAGATGTCCCGTTTCTGGTTTGACTATACGAAGGATATCCTGCCGAACCACATGCTCTCCGTCGATAACAAGGATATGCCGGAGTTCTTCCAGCAGCCGCAGTTCCAGGGCAGTGCGATGAAGTGCCAGAAGCTCGAGATGATCCCGATGGAGTGCATCGTGCGCGGCTATATCACGGGCTCGGGCTGGGAGAGCTACAAAAAGAACGGCACGGTCTGCGGCATCGAGCTGCCCTCCGGCCTGCAGGAGTGCCAGCAGCTGCCGGAGCCCATCTTCACGCCGTCCACGAAGGCGGAGCTCGGTGACCACGATGAGAACGTCTCCGTCGAGGAAGGCGCAGCCTATGTTGACAAGAAGTTCCCTGGCAAGGGCAGGGAGTATGTAGAGAAGATTCGCGACTACACGATCGCGCTCTACAAGAAGTGCGCTGACTATGCGCGCACGCGCGGCATCATCATCGCCGATACGAAGTTCGAGTTCGGCCTCGACCCGCAGGGCAACATCGTACTCGGCGATGAGATGCTCACGCCGGACAGCTCCCGCTTCTGGCCGGCCAAGGGCTATCAGGCCGGCCAGTCGCAGCCGTCCTACGACAAGCAGTTCGTGCGTGACTGGCTGAAGGCCAACCCGGACAGCGACTATGAGCTGCCGCAGGATATCATCGACAAGACGATTGCGAAGTACAAAGAAGCCTATGAGATGCTGACGGGCGAGAAATTTCATCGTTAAGCGCTAAGGAAAAGCTGATTAAATCGCCAGCCCATCTTGCCGCATCTTTTTCGCCTGAAGCTAACGCATAAGCGACCACTAAGGGCTAAAGCCCTAAGTGTCTGCTTACGTCGTCAGTGGCTCTCGACATAGCATCGCTATGCCTTCGAGCCACTTCCTAGCCCAGACAAAAAATCTACGACAATCTGGACCAGCTCAATTAATCAGCGTTTTCCTAATTTATCAAAATTTATGGTTGACAGATGCATAGCGAATGGATATAATACTATTTGTTGGTTGCGATAGATAAGCAATCGGCAGACAAGCAAATAGATGATGGTTCACTAGCTCAACTGGCAGAGCAACTGACTCTTAATCAGTAGGTTCGGGGTTCGATTCCCCGGTGGATCACCATGGTTCACTAGCTCAACTGGCAGAGCAACTGACTCTTAATCAGTAGGTTCGGGGTTCGATTCCCCGGTGGATCACCATTTGAAAGCATGAGTCCCGCAAGTTTTTTGCGGGACTTTTTCTTTTACTATGAGGGAAAAGTGTAATTTTTTTCAGAAAACAAAGATTTCATCCTACCAAAGCCTTATTTTTCCTGTAAAATGACGATATAATAGTATAGAGACTTTTACCGTTCAAAATCAGCGCACAGGAAGTGGCTGATGAGCGTGCAGGGAGAGATTGCGTATGGCAATGAGCATCATGAATAATTCAGCGGCGGCGATGACGCTGGGCGAGTTGAACAAGAATATCCGGCGCGTCGGCAAACAGATTACGAAGCTTTCCAGCGGGCAGCGGCTCAATGGTGCGGCCGATGATGCATCAGGCTATGCGATCTCGGAGAGAATGCGCGTGCAGCTGCGCGGACTCGATCAGGATATCGAGAATGTGCAGACGGGCAGCAGCTTGCTGAAAGTGGCGGCGGGCGGCATCGATGATATCGTGAGCGAACTGCGCAGCCTGAAGGAACTGTCCATCAATGCGGCCAATGACCATAACTCCGATCTCGACCGTGAAACGCTGCAGAAGGAATTCGAACAGCGAAAGGCCGATATCGAGGATATCGCCAGCACGACAAACTACAATGGCAAGATCCTGCTGGACGGACGGTATGGCAACAATTCCTTCAGTCGCGTGATCGAGGAAGAGGAGGAAGAAGAAAGGCCGCGTATTTCTGATAAATATCCGGAACCTTTTACTGAGGAAAAAACGGGCGTGACGGAGCCTACGGCTCCGGTCACTAACGTATCTGCTGGTGACTACAACATTACCAGCGATGGCGTCTACGTGCTTCAGGCAGGCTATAAGGGCAAGATTTCCATTGCCGATGGGGCCAAGAATGTGGAAATCCGGCAGGCCGATAGCGCTACACTGAATGACGTTTATATCGATGGCCCTGCCAGTGGCAAGGCGAATCTGTGGCTGGATGGTTTGAACATCGCCAATAATCAGGATAAATCATTTATTCTTTTCCATGGCAACGACAATGTGTTGTCGCTAAAAGGGGATAACAGCATCGTCGCTACGCAGGCTACACAGACACCTAAGAAAGCGATTATCAATATCGGCGGAGGGTTGACTGTAGAGGGGACAGGCTCTCTGAAGATTGAAAAAGCTTATAATCCCTATGGCGCTTATATTGGTACAGACAGCGACGAAAAAGGTCAGGCAGATCTGACCATCAACAGTGGTACTTTTTATATGCGGGCGGGTACCCCTTACGGCGGCGGTGGTATGGGTGCCATGATTGGTGCCGGAAGCGCAGCGTCCATGGGAAATATTACCATCAATGGCGGTGATTTTGACCTTTACAATACGGGCGGCTCGGCCTGTATTGGCAGTGGCAGCCAGGGCAGCAAGGCGGGGAATCTCACCATCAAAAATGCGACAATTAAGGCGGTAACGGATGATGCAGCCTGCATCGGCAGCGGTCATGGTGGCGGCATTATTGGGAATATTGCGATAGAGAATTCCAATATTGATGTGCAGGATAAAGTCGTATTCGTCATGTCCAAGGAAAGCGATATCATCAACGGAGGTGATGGCGCCGGCATTGGCAGCGGTGGCAGCGGTTCTTCTGCAGGCGATATTACGGTTAAGAATTCTGTTATCAGTGCTATCTCGAACTGGGGCGCGGGGATTGGTACCGGCTATAGCAGCAGCGCCGGCAATATCAAGGTGACGGATGTCATTGGACGGATCTCCAGCGCCAGGGGCGAAAATATTGGCAAGGGCTATAATGGTACGATTACTTCCAAATATGTGGATCCGCCAATCCCGGATTCCGGCGATGCTAAAGACATGATCAAAAAAAGATCAAAGGTATTGATCGAGGGTAAGGGCGAGCCGTTGATCATCCATACGGGTACGAAAGCCAACCAGAACCTGCATGTGTTCATCAATGACATGCGACCGGCAGCATTGGGTATCGATGCGGCGGCCGTGACGACCCGCGACAAGGCAACGAAGTCCTTGAAGGTATTGGACGATGCGCTGGATTATGCCCTCGGCGAAGCCACGACAGTAGGTTCCTATATCTCGCGCTTGGACTACACGAAGGAAAACCTCACGACGGCTAACGAGAATACGCAGGCTTCGGAGAGTACCATCCGCGACGCCGACATGGCGAAGGAAATGACGGGCTATACCAAGAGCAATATTCTGGCGCAGGCCGCACAATCCATGCTGGCCCAGGCCAATCATAATACCAGTGACGTATTGAATTTATTGCAAACGTAATACGAGTTTATGTTTAATAGAATCCAAGGAGAAAAAATTGCGCATACTTTTATCGAATGACGATGGCATCAAGGCGGAGGGCATCCGCGCACTGGTAGAGGCACTGGCGCCGTATCATGAAGTCGTGGTGGCGGCACCGGCGCGGCAGCAGAGTGGCATGGCCCATGCGCTGACGGTGGGCGTACCTTTGGAGGTGCGCCGTGACGATGAGCTGGAGCACGAATTTGGCGTCGAAGCCTGGGCCATCGACGGCACGCCGACGGATAGCGTGAAGCTATATTTGGAGGCCATCGCGGAGCGGAAGCCCGATGTCGTGATCTCGGGCATCAATCACGGGGCGAACCTCGCCACGGACATCACGTATTCCGGCACGGTGGGCGCGGCCATGGAGGGTTATCTGCACGATATCGACTCCTTTGCGGTCTCGCTGGATAGTGCGAGCGAGCTTTCTTATTTGGAGGTCGCCAGGGTTTTCCGCAGCTTTGTCGAGCGGAGCGTTGCGGATAAGGAGAAAGACGTTATTCTCTACAATGTGAATTTCCCCGTGCGCTTCCATCCCGATGGCGTGCAGTATGTCTTCGGCCGCCAGGGTAAGCGCGATTACCTGAATGCCTTTCAGCGCGAGGAGCGCGATGGCAAGGTCTTCTACACCATGGCTGGTGAAATCTACGATTCGGATAAGGGCGAGCCGACGGATATTTATGCGACAGAGCAGGGCTATGTCTCGGTCACGCCGCTCATCATCGATGCGACGGACTATCCGGAACTCGACCGCCGCCTGCAGGGCTGAGGCGTGACATCAGCCGCTATTTCTGATAAAATAGGGAACAGCTATGAAAATTTGTGCAGGAGGTCGATAGAGCATGGAATCCCTGATTCGCGACATCAAGCTGGCACCGGGTGGCCACGATAAAATCGAGTGGGTAAAGAACTTTATGCCCGTCATGGGTGCGCTTGATAAGGAATACAGCGTGAGCAAGCCCTTTGCGGGCAAGAAGATGGTCATCACGCTGCATCTGGAGGCCAAGACGGCCTATATGGCGGAGATCTTCCACCATGCCGGGGCCGAGGTGGCCGTGACGGGCAGCAACCCGCTCTCGACGCAGGACGATGTCGCCGCAGCGCTCGTGGAGGACGGGGTGCACGTCTTCGCCACGCATGGCTGCACGGATGAGGAGTATTTCCACTATATCGACAAGGCACTGGAAATCGAGCCGGACATCATCATCGATGATGGTGGCGATCTCGTGCACACGCTGCACACGAAGCGCCGCGACCTGCTGCCGAAGGTACTCGGCGGCTCCGAGGAGACGACGACGGGCGTGAACCGCCTGCGCGGCCTGGCGAAGGCGGGCAAGCTGGAGTTCCCGATGCTCGCGGCCAACGATGCCTATATGAAGTACCTCTTCGACAACCGCTATGGCACGGGTCAGTCGACCTGGGACGGCATCATGCGCACGACGAATCTCGTCGTGGCGGGCAAGAACGTCGTCATCGCAGGCTACGGCTGGTGCGGCAAGGGCGGTGCCATGCGGGCGCGCGGCCTCGGTGCCAACGTCATCATCACGGAGGTCAATCCGATCAAGGCCATCGAGGCGGTATTCGACGGTTTCCGCGTCATGCCGATGCACGAGGCCGCGAAGATCGGTGATATCTTCCTCACGCTCACGGGCGATAAGGACGTCATCACGAAGGACGACTTCGCGGTGATGAAGAACGGTGCGGTCATGGCCAATGCGGGCCATTTTGACTGCGAAATCAACATCCCGGATCTCGAGTCCGGTTCCGTTTCGCGCCGCACGGTGCGCAAGAACATCGAGGAATTCAAGCAGAAGGATGGGCGCAAGCTCTACCTGCTCGCAGAGGGCCGTCTCGTGAACCTCGGCGCCGGTGACGGCCATCCGGCGGAGATCATGGACCTTTCCTTCGGGGTACAGTTCTTCTGCGCTCTGCACATCCTCGAGCATCATGCAGAGCTCAAAAACGAGGTCTACATCATGCCGGAGGAGATCAATACGCGCCTCGCCGAGATCAAGCTCAGGGCGCTCGGCGTGCAGATCGATACGCTCTCTGAGGAGCAGCGCAAATATCTCAATCTCGACTGATCATCATATAGATTGCTTTGTCTGAACGGGGAAAAGAAAGCGGACAAAAAGCAAGGAGATAAATACATGAAGACCATTATCAAGAATGTTTATGCCTATCTGCCGGACGGCACGACGCCGCTGACGAACATCCTCATCGACAAAGATCGCATCGTAGGCGTCGGTGAGATTCCAGAGGACTTCCACGCCGCGAAAATCATCGACGGCGCGGAGCACTTTGCGATTCCGGGCTTTATCAACGCGCATACGCACACGTCCATGACGCTCTTACGCAGCTACCGCGATGATATGGCGCTCATGGACTGGCTGCACAGCATCTGGCCCATCGAGGACAAGATGACGCCAGAGGATATCTACTGGGGCGCGATGCTCGCCATGGCGGAGATGATCCGCACGGGCACGACGACCTTTGCCGATATGTACGGGCCCTATATGGAGCGTGTGGCTGAGGCCACGCTCGACGCGGGTCTGCGCGGCGTGCTCTGCCGCGGTATTATCGGCGTGGCGGACGGCGAGAAAAAGCTGCAGTCCAACGTCGACCTGTTCAAGGAGTTCAACGGCGCGGGTGATGGCCGCATCAAGGTCATGTTCGGCCCGCATGCGCCCTATACCTGCCCACCGGCTTTCCTCGAAAAGGTCGCCAAGGCGGCGCAGGAGCTCGGCGCGGAGATCCACATCCACATGCATGAGACGCTGGACGAAATCAACGGCTCGCTGAAGGATTACGGTGAGCGTCCCTTCTCATGGGTGGAGAAGACGGGGCTCTTCGACGGCAAGGGCACGCTGGCCGCGCATTGCGTACATGTCGATGACAGTGACCTCGCGATTATCAAGAAGCATCATATCCGCGTGGCGCACAACCCGACGAGCAACATGAAGCTCGCCAGCGGCGTGGCACCAGTGCCGAAAATGCTACAGCAGGGCATCTGCGTGGCTTTGGGTACGGATGGCACGTCCTCGAACAACAATCTCGATATGCTGGAGGAAGTCAACCTCGCGGCGATGCTGCATAAGGTGAATGAGCTCGACCCGCTGGCCATCCCCGCCGATACGGCGTTGAAGATGGGCACGGAGTACGGTGCCGGGGCCGTGGGTATCGAGGGCATCGGTAAAATCGAGAAAGGCTATAAGGCAGATATCACGCTCTTCGACATGCACGGCATCAGCTGGTGCCCGCGCCATGATCTCGTCTCGCTGCTGGTCTATGCGGCTAGCGCGCGCGACGTGGATACGGTGCTCGTCGATGGCAAGGTATTGCTGGAGAAGGGCGAGTTCAAGACGCTGGATGTCGAGCGCATCATGTTCGAGACGCAGCGCTGTGCCGACCGCCTGACGAAATAAAAAGCTTAGAAGGCTTAGAAAGAATACCTGACAGGTGTAAATCCGCCCTGCATGCGAAGGGCGGATTTTCCTGTGAGATGAGGTGATAACTTGAAGAAGACAGCCAGACGCAGTACGCGCAAGACGGAGACGAAGCGGACACCGCGCCGCGCGGCGCGCAAGCAGGCGGAGAAAACCGCCAATCCGGGGCGCAAGTATGAGCTCATCGGCCTCGCCTGCGTGGCGGCCGGACTCATTTCCGTCTGCGGCCTGCTGGGGCTCAATGTCGGCTTTGTCGGGCTCTATTTCGCGAACTTTCTGCACTATATCTTCGGTGTGGGCGCATTCCCGATGACGCTGGTCATCCTGCTCATCGGCTGGCAATATATGACGAAGCATCGGGGCATCCATTACTCCCTGCGCTTCTTTGGCCTGTTGGCACTCTTTGTCTCCATGCTGGCGGTGTGGCATCATTTCGTCATCCCGGCGGGCGAGGAGATCCTGCCGCAGAGCCTCGTGCGCGGCGGCGGTCTCTGCGGCGGTGCCGTGCTCTTTATCCTGCGCAAGTTCTTCGGCGTGGATGGCGGTATCATCATTCTCGGCGTTTCCGTCGTGGGCTCGGTTTTGCTCTCGACGACGTGGTCGCTGGCCAATGGCCTGAACAAGACACAGGAGACGGCGGAGAAGGGCGCGGCAGCAGCCGCGAATGCTGCTGGTACTGCCTTTGCCGTGACGGCCGACAAGATGGCTGCGGCGGGCAGCCGCGTGGAGGAGCAGGTCGCCGAGACCGTGCGCGACTTGCGGGAGAAGCGCCGACGCAGCAAAGAAGAGGCGCGCCGCTTTCAGGAAATGACGGCACAGGTGGCGGGACAAGATCAATCAGCTGAGGCTGGGGATACATCTGTGATGCCGTCAAATGCGACGACAGAGGATAAGCCCGAGGGCAAGCTCACGGGCATCATGCCGCCGCTGGCAGGGTTCGAGCCGGAGGAACCAAAGCCTGCGGCAGCATCAGAAGAATTGATGCCACACTGGGCACCAGAACCGGCCGGGGCATCAGCCGCTGAACCGGTGCAGATGCCTGACCATGCGCCGGATGTGGCGGTAACGGCTGAGCCGCTGCCCGAGGCACCGGGTGAGACGGCCGCCATAACGGTTGCAGGTACCACGACGGCCGCGGACGCCGTGGCATCGGAAGACGATGCACTTACCTACAAGCCTGCGTCTGTCGCGCCGACGTTCACCATTCAGTATAGTTCAGACCATGAAGAGGAGCCGGAGGAGGCGGATGTCGCTGAGGCTCTCAATGCCATCGTCCATTCGAAGCGCGGCCTGACGGAGGAGAAAGCGGCGGCTCAGGCGGCTGTGGAGGCTGGCAATGCAAAGCTTGCTGCGGAGCAGAAAGCTTCGCCCATCGTGGCGGCCAACCGCGCCGCCGCCGACAGCCAGCGCCAGCTGGATCCCCGTGCCCTGGCCACTTTGCTGATGGGCCGGCAAATGCCATCTGAAGCCGAAGCGGACGAGGCGGAACCTGCGGCAGAAAACAAGGTGGAGAAGCCTGCCGATGCGCAGGCGGAAGAACTGTCACTGGCCCTGCAGACAGACGATAAAGCCGAGGCCCAGGAAACCGAGGCACAGGCAGAGACGGCCGGGCAGAAAGCAGAACTGGGTATCGGTGTTCCCGATATGGGCGATAGACCAGCCCTGGGTGATTACCTGCGCCCTTCGCCCAAGCCATCCACGCAGCCTGTTAAGACCGTCGCTAAAGCGGCTGCTGCCTCTGCTGCTGCCATGGCGGCGGTCGGAGCCGCGAAAGGTGCGGCTGAGCTCGGCACGGGCATCCCCGCGATGGGCGACCGTCCTGCGCTCGGCGGCTACCTGAAGCCGACGCCGAAGCCGGACCCCGTGGCGGAAGAAGCCAATAAGGCGGCCGCGGCGAAGCCGGCCAGACCCTACGTGCTGCCGCGCGTCGAAGATATCCTCGAAAAGACCGTCCACAAGAAGGATGTGCAGATGGAAATCGAGATCGAGGAGCACGCCCGCACGCTGCATCAGACGCTGGAGAATTTCCGCGTGAGTGCGAACATCATCAACGCCTGCCACGGCCCTGCCGTCACGCGCTACGAGCTCGAGCCGGCGCCGGGTGTCAAGGTGAGCAAGATCACGAACCTCGCCGAGGATATCGCGCTTGCGCTGGCCGCGCCATCCGTGCGCATCGAGCCGATTCCGGGCAAGGCTGCCATCGGCATCGAGGTGCCGAACAGCAAGCTGGAGGGCGTGCGTCTGCGCGAAGTGCTGGAGAATGAGAAATTCGCCAGTGCGAAATCCCGCCTCACTGTCGGCCTCGGCAAGGATATCGGCGGCAAGGCCATCTTTGCCGACCTCGCGAAGATGCCGCATCTGCTCGTGGCTGGCGCCACGGGCTCCGGCAAGTCCGTCTGCATCAACACGCTGATCTGCAGCATTCTCTTTAAGGCGAAGCCGGACGAGGTGAAGTTCATCTTCATCGACCCGAAGATGGTCGAGCTCTCGAACTACAACGGCATTCCACACCTCATGGTGCCGGTGGTGACGGAGGCGAAGAAAGCTGCCTCCGTGCTCAACTGGTCTGTGCAGGAGATGGAGAAGCGCTACGCGAAGTTCGCCGAGCACAACGTGCGCAACATGGAGAGCTACAACAAGAAGTTCCCCGAGGACAAGATGCCGGCCATCGTCATCATCATCGACGAGCTGGCCGACCTCATGATGGTCGCGCCGCATGACGTCGAGGACGCCATCTGCCGTCTGGCACAGAAGGCGCGTGCGGCGGGCATCCACATGGTACTCGCGACGCAGCGTCCCTCGGTGGATGTCATCACGGGCATCATCAAGGCCAACATCCCCTCGCGCATTTCTTTTGCCGTTTCTTCCCAGATCGACTCGCGTACGATCCTCGATCGCAGCGGTGCCGAGAATCTGCTGGGCCGCGGCGATATGCTATTCTTCCCCGTGGGTGCATCGAAGCCGGTGCGTGTACAGGGTGCCTTCGTCAGCGACGAAGAGGTCGAGAGACTCATCGACTGCATCAAGGCCCAGGGCCAGGAAATGGAGACCAACGAGGAAATCGTGGCCTTTACGGAAAAGGAAATGGCGGCCAAAGAGGACGAAGGCAAGGGCAAGAAGGGCGGCAAGCGCAAGCCCTCCGTGGACGAGAAACTGCCCGACGTGGTGGACTTCATCATGGGCGGCGGCGGTGCATCGGCCTCGGCCATCCAGCGTCGCTTCCGCATCGGCTATAACCATGCGGCACGTCTCGTGGAGACGTTGGAAGATATGCACATCGTCGGCCCGAGCAATGGCAGCAAGCCGCGCGAAGTCACGATGAGTGAAGAGCAGGCCGCTCAGGTCATCGCCCAGGCCATGGCCGAAGATGCAGCCGGCTGATGGCTGGCCGCAATATCATAAAAGTTATAAGTAAATTTTCAGCAGGAGCGCATAGCGCCCCTGTTTTTTCTTATCCTGGCGTAGTATAATTAAAGTAGGGTACCGTGAACAATGGATTGCAGCGATTTCATGGAGGAAACGCCAATGATGAACAGTTTTTTGATCTCGAACAGCATCGTTAACCAGCTCAACCGCAATTTCGCCAATATGGCCCTGCATATGAGGCGCGTGGCTACGGGGCAGAGAATCACCTGTGTGGCCGATGATCCGTCTGGCTGGGCCATCGGCACACGTATGAGCGTGGAGATTCGCGGACTGAATCAGGCACTGAGCAATACCCAGCGCTCGCAGAGTATGATGAAGGTGGCGGATGGCGGCGTGAGCTCGACGCTGGACATCCTGCGTACGCTGAAGGAGAAGGCCATTGACGCAGCCAACGACACGAATACGGATGCTGACCGCCAGACCATCCAGAAGCTCTTTGACCAGTACGCGGACCAGATTGACGACAATGCCTACATCACCTATAACGGCAAGTACCTGCTCGACGGCTCGCATCAGGGGGCGTCGCAGCTTTCTCAGCAGGCCTACACCAACCAGAGCCTTTCGACGGATACGAAGGCGGATACGAAGCTCACGGATTTGCTGCGTCGCGACGGTAATCAGCTGGGGATTCAGGAAGGGGATACCATCGGCTTTTCCTTCGTGAAGGACGGCAAGACGTATACGGCGAGTCTGGCAGCTAAGGATGCTACGCTGAAGGACATTTTCGCCGCGGCCAATACGGCGGCGGGAAAGGCGGGCATTGGCGACGTTTTCGATGTGGATCATATGGGCTATACCAATGTCATCGGTACGGATGGACAGGGCACGGAGGTGCATACGGCCTCTGAGCAAAACGCCGTAACCATCAAGGCGAAGGATGCGGGAACGGATGGCAGCATCGCCGGCTTCGCCTTCAGCGTGCAGCATGCCAACGGACAGGTGGACAAGGGCGCGACGAATGTACTGAATTCCTTTACGGAGACGATTCAGGCCACGGATCAGCGCGGGGACAACCTGCTGACGACCCAGACAGGCACGCGTGCGAACCAGAATATCCGCATGGCACTCGGTGACATGCGCTCGACGGCCCTCGGCCTGCGCGGCCGGGATGGCAGCGTGATCAATGTCTCTACGAAGGAAGGGGCCAATGCAGCCATTGCCGTACTCGACAACGCCATCGCCAGGGCGCTGGACCAGTCCACGACCATCGGTGCATATTCCAGCCGCATGGACTACACGGCGAGCAACCTCACGACGCAGAGCACGAATGTACAGGCCGCGATGTCCACGATCATGGACGCCGATCTCGCGCGGGAGATGACGGAGTACGCGAAAGCCAATATCCTCAGTCAGGCCGCGATGGCGATGCTTGCCCAGAGCAACCAGAACGCCGGCTGGTTTTTGAAACTTTTGGGTTAAAAAATCATGTATACATGGCGAAACACTTTACAAGTATACACTGGTGTGGTAGTATTGAAGCCGTAGAAAGTAATTACATAACCAAAGGCAATGAGGCCGTACAGAGTTCTGCTGGTATAAGAATCAGCGGTCTTTGTATGGCTATTTTATTTATTAAAAGGTGGTTTTACAATGGACGAATTGCTGTATGTCATCCCTGCGAATTCCAAGAAAAAGGACATCCTGAAGATGCTGAAAGAGCATCCTGAGATCAAGTATGTCTCCCTGGTCGGCGTAGATATGGCCGGCAATGATACGGACGAGAAAATCCCCGTACGCATCTTCTTCAAGGATATCGATGATTTCTATGCTGGTACGGCCGTACAGACGGATGGTTCGTCCGTCGTCCTGCCGGGTATCGCCACGCTGAACAACGCCAAGGTCGATATGCCGGTGGATCCTGCGGTCAACTGGTTTGTCGATTACAACTTCGATAACTTCGACGAGGAGCTTGGCAAGCCGGTCGGCACGCTGCGTATTCCTTCCTTCCTGGTGCATGAGGGCAAACGCGTGGATGCGCGCGCCATCCTGACGGATACGCTGAGCTACGTGAAGAAGGGCCTGCTCGATATCTTCCACAGCAAGGGCACGATTGCCGGCCTCGAGAGTGTGAAGGGCGAGGACGTTGAGGATATCCTGTTCACGTCCGCAACGGAGCTGGAGTTCTGGGTCAAGACGCCGCTGGAGAATACGGCCATCGAGGAGATGAGTGCCAGCCAGGTACTGCAGGAGCAGTATTGGGAGCGCCTGCACGGTGCCGTGCGCACGGCCATGGAAGAGTGCCTGGAGCTCCTCGACCGCTATGGTCTCTCCGTAGAGATGGGCCATAAAGAGGTCGGCGGCAGCAATGCCACGATCGACAAGGAAGGCGCACTCACGAATGTCTGCGAGCAGCTGGAAATCGACTGGAAGTTCGCTGACTCCGTACAGGCGGCGGATAACGAGATCTTCGTGCGCTCCATGGTGCGTGAGGTGTTCCGTGCCAACGGCCTCGAGGTCAGCTTCAAAGCAAAGCCGATGATCGGTGTCGCAGGCAACGGCGAACATACGCATATCGGCATGGCCTGCAAGCTGAAGGACGGCACGGTGCGCAACCTGTTCGCAGCGGATGACCAGCTGAAGGACTACATGAGCGCCATCGGCTATGGCCTCATCATGGGTCTGCTGAAGAACTACGAGGTCATCAACCCGTTCGTTTCGGCGACGAATGACTCCCTGAACCGTCTGAAGCCGGGCTTCGAGGCACCGATCTGCGTCGTCACTTCTCTCGGTCATGACCCGAAGGTACCGTCCCGTAACCGTACGGTCCTCGCCGGCCTGATCCGCGACCTCGAGAACCCGATGGCTACGCGCTTCGAGCTGCGTGCCTGCAACCCGTACACCAATACGTACCTCGTGCTGGCAGCCATCTACAGCGCCGCTCTCGATGGTATCAAGGCTGCGGTGGAGCATACGACGGATGAGTGCGTAGCAGAGCTCTCCAAGGATGCCGGCGAAGGCGGCTTCTATCTGGAGCAGAGCCGTGCTTATCGTTCCGAGAAGGATGTGTTCGAGGATTATACGGAGGAAGAGCGCAACCGTCTGTTCGGTGCACCTCCTGCGACGGTCTGGGAGAACATGCAGGGCTTCAAGAACTATCCGGAGAAGAAGGCCGTTATCACGGCTGGCGGCGCGCTGAATGACCGCATCATCGAGTCCTTCGAGGAAGGCGCACTGCTGCGCTGGAAGACGGAGCTCATCGCCCGTATCATTCCGGCCAACCGTGCAATCGTCCGTGGGGCTAAGGAGATCCAGTCCGATATCGTGACGGATCAGGATAGCTACAACTGGACGAAGATCAACGCCCTGCGCAACTACCTCGCCAAGGACAGCATCGACGAGAAGAGCCTCTTCACGCTGCTCATCAATGCCCTGAACGAAGGCGACTATGCGACGGCATCCGGCCTGCAGGTCGAGATGTACGACAAGATCGAGGAGCTCAAGGCTCTCTACGATGCCTATGTCAAGAACATGATCTGATTGCCACTCGCGTCAATCGGATGACAATAGAAGGGGACACCGATTCATCGGTGTCCCCTTTTCATACTCGTTTATTCATTTACCTGTCCGTTTACTTGTCGTTTTCGGCCGTGACCTGCTTCGCCGTTTCCTCTGTGAGCTCATCGTAGCCGGAGAGGGCCGCAAAGGCACCGAACTGGGCCGCGCGGCTGCTCATGGGCAGGGGCGGATGACGCGTCGAGCGGTGGTGGGGCAGGTCGATGATGTCTGCGTAGGGATTATCCGGCGTGGGTTGCTTTGACTCGTTGTCGTTCATGGTGAGCGTATCTCCTTTATGCCTTGTGGCCGCCGACCTGACGGTTGCGCTCGATGGTGGTTGCGCCGGCCTGTAGGTTCATGCCGCGCAGGATGGCATTCTTGCCGTATTTCTCCTTGAGCCCCAGCACCGTCTGCTGCAGGGCTTTTTCTTTTTCCGCCCGGCTCAGGGGTGGCTTTTCCTCCGTTGCATTTTCCGATGCGTTTTCCGTGGCTGCCAGCGCAAAGAGGTCGAGTTCTTGCGGCTTCTGCTGCTCGGATCGCCATTCCTCCATGGTCAGGATGTTGGCGGCGGTGACGGTGCAGCGGCGCACGAGCAGCGTGGGATTGACAATGCGGTCGTAGAGCGCTTCCATGGCCGCGAGGATGGCCTGGCTGGAGGCCGTGTACGTGGGGAGGGTGGCCGCCCCATGGGCGGGTTTCGGCACCATGCGGCCGTAGTGGTCCCGGTGCAGTGGCCCATGGTAGCGGGCGGCGCGCTCCTGATCGCGCATGTTGTCGATATCGTAGCCCACATCGAGCACGATCTGGTTCGTGACGAGATTCTTGCGCACGAGGTCCAGTGCGAGCAGAGCCGCCATCTCCTGCACGATGAGGCGGCCCCTGGCGGCCGTGTAGGGCGACTGCAGCACCTGGCCGGAACTGAGGCTGCGGGAGGTGGGCTTGTACTGCTTGATGTCGCGGATGGTCACGGGCTCCCAGCCCCAGGCGTGGTCGATGAGCAGCTCCGCGTTGACGCCGAAGAGCTTGTAGAGCAGATCTTCGTTGTAGAAGTCTGTCTTTTGCCCCAGTGAGCAGCGCGCGATGTCGCCCATGGTGAAGATGCCGTAGCGTGCGAGTTTTTTTGCGGTGCCGCGCCCCACGCGCCAGAACGATTGCAGCGGGCGGTGGGCCCAGAGCTTTTCACGGTAGCTTCTTTCGTCGAGGAAAGCGATGCGCACGCCATCTTTGTCGGCTGGCATATGCTTGGCCACGATATCCATGGCAATTTTCGCGAGGTAGAGGTTCGTGCCGATGCCGGCCGTGGCCGTGATGCCCGTCTCTTGCAGTACCTCGCGCACCATGCGCAGGGCGAGGTCGTGCGCCGTCATGTGGTAGGTCCCGAGATAGGCCGTGGCGTCGATGAAGACCTCATCGACGGAGTAGATATGGATATCCTCGGGGGCGATGTATTTCAGGTAGATGCGGTAGATGCGCTGGCTGTACTCCATGTAGAGGTGCATGCGCGGTGGCGCTACGATGTAGTCCGCATAGAGGCGGGCGTCCCGGGCCAGCGCGGCGGCGTCATCGGATTTGCCGCGGAAATGATGATGCGGCGCGTGGGCCTGACGCCTTCCGTTGACGATTTTCATCTGTTCCACGACCTCGAAGAGGCGCGGCCGCCCCGGAATGCCGTATTGTTTCAGCGAGGGGGAGACGGCGAGGCAGATGGTCTTATCCGTGCGCGTCGGGTCGGCCACGACGAGATTGGTCTGCAGGGGGTCGCGGCCGCGTTCATGACACTCTACGGACGCATAAAAGGATTTCAGGTCAATGGCGATATAGCTGCGCTTCACGTTTCTCACCTCCTGCTTTATTATAGGCGAAAAATAGGGGAACTGTACAGGCCAGGCAGGAATAACACGGTAGGAAGGAGAATAAGAAAAAGTCGGGAGGCGTTGACTTTGAAGAAAATTGTGCTCATTGCGCTTTTTATCTATGCGTTGATTATCGCGGCGGGTGGCGCGGCCTACTATATGCTGTCCCAGCGGCAGGAGCCTGCGGTGCAGACGGAGGCGCAGCAGCAGGCAGCGCAAAAGGCGGCGGAGGAGAAAGCGGCTGCGGAAAAGCGGGCGGCCGAGCGCGCCGCAAAACAGGCGCAGAAGGCAGATCGGTCACAGAAGATCGATGAGCTGAAGGAAAAGCTCGGCTATACCAACGGCACGACGGGCACCTGGTATGGCTTCCCCTCGCAGGAGATTCCCGCGCCGGGCTTCTACTTGCGCCCCTATGTCTGCCATAGCGGGCAGGCCGTCACGCTGAAGCTGAATCTCTACTATCGCTATAAAATCGACGATGGTACGAATCTTGCCTGGATTCATGGCGATCACTTCGCTGTCACCTGCGATGGGGCCGCTTACGATTTCCCATTGAATCCAAAGGAGCGCCACGACGGCACGGATGCCGATGCCAGTGGCCTATCCGAGCAGTACGCCATCGAGGCTTCGGGAGATATGATTCAGATGCTGCAGCAGACCGCTAAGTCGGATACCGTCACATTGCAGTACTATCAGGCCGCCAGCGGCAAGGTGCGCTCGCACCATATGACGTCCAGCGAACTTCAGCATCTGCGCGATGTCGTCAGGCTCTACGAGCTCATGCAGGAGGATTTACAGCACTGAGTAGTATTATAGTCCGTGCTGCGTATGGCAGGTAAAGGTGGAACCAGCAGAAATAAAAGTAGCCGCTGTCCCGATGGTGAGACAGCGGCTGCTTTGTGTAGCTAACTTAAGGAACATTGATTAAATCTTAAAGACCGCGATGGCGTTCTGGAGATCCTGTGCCTGCTCAGCGAGCTTGCGGCTGGCGTTGGCGATTTCCTGCATGGAGGCCGTTTCTTCTTCCGTGGAGGCCGAGACGGTCTGCGCCTCGTCGGCGATGGAACGGCTCTTTTCGTTGATTTCCGTAATGGCGCGGTTGATTTCGTCGATGCTTGCCGTGAGTACCTTGACGGCTTCATGCATGGAGGAGGCGCTGGTCGAGACTTCACCGACCATGCCGATGATGCCTTCGAAGGAGTGGCCCGTGGACTCTACGGTTTGCGTACCTGCCATGACTTCGTTCAGGCCGGCATGCATCGCGTTGACCGCATCATCTGTCGACTGCTGGATCTTGCCGATGCGGTTGGCGATTTCGCCCGCAGCCTCCTGGGACTGCTCGGCGAGCTTGCGCACTTCATCGGCGACGACGGAGAAGCCACGGCCATTCTCGCCCGCGCGGGCGGCCTCGATGGCGGCGTTGAGGGCCAGCAGGTTCGTCTGCTCAGCAATTTCAGAGATCGTGCCGACGATGGCGCCGATTTCCTGGCTGTTCTCGCCAAGCCCTTCGATGAGCTGGGCGATGTTGTTGACGCTCTTCTCAATGGTTTGCATGCTCGTGACTGCGGTTTTGACGTCCTGGCCGCCCCTGGTGGCGACATCGCTGGTCTCATCGACCTTATCCGAAGTCTGGTGCAGGACCTGGCGGAAGTTCTCCATGTGCGAGGTGAGCTTCTCGGTTTCGCCGGTGGCTGTCTCGACGTCCGTGAACTGCTCGCTGCAGGAGCCCGCGACGTTGACCACGGAGTTGGCGATGGACTGGCTGACCTCGGCGGCCTGGTCGGCGGTA
>Ga0256404_1003992_pt1 | contig 28747 bp, 37 predicted proteins | sample RumenRJG_01DNA_FD_185990 | JGI IMG/M metagenome (GOLD analysis project Ga0256404, IMG submission 185990) | Bovine rumen microbial communities from Lethbridge, Alberta, Canada - RJG_01 | ecosystem: Host-associated > Mammals > Digestive system > Stomach > Rumen | place: Canada: Alberta | collected...
TGATACGTTCTTTTCTGAGCTCAAAGGAATAAGAGATATTACTAAATATCACCAAGCTTTAAAATATGGTGAGGATTTCTTAAATGAAGCTAACTGGAAAGCTATTCAACAAGCTTTAAATACTGATATGACTTTTGAACAGTTTAACTTATTAAGAGGTATGTTCGATAGTGATAGGTATGTTTCTAAAGCACAAACTATGCTTGGGCGTAAACGTGCACTTAGAGGCGGTACAGAAGTTATTTCAGGAGATCGAGTTGGACTTAATAATCTTGACGAAAGAGATATTACTAAGTGTTATAATATGGCTTCTCGTAAGAATAATCTCATGGATAAGAGACGTTTTATAGAGATTTATACTGGAGTTTCTGAAGCTGCCGATAGTTCAGAAGCTAAGCTGTATGAAGAAAGCCTTAGAACTATTAGCGACTATATGCACAGCAGTTCAGCTATTACCAGCTTTTCAAATGCTGTTAGTGCTACGTTTATTCCATTTAATGCAGTTGAAACTACAGTACGTTATACTCAACTATCTAGATTAAACGATTTAGGTTTTTCTAATAATCAGGCTTTGAAACGTGTACATCTTACTCAGTTTAGACAGGCTGAAAGGATGGGTATTCCTAATAAGCTTGAATATATCGTTCCGTTTATTACGTTTAAATATAACAATCTAAAATATTGGATGCGTATGATGGATGAGAATCCTAGATACTTTAGGTATTTCGAGAAGTTGTACGGTAATATTTATGAAGATACTGTTGAACAGTATGTAGAGAAAGGGGAGCAACTTGACTTTGAATCTAATTGGATGCTTAAGTCAGGAGGCATTCCTATAGGTAATGGCAACTATTATTTTAAGATTAACCCGTCATTTCTAGATGCTTTGAACACCATATATGGCTTTCCTACAGAAGCTATCAGCTCTCAAAATCCACTACTTAGGCTTGCCACACGTGCTTCGATGTATCAGCTTGGGTTAGATGGTAAGTACATATTCCAAGAACTCAATCTTAATCCTGATGACATTAATGTTGATCTTAGAGATATTGTTAGTACTGTCGCTCCGCGTGCTTCACAACTTGCTGAGTTACGTAATTTTGATCTTACAAAACTACGTACTTGGGCAGACGATTTAGGACCGGATATGCCTACGCTCCATAAACTTATACCATCGCTTATAGGTAAGAATTCTAGAGATTATGGTGGCGGTGAGTTTAAAGATTATCTCGATGCTCTGGCTAAAGACGGTCTCTGGTACGATGCTAATACTGGTCAGATTGTTGATATTAAATATAAGAATGAAACTGGTATGAACTCTCCAGATGTTCCGTGGATGGATTTGAATAATTATATGATGCAACATTTTAATAATACTTGGGATTCAAATCTTGGTAAGTTTGTTAAGTTTTGGGAGTTAACAGAAGGAGGACTTAATCAAGTATTTGATTTTGATAGGGATCCTGATGCTTGGGATAAACTTTGTGCAGAGTGGGAAAAGAAAGGTAAAAAGTACGACTATAACCAAAGAAAATTTATCCCTATCTCAGAGTGGCGTCCCGACGGTCTTAATAATCCTAACCTTACGTTTGATGAAAAAGTAGAATTAATGGCTGAAAAATTCCCTGATTTAAAATGGGATGCCAACCAAAATACTTTTGTTACAGCTGACAATTACATCTCAGGAGGACTGAATAATGTTTCTGAAGGCTTCCAGGGATTTAGAGAAGTTTGTGTATATCGTTATTTATTATTCGGTGAAGAGTATGATAAGGCTACTAAGAAATTCAATAAGACTTCTGACGCTAAGATAGTAAAATTTGATAAGCTACATAGCATGGATAGGTATAAGAAGTATTATGCTATGTTAGGTATTCCTTCGCTTGCTGATACATATTCTAAAATTAGTGTTAATAGTGAGGGGTTTCTTGTAGATGCCGAAGGTAGATATGTGTTGTTTGATAATCCAGCTTATAATCAAAAAGTGTTTAATAAACTTGCTAAGGATTATGAATATATTATTCCGACATGGGGTAGAAGAGGTAGACGCTATGGAGGTTGGAAAAGATACAGTTATAATAAGTATAAACAGTATAATCAGTTCACAAAAATAAAAGGGTCGAAAAAACGTAATAGTGCGTTTTATCAACCTAAGACTTATCAGACAGGGTATGGCTGGAATGCTGAAGAAGGTTATTATAGATTAGAATACCAATATCGGTATCAATATAATAACCCTCAGCCGCGCTCGAAGCTTAATCGTTTGATTTCTCCTCCGATTATTTATCCGTATGGTGGAGGTTATAATAAGTTTTCGTTCCATAATCGATTTTAGCCGAAAAAAAAAGAGACGCCTTATCGGCGCCTCTTTTTTAGTCTGTGTATTAGATTTATTATTATTGCTATTGTACCGATTATTACTATGCTTGGTGTGGTGCATAGTACAATATCTATCATGAAGTTTGCTCCTAAAAAATCTGTAGCAAAACTTTTAGGAAGATTTGCAGGTACTAATAGACAAAGTAAAACGTATAATATGATTGTTGGGACTATTATTCCAAATATCAGTATGTGATCATATATAAGGAATTCTTCTAATATGAAGTGTATGAACACTCCCATTATTAATATGTATAGTCCTATGTAAATTATCATTTTATTTCTACTCCTAAATTGAATCCAGCTGGGCGTCTTTCTTCTATTATACTCCATACTTTGCTATCTTCAATAATTAGTTGGTTAATCATTTTCTGATCTCTCCATACGAAGAATGAGTTAATCTCCCAGTTCTTTTCATTGAGTACTGTTAAGAATCCATAAGGAGCATTAAGACCAAACATCTGCTGCTGAAGTTGCGTGTAGTAATATGGAGGAATTCCATACATCGCAGCTTTACCTTCTATGCTTATGTTTTCCTCTTCATAATGTGGTGGGAGTATACCGAATCCTTTATGCTCTCTATAAAATGCTTTATCGAAATCATAATGCTTCACACCGTATATAGTTACTACTTTGATTTCATCTGGAATGTATTGATATGTTCCGTCTTCATTGTAGAGTTTATCTATTACTCCATCGAAGTTAAATTTAATATATGGGTATTCCTTATGCCTGTACATGCTCACTGGTTTTATTACTCTGCGATTCATTATCTGAGTATGTTTAAAGATGATCATAGGCTCAAGGTCTCTACCTTTTCTTACTGCAGATTTATCTCCTACGGCTAGTTCATCTTCTGTAAGATAATCTCTACATTTTTCTGCTATCAGGTCCGTCTTTGAATTATATGGATTAACTCCTAGTATTATCGATGAGTCTGAAGTACCTAATCCGTTTTTACGGAGTAGGGCATAGTCACGATTTTCATATTGATCTATATTTTTGATGTCTATTTCTATATCTAACTCAGATAAATCTAGTTCATCTGAGTTCATAGCATCGAAATCAAATCCAGCTAACCACTTTTGTGTGAAATCGAAGTCATCTTTTACGAAAATATCTTGAACATTTTCCATTTTTATACCTCCTCTCTTTCAGTTCTCCAAAAATCCTCGAAAGCCTTGCAATCACTGGGTTTCAGCCCGTATGAAACTTCGGCCGTATTTTGCCTTCTAAGCGATTTTTTTAGGGTATGCCATAGTTTGATACCTTTATTTTTAATAGTTTCTATGATTTTTTGCATATAATATCCCCCAGACTATTATTGATAAGGCACCTACTAAGATGCCGAGTAAAAACTGTATCATTTTTGCGTTACTATCCTTTCACATGTATCGCAGTCACCGAAGCTTGCACCGAAACAAGCGGTGCAATCTCGGATAACTACTACAGGTAATTCCTGAATTTTTTCATCTAGTATTTTAAAAGCATATCCAGGCAGTTCAGGAGTATCTATTAATATCTGCTCGATTGCTTTTTTGTCTATTGCTAACATTTTTCCTCCTTGAACAGATTTGATATACTTCTGAGCTTTGGTATATCTTGAATTATGCTTTTCGGTTGATTAAGACGGAGTACTACTGCAGTCACATCATCCAGTATCTGGTAGTCTTCGAATGAGGTGATGTCGAGATACAGTGAGATTCCCAGTGTGTTTGAATACTTTACGTATTCTCCATCCATGTTTCTCTCGTGAACATATTCCAATCCGTCAAAATCAATTGCAGGTTCAAAAGCTTTTCTTAGAGTTTCTTCGATATACTTTTTTCTTTCGAAGTAATTGATGTTTCTTGAGTTGTTAATCATCATGATCATTTTAACCTCCTTAATAGTTTGAGTGATTGAAGCTTCTTTTGTATTTACGGAACGGTTTTTCTGGCTTACCGTTTCTACATACTGCGTAATGTTGTGCGTGTCTGAATGCGTCTCTTGTATGCACAAGCCCTAAAGACAGGTCTGAACCAACATGGATTAGATTTCTACCTTCTCTACGTATGATTCCTTCTCTTAACAGTAGCTCGTCTGACCATCTATGTTTTACTTGTGCTGCAAGTTGTAGGGTGTATGGCTGCTTGCTTCTCCAGCACTTCCATAGAATAAGTCCTAATAGTCTACAAGTTTCCATTTGAGAGTTTGTTTGGCTGTCGCTTTTATCTCTGTAAAGTACATAATCTTCAAGTACTACTATTAAATTAAATTTATAACGTCTGTGATATTTCATTATTAAATCTAAGTGTGCGTCCCAATAAGCTTCTGGACAGTTGTAATCTGTTGCTGAGATATAGCCTCTTGCTATCAGATTCTCATCTTTGTCCATTACAACCCATCCTGTAGTTCCTTTTCCTTCTTTCCAACTTCCTGATGGGTCTAGTGCTAAGATATAGTTATACATTTTCCATCCTTTCTTTTAATTCATCGAGAGTTGTAATTTCTTCTTTATCAGCCCAAGTTGTAGTTGATACTTCCATATCTGCTATGATAGGGATTTGAGCTGCGCTCCAATCTTCCATTATCTCTTTAAATTTAAAGAATACTTCAGGTGGATCTGCAGGGTCCCATTCCCAAGATAGTTCGTCGTGTATCTGCATTTGGAATTTGGACTTGATGTTATTAAGTTGACAATAATTATGTAATTGTATTATTTTCCATTTTAGGAAAAATGCTGCGCTGCCTTGAATTAACATGTTCTTCAGTTTATGTCCGTTTACGTTGTAGTATTTTACTTTGAATAGGTTTTCAGTATTGCTGAAGTTTAAGGCTCTTTGTGTACAATATTCGTGATAGTTCTTTATACCTGGAAATGCTTTATAATATGCTTCGTTTATCTGTACACATTCTTCATGTGATTTATCAGGAAACATCTGCTTAATTCTTGATAATTCTGCTCCATAATTTTTAGCGAAGTTTACTCGTTTACCTATATATCTTAAGTCGTGATAATTAGGATCATCTTTTGTCAATCCGGGGAAGGCTGCGAGTGTTGTGGCTCCATGTACGTCTACAGGCTCCCATTCAGCGCTATCTTCGTTATGTAGCCACACATAATCTTTATAATCTTTAATATGTTCTGAATTGTTTGGGTCGAAATATTCAGGTTCTAAAGTGTCTATTGTGTAACATTCATAAGGCATGTAGGCTCTACACATGTTCATATCAGGTTTACCTAAAAGGATTGTGTATAAGGCTTGGAAGCGTAGTTCTATCTGTGAATAGTCCAGATATACTAATGCCGTTTCCGTCTTCACTACCTTTCTAGGGTGGAATAATTCTTCTCCAGTTTCTGTAGTAATTGCCTTCTTTGGGAATTGTTGAAAGTCTGATGTGATTCTCCCAGATACAGTTCCCACTTGATTAATTGTCGTGTAAAGGGTATCCGTATTTTTAAGATCTTTCTGGAATCTGATGATGTATACTGAATACCATTTTTCAAGGGTTCTGAGCTCTTGTAATAAGGTAATGAATCTATGTGCAGGGTTTTCTTTTTCGATTGAATTTTTAACCATAGATAAAGCTTCATCGTTCGTACTCCCAATTTCTAGGTTGAATTTTTCAGTTAGTATTTTTTTAATTGTAGCGTGCTGACCTACTGCTAATTCACTTCCTGCTAGTTCATAGAATTCTTTACGTTGTTGTTTTATATAGTCTTTTAATTTGAGCCTTGCAGTTTCTAAGTAATCTATATCTGCGTGGAATCCTGTACGTTCCATATCGAACCAAGGCAGTATACAGAGGTTTTCAATTTTGATTGCTTCTCCTTGATGTCTATTGATTACAATATGTGTAAGAGATGCCCATATTTCTAAGGTGTATATTATGTCTAAATGGGCGTATTCTATTAGATTCTCTCTGTTTAAATCGTTATAGCGAATCATGTCGGACTGTACTAACGATTGTACTTTTGTTTGTAGATAGAGTGGGAGAGAACTAATCCATTCGAGATACACTTCTTTCATATCTTCAGGTAAATCTGTTACATCAAATATGCAATCTTTGAATAGATCGTTTATTACTTTTAAGGTGAATGACTTTGCTTTACAACCGGCAGGAAGCTTTGCCCCTGATTTATTCAGCATGTCTTTTAATCTATTGTTGTATACTTTTGTTATATCTGTTTTTTCTTTGCTGAGTTTATGTTCGTGGAGCTTAGCATTCCTGTCTATATATCTGGTTGCATATTCTTTCAGTCCTAATGGAGGTCCACCTTCTTCAGGGTGTAGCGCATCATGGCCGTATCGTATATAGAACATCGTGTCAGTTAGATTTTTGTTTCTGTACTCATGCCCTATATTGGCCAGCATATGCAAGTCGAACTTTATATTATGTCCCATATAACATTCTAAATTGTTTGCAACACTATCCCAATAGGTTAATACTTCATCCGCAAAGCCAGTGTTTTCAAGGTCTACAGCGAATGTATATCCTTTCATATTTGGGATGTCTAAAAATCCGAATTGTACTACGAAAGGCTTACTATTAATGATGTGTAGTCCGTCTGTTTCTGTGTCGAGTGCTCCTATTTTTGGATTTACTTCTGCGACTATTTTCTGGAGTACTTCGAAATCAGAACGGGATTGGATAGTCGTCTTTGTCCACTGGAATTTGAGCATTTAGTTCACCTAATTTTGGAGCAAAAGTATTACGTTCTATTTTTCCTAATCCTCTCCTGAACCTCTCTGTAGGGATTACATCGTATCCTTGATGTTTTATAAATCTCAGTCTTGTCAATCTGCTTAGAGCTACACTGAGATCTTTATTTTCCATACCTGTTACAGACATTAGTATGTTTCGAGAAGTTGTTGAGCATTGTTCTAACTGAAGAATTAGCATAGGTTCTTTGTTGTACATATCTTGTAGTGCGACTATTCCTTCTTCATCTATTTCTGTATATTGTTTTTCATTTTGGATATATCTTTTAAATCCGAAAGTAGGGTTGTCATACAGTTTGATTAAGAAGTCCTTAGCGTAGTCTACGTGTTCTTTTTTAACTATTATGTTTTCAAAAGATTCGTCTGTACTACATGTATACGCTGCTACTGCGATTGCTAGTCTGCTTAATTTCTTCCAAGCTTCTGTACCAAAGATTTTGATATGGCTTTCGTATTCTATATTGAGTTGATTTGTAACTTCGATGATATACAGTTGTACATCTTGGTTAATTACAATTTGCTCAGGTTCTCTTGACCATATCCATCTAATCTTATCTCTGTAAACCTGTTCAGGTAGTGGTTCTTGAGGAGACCATAAAGGGTCTATCTGTGCGTTACCCCTGTCAGGCAGTATTACGATCATGTCATAGCGTGCTATATCTTCTGCAGTTTCTACTAGGTCCGTTAACACCGCTATGCCATTTGGGTAAGATGCTATTGATTGAATATTTCCGTTTTTATTTTTAGGATTAGTTAACGATAACATTCTTACCATCGCTGGAAGAGTGATAGTTCCTGCTACACGTGTTATACGTACTTCGTTAGAACTTCGTATATCTGTTAGTTCTGTAATTACTGAGTTGTTTGACTTACCGAATTCTTCAAATATGACAAGTCCTTTGTGGTTTTGAGGTATGATTCCTGCTCTTGTTTGAAATCCTGTAGCTGTTTTATTACTCCCTCCAATAAGTCCAGGAATAGTAGCTGAGTTACCTGCGAGACTTGTGAAGGTTCCAAGTCCGTATAATTTTCTAAGACAATCTGCAGTGCTCGATTTACCTGTTCTAGACTCACCAACGATGATTGTGTCCAGATAAGCTCGTTGATTTTTGAAAGTTCCAAAATTGAATTGCAGTGGGGTGTTGTATGCAAAATCGATTGCTTGGATGAGCGTGTTGATTCCGTCATAACCTAAAACTCCTTTCACTTTTTCTGTAAGAGTGTCTATCTTTTCTGATAAGGTTCCAGGCAGTTCTTTAATTGTTCTTAGGGACTCCTTCACCTCGTCAGTTAATTTAAAATCTGTAACTGAATCATTTGCTTGTTCTGCGTTTAATATGATCATTATTAGTTGTCTGCCTTTGTAAGGGTGTGGTACTAACTTGTATGTAATCATATATTTTTGACCCGATTCTAGTTTTGTATCTATGGAGTATGCTGTGTATTCCATAGGTTGATGATTGGTTGTATTGGAAGTTTCAAATAAATCTGTTAAGAATGCTTTGAATACTGTTATTTTTTCCAGTTCATCAATTCTTACATACTTCTCTTTGTCTAAGATTCCTAATAGCTTACGATAGTTTTTCTTAACAGTTTCGTCTTTGAAATTGTTATCTATCATATGCAGTATTCCTTCAGCATTGTTATCTTCCAATTGCCATTCTTTATAGTCTCCTACAGACATTACGCCATCTGCTGTTTGAATCTTTTCAGCATATAGATGGGAAGGGCAGGAGAAAGTAGCTTCAGATATTGCTACGACTTGTACATTACTTCTGACTACTTTGCCTACATATTCAGGACTACTTGCTTTCAGTAAGTCCATTACAGGATAGTTTTTATTTTGTAATTTATCTCCTGTGTAGTAAGGGGTTTCTTCAATACACTGTATAAGGTCTTCTTTGGTTTTCTTATATTTCGTGAAGTAATCTGTAATGTCTTCTTTTTCTTCCATACCTTCGTGAAATTTCGTAACTATTTTCACATAAGGAGTATATTTATATAATGCGTTCGCTACCTTGTATGCTCCCGCTATTCCTGCAGTATCATTGTCGTATACTATTGCTACTATACGATCTTTGAAGAATTTTGGAGTTGCTGGTAAACACTGTTCTCCACCTGTCAATGTTATGGCATTGAATCCATATGTTCTTGCTATTGCCATATCTTTCTCACCTGCACAAAGAAGGGTGCATCTGTCAGGATTTGTATCAACCCATTCGTTGAACGGTAAGATTAAGCCTGAAGGACAATCTTTTCTTGATTTAATTTTCGGATCACCACCTGGATTGTATTGTCTGATATCGATGAGGTGGTCGTACATGAATACTGGAAATGCTATTACATCGTCCGTGTACGTCGGTGTTTTAATTTTCAGTTCATCTATAACTTCCTGAGATATTCCGAGATTTAGTGCTCGGGTTTTTGTCGCCTCAGAAAGTTGCATAGTATTGTCCCATTCATCAATCGTTTCATCGGAGTTGAAGCAGCGCTGCAGTTTGTGTGCTACAGGGCTGCTACAACCTAATAGCTTTGAAATCATGGTTATTTCTGAACCTGATTCTCCGCATACTTTACAGTGAAACAATCCTTCTTCTGTGTTCACGTGTGCCGATGCGTGGGATTCCATGTATTCTTGACCTGTAGCAGTATGGTGTGGAAATGGACAACATACTTGCTGTTCGGTCTTTTCATCTGTGATATCAAAATAGTCTAATAAGAATCCCATGTTTTATTTCCTTTAATAACTTGCTGATTTAGTTGGTGTTGGCTCCTGTGTGTCTGCTACTGGCGCTTCGAATACGTTTGCGATTTCGTCAGCCAGAGCTTCCTGTTCTGCAGTATTATCTGCTGGTTTGCTGTCGAGAGGGTAGAAGCACTCTGCTGAGATGTCTACTACGCTTCTCTGTGGGTCTGGCTTATCTTCCGGGCAGATATCAATTACCAGACTCTTGTTAGTTACCATCTTTGTCAGATCCTTGAGTTCGAATTCTCCCTGAATATTCAGTTTGAGAGCTTCGATAAATCTTCTGAGCTGATATCTTGGAAGGTTAGCTTCTGATTCAAATAGATTGATCCAGAATTTACCCATACCTGTATCTGATGCCGGGTCTGTGATATCACATTCTGCTGAGAAGTAATCGTTACCTCCAGATTTAGGAGTCTTCATCTCAGCTTTTACAATCTTAGCTATGTAAGAGCCTTTTGGGATGATTGCGAATGTTGAGCCTTTTTCAGTTGGGAGTGAGTTCATATTAATAGCCATTTTACATACCTCCTTTAGTTGCCTGGTTAATAGCTTCATGGAAGGAATTAACCTGAGAATCGATATATCTTAGCGTTTTTCTATAGAAGCCTTCCATATCCTCGTAAGCCTTCTCGATGTTCTGGCACTTTTCAAATGCTGCGTTTGCATTTGCTTTGTATGCGTCTCTCTGCTGAGATGCTACATTGAGCTCTTCTTTAAGTGCCTTTATAAGCTTGACCATCTCTTTTCCTGTAAGCTTATTTTCAGGGAGTGTCATAAGAGTTTCCACAGGTCTTACTGTTTCTCTTGGTTTTCTAGGCTTTTTTACCTTAGGTGCTTCAGCTTCTGTTTTAATTTTCTTCATTTCTGCTGCCATTGTGTTTCTCCTTAGTCTATTGTGAGTTTTATAAATAGGTCTTTTACTACGTCCAGAGGAAGTTCTGGAAGAGGTACGCTCTTGTATCCTGCGTCTTCTTTGATTACATTCCAAACATTGAGTTTAGACTGGTGGTTATCAAGAAATTCTGTGATGTTTTCAACGAGTTCCTTACGCTGTTTTTCAAGAATTTCAGCAGGGGATGTACCTTCATTAAGATATGCTACAAGATCTTTACAGAGCGATGGAGTGAATTCGTATACTTCACCTTCTTGGAAGATTACATATCTTGATTTCACAACCTTAGCTTTAGGATGTGTCATCTTATTCCCATAAGCTCTGCCCGGTTCTACCATATGCAGTACAAGGTCTGGTTCGTACTTTACATCGGCCTGCATAATCTCTTGGTCTCCGAGAGATACCATTTCATTCTTACCTGTAGCAGGGTTCAATTGATATTCCATCTTCTCTTTGACTCTTACAGTTGCGATCATATGGCATCTGTGGTCTCTGAAAAGCTGGAAGAGTTTCTGTTTCTCTGTTACGATGCTGTCGTCTCCCCAAGCTGCGTATGAGTCTCTTTCATAGCGCTTGTTTGTCTTCTTCAATTCAGCAATCATGTCGAGAATACCGCCTTCATAAGTCCAAGCGTGTGAGATACTGTCGTTAATTACGACTTCAGCGCCTGCGCTTATGGCCATTTCTTTAAATTCCTGATAGTTGCTTGGCTTGTACTTCAGATCTGGTGTGAAATTCCCATGTTTGAACTGTCCGAATGGTACGCCTGCGGATGAATTAATTCCTGCAAAGAGGTTAACAGAGTTATTCTCTGTATCTATATCGAACACTTTTGTCCAATCTTCTCCTGCAAGATAGTATCCGAGGAGTAGGGCAAGTCCTGACTTTCCTTTACCTGACAGTCCTTCAATCAATATTGAAGCTTTGGATTGTTCTCTGGTAGCTTCCTGAAATTGGAATAGAGGATTTCCTGCCATTGTTAACTCCTTTCTTTAATAAATTTGTTATAGTTGTTTATTATATCCGTCTCTGATTTACGTCTCTCCAACAGTTGGTAGATATGTTCATCAAAGGTATTGGCTATCATTAGCTCAATTATTTTATGAGCTTTGTGTGCTTTTTCTTTTGTTGAGGCTATGAATCTATCTTCTGCTTGCTCAATACCTCCGATAGGTGGATATTTATCTGCGAATATAGTTGTTTCAGCAGCGTCTAGAGTTAGAGCTTCTTTTCCAGCGTCTATATTAATTAGGAATATTTTAAATTTTCCTGCTTGGAAATCTTTTATATATTTGCCTCGTTGTTTAGTAGGTGTTGCTCCTATTAACATGGCCCATGTAGTATCGAGCTCTTTAGACAAATTAATTAAATATGATGTGAATTTGCTAAATATAATGATCTGTTCTTCAGGGTAGTCTTTGATGTATTGTTTAATCCATTCTGTTTTTGGAGACTTTCCTTTGAGATCGAGGAGCATCGGGTCGAGACAAATTTGTCTGTAACGTACTAATCTGTCTAGTACTCCGGTTGTGATAATTTCTTCTGTTCTGTATGTTTCTTCAAGGTCTTTTAAATATTTCTCCTGTTCTTTAGTAGGTCGTAATTTTACCTTCTGATAAAATTTATCTGGCAACCAAGGCATTACATCTTTACGTTTACGCTGCGTAGAGAATGAATTTAATATTCTTTGTAATTGTATTGATTTACCTTTTTTAAATGTGTCGTATGTTTTGAATGTTCTTCTCTTTCCGTTCTGCCATACTACATTCTCTTTTATCTCGAAGTATTCGTTTATGAATTTCCAATAAGAACCAAAATCATCAGGATATAAAAACTTAAGTATGCTATATACGTCGTAAGGTTTGCCTTGCGCAGGGGTTCCTGTTAATGCAAGTCTGAATGGTACGTGTTTTGTTTTAAATATTGCTTTTGCATTTGCTGATTTAGGATTTTTTATTTTATGGGCCTCATCTAGAATTACCATCATAGGTTTTTTATCTAAGATAGGCTGTATAAGTCCTGATCTACTCTTTGTTTCTTTAAAGGAGTCAAGACTTATTACTAGTCCGTGAGTCCAATCTTCCACAGCCTTCTGTTTTTTCTTTGGCGTGCCTATACATATTTCACATGGTTTTTCTAACCATTCTTCATATTCATCTTTCCATTGATATATTGAGGACGCTGTAGTGATTATCAGAATCTTGGCATTTTCTAATTTCCTTAGTCGAATCACTTCTAAAGCAGTTGGTGTCTTTCCCGTCCTCTGTTCGTTAAAGCAAGCAGAGTAGGGGATTGCTGCTAGAAATTTTGCATCATTCTTCTGGTATGATCGTAGAGATTTCGATGTCTTCAAGGGTTATATCCTCCTCTTCTGTAGTTTCTTCTTCAGTGTCTTCGAATTCTTCTACAGGAGTTTGTTGGTCTTCCATTCTTAATATATTAGGCGCGAACTCTTGCTCTGCATTTAGGGGTACATAAGAGTAAATAAAAATAGGCCCAGACTTATCTGCGGAAGCCTCGTCAATTTTAACGAGTGCATTGATAAGTTGAGCCTGACCCACAGACTTAGAGTTAGGCGCTTTGTGAATAATCTCATTAATAGATGCAGATCGAATAAGATTCATTTCTGAACTAATATAATCCGCGATTCTTGGGTCAGTAAGAAACATTTTCCACTGTACTGGATCTTTAATTCGTGTTTCTACTGCCAGTTGGTAATGAGTTAAGTAGAGCGCTTTTTCTCCAAGTTGTAAAAATTGTTCTTTGCAATCTTTGAATTGAGCATTAGTTAGTTGTTCCATATCCTAGTGTTCCTATTTCCTTTAATTTATCTAATGTTTCTAAGAACTTAATGATTTCGCAATCATCATCTATTGAGCAACGGGGCAGGGGAGTAAACATATCAAGATTGGTTTTGATATATTTATTTATTCCTTGCCGAGTCATGTTTAAGTATTTTCCAAGTTTTACTGTTGTTAATCCTTTTAAAGTTCCTATTAATATGATTTCTCTTTTAGTGGCTTGGTAGTATGTATCACTTAACATCGTTCTTATGATTGTTTTAATTGTTGTGATATCGATATCTCCGAGTTTACATACAGCTTCTGTATAATCGAAGATGTCTATACTTTGTTGTCTTAATTCATAGGTTTCGATACAGAATTGGTACAATCGTATCTCAGCCCATCTGCGATCGTATTCAGATAAAATCATCTTCGCTTTACCTTTCTTAAACCTTTACTGGGACCTATGGCGAATCGATCGTCATGAGGCGTGCCTGCGGAAGGAGCTTCCTCGCTACAGGTGAGTCGGAACGCAGTGACGGCGAACCTTGGCGGGAAGCTGTTCCGCGTGGCAGGCCGTTTGACGATCGCTGAGCCGTAGCGTCTGGTCTCTGCATTATCCCTGAGTTCGGGGAAATCAGGGATAAGGTGGAGGCACCTGGATGCCTAAAATTGCTGTTAAGTTTTCAACTGTAACATCTCATTAAGAGTCTCCAATAATGGGGCGCTTTGTTGAGATATCCTAAAGGTTTTCATTTAAAAAGAGGGTAGTATTTATACTATCCCTCTGTATATACAACTATTCCTAAAATCATAATTTTTAGGAGTGATTGGTTTTCTGGAAGGATAGTGTATCATTATTTTAATCTTTTACAAGATTGATGTAAAGTATAAATTCTTTATTACTAAGCCATAAATGCTAAGGATTTCTGAACGGTGTGGCGCGCGTGAAAGGTATTCGAGACTCCGAAAATGCGCAGCAATTCGGGTCTTGAATCCTGAACGCGTTGCACACGGTTTCAGAAATCTTTTGTATTATAGTCTGCGTGTAGTATACGTTATATTACTTTAATTTTAAATTGAAAGCCTTGAATTAATTTCAAGAATCCTAATAAAGTACATTTATACTGAGTAATCTTGTACAGCGCCTTCACCCAGGACCTTGGTCCCGATGCAGCTGTTGCAGGTCGATATGAACTGGGGTGAGAGCAGTGATTTGGTCAAGAAGTTCTAATACGTTTATGACTTGGGGGAATATTTGTATTCCTTTCTGTCATTATTTAAATTATTTCTCTTGACTTTCAGAGCAGATTCAGTAGCAACTGTGACTCATAGACATCGCCAGCCTCTACACGCCGTCGGCTCTCTCTTCCTTATCGTTAAATCACTTAAGTTGTTAACTGTAAGTCTTTCTATTTTGTAGAAAGAATCCTATAAATGTTATGGTTTTATTAGTTCTTTTGCTTTCTTTTCTATATCTATTCCAAATTTAGAACCATATTTGTTCAAAACTTTATTTACAAAATCCGGTTCTATAGCTTTATAGTAAGAAATGAGTCCTAACATTTTTTGTACATCTGTTATTTCCCACTCTTCACCTACTGTACAGAAGTTAAAGATCATAGCTCTGAATTTCTGATTCTTTTCATGTCCTACAGAAATCTTATTATCTTTATTTATGATTAATCCAAGATGATAATTTCTTCCTGCAGTACTTCCGAATCTTGTTTTATCATTGTTGATCCTGAATGGTACGTTGAATCTTTGAAATACGTTTTTAATTAAACGTATTATTGTTCCTGGATCGAATTTTTCTTTACAGCTTATAGTGATATCATCTGCATATCTGGTGTAGACATAATGGTGTCCTAAGAAGCTGTGCAAGTTTTCAGTTAGCTCATGATCTATTGGTACCATGGCTAAATTAGTTAGAATAGGAGATAGATGGCTACCTTGTGGAAGTGTTCCATTCAATAATGACACTTTGATTATTTCGTCAAGAAGTTCATTATCTATTAGTGCGAATGGATATACTTCCTTTAGCATTCTTTTTAACCAAGGTCCTGTTATAGAGTTGAAGAAATCTTTCAAGTCTATCTGAAGGAACCATTTTGAATTATTTTTCTGGTGTGCTTGCATAGCTGTTACAGTACTGTGTTTAGGAACATAGGCATGTGCAGCTTTATGCGATAGTACTTGAAGTTGAGTTTCTATAAGGTCTTTGTAATACACCTGTATTCTGCTTAGTTCTTCATCTGGTGCATCTATTTGACGCATTTTATTTGGATTTGATTTCTTTGGTATTTGGAAATGTCTGTAGTGTTCTTCAGTTTTAAAATCTTCTGTAGTTTTATTACAGTGCCATTGTAAATTTATTCCAATACTTCTTTTATTCCAAAGTGCTTCTGCATAATCTTGTGGAATAATTTTTGTTACTTTCTTTTTATCTGGGCTTGTTTGATTTGTTGTTAAGTAAGGGTTGTTTAGGATATCGTCCCAAGTTATTTGTTCTGGGCCTTTGTTAACTAAGAATGTAAGATACATAGTCAATTCCTTTCTATTACAACTGAGTGATGAATAACCTGAAGTAAGGCCACCGGTAGATCCTGTCTGGGTCATGCTCTTAACTTGGGCTTCATTTAAAGATGTTGATTTTTCAACTCTTTCGGATTTGGATTTCAGCTAAGACTGTGGTATTGGAGGTAACTCAGATGACACTCTAACTACGACTCCTCATCCCACGGGCAGGATACATGTGCCTCTCTTCTTTATCTTTATATTGCTTGAATTGTTAATTGCAAGTCTCCCTATAGCTAGGGAGTATCCTTGTAATAGATTATCTACATAGCTATGAAGTTGTAGCTATATGGATCACATATAATTAAGTGTTTCGTTGGTCCACCATTTATATAGTTGGTGAAATTTACTATTCCCATTATTGCGCATATACGAACAACAGGAGAAACACTAAGCTCAAAACCACAAGCGCTTACTGGTGTGTTTGCTTTTGCTTCTTCATGTGTAAAGTCCATAGAAGCTATTAAGCTGTCCATCTGTTTTACGTTATATGGGTCTGCGAAGTAGCACTGGCCTTCCAGTAATGTGGTTCTGAAATCGAAGTAAGCGAGTACGTGTGGATTGTACTTATTTGTTTCTACTATTTCTTTTCTTACTTCTATATTGTCTACGCACATGAAAACGTATCCGTTCAATATGTCTTTATCGTATTTTTCTTTTGTGCGCACTTCAGTTTTACATCTAGGATTTATCTTATATAAGATTCTTGCTAAGGCTTCTGTTTTAGGAGCACCTACGTCTTCTTCTGTAAATAGCTGATTAGCTATATTATGCGGTTCTACAGTATCGAAGTCCCATAGCGTTATCCTCTCTACTCCATATCGAGCTAGTAGTTCTGCTACATTACTTCCGATACTTCCGCAACCTATAATGTGACATCTTTCTTTTACTTTGTTAGGGTCAAAGAATTCTAATGATTTATTTAGATCCATTGTTTACTCCTCTGAATACTGAAGATGTTCTACTGAAATAACTTGTCTGTGGTTCATAATCATCTTTTGCGTATTTGTTATACTTATAGTTAGTTATATGATTAGTTGTGGCATTTTCTTTTAATTCTTTCTTTGCCCATCCTCTGATGTCTATTTCATCTGCAGTGATTATTTCGAAATTAATATCAGATTTCTCAAACATGATTTGAGATGTAAAGTCGTATAGCAATATACATATTTCCATTTTCTTATTCATGATGAAGAATATGTAATAGTCATCATCTTCTACTTTTGTGATTAAGTCTTTCTGATATTGATCGTCTATTCCTGAGCTGAATACATTCATGTTCACGTGGCTATGTCCGTGAAGTCTGAGGTCTTGGATAGGGAAGTTAATATCCATTATTAATTTTGTCTGCCATTCAGCGAATTCATCTTCATCTGTAGTTGTTGATGAAGCAGAATTTATCTGTGGAAATACAAGAATGTCATACACTGTGTATATGTTTCCTTCTTTATTTCTTTCCACGAGGCCGTGCCAACTGCATTCGACTGGAGATTGATTTACCAGTTCGAGCATTTTCATATAAGTGTCTGAAGTTACTCTTATGGTTGGTTTTTCAACTTCTTCAGGAGGCGCACAAAGTTCTTTTACAATATCATCTATCTCAAATTCTTCGAGATATGTTTTTGGAGTGTTTGTAAGTCGTTCTATGATTTTTTCGATGAAGAGGGTTTTATCTTCATTACTTGCTCTAAGCTTCTTCATAGTTACCTCCTTCTATTACTTCCTCGGTTGTGAGCATTACTCCCGTCTCTTTACATCTCCAAGTTTTAAGTGAGCTGTAATGTGCTATCAGAGTATGCAACATTGAATTCACTACTGTGCCATCGTAGAAGTTTAGGTTTAGTACTGCTTGGGAAATCTGTTCGATAGCTCCGAGATAATCTCCAGCTTCTGCTGATTTTTCGATAGCTGTCCTATGATTTCCGAAACACTGATATCTATCGATGTGTGGATGATTTATTACATTTCCTCTAGTAAGTTCTCTTACATTTACTCCGAAGTTTTGAGTATTAAATCTAATTTCACATCTTGTTATTAGCTCATATTTATTACCCCTAAATATCTTTAATATATTGATTTCTTCTTCATGTCTGTAAGTCTGTTCAATCAGTTTATCTAGAGGTTCTTCGTTGAAGTAAATCATAGGAGCTTCGAAGTATAGATTTATATATCCATCTCTATCTCCTTCGAAACGCTTTATGTAAGGGTGTTTACTAAGGTGTTTAAATAGAATCTTGTCCTGATCGTTTTCTTCTGCTCTGTATTTCATGAACTCTACTTGTTCATTCATATCTCTTATATGTACTGCAAGTTGAGCAATAGTATTTTCGTAATCGGCAATTTCTCTTCTATGAGATTCTATTTGGTTTTTAAGATGTCTAATTTTACTATCCGTATTAATCTTTAAGCAGGTTTGGAATTTTTTAAATTCCATTTCTTGGATGTAATCCGAATTGAGGAAATCTTCTAATACTTTTCTTGCTCCTTCTGCATCCTCATTTGCGCAGCATTTTATAAATTCTAATCCTATTTTGTTGTTTCTAGGATTTGTTGCATTATCGAGCAACCACAGTTTGTAGAGGGTAGGGAGGGTGAGCTCTTTATTCGTATATACAAATAGTTTTTTATTGCATGGTATTGTAAAGATTCTTAAAAAGTGTGTTGGGCTTTGTTTAAGATGATTTTGAGCTCCTTCAAGATACATTACTCTTGGTAATTCAGCTTCATTAAAATGTGTGCTTGCTTCTTCGTTGATTACTATTCCGTAATCTGTATCATCACTGTATATGGCTCTTTCGAATCTTTCTTTACGCTGTATGTAGTATCTATAAGTTTCTTTGCTATCTACAGAAGCTGAGATACTATTAAGACGTGTGATAATTTCCATTATCTGTTGGTATTTATAGTTTCCTTGGTGGGCAAAGTAAGTCTGTTCCGATGGAATTAGTTCTCTGAGTTTCACAACAATATCTGACAGAGTTATACTAACTGCTGAGATTGTAGTGTTATCTATTGGGATTACATTAAATTCTTCAAACATTGTTTTTACCTCCTTTGTAATTTAATAATCGAAAGAACAGGATGTCGGGTCCTGTTCTCTCTGTTATTACATTACACCACCGTCGCCTTTTACGACTGCTATGAGGATACAATCCTCTGTAATGCCGTGATCTGTGAAACTCTTATTAAGTCCTTCACCACCAACCGCAAGTCCGTCAAGATGGATACCGCCTGTACTGTAGTCGATACCATTTTCATCGAGAACGTCTTTCAGGGTTCTGGAAGGGTCTACTGTGATGTTTCTTCTGTTTGTGTTGGTGCCAATGATAACCTTGATCATTTCAGTTCTCCTTTCATTTAGATTAGCCTGCGAATACTACTGCTTCTTTGGCTTCGGTTTCTACTGCAGTCAGGGTCTCTGCTGCGCCCTGTACGTTTGCCTCTACAGCTCTGAGCTTATTGATGAGCAGAGCGAAGTACTTTGTTACTTCTTCTTTCTCTTTCTCAGGATCGCTGTGATCGCTTACAGGGTTGTCTGTGGACATGAACAGTTTTCCGTCTGCGTCTTCTGAGCAGAAGCATACTCCGTACTTGCTGTAGCACGCATTACCCATATCTACTCCGAATACCTCGTTACCTTCGTTATCGAAGAGCTTGAGAGCTTCCGGTGCGAATGTTTTAACGCGCTCTACATCAGACTTCGTAAGATCGGTTTTGATCTGAATCATGTCTCCTACGATTGTGATTTTTGCCATGAGAAATTTCTCCTTTCATATATGAAAAATAACGAACAACACACAGAACAAAACCTTAATCTTGTTCTGGTATATCTAAGTAATCGTCTTCGTTGTATGACATCATATCGAAGACATATTCTGGAAGGGCTTCCATACTTTGCTGCAGCATAGTAAGAGCTTCTAAACAGGAGTTTATTGCGCAAGTATCTTCATTTTCATTGTAAAGTGCGCATTCTTTTGTACATCTCCTGAGGTCTCTTTCGCCTTTCTTTGGGGCAGGGAAGCCGATTAATAATATTGGACAATATTTATTTGGCATAATTACCTCCAATTATTTGGGATTGTATTTAATAAACATTGATTATTCTTAAATAACGGACATTCTAAACATTGAGTTTTTGAGTTAATGAAGAATTCACAAAGTATAATTAATGTATAAATCGCATTGTGTATATCTTGAGTTGTTATATCGGATAGCTTTTTCCAGTAAATAACATCTTCAATATCTCTTTCAGATCTGTATTTGATTCTGTAGAAATCTTCATTAGTTGTTATGAAAACTTCTTTCTGATTTTCACGAATAGATATTTCGTAAATATCATCAGTATCAAATACTCGACCTGATATGTTTAGTTTCATTCAGTTAGACTGTATGCGTCTGGAAAAGCCATCCAAGCTATTACTTCGAATTCTTCGTCTCCATTAGTCCATTTACCATCTTCATAGGTGAGAGACATAGCCCTCGACGCTCCTTTGCAGGTTACTATGTAATCATCATCTTCTGCTGGGAGGCCTATATTTGTAGGTACCCATACTCCTAAATATTCAACCATAGTTATTCCTCCAATAGTGCTATTGCAATTTCTCGCAGGTTTATGCGGTCAGATAGTACTGCATTTATCAGCGGTCCCCATAGAGGGTTTGTTGTGTTCGGCATCATTCCTTCAAGGACGTTTCTTAGTATGCTTGACATATTGATCAGTTGTGATCCTTCATCCGGGAATTTCTCCTTTACCTCTTTGCGTGCGTCATTAAAGAAGTTATAAAGAGACTTTGTATTATGTATCGTACTTATTACTGACCAGGTTTCATAATTTGTATATCCATTGTGAGTCATAGTACACCTCCTAGTAGATGTTATATTTGTTTGAGAGGAATTGACCGAGTTTCTTCGCCGCATCTTCAGTCAAAGTTATTCCTCTGCCCATTCTTTCGTGTGTGGAATCCCAATCTCTAATATCTATTTTTTCAGGACCACCGTTCCATGAGACGATGTTAACTTCTTTATTCCATCCGTCTCTACCTTCAGCTATAACTCCGATATGTTCTACAATGTTAAATGTTACTTCTGTAGTGCTCATAGTTATGCCTCCTTGTGTTTTACTCTATCTTTAACTTCTGCTGATTTACCGTTGTTAAAACGAGATAAATCACCAACCAAATAACCCGTAATTCTTCTTACGCGTTCGAATGGGATGTCTTTACCGACTTCGCCGTTTATTACTTTTGGTTTGAAATTACTCATTCTTCTATCCTTTCTGCTGGTATAAGGGGTGTTATACCATCGACAAACTTCTTGAATTTAATGAGTTCTGTTTGGATTGGTATTGCTTTTTCTCCTTGTTTGTTTAGTTCGGCAATCCTATGGATAAGCGAATCGCTAATAAGCTTTTTGCTGATACAATCCTCGCTGACTTCGATTGTTGGCATATGGTTTATAGTTGCTCGGACACTTTCTGTCCTAACGCTCTCGCCACAAGGAAATGCTGTTATTAATTCATCTGCATCGATTAGTCTCATCGTCTACTCCTTTCATCTTCGCTTCGCTCTTCGACATATTCGCAAGGGACATCCTTGTGTGCATCTTCCTCACTTATTCGTCTTGGTCTGCGTCTTCCGCTTTTGCCTTTGTAGTTGCAGAAATGTGTGCCAACTACGCAATCATGCATTTCACAATCAACGCACTTCATTACCTATCCCTCCATCTTCGCTCCGCAGTTGGGACAGTAGTTAGTCTGTTCCCTTAACCAATCACGGCACTTACTACACTCAAAGTTAGATTGCATAAGTCCGTCATATTCTTCCGCATATTTATGCTCTATCCACTTGCCCTCTGCTCTGCTCGGTCTGTCTGCCTTATCGCTGACTTCGATTGTTGGTAGGCTCTCTATTTGTGATTTGTAAAAATCGAAATCTGCTTGTTCTTGGATTTCTGTTTCTGTTCCCATCCAATTTTCTGGTCTGCTTTCATCAGAAAAGATTTCCATTATATCATCTGCTTTGTAATATTTACTCATTGGTATCCTCCTTAAGAAAGGTTTCTTGGGGGAGAGGGGACGTTAGGGGTCAGAGATAAAAAATCTTTGAAGGTGCACGATTTATGAGTTTGTTTTTTCAAAGTGCGAGTAGGACCGGGCGCTCGATGAAAGCCCCCTCTCCCTGAGCGAACTTCCAAAGAAGTGTTATCTAGCGACCACCTACCGCATAAGCTAGTATCCACAGTAGTGAGAGTGATGTAGCATAGAGCGACCATACGAGTGCGGATTTCCATAGGGGTTCATCGTGTTCTATATCGTACAACTCATAGTTGAGTATCTTTCGAATAGTATTCATCTGGGTCTCCTTTACATAGTTATAGCCCCGACTAGCCAGAAGCCAGTCGAGGCTTATAGGAGGAAAGTTATGAATTATGCGAATGTTTCTACTTCAGCAGGTCCGTTAGGGTTGAAGGACGTGTTCACGTATTCTCCTCTCTCGTACCTTGTTGCTGTGATTACTGTGCCTGCGCATTTGTTGATCTCTTCTGGGTCGTAGGATTCACATCCGAGCTGGCCGAGAAGCAGATCGAGCTGGAAGTTGTCCTGTTCGAAGAATGGCAGGAACAGGCTTCTGTATTCTTCGATGTGTACGAACACGCCGTTGATGTTATCTTCTGCGTCTGTTCTGTACTGGATTCTCTTGAATGTAACTTCCTGTGTTCCGAGTGGCATTTCGCTTGCTCTCTTCATGTTCTTGATTTCTGAAATCTTCATTTTCTTAATCTCCTTTCAATCTCAGATAAAAAATAAAAATCATAAGGAATAAAACCTTAATTGACTTGTTTGTTCTCCTGCACCTCTTTAGCCGATGATTTCCTGAATCCAGCAGTTGGTGGTAGGATTTAGCTTCTTGAATTTTTTGAACTCTTCTACGATGCGAGTGTAGTTGGTGTTCACTGACCAGATGATGTCGCCGTGTGCCTTAGCGACGACGATTGCGAATTGTTTTCTAAGTTTCATCTCTGAACTCCTTTCAACTTGAAGCAATAAAAAATAAAAATCAAAAAGTATAAAACCTTAAAGACGAAGAGCAAAAAAAATGACGAGAGACCGAAGCCTCTCGTCGATTGAGATGATTTACTCAAGTTCTTCGTAGTCGTCGATGAGTGTATCTTCATCTACGAAGCAGGTATCATCTGTGAAGTATGTCTTCGCAGTCGCTTTACTGCAGTGTGGACATTCAGTTTCACCTGTGCGAGATTTATGTGGTCGCCCGCACTCTTCACATATGATATAATCACAAGCGAAGAATTTCGTGAGTTCTGAAGTGTTACCTTTGATGGAACCGAACGAAGCGCCAACTTTAGTATCGATTTCACATCCTGTGTAGGTGAGGTAAGCGTCGAAGTACTTACGGAATTCTTTTATTTCGTTATCGGGTGCGATACAGCGATTCATTTCGAGGAACGTCTCTGCGTTTGTGAATGGCTTTGTGAAGTGTGTTTCACCCGATTCGACCATTAACTCGTGGTCTGGACGCTTGCTGAAGTTTTCGATGTTCGTCTCTCTTTGCACTCTTGTGATAGGCGCTGAGAACTGATAGTCGAATGCTGGCGCCCATATCTCAGCGAGTCTGCGATTGATGGAAGCTTTTCCATCGATGTCGATAGTGTGAGTATCGAGGAAGCCATTTGCTTCGAAGACTTCGACTGCGATGCCTCTGGACTCCCAGATGTTGAGGATGTATTCAGCGTTGACATCGAGGCTATCACATACGAGATATACCTTGACTGGATTCTTCTGATAGCGAATTCTGTATTTCATCGCTGAAGTGATTTCTCTGCACATTGGCGATTCCTGTATGCAGATTTTCTTAACTGTGTGTGCAGTAAGTTTATCTGCTTTTGCTTTCGCATATACTTTACTGTATGTGCGTTTATTCTCGCCTGGTGTGAGAGAGCCTACATGGTCGATAATTGCGTATTGATATTTTTTGCATTCTTTGTAATGTACGCAATTTTTACATTTTTCGTGTGATTCCATTTTGTTGTAGCATTTATGGAAATAGCGTATGCTGTCACGTTTGTAGACTTCTGCGTCATGCTTATCATCGTAGATAGGACCAGGATATGTGTCATCGAAACGGACTTTAATAGGCACTCCGCAAACTTCGATATTTGTCTCTTCTGTGGATGGATTAACAGCTTTAGTTGTAGTTGCTGTAGCAGGTGTTTTAGGTTCGAGGTTTTTGATTTGACCTACATTTGTGTAACCTGTGTCTGTGAAAAATCTAGTAATTGACATAACTTAAATCTCCTTTCAAAAATAAAAAAAACATAAAGAGTAATAACTTAAGCCCCGAATTACTTCGAGGCTTTTCTAACTTCCATTAATATCTTACCGAGCTTATTTAGGCCTCTACCTCTACAAACTCCCCAATAAGTATCATTCCAATCATTATTTTCGACGATATCTCCTTCAATAGCTTTCAACTTAGCTTTAAGGGTAGGATTCTCGAACTTTTGGGAAACTAGCGCAAACATTACATCATCTTTCACTTTCTCCCAATCAGCTCTCATTTTTACCTTTCTACCAAGCTTCTTAGCTTCAGCACCATTAATACCTACGAACAACTTTCTATCTTCTTTATTAGCACATTTCATAGCCTGGAATCCTGCTTCAACACAGGCAAATTCCATACCACCAAAGCTAACTTTACACGGATAGAAATTACTCAAGAACCAATACTTTCCTCTAAATTCCATTTTTTCATCTCCTTTCGATTCTTTTAAATTTTTCTCTATAAACTCTTTAATAATTAACGCATGACATCTCTTAGGGAAACACCAACAACCTAACGCAACATCCTTACCATCCTTTACCATCTTATAAATCCTTATCACCTCATTTCTAAACTCACCTTCTTCCTTAACTTTCTTCTCAAAATACTTTCTATACTCATCACAAACTCTACCTCTTTCATAACTACTATCATCTTTCATCTTAAATACATTTCCTAAAACACTACTTCTATCAACCTTTACTAATACCTCATTCTCATTCAACCTATAACTTCTTAAATTCACAACTCTAATACTCATAACTTAAACTCCTTTCATTACATTAATAAATAAATTAATTGCCGACTAAATACGGGGCGCCTGAAAAAAGTCAAGCCCTAATTTGCAAAATAATTAATCCATATAAAAAAGGAACCTGCTTGCAGGTTCCCACCTCTATAAAATTTCAGTATTGGAATCTGATCGGTGAAGGATAAATATAAATATAAAAGAAAAAATCTTTGATTTTTTCTAACCTATAAAAATATCCTTCATCCGGGCAGAAAATTTTATGTCAATACGATTAATTAATTTGTAAATTACCGAAGGCTTGGGGCTTGACAGCACTCAAATTACGATTACGTCTAGCACCGGTTTCGTTCACGAAAATTTAGCACGAATGTGCTAAATAGGTGCGGGTGCGCCCCGTATAATTAGAGGAATGATGATAATATATTTGTCTACTTAACAGCGTTACGCATGACAACGAAGGGAAAAGTTACCGTGTGATGACAACCTAATTGATGTGGTCAAAAATCTCATCGTTATGAAAATCACCCCGAAAAGTTGACATATTATGACAACCATATCGTCTAGTTGTCATATGATGGTAACTAGTAGTTGACATATTATGGTAACTTTTTATTAAAAAAACGCTTAATATAAATTTATATGGGTAAGAAATGGTTGACACATTATGACAACCTAGATACATAAAAATACAAGATAATGCGACAGCATTATCTACCTTAAGATATGCGAACATATAAGGTGGGGGTCGGGTTTAAAAATTGTGCCTATTACCTATATTACCTATATATAATATATTGTTTGCGTTCGCATATGTTGTGTTTCCTTCTTTAATAAATCATCCTTCCGTTTCTTTCTCATCAAAATAGGGGGGCTACCCTTAAACCACATCATATAGTGGTTCCTATTGATACTATCCACAATATATTGTATAATCTCCCCAGAACTTCATATTCGAAGATCTCCTTTAAATAACTCACACACCCCCTGGGCGGTGGGGTAATACCGCCCATGCTCCGTTTCAGAAAGGAAGTAACAATGGGAAGATTAATACTTAATGTAAATGATGAAGGCCTTATTACTGAGGTCGTTCCTGAAAGCGATGCGAAACTGTCTCTAGACGGTACTATCGCTTTTTGTATGGGCTTTATGGAGGCTGCTATTAGAGACTTCGGAAGCAAGAAGGAGAATATACCTTTCCTCACTGATCTCTACGACTCTCTGGACGCTCTTTTCTTCACCTTTATGGAAAGAACATTCCCCGGAATTCAACCTAGAGATTTCGAACTCTCGGATGCAGCGGTGCTTTATGCTCAGGATATGATCATAGAAAAAGCAAATAGCGAAGGTATTAGCTTTAAGAAAGCCTTGAAGCAGTTCGAGGAAGAAGCTAAGGCATATGTGAGGCAAAGGGGTAAACAATCATGAATAAACATACGTTCTTATTTATGCTTTTTATAATGCTGATGATGTGCGGTTTCTTCGTATGGAGGCTTTTGTTTCCTGTAGAACACGGTTACGAGGGCTATGTGATAGACCACACTGAAGATAGTTTAATATTAGAAGTTGAAGTAGAAGCCGCACCTGAAGAATTAATAGGTTATGAAGCTGGTGATCCTTACATGTTAGGAGGTAAGTAAGTGTTAGTTTATATAAGTCAGCCAATGAGTGATAAATCCGATCAGGAAATCGTTACAGTTAGAGAGAAAATTTTCGGTGATTTTAGAGCAGAGCACCCTGATGCTACGTTGCTTGGTAGTTATATGGATCAAGCTGAGCTCCAGAAGATGCCTGTTTATAAAAATCAGCCTGTTGCGCTTCTCGGAGAAGCTTTACAGATTATGGCTGATGCTGATGTTGTGCTTTTTGCACCTGGTTGGGAGCATTATAGAGGCTGTCGGATAGAAGATAGGGTGGCTAATTATTACGATATAAAGAGGATTTATGTTAAATAGATGTCCTAGATGCGGTTCGCCGTGGAAAACTACAATAGCCATGAACGGCGGTCCGAGCGAATTCTGGAAGGAGTGCTCGAATCCGTCGTGCAACTCATATCTGAACACCTACGTTCCTCAGGCCCATCAGTTCGAGTTCCATAAGGATGCCCACACATTCGTTGGAAACTTCGGCGGGTACGGTTCCGGGAAGACTTTGACAAGTCGTGAGGAGATATATAAGCATATTTTCCTCACACCTCACGGTACAACATTGATCGGAGCCAACGTAGGTTCTCAGTATGAGCAAACTATAAAGCGTGAGATAGAAGCCGACATTCCAAAAGCTTTTATTAAGCGTATTAATACGCAGAAAAGTTATATGGACATAATAAACGGGCATAGAGTAATGTATCGACCGTATGACGATCCCGATAAATTACGTTCATATAACCTTACTTCTTTTCTGATTGTCGAGGCATCAGAGGTAAAACAGCAGTCGTTCACTCAGTTGAAGACAAGATTGAGGAACACTGCTGCTACGGTGCCTCTAAAGGATGAAAATGGAGAAATTATATACAAAACTCTTAAGAATGGTACTAAAGTGCCTGTTATTGATCACATCTGGACGAAGGGGATTATAGAATCTAACCCTTCTGCTGGGTGGATTAAGAACGAAGTGCTTACAGTTAGTGAAGAAATTCATAAACATGGGGATATTGTTGATGAATATGAGGTTGATCCAGACGTAGCTGACCCTGCAATTAGCACTCATGTTACTTCAACCAGTGCAAATGAGTTTCTTCCTGACAATTTTATCGCACAAAACGTAAAAAATAAGCCATTATGGTGGGTAAATCGCTATATTTATGGCTCATTCTTGTACGCAGAGGGTAAAGTTTACCCTAAAAGTAACGCGTGTGTTGTGGATGAGTTTCCAATTCCTAAACATTGGAGGCGAATTGTAGCTTTTGACTACGGTTTGTCCGACGATGCCGTATTTGTTGCAGGTGCTGTGGACTTAGAGAAAGGGATTCTTTATATATATGACGAAGCTAGGTCAAATGACAACAACATCGAAACGCTTGCGGGTATCTTCACCGAATTCACGAAGGATATACCTGTTGGGGGCTGGATATGTCCTCCGATCATCGATCCGAAATCTGGACCGAAAAGGGATTACGATAAAAAATCCTTATCAGATCACTTTCTCGACTACGGAATTAGCTTCATCCCTGGGTACGTTAACGTCGATGCGCGAATCTTCAGACTGAATACATACTTTGAATCAGGCAAACTGAAGATATTTAGGAAGTGCAAAGGCTTAATTACCGAGTTGGATAATTATAAGTTTAAGGCTGATGAATCCGTAAGTAGCGGTTACACAGGTAAGCCTGTTGATAAAGATAATCATGGTATAAACGCTCTTGAGTGGATAACAATGGAGCTACCTGCTGACCCAAAGAATTTACTATATGGTGTTTATGGTAAAGATGGTGTTAATCTTACTCCCGATGAGGAAGAAGAGGAGAAGGATAGACAGAGTGCATATTGGGCTCTGTCTGATCCTGAACCTGAATATAAGCCGATGGATGAGACCCCATACGATATTGTCGAATATACTATGTGGTCTTAGTTATGGA
>Ga0256404_1003993_pt1 | contig 28733 bp, 27 predicted proteins | sample RumenRJG_01DNA_FD_185990 | JGI IMG/M metagenome (GOLD analysis project Ga0256404, IMG submission 185990) | Bovine rumen microbial communities from Lethbridge, Alberta, Canada - RJG_01 | ecosystem: Host-associated > Mammals > Digestive system > Stomach > Rumen | place: Canada: Alberta | collected...
GGGGCACCGCGCCTCCACCATAGACGAGGTCGCGCCCGAGGTCGTCGTCACCTCCTCCGCCATCCCCGAGACCAACCCCGAGGTCATTCGCGCCCGCGAGCTCGGCATCCCCGTGTGGCCCAGGGCGAAGATGCTCTCGTACCTCTCCATCGACGCGACCACGGTCGCCGTCGCGGGCACGCACGGCAAGACCACCACGTCGTCCATGGTAGCGACCATGCTCGACCACCTCGGCAAGGACCCGTCGTTCCTCATCGGCGGCATCGTCGAGGAGTACGGCACGAACGGCCGCAACGGCAAGGGCGGCTACTTCGTGTGCGAGGCAGACGAGTCCGACGGCTCGTTCCTCTATCTCGACCCGGACGTCGTCGTGATCACGAACATCGAGGCGGACCACCTGGACCACTACGGAACGCTCGAGAACATCGAGAAGACGTTCTGCAAGTTCATGGACCTCGTGGGAGACGCCGGCACCGTGATCATAAACGGCGACGTCGAGCACTACGTCGAGCTCGCGAAGTCCACGGGCCGCAGGGTCGTGACGTACGGCTTCGGCGAGAAGAACGACTACGTCTGCCTGCCCGACCCCGGCGAGCACCACAAGCTCGCCTCGCACTTCGGCGTCAGGGTCCCGTCCGGCAAGGTCGTGAAGGTCGAGATCATGGCAAACCCCGGCCGCCACAACATGGCGAACGCCACGGCCGCCATCGCGGTCGCGGACGTCCTCGGGATGGACGTCGAGGACGCGGCCGTCGCGCTCTCGGGCTTCAAGGGCGCGCATCGCCGCTTCACGCATGTGGGTGACGTGGACGGCATCACCGTCGTGGACGACTACGGCCACCACCCCACGGAGATTAGGGCCACGCTCGCGGCCGCAAAGGACCTGCAGTTCGACCGCATCGTCTGCGTGTTCCAGCCGCACCGCTACTCGCGCACCCAGGCGCTGGCCGACATGTTCGGCACCGCGTTCGACGACGCGGACGTCCTCATCGTGACGGACGTGTTCCCCGCCGGCGAGACCCCCATCCCGGGCGTGACCGGCAAGACCGTCTCGAACAAGGTGCTCGAGAAGGGCCACGTTTCCGACGTGACGTACATCCCCAGTCGCAGGGACGTCGTGAGTCACCTCGTCGAGGTCTGCCGTCCCGGCGACCTCCTCATCACCCAGGGCGCGGGCGACGTCACCTCCATCGGACCCTCCTTCATCAAGGCGAAGGTGGAGCAGGACCAGGATGCAGAGGCCTAGGTGAGCATCTTCAACGCATACATGGCGCTGTCCGGTGCCTACGACGCGGACGTCACGAGGGACGAGAGGCTGTCCCACCACACGACGTACCGCATCGGGGGGCCGGCGGCGCTCTTTGTCAAGGTGAACTCGTATCCCGCGCTGCTGAAGACGATCGAGATCCTCGGTCGCGAGGGCGTGGACTGGGTCGTGCTCGGCAAGGGCTCGAACATCCTGGCCGCTGACCGCGGCTACGACGGCTGCGTCATCGTGCTCGGCCGCGAGTTCTCGCGCATATCCTTCGACGGGAGCGAGGTCACGGCCGGCGCGGGCGCGACGATCGCGCGGCTGGTGAGCGAGACGCTCTCGCACTCGCTCTCCGGGCTCGAGTGCCTCGTGGGCATCCCCGGCACCGTCGGCGGCGCCGTGTCGATGGACGCGGGCACCCGGCACGAGTGGGTCGGCGCGCGCGTGAAGGACGTCGTGACGCTGCGTCCGGGCGAGGGGCTCCACCGCTATGCGGGCTCGGACATCGAGTGGGGCTACCGCTACACCAACATCCCGACGAGCGAGATCATCCTCGAGGCGACGTTTGCCCTCGTTCCCGAAGAGAAGGCTGCCATCGCGGAGAGGATGGAGGCCCTCGTGGCCCGCAGGAGGCTCCGCCAGCCGCTTGGCAAGCCGTCGTGCGGGTCCGTGTTCCGAAACCCCGGGTCGCGCTCCGTTGGCCAGCTCATCGACTCCTGCGGGCTCAAGGGCTACTCGGTCGGTGGCGCGTGCGTGTCCGACATGCACGCGAACTTCATCGTGAATAACGGCGGCGCCCGCGCTGCGGACGTGATCGCCGTCATGAGCCGCGTGCACGACACCGTGCTCGACAAGTATGGCATCGACCTCGTTCCGGAGGTCAAGTGCCTGGGATTCGGCGCGTAGGGGGAGGCCATGGCCGACGGCAGGAAGCCCACGAAGCGTAGCGCCCCCACGGGGGCGTCTCGTCCTGCCGCGGGTCCAGCACGGCCCAGGCGCAGCCAGCCGTCGTCCCGCATGGCGCCGGCGCCCAAGGCCTCCGGCACTTCTCGCCCAAAGGCGAAGCTGTCCACGCCGCCTGCGGGCGAGGTCCCGCAGCGCAAGTCAGGGGCGAACCGCCCCGGGTCGGATGTGGTCGTGCGCCGCGGCATCGTCGCGGGAATCGTCGTGGCGGCGCTTCTGCTCGTGGCGCTCGTTGGCTACCTGGTGCTCTCGTACACGCCGGCGTTCACCATCACAAAGGTCGAGACCACGGCCACGAAGCACATCAGCCGCGCGAGCATCGCGAAGCTCGCGAAGGTCCCCAAGGGCTCGACCCTTCTGAACTTGGACGAGGACAAGGTCACCCGCAACCTCAAGAAGAACCCATGGGTGGGGTCCGTCACGTACGAGCGCAAGTACCCGGACACCGTGAGGATCGTCGTGAGGGAGCGCAGGGTGAGCGCGCTCGTGGTGATGAGCGCGGGGGACGTTGTCTGGTACCTTGGCGAGGGCAACGTGTGGATCGAGCCCGCCTCCATCAAGGTGGGAGAGAGCGACTCCATAGACGACCTCGCGCTCGCCGCCGCGCAGAAGGCTGGCGTCATGCTCATCACGGACGTCCCGGCGAGCATCACGCCTGTGGCGGGGTCGACCGTGAACTCGGAGGTGCTGAACGGCGTCGCGTCGTACCGCGAGCAGTTTGGCGAGAAGATCAGCTCGCAGATCGTGTCCTTCTCGGCGGGCAGCGTGGACAGCATCGGGTGCACCCTCAAGAGCGGCGTGCAGGTGTCTTTGGGCTCGCCGACCAACATCTCGTCCAAGGAGGCCGTGCTCGCACAGATCTTGGAGAAGTACCAGGGCAAGCTCACGTACGTGAACGTGCGCGTCCCAACGCGCCCGGCCTACCGGCTCGTGGACTCTGACAACGTGGAGCAGGGCACGGGCGTCACGGGGACGGACGCGGCGCAGGCGGCGCAGGATCAGAGTTCGTCGGACGCTTCGTCCTCAGACGCATCTACGTCGGCCGCGTCAGGCGACGTGGACTCGGGCTCGAACGCTTCCGGCCAGGACGGATAGCGGGGTGGCGCGAAGCACCGCGAGCAGAAGGCCTGACGTGTGCAAAACCCTCGACCACCTGTGCCCACAAGCGGGTCTTTGCAAAACCCTAAAGAACTACTTGACAGATGGGAGTTGTTCAGAATGTGGCTCCTAGCTGGGCAATCCATATCTCAAACATATTTGTTGACGAAAGGCGCGACTTTGTGCAAATATATCGCGCTTTGTGATAGGCATATGGCTCTACCTTAGGTTTAGGGTTTTGACAGGTCAGTCGCGGGGCATCTTTTCCGATTTTCAAGGCACCATCGGGCAAGAGACGTGAACAGAAATGAAGCAGCACGGGAACAAGAACGTAAAGGGCGGTACCGCTAAGGTCACCATTGAGATTGACGGGGCGGCATCCAACAGGGAAGAGGACGACGTCCCCAAGACCGTCGCCAAGCGAGGAGGAACCATGATGGACAACGACATCCCCAGCAACTACCTTGCAGTCATCAAGGTCGTTGGCGTAGGCGGCGGCGGTACCAACGCCGTGAACCGCATGATCGAGGAGGGAATCCGCGGCGTCGAGTTCGTCGCGGTCAACACCGACGCGCAGGCGCTCGCCATCTCTGATGCGGACATCAAGGTCCACATCGGTGGGGACATCACCAGGGGCCTGGGTGCAGGCGCGAACCCCGAGGTGGGCGCAGAGGCCGCCGAGGACTCCCACGACGACATCAAGCAGGCGCTCGCGGGCGCGGACATGGTGTTCATCACGGCAGGCGAGGGCGGCGGCACCGGCACCGGCGCGGCCCCGGTCGTCGCGGACATCGCGAAGAACGACATCGGCGCCCTGACCGTCGGCGTCGTCACGAAGCCGTTCACGTTCGAGGGACGTCCCCGTGCGAACAAGGCCCAGCAGGGCATCCAGACGCTGTCCGAGGCCGTGGACGCGCTCATCGTGATCCCGAACGACCGCCTGCTCGACCTCTCCGAGAAGAAGACCTCCTTCCTCGAGGCGTTCCGCATGGCGGACGACGTACTGTGCCAGGGCACGCAGGGCATCACGGACCTCATCACGGTCCCGGGCCTCATCAACCTCGACTTCGCTGACGTCTGCACCATCATGAGAGGCGCAGGCACCGCGATGATGGGCGTCGGCGTCGCGTCCGGCGACACCCGTGCCGCAGACGCCGCCGCGGAGGCCATCTCGAGCCCGCTGCTCGAGGTGGGCATCGAGGGCGCAACGCGCGTCCTTCTCTCCATCGCCGGCAACAAGGACCTCGGCATCCAGGAGATCAACGACGCCGCGGAGCTCGTCGCGCAGAACGTCGACCCCGAGGCGAACATCATCTTCGGTACCGTAGTGGACGAGAGCCTCGGCGACCAGGTTCGCGTCACGATCATCGCGACGGGCTTCAACGACTCCAACGTCCAGGCGCCGCTGCCGACGTTCACGAACGACCGCGCGTCCTCGAGGGGCGGCTCCCGTGGTGCCGGTCGCGGCTCCGCGAGCCGTTCCGCCGCAGCCCCCGCGCCCGCTCCGCGTCAGGCTCCCGCAACGAAGTCGAACGACATCAACAAGGAGTTCGACGTCCCCGAGTTCCTGAAGCACAGCCGCATCTAGCGACCGAGGGGCGTGCGCATTGGAGCTTACGCGACACACGAGGCTGGGCGTGACCCTGTTGGAGGACGCGAGCCGTCCGCACGGGGTCACGCTCGCATTCACCGAGAGGACCGGTGGCTGCTCTACCGGGCAGTACGCCTCGCTCAACCTCGGTGACGCCTGCGGGGACGACGTGGCGGCGGTCGAGAAGAACCGCATGCTCGCGCTGGAGGCCGTAGGCGCGGGGAAGTGGTCCGCGAACCTCGTGAACCCGAAGCAGGTGCACGGCGACCACGTGGTCGTGGTGCGCTCCTGCGACAAGGCGGACCTCGCGACGGCCGTTGCCGAAGCAAGGTCCGGGGCGGACGCCGTCGTGTGTACCGCGCGGCACGTGCCCGTGCTCCTGTGCCTCGCGGACTGCGTTCCCGTCGTCCTTGTGGCACCGGGGGGGTTTGCCGTCGCGCACTCCGGCTGGCGCGGGACCATTGCGAGAATCGCCGCGAAGGCGGCCCGCGTGCTTGCGGCGGAGTGCGGCTGCGAGGCCGCGGACGTGAGCGCCTACATCGGGCCTCACGTGACGGGGGAGGACTACGAGGTCTCCCAGGAGCTGCTCGACCGCTTCGTGGGGGAGTTCGGGCCGTCCGTGCGGGCGTCCGAGCGACACCTCGACCTCGCGTGCGCGATTAGGGCCGCTCTCGAGGACGCGGGCGTCGACGAAGGGAACATCCTCGACTGCGGGCTCTCCACCGTGGGCAACGTGGGAAGGTTCTTCTCGTACAGGGCGGAGGACGGCAGGTGCGGACGCCACGGCGCCATAGCCTGCCTGTGCGATTGATCTGTTGGAACGAGCGAGCGTGAGGAAGTGGTCGCGTGACTGAGGAGGAGAGGTCAGGGTACCTCGACTTTCTGAGGGAACGCAGGGAGCAGATTCTGCAGAGGGTCGCCGACGCGTGCAGGCGTGCCGGCAGGACCACGGACGACGTGACGATCCTGGGCGTCTCCAAGACCGTCGGCGTCGACGAGGTGGCGCTGGCATGGCAGGCCGGATGGCGCGCGTTCGCGGAGAACCGCCCGCAGGAGCTGTCGCGCAAGCTCGAGGGGCTGCGCGAGCATCCGGAGATGTCCGGCGTGCGCTTCGACATGATCGGCAACCTCCAGACCAATAAGATCAACCAGGTCATCGGGCGCGTCGGACTCATCCACTCCATCTCCTCCGTGCACCTGGCCGAGGCGGTCTCGAAGCGCTTCGTCGCACACGGCATCGTTTCCGACGTTCTGCTCGAGGTGAACGTCTCGGGGGAGGAGTCGAAGTCGGGCTTTGCCCCCGCGGAGGTGACGCAGGCGATCGACGGCCTGCTGGGGCTTCCGGGAATCCGCGTGAGGGGGCTCATGACCATGGCCCCCGCGCACGACGCCGACGCGGCGAGAAGGACGTTCAGCGGGCTGCGCGAGCTCCGCGACGAGCTTTCCGCGCGTTCCGGCAGGAGCCTGGCGACGCTGTCGGCAGGCATGAGCGACGACTTCCAGGTCGCCATCGAAGAGGGCTCGACGATCGTGAGGCTGGGCAGGACGCTCTTCAGTCCAGACTACGACCTTAGGTAGGAACGGATTCGCTCGCCGGAGGTCTCGGCGGACGGACAGATGACTTCGGACGGTGCCGGGCACGGTCCGGGAAGGCGAGGACGACATGGGTTTCCTCGATACGCTTAGGGACAAGCTAACTGGGTCGAACGACGACTACTACGACGACGACTACTACGACGACTACGATGACGCGCCCCAGCGCGAGGAGCCGCAGTCGCAAGGCGCGGGCCTCCTGGGCAACACGAGGCGTCCCGAGGCGGAGAGCGTCTCCGTCTACACGCGCTCCGGAAGGCCCGTCGGCAGCAACGGCGCGGGCGGACCGACGCCCGCTCCCGCACCGTCGTACGGCAGCGGCTACCGCGACGAGTACCAGCGCCCAGCACGCCCGCAGAGCCCGAACCCGCAGTACGCCCAGCGCCCTCAGTCGGGCTACGGCAGCTACTCGGATGAGACGCAGGCCATCCCGCAGACGCCGGCGCACCCGCCCGTGCACGATGGCGTCCTCGGCAACTCCACGGGCGGCCACACGCCCGCGGACATCGGCCTGAAGCCCATCCCGCGCCCCGCAACCTCCGGGCAGCTCCCGCCGTACGTGCTGAAGCCCGTCTCGTACGACGACGTGCAGATGGTCGTGCGCCGCGTGCGCACCAACCAGCCCGTCGTCCTGGTGTTCAAGAACACCAACATCGAGACCGCGAAGCGCATCCTCGACTTCTGCCTCGGTCTGTCGTGCGGCATCGGCGGACAGGTGGACGAGCTTGGCGACCGCGTCTTCGTGATCACCCCGCAGGGCATCGAGCTCTCCGACTCCGACATCAACAAGCTCGTCCAAGACGGAACCATCGAGAGGTAGGAACATTGGGTAAGCTCAGCTCAACGGTCGCGGTCGTCGGCGCCGGATCCATGGGCGGCGCAATCGCCTCCGGCCTGGTCGTGTCTGGGGTTGCGGAGCCCTCTCGCGTGATGGCATGCGACCCCTCGCAGGAGAAGCTCGCCCTTTTGGGCGAGAAGGGCATCCAGACGTTCGACGATGCCGCCACGATGCTTGCGGCGAATCCCGACGTCGTGGTGCTCGCCGTGAAGCCGCAGGTCCTGCCCGCGGTCGTTTCCGGGATTGCGGACAAGCTCGTGGACAGGGAGGTCATCTCCATCGCGGCGGGAGTCCCTCTCGCAACGCTCGAAGGCCTGCTTCCCATGTCGAGGGTCGTCCGCGTCATGCCGAACCTTCCCGTGCAGGTGCTGTCTGGTGCCACGGCGGTGTGCCCTGGCGGCAGGGCGACTGCCGAGGACGTGGACGTCGCACTTCAGGTATTCGGTGCACTTGGCACGGCAAAGGTCATGCGCGAGGACCAACTGGACGCAGAGGGTGCGGTCGTGAGCTGCGGGCCCGCGTACGTGGCGCTCTTCGTGGACCTTCTCACCAGGGCCGGCATCGAGAACGGCCTTCCCGCAAGCGACTGTCGCGAGATGGTCCTTTCGACCATGCGCGGCGTCTGCACGCAGCTTCTCGAGTCCGGGGAGCACCCGCGTGTCTACATGGAGAGGGTCACCTCCCCGGGAGGCACGACGGCGGCGGGCCTCAGGGCAATGGAGTCCCAGCTCTCCTACGCAGTCTACGAAGCTGCGGACGCGGCGCTGGAGCGGACGCGCGAGCTCGCGAAAGGCTAGTGAGGAGGTTCGCACTTGCAGATAGGTTACGTAGTCTACAGGCTGCTCAACTTCTACGAGATGCTGATATTCGTTCAGGTGTTGCTCTCGTGGTTCGTAAGCAGCGGAAACAAGTTCGTGGTGGACGTCTATGGTGCGCTGTCCACGCTCGTTGACCCCTTCGTGAATCTGTTCCGGCGTTTCATTCCTCCCTTAGCAGGTCTGGACTGGTCGCCCTTTATCGCGATATTGGTTCTTCAGCTCGTCCAACGTTTAGTTTTGTAAGAGTCGGGATATACTGAGGTAGGCGGTTATCCGCACTGCTGACGTAGCATGCACACAGTTGAAAGGGAACTAAGATGGCTATCACCCCAGCAGACATCGAGAACATGACCTTCTCCCAGGCAGGAAAGCACGAGGAGGGCTACAAGACCGACGAGGTCGACGTCTTCCTGGACCAGGTTGCCTCCGAGGTCGACGCCATGCTGCAGAAGATCGCGGACCTGAAGGGCCGTCTGACCACTTCCGAGCAGCAGCTCGCCGCCGCCCAGGCGCAGGTCGCGCAGTTGAAGGAGCAGACCACCATGGCCGCTCCCGTCGAGCCCGCGCCCGTTCCTGTGCCGCAGTCCGAGTTCACCGCCTCCGAGCGTCAGATCTCCCAGGTGCTCATCGTTGCCCAGCAGAGCGCTGACAGGCTGGTTGCCGATGCCCGCACCAACGCGGAGAACATCCGCAACGAGGCGGACCAGAAGGCCCGCGAGGTCATTCGCCAGGCCCTTGCCGAGAAGCAGAACGAGCTCGACGAGATCGATCGTCTGAAGCAGTCCCGCGAGGACTTCCGCGCGGAGTACAAGAAGCTCCTCCAGCACTTCATGGACGATGCGGACTCCGTCTTCCCGCAGCAGACGCTGAGCGTCCCGAACGGTTCCAAGGGCACCACGCACACCGACTCCGTCGTTGCACCGACTCCCGTGATTCCAGCCGCTCCCGTGGCGGACGCAGAGGCAACGACTTATGCCCCCGCGCCTGCGGCGAACGACTTCAGCGATCTCGACTAGTCCTACGGTCTGCGACGCGCGAGCGGATGTAGCTACCATGTGACGGGACGCCCTTAAGGGCGCCCCGTCTTCTTATGGCCCCGAGGACGGTTTCCTGCGCTGGGCGGGTCCGGCATACCCGCTTACATCGCCGACCCAAGCGTGGGATCAAGTTCGGTAAGCCCTCCCCAGAAGCGCTTGGGCATCCAACTTGCTCGAAGATCGTATCCGCGTTGTGAGGAATCCCTTCCATCAAGGCCCACGGAATCGTAGAAGCGCTTCCACATCGCATGTACGTACGTCTCTCCCTCTGCGAGGTCGCTGGCATGCTCGGTCAGCTTGCGCGTAAAGCGGTCGTCCAAGCGGTTGACGGCGCAACGACGGTCTCCCTCCTCGTGCATCGCGATAACGTGATGCGTGGGGTCGAGCAGGCAGAAGCGGTCACCTCGCATGCGCGCAGCGAAGTAGTTGCATGTGAGGGGGACCGTGTCTGCCTTAGGGCGAAACGCCGAGAAGTACGTTCCATCGGAAAGTTGGGAGAAGCGGACGAACTGCCGCGTGTGCTCGCATTCCGAAAGGGTGTAGCGCGCAAGCCTGTCAAGCTCTGCGACGATCTTGTCAGAGAGCATCGACCGTATGCGGGGCCCTTCTTTGAAACCGAGTCGTACGTACCTGTGGATGGCCTCTGGTACGTTTTGGTTGTCGTTAGCGGCTGCGAGGGCGAGCCTCGAGGCGCAGGAGCCCTTGCAGTGAGTGGGGCACAGCGTGCCCCTCCTGAGGGGACAGCCCATGCTGACATGGCGTTCGAAGCCCTTGTACACGCGTCTTGAAAGCGCGAGGGAAGAGTCAGATCTTGCTCCGGGCGACATTGCCACGCGCTCGTCCAGGGCGGGTTGGATGTCCTCTGAATACGCGAGGCGCACCATGCTTGCCGGGGCGTGGGCGAGATATGCCATCCCGACCCCTGCAAGAATTCTCTCGAGACTATGGCCGCAGGGAATGACGACCCGGTAACCATTAGATAGGCATTGCGAAATCTCTGCGACCGCGTAGCGGATATCGTCCGGTACGCTCTGCTCGACTCTAGAAGAGCGAGAGCTGTCCCTCTGCGGAGCGACGGGTTCTGTTGTATTTACTATCGCGTGCACTTCTCGCCACTTCCTTTCTGATGAGTTCCTCGTCGAGAGGAGCCTTTGGGTCTCGCATCCCATTGCAGCAGATGAAGTGACGTGCGCGCTTCAGGGTGATGTTGAGTGCTTTCAGGTCGTCGTAGCTAAGCAGCTTGCGTCGCCTGGCCGCGACGATGCGCCTTGCGCCCATGGGTCCGATGCCGGGCACACGAAGAAGCTCCTCAAGACTTGCGGAATTCACCTCCACAGGAAAGCGTCCCTGATGGGTGAGGGCCCAGGCGAGCTTTGGGTCAAGATCGAGGTCGAGCCATGGCGTGTCTGGGGTCGTCAACTCGTCTGCGTCGAACCCGTAGTATCTCATGAGCCAATCTGCCTGGTAGAGCCTATGCTCTCGTCTGAGGGGCACGGGGGTGGCCGAGTCTGGCAGTCGAGCGTCTTCGACGACGGGCACGTAGGCGGAGAAGAAGATCCTCTTGAGGTCGAACTTCTGGTACAGGGACTTGGACAGCTGAAGGATGTGGTGGTCGCTTTCGGGCGATGCGCCGATTATCAGCTGTGTCGATTGACCGGCAGGCGCAAACTTCCTCCTGCCCGACCCGACGGGGTCGGGTGGGCGCAGCGTCATCGAGTTGGAGTTGAGACGGAGTCCCATGTTGGTGCATGAGGGCGCCCGTTGGACAACGTCGTTTGACGAGTGACGCACAAGCGCCGCCCTTGCCGCGCCGCGACCGGACTCGAGAAGTCGCTTTGCCTCGCCTTGGCGGGCAGTGGTGATCTGCGCCATGGACTTGGTAATGCTTCCGGCATCCTTGTTGGGGCAGAGCTCTGCGAGGGACCTGGAGCTGGGAAGCTCGAGGTTGGCACTCATGCGGTCTGCGAGATGTCCCAGCCTGTCCAGAAGCTCGGGTGATGTGCCGGGAATGACCTTTGCGTGGACGTAGCCGTTGAAGAGAAGATCCTCCCTAAGGACGCGGAGGCACTCGATCATCCGCTCCGTGGTTGCGTCCGGCGTTCCTAAGACGCCAGAGCTGAGGAAGAGGCCCTCGATGTAGTTACGCTTATAGAAGTCGACCGTGAGCTCCGCCAGTTCGCGCGGTTCGAACGTCGCGCGCCTGCAGGACGCGCCGCAGCGATTGACACAGTACGCGCAGTCGTAGCTGCACGCGTTGCTCATGAGTACCTTCAGGAGCGTGATGCAGCGTCCGTCGCGCGAGAACGTGTGACAGAGGCCGGCGCCACTTACCAGCCCCACCTTTCCATCCTTGGGTCCCCGCGTGACCCCCGAAGACGTGCACGCGGCATCGAATCGTGCCGCCTCCGCCAGTATGCCGAGCTTCGTGAGGGTGTCCATGGCCAGAATCCAATCGCGAACGAATGTTCTAGATAGTGTGGAAGATTCTAGCACAGATGGGTACACGTGTTCGCGTCAAGTTCGGCAGATGTGGCGATGCGGTTGCGTCTTGGGTCGGCCGAAAGCACGATTATCGAACCGACGCGCCGTTTGCGAACAATTCGCGGGCACGTCGTCGCGGAGCGTTATCCTGCGAACAAGGAGCGGTCTCGAACACAGAGGGGTGATCGACATGAAGTTTGGCTCGAAGTCCAGTTTTGCGGTCGCGGCGGTGAGCGCCGCGCTCTTCTCGACCGCCCTGCTTACGGGGTGCGGATCCGCTGGGTCTGGCACAAAGGGAGACGTATCGTCCTCTGCGGCGACGGCCGTCCAGAAGAAGGCGACCGAGACCTACGGCTCGATCTACGAAGAGTACTCGAAGCAGATCGAGGAGGCCGCACCGAAGGCGGTGGAGGAGTTCAAGAAGCAGGCCGAGGGCAACACCGACGTCAAGAAGCTGGCCGAGGTCGCAAACGATCAGGTGGGAACGCTCGCGAAGATCATGACGGACGGCAGCAAGAAGATGGCCGAGCTGAGGGAGAAGAACGGGGACTCCTACAAGACCTACGAGAAGAACTACAAGAAGCTCTACAAGGTCTACAGCGACAAGGCCATGGACGTGTACGGCGCTTATCTGGACGTGTACGGAAAGCAGGTCCCGGGTTACAACGACCAGATGAAGCAGCAGATGATCGACCAGTACAAGGCGACCGTGCAGCAGCTGGCGCCGGCGGAGTCAGATTAGGTCTGCGGCAAATCCTCTGCCTAGGACAATGTGGTGGCGTTCGGGGGAGTGGGGTAGCGCCCGCTTCCCCGGACTTTTGTGCAAGAGCGGTTACTCGATCTTCTCGAACACCATGGTCGCCTGTATGCGGTCGCCGCCACCGAAGCCCTTGCTGCCACCGCTGGCGGTGGATATGGTATGGAGGCGGTAGCCCTTTGCCGCCTGAGCGTTGATGACGTCCTCTAGTTCCGTGAGGTTACCCGAGCCGGTGCCGAAGAGTTTCTCTTTAAGTGTTACCTGCAATACGACGTAGTGGTAGCTCTGGCCTGACGCGGTCGAGTACGAGGACTCGTGACGCATGTCATCGATAAATCCCATGGTTGCTCCAATCGCCAAACCTTGATAACTTCTCATCTGCATTCCACAGGCATTTCGTTCCGATTCGCATCCATGCCGTTGAGGGCTGTCGGATCGATTCTGGCGGCATGCTTTTCGGAGATTGCCAAGGCTCACTCAAAACCTAGGGGACGGGACCCATATGTGTGGTTAAAGATCGTGTCGTAAAAGTTGGTGTAAGCGCCTAAACCAGGCGGGCTGAAAGGAAGCGGCCGCCGTCCTAGAATCTGAAATCGCGACAAGTCAGGTTCGAGGAAAGGACGACGACCGCATGGAAATCATATCAGAGGCGGCGATGGCCGCGATGCGCATGCCGCGCTTCGAGGACGGCTGCATCAACCTGCAAGAGCTGATCAGGCAGCTCGCCGAGTCGGTGGTGAACGAGATCATGGACGCCGAGGCGGACCAGATGTGCGCGGCGCAGAAGAACACGAGGAACGGCTACCGCGAGCGCAAGCTCAAGACCTGCGTGGGCACGCTCACGCTCAAGGTTCCCAAGCTGAGAAGCGGCAGCTTCTTCCCCGAGGACGTGATAGAGCGCTACCAGAGGGTCGACCGAGCGCTCGTGGCCGCCGTGGCCGAGATGTACGCCACGGGCACCAGCACCAGAAAGGTCCAGAAGATAGCCGAGAAGCTGGGCGTCGACAGGCTCTCCAAGGACCAGGTGAGCGCCATTGCCCAGAGCCTGGACGCCGACGTGGACGAGCTGCTCTCCCGCGACCTCTCGACCATCAGAATGCCCTACCTCTGGCTCGACGCCACCTACGTGAAGTGCAGAAGGGACGGGCGTGTTGCCTCAACCGCCGTCGTCACGGCCATCGGCTCAGACGAAGAGGGCTGGAGGCGCGTGCTGGGGATATCGGTCGTGGACACCGAGTCCTACGACTCCTGGAAGGGCTTCCTCGCCACGATCAGGAAGCGTGGCGTCCACGGGGCCGAGCTCGTCGTCTCGGACGCCCACGAGGGCCTCAAGCGCGCCATAGCCGAGGAGTTCCAGGGAGCCGCCTGGCAGAGGTGCGTCGTGCACCTCACGCGCGACTGCGTCCGCGAGGCCAAGACGTGGCAGCTGAAGAGGCGGGTCGCCAAGATCGTCGCCCCGGTCTTCCGGGCCAAGGACGCGGGTGTGGTGCGTTGTGCCTACCACCTGGCATGCGAGATGCTCGAGGAGTGCTGTCCCAAGGCAGCCGCCATCATGGAAGAGGCCGAGGTGGATGCCTTGGCCTACCTGGACTTCCCCTGTTCCCACTGGAAGAGGCTCAGGACCAACAACGTGCAGGAGCGCACCAACCGCGAGATCAAGCGCCGCTCAAGGGTCGTGCAGGTATTCCCGTCAGTTCGCTCTCTGGAGCGCCTGGCAGGGGCCGTGATGTGCGAGGAAGACGAGCTGTGGAGCGACAAGCGCTACTTCGCAGAGTCAAAGATCGCCGAGCTATACGACGAGAAGAGAGCAAAGCAGAAACCGCAGCCACCAACCCCTGAACAGGAAGAGGAGCTGCGTCTCATCGCCAAGAAAGCCATTGAGGCGAGCTTGGAGCTTGCCGACGAGCTGGAGGCGGCATAGGATAGGCAACTGATCTCAGGTCCAGGACGGCGTCCGCCCCTCAGAGCAATGAGGCCGTTACACCAACATTCCCGACACTACCTGGTTAAATCTCTTTTCTGTCCCAACTGTGTCCCTAATCGCTGTAATAGCCGCTTTTCCTGCACTTCGATTTTGAATAATGCCTGTTGGAACGGTATATGTGTGCTTCAAGAAAGGTAGTAGCGAAGTGGGCCTGTGAGCCGGGTTCTGTCGTGGACGATCATTTATCTACTGACGCCGTTACCGACGCCCTCTAGCTCGCAACCCGAGCGCAGTGCGGGCCACACCATGGCGCTCCTATTTGCGATTGCTCCGGAGGGGGCTTGCCAAGCCGCCGTATCGCTACGACGCTGGTAGTCTCTTACACTACCGTTTCAGCTTTTCTCTCACTCGCTTGCGCGAGCAGCGGGAGTCTTCTTTTCTGCGGCGCTTTCCGTCGGGTCACCCCGCCAGGCCGTTAACCTGCCTCCTGCCCTGTGGAGCCCGGACTTTCCTCATGACGCTTGCGCGCCCCGCGATCGTCTGGCCCACTTCGCTCACGCGATTGTACCAGACGGCCATGATGTGGGAGCAAATCGGTACAATGTTTGCGAATAAGACATGATTGGCACGAGAGCGCCTGTTGCCGTGTGCGGCGTGGGGCGATTGATGGGGTGCGGATGGGTTTGTTGCAGAGGGTGCTGGGACCACGCGCCGAGGTTCCGGCGGATCTGGAGGTGAACGCGGCCCCCGGGCAGGTGCTTGCGCCGGTGGGCGGCAAGGCGGTGCCGCTTTCGGAGGTGCCGGACCCCGTGTTCGCCACCGGAGGCCTTGGGGCGGGCATAGCGATCGAGCCTGACGGAGGCACGGTCTTCTCGCCCGCGGACGGCGTTGTGACGGTGACCGCGGGAACGCGTCACGCCATAGGCGTCACGGACGAGAAGGGCGCGGACGTCCTGGTCCACATTGGCGTGGACACGGTGTCGCTGAGGGGCAGCGGCTTTGCGTACTTCGTGCGCAAGGGGGACCGCGTGCGTGCCGGCCAGGCGCTCATGTCGTTTGACCCGGAGCTGATACGCAAGAGCGGGCTTGACTCCCACGTGGTGGTCGTCGTCACGAACACGGAGGACCTCGCCGCGGTGACGCCGGTTGTGCCTGGCATGATCGATGCGGGGGACCTTGCGATTGCTATCGAATACTAGGAGCGCCTCATGCAGCAAAGCTATCAGACTATGGCAGTGGGCCCGGAGGCCACGGGCGAGTTCGAGGATCGCAGGAGTCGCTTCATCGCGCAGCTCACGCACGTGGAGAGCGAGGCGGAGGCGGAGCGCTTCATCCAGGAGGTGCGGGCTCGGCACCATGACGCCAGGCACAACGTACCGGCGTGGATTCTGGCGGACGGGCGCGAGCGGTGCTCGGACGACGGCGAGCCGCAGCGCACGTCCGGCATGCCGACGCTGGAGGTGCTTCGCGGCGCTGGCCTGGAGAACGTGTGCTGCGTGACCACGCGCTACTTTGGCGGGACGCTTCTGGGGCCGGGCGGCCTGGTACGGGCGTACACCGCCGCGGCGCAGAACGCGGTTGCGGCCGCGCGCGAGGCGGGGCAGATCGTGACGATGACCATGGTCACGAAGGTGACGTGCGTCATCCCGTATTCCGCGTACGGCCGGGTGGAGCGGCTCGTGGCTGACTGCCGGGGAAAGGTGCACGACACGGTGTTTGCGGAGGACGTGCAGATGAACTGCGTGTTCGTGACGGGCGACGAGGTTGCGTTCGCGTCCGCGATGCTGGAGCTCGCGAACGGCGAGGACCTGTGCCGCGTGGGAGAGCCCACGTTTGCGGAGTTCTAGCGGCCGTGCCGGTGGAGCGCGGGTGCTAGAAGGTGCGGTCGCCCCGGGGGCGGGTCGGTCGCGCGGCTAGAACGTGAGCCCGCGCGCCAGAAGGTCCCGCTCGAGCGCGCCCACGTCCGTGAAGAGGTGGCCGTGCATGCCGGCCGCACGCGCGCCGCGCACGTTGTCCGCGTTGTCGTCCACGAAGAGGCAGCGCGCGGGATCGAGCCCGTACTCGCCCGCAAGCATGTGGTAGATGCGCGGGTCCGGCTTCATGAGGCGCACGAACGAGGACACGAGCCAGCCGTCCATGTGCGAGAACGCGGGGATCGAGTCCTTGAACGCCATGAAGCTCGTCCCGGCGTTCGAGAGCAGGTAGCAGCCGTAGCCGGCATCGTGCAGGCGCGCCACCAGCTCGTTTGTGCCCGGGACGACGGTGCGGTGGCGCCACCAGCCGTGCAGGCACTCGTGCAGCGCGCCGTGCAGGCGCTCCGGCAGGAGCTCGCGCGACACGCGCTCCATCGTGTCCTCGTCGATCGCGCCGGCATCCAGAAGCGCCCAGGACGGATGCGAGAAGAGCGCGGCGTCAAGGGCCCGCGCGTCGTCTTCGCACGAGGTGAACTCCCGGGTGAACTCGATGCCGCTAAAGCGCATGAGCACGCCGCCCATATCGAATATCACGTTTTGGATGGCGGCCTCGGCCGAGAAAGGCGCGTCCTTCTCGCCCGTGGCGTTGCCAACGCTTGAGCCTGCCATGATGCCTCCTTGTGGGAGCGGCCGCCTCAAGGGACGGCCGCGCTAACAAATGCCTTTGGGTGCCTGTGGGATCGGCGCCTTGTGCGTGCGGGACGCTAGTCCCTCGTGCCGAGGGCGTGGCAGATGTTGCTCCACGGGGCGACGTCCTCCACGGGCGCCTCGTCCCACAGCTTCAGGACGTCTGCGGGCACGAACTCGCGGCGCACGTCGACCTCGCCGCCGTACAGGCGGAACCAGTCGGCGCTCATGACCAGGTAGCCGTCCTTGCCCTGGTCCTTGCCCCAGCTGTTCTCGATGCGCCACGCCTTGGGCTGGCCGTCGGCGTCCAGCTCGACGCCCTGGAAGCACATGGCGTGGGTGAGGCTGGTCTCGCGCGCGTCGATCATGTCGGCGCGGGTCATGGAGAGGTCGACGCCAAACAGGCCGTTCAGGTCCTCGCCGTCGAGCGACAGCACGTACTTGAAGTCCTCGATGTTGCGCGGGAACTCCTGCATGACGTCGCACGCCATGGCGCACGGGACGCCGGCCCTCAGGCTCGCGATGGCCGCCTGCTCAAGCGCCTGCGGCTCCACGTTCAGCACGCGGATGGGCGTGCCGCCCTGGACGGAGTCCGTGAGCGTGAGGTGGTACGCGTGGCCGTACGGGCGCGACTCGCCGGGCATGGAGACGAGGGCGACGTAGTCGTCGGGGTCGGCGGGCACGTAGCGCTCGGCGAACTCGAGCGGCGTGATGCCGAGGTCGCGGATGACCTGCGAGGCGCGGGACTCGTCCTTCTCGCCCTGGGCGTCGCCGTCGGCACCGTCCGTCGCGGGCTTCGGCGCGGGCTCGATGGGGGAGAGCTTTGCCGCGTCCGCCTTGCAGTTCTTGCCGACCTTCATCACGAAGTCGAACGTGACGGGCGGCTCGCCCAGGCACGTCGCGAGCAGCTGGTGCACGTCGGCCAGCATGTCCTGCTTTGCGGCGCGTAGCTCTGCTTCTGGGGCCCCGTCCTTGTGCATGCGGCGCAGCGTGAACGCGTCCTTGCGCACCAGGCGCTCGAGCTGGGCGTTCATCTGGCTGGAGTTCTTGGTGCACGCGGTCTCGGGCATGGCGTACTTCGGGACGATGCCCCACTTGCGCACGACGTTCATCGCGAACGAGTAGTAGCCGCCGTCTCCCATGCCAAAGTCGAGCACGTGGCAGACCTCGCGGGAGTCTTCCGGCAGGTCCGCGGTCTGGATGACGTACTCGAGCGCGGAGTTCGCCTTCTCGAGCTTGTCGTAGAACATGCCAAACGCCTGGCTGAACTCGATCGTGTCCACGTCGAGGAAGGTCATGGTGTCGTGGCGCAGCGCGTTCATGGCGCTGAAGAACCAGCAGCGGCCGCTCTGGCGCTGGTTCGTGACCTCGGCGGTCTTGGGGACGGTCACGCCAAACGTGTCGCTGTACGTGCGCATCTTTGTGGTGTCGCGTGCGGCGGCCATCACGTTCGCGGACGTGACGGCGTTCCTGGCGACGCGGTTTGCGCGATCCGCGCCAAACGCGGCGTTGCGCTCCTGCGCCCATGTGGTGTCGACGCTGAGTGAATCCTTGCTCATGTGTCTCCTCACATAGATAGAGAGTTGGTTTTGACCATACGAGAATAGCACCATGCCGCCCGAACGCGTTCCGTGGCGCCGCCATGTCGCTATACTGGCATGTAGATGCCCCAGCACAGCCGCAGAGAGGTCCGCCATGTCCCGACGCTTCGAAGACGTTGCCTATGAGCTTCCGGAGTTTGGCCGCAAGGTGATCCGGGCGCTTGAGGACGCTGGGTTCGAGGCATGGGCCGTGGGCGGTTGGGTGCGCGACGCCCTGCTGGACGCCCCCTCGCACGACGTGGACGTCACGACGTCGGCGCACTGGTGGGATGTCGAGAAGATCCTGACGTCGTGCGGGTACGCGGTCCATAGGACGGGGGTCGCCCACGGCACGATAACCGCCGTGGTCGAGGGCGAGCCCGTGGAGGTGACCACGTACCGCGTGGAGGGCGACTACACGGACCACCGCCACCCGGACGAGGTGCGCTTTGTGGACGACATCCGCCTTGACCTGGCGCGCAGGGACTTTACCGTGAACGCCATCGCCTACCACCCCAAGCGCGGGATCCTGGACCCGTTCGACGGCCGCGGCGACCTGGGACGCGGCCTCATTCGCGCCGTGGGCGACCCGCGCCGCCGCTTCGAGGAGGACGCGCTGCGCGTGCTGAGGGCGGTGCGCTTCGCGTGCCGCCTGGGCTTCGACATAGAGCCCCAGACGCAGCGGGCGCTTCTTGAGTGCGCGGACGGCCTGGAGGACATCGCGAGCGAGCGCATAGGGCAGGAGCTGGACGGCATCGTGCGCACGGGACGCATGGGATGGGCCCTCATGAACGAGGCGGAGGTCCTGGGCGAGGCCATACCGGAGCTCGCGGCCATGGCCGGCTTCGACCAGCACAGCCCGTACCACGCCTACGACGTGCTCGAGCACACGGCGCGCGTCTGCATGGCGGTCGAGGAGTTCACCGGGGGCATGGCCTCGCCCGCGCTCAGGTGGGCGGCTCTTCTCCACGACGTGGCGAAGCCCGTGACCTTCACCCAGGACGACGCCGGCCAGGGACACTTCTTCGGCCATCCCAAGGTGGGCGCCCCCATGTGCGAGAAGATCATGCGTCGGCTGGCGCTTCCCGGCGAGCTCGTCGTGCCCACGCGCACGCTCGTGCGGCTGCACGACCACTACGTGAAGCCCACGCGCCGCTCCGTCCGCCGCACGCTGCTGAAGTTCGAGAACGCGTGCCCGGGCCGCGCGGAGGCGCTCACGTTCGCGCTGCTCGACCTCAAGCGCGCGGACGCGGTGTCCAAGGTGGACCGCGTGGCGGGCTACGCCGTGGAGCTCGACAAGATATCCGCGGTGCTCAGGCGCGTGATCGCGGACGAAGAGGCGTTCCGCATGACGGACCTCGCCGTGAGTGGGCGCGACGTGATGGAGGCCACGGGCATCAGGCCGGGCCCCGGCGTCGGCATGATCTTGCGCGAGCTGCTGCTGTGCGTGGTGAACGGCGAGCTTCCGAACGACCGCGACGCGCTGCTGCGCAGCCTCCGGGTGTAAGGGCGTACGTCGAACGTGGACCGAACGATAAGAGTAGAAATTGTGGAGCGCCATGCATTTGAAAGTTTCGCTTGCGGAAGGGGCCGAAGGCGCGTATATTACTTTTTCGCGCTGAGGCGCACAGAGAAACCGATTGGGATGTCGTCTAACGGTAGGACAACGGATTCTGGTTCCGTCAGTGTAGGTTCGATTCCTGCCATCCCAGCCATTCTCGCTTCTGGCCCGTTCGTCTAGCGGTTTAGGACGCCGCCCTCTCAAGGCGGAGATCACCAGTTCGAATCTGGTACGGGCTACCAAGTACTCCACGGGCTGCAAGGTCCGTGTGCACGGCCCCGTCGTCTAGCGGTTTAGGACGCCGCCCTCTCAAGGCGGAGATCACCAGTTCGAATCTGGTCGGGGCTACCAAGGACTTTCGCAGGCCGGGCAGCTAGCTCGGCCTGCTTTGTTTTAAGGCGACGGCGCCGTGCCAGAGCGCGGATGCCGCGCCGCCAACGTGGTGTCTGGATGTGCGCGGCGGGCCGTGTCTTTGCAGCTTCCTTTCTGGGTATCATCAAAAGGACTCTGGTTAGGGGCGTGAGGCCGCTCTGTCTCGCGACGCGTCGACGGACCTTGGAGGGCCATGGCGGAAGAGAAGAACACCAACCGTGCGAAGCCGAAGGTTCCGCTCAAGGTGTCGGCACCGCACGTCTCGGGCGGCGCTGCCGGTGCGGCGTCCGATAACGAGGACAACAAGAACAGCGCCCGCAAAGGCGCGCTCTTCCTGGTGGCCGTCGTCGGCGTGTACGTGCTCTACCTCGTGTTCTCGGGGCAGATGGGCCAGTTTTTGGACGCGCTCGGCTCCGTGGACGGCTCATGGGTCCTGAAGGCGTGCCTGTGCTTCGTCATGTACTACGTGTTCGGCGTGCTCGCGTACGGCATCGCGGTCTACCTTGATCACGACTCGCCGCTCGGCGTGCGCGACCTCATGAGCGTCGAGGCCTCGGGCGTGTTCTTCGGCAACCTCACCCCCATGATGGCGGGCTCCGTTCCCTCGCAGATATATCGCATGACCCGCTCCGGGCTCGACGTGGGCGAGGCCAGCGCCACGCAGTTCACGCGCTTCATCGCGTTCCAGTTTGGCGTCGTGCTGTTTGCCGCGATCATGCTCGTGGCGAAGGCGGAGTACTTCTTCCAGACGTACGGCGACCTCTTCTTCCTCAACATCGTGGTGTTCACGGTTCACTTCCTCGAGCTTGCGGGCATATTCGTCATCTGCCTGTGCCCCCGCTTCGTCATGCGCGTGGGCAACTGGGCCATCCGCATCGCGACGCGGCACAACTGGCTGAAGGACCCCAAGCACTGGGACGACATGGTGAACGTGCAGGTCATGGAGTTCGCGAACGCGTTCAAGAACGCCGCGAGCGACCTACCGTCCATGGCGCTCACCCTCCTGGTCACCATGGCGCAGCTGGGCAGCCTCTACATGATTCCCTGGTTCGTGCTCAGGGCGTTTGGCATCCAGGCGGACTTCCTCGAGTGCCTGGCTGCCGGCTCAATGGTGCAGATGGTGTCCTCCGCCGTGCCCCTGCCGGGCGGCACCGGCGGCGCCGAGGGCGGCTTCCTCATGTTCTACGGCCACATGTTCGGGCGCTCGGCCAGCGCCGGCTTCCTCATCTGGCGCATCGTCACGTTCTTCGGGCCCACCCTCCTGGCGGCTCCGCTTCTGGGCCTGCGCTCCAACGGAGGCCCCAGCATCTACGCGCGCGTGCAGAAGGCAAAGGCGCGGCTGCACGCCAAGGGGTCGCGCTCTTCTCGCGCAAAGGGCGCTGCGACCATCTCTGGCTCCATGCTGAGGCAAAAGGCGAAGGGCGTCCCCGCCGCAGGCACCACCGGCAAGGCAGCGGCAAGTCAGGGTCCCGTCGCCGTTCCCGGTGGCATTCGTGTACCCATGAAAAAGAAGCCCCGGCAGGCACCCAAGGCGGACGCGGCCTCCGCGCAGGGCGAGAAGGACTCCCCGGCAAAGTAGCGACCATGCCGTGCCGGCGTGCCCGTGCGGCTGTGGGCGTCCTGTGCGCGGCGCATGGGTTAATTGCGCCGTTGGGAAACGCGGCGGGGCGCCGCCGCGCCGTCTGGAATAATTGACACCGTTATTGAGAGCGCGAGCGGGCCGTCGCCGGTGCGACGTCCTGCGTGCGAGAGGGGCGCCGGCCGGGGCCTGCGCCAACACAAGAGACCGGAGTGCATGCATGGCGGCAAGGGAAGAGATTATCGAGAAGATCGGCCTGCTCAACCACATGGTTGGCGTGGCGCGTCGCATTCGCAGGGACGAGGAGGCCGCGGCGGACCCCAACGTGGCGCGCGTCGTCGCGCTGCTGCGCCTGAAGGACGGCATCCCCACGCAGGAGATGGCTACCGTGCTGGGCATCGACGGCGCGGCCATGGGCGCGACGCTTGAGGCGATGGGCGAGGCCGGCCTCGTCGAGGTGAGGGTGGCGGATGACGGCTCGAAGTCCGTCGCGCTGACCGAGAAGGGCCGCGAGGACGCGCCTGCGAAGGCCGAGCTTTCCGACGTTGCGCTGGACGGCTTCACGGACGAGGAGGCGGATGCGCTCCTGGGCTACCTCGGCCGCATCGAGGCTTCGCTCACCGGCGAGCTGGGCGCGGACTGGAAGGAGCGCGAGGAGGCTCGCAAGGCCGCGAAGCGGCACGAGGGCAGGCCTTCCGACCGCGACGCCCAGGGAGGCCGCGGGGGGTTCCGCGGCGGGCGTGACGACCGTCGGGGCGGAGGCCGCGACGGCCGTGGCGGATACCGCGGCGGGCGAGAAGACCGCAGGCCTTCCGACCGCGGGGGCTACCGTGGGTCCCGCGACGACCGCGGCGGCTATCGCGACGGGCGAGACGACAGGCGCGGGGACCGTGGCAGCTACCGCGGAGGTCGCGACGACCGTCGTGGCGGGCGCGGTGGCAGCCGCCGCGAGGACTAGCGCGCGCCAACGGTCCTGACGACTGCGTCACACATGGCACGAGCGAGGCGTCGTCCCAGCCTGGGGCGGCGCCTCTTTGCGTACGGGCGCGGGCTGGGAGGGCGCGTTCTTCTCGCCCGAGGCGCCCGAGCCGACCGAGCTGCCCGATGCGCCCGCGGCCGACCCGCGGGCGTTTCCGTTGGCTTACCGTCGCGAAACATGGCGGACGTACGCTGGTGAGGCGAAGGAGGGTGCCATGAGGAGCTTTGGCCTGAGGGACGTGCTGGGACCGATCATGGTGGGGCCGTCGTCGTCGCACACCGCGGGGGCGCTGCGCATTGCGCAGATGGCGCGCCAGCTTCTGGACGCGCCGCCCGTGGAGGTGGCGTTCACGCTGTACGGCTCGTTTGCGCGGACGTACCGCGGGCATGGCACGGACCGCGCGCTTGTGGCGGGCATGCTGGGCATGCACACGGATGACCTGCGGATTCGCGACTCCCTGCAGATCGCGCGCGAGCGCGGCCTTCGCTTTGGCGTCGTCGCGGACCCCAAGGCGAAGGTGGCGCACCCCAACACCGTGGACGTGCGCGTGCGCGACGCAAACGGCGACGAGATCGTGGCGCGCGGGGAGTCCGTGGGCGGCGGCGCGGCGCGGCTGACCATGATCGACGGCCATGGCGTGCAGATAACGGGGGAGTACAACGCACTCATCCTGTACGAGCGCGACGTGCCGGGCGTGCTGGGCCACATCGCGAGTACACTGGGCGCCGGCGGGGTGAACATTGGCTCCGTGTGGATGTACCGCTCGCGGCGCGGCGGCGAGGCGTTCAACGTGCTCGAGGTGGACGGTCCCGTGCCGCCGGCCGTGCGGCAGGCGATACTTGCGAGCCCGGACGTGCTGCGCATGCGCTTTGTGCCGGCGGACGGCCTGAGCAACCCGCGCGGGCAGGAGGGCCTGGGCGCGCCGGCCATGGACGCGGACGAGGCGGAGCGCGCGCTTCCCGCCGTGGACTTCGGGGACGCGGCCGGGCTGCTTGCGTACGCGGACGAGAAGGGCCTGACGCTTGGGCAGGCGTTCATGCGGCGCGAGGAGGTGTGCGAGGCGATGCACGGCCGCCCGCTCGCGTCGGCGGAGCGCTACCTGGACGACGTGCTGCGCGTGATGCGGGAGTCCGCGTACGGCCCGCTCGAGGGCGACGTGCACACGATGGGCGGGCTCATTGGCGGCGAGTCGCGCGCGCTGGCGCGGCTGGCGGGCCGTGGCGGCGCGCTCGCAGGCGGCGTGGACGCGCGTGCCGCGCTGCTCGCGATGGCCGTGCTCGAGACGAACGCGTCCATGGGGCGCATCGTTGCCGCGCCGACGGCGGGTTCCGCAGGCGTGGTGCCTGGCGTGGTGCTGGCCTTGGACGAGGCCGAGAAGTACGAAGGCGCGCGGCTGCGTGACGCCCTTGCGTGCGCCGCGGCCGTCGGCTTCGTGGTGAGCCGCAACGCGACCGTCGCGGGCGCGGAGGGCGGCTGCCAGGCAGAGGTGGGCACGGCGAGCGCCATGGCCGCCGCAGCGGCGACGCAGCTTCTGGGCGGGGACGCGCGCTCGTGCCTTGCGGCGGCGTCCATCGCGATGGGAAACCTCCTGGGCATGGTGTGCGACCCCATAGGCGGCCTCGTGGAGGACCCGTGCCAGAAGCGCAACGCCGCCGCGGCGGAAAACGCACTTGCGGCCGCGCGCATGGCGCTGGCCGGCGTGCGGCCGTCAGCCCCGTTTGACGAGGTGGTGGAGGCCATGCGCCGCGTGGGTGCCGCGCTTCCGGCAGAGCTTCGCGAGACGGCGCTCGGCGGGCTCGCGGCCTGTCCCAGCTGCCGCGGGTGCGCCGGCCGCTAGCTACGCCTGCGTCGGCAGGCCGGCGTTTTTCAGGATGAACTCCGCAAAGCGGCGCGACGCCACGGGCAGCGTCTCCCACGACGCCCACGCGAGCGCGATGTTGCGCACGGGGCGCTCGCGGATGGGGCGCACCTCCACGCCGGTGGCGTAACCCTCGAGCATCGTGCTGTACAGTATCGATACGCCAAGCCCCTCGCGCACCATCGCGAGGATGGAGTAGTCGTCCGTCACCTCGTAGCGTATGCGCGGCCGGACGCCGGCGCGCTCGAACGCCGTGAGGGCAACGCTCGTCTGTCCCTCGTCCAGCAGGATGAGCGGCTCTAGCGCCAGCTGCCCCAGGCTCACCTCACGCGAAGCGGCAAGCGGGTGACCCTCCGGCAGCACGGCGAGCATCGTGTCCGTCGCGACGGTGCGGTACGGCAGGCCGGAGCCGTCGCCGTTTATGAAGCCAAGGTCCACGCGGTCCTCGGCCACCCACTGCGCGATGCTCGTGTACTCTCCCTGGCGCAGCACGAAGCGCACGTTCGGGTGAAGCTCCTCGAAGCGGTGCATCAGCGGTGGCAGTATGCGCCGGCTCACGCTCGAGAAGGTGCCCACGCGGATCGTGGCGCCCAGGAGCCCCGCCACCTCCTGCCGGCGGCGCTCGAGGTCGTCCTCCGCGTGCGCCACCGCGCGGATGGCCGGCATGAACGTGCGCCCGTCGCCGGTGAGGCTCACGGAGCCGCGCCCGCGCTCCAGCAGGCTCGCGCCGAGCTCCGACTCCAGCGCGCGCACGGTCTGACTCACGGCGCTCTGCGTGTAGCCCAGCTCGTGCGCCGCCTTCGTGAAGCTGCCGGCGTCAACGACGCTGCAGAACACCTTGTAGCGGGATATCCTCATGAAGTGCCCCCAAGCCTCAGCATAAGAAACGTTAATGCAACAATAAAATACATTCGTTTCACTTATCCCAACAGCGATGATATTACATAAGCACAGTAAAACAGTTGAGTGGGGAGCAATCGTGGCAACGGCGGTTATTGGAACACAGACGACAGACATGCATGCGGGCGACCTCGCGTACCCTGGCACCGCCCGCCTGGGCGAGAAGGGCCTCGGTCTGTTTCGCGAGGGCCTCGCGGAGGGCGTGCCCATCGCACTCGGCTACTTCGCGGTGTCGTTCTCGCTTGGCATCGCCGCGAAGATGAGCGGCCTCACGCTGTCCCAGGGCGTCGTCACGAGCTTCCTGTGCAACGCGTCCGCCGGCGAGTATGCCGGCTTCACCATGGTCGCGGCAAACGCCAGCTACCTGGAGCTCGCGGTCATGATGCTCATCGCCAACGCCCGCTACCTGCTCATGGGGTGCGTGCTCTCGCAGCGCTTCAGCCCGGACACTCCCGTGTGGATGCGCGCGCTCATCGCGTTCGACAACACGGACGAGATCTTCGCCGTCAACGTGGCGCACAAGGGTGACGTCAGGCCCGCCCGCGCGCTCGGCCTCATGGCCCTGCCGCTCGTGGGATGGGCCGGCGGCACGGCCGTGGGCATGCTCGTGGGCGGCGTTCTGCCCAAGCTTCTGGTGCAGGCGCTCTCCGTGTCGCTGTTTGGCATGTTCCTCGCGGTCATCATCCCGCCGGCGCGCCAGAACCGCGTGGTCGCGGGCGTGGTTGCCGTGAGCTTCGCGGCGAGCCTCGCCGCCTCCGTCGCCCCGCTCTTCTCGGCCGTGGGCGAGGGCGTGCGCACCATCGTGCTCACGCTGGCCATCTCCGCCGCGGCGGCCGTGCTGTTCCCGTGCTCGGAAGACGACGCGGAAGCGGGGGAGGCATAGCATGGGCTCCATGGGGTGGGGCTACGTCGCCGTGATGGCGGGCGTCACATTCGCGACGCGCGCGCTTCCCGCGACGCTCATCAGGAGCAAGGTCACGAACCGCTTCCTGCGTTCGTTTTTGTACTACGTGCCGTACGTCACGCTCGCGGTCATGACGTTCCCGGCGATCCTGGGCGCGACGGGCGTGCCCGCGGCAGGCGCCGTTGCCCTTCTCGTGGGCATCGCGCTCGCGTGGCGGGGGGCCGGGCTGTTTGAGGTCTCCGGCGCGTGCTGCGCATCCGTCCTCGCGGTGACGCTCCTGGCCCAGGCGCTGTAGCTCCGCACGCGCCCGGGCGAGAAGCGCCGCCACCGCGCGTGCGCCCAGGCCATGGTGCCGATTGTTTCCATCGTGGTGGCGTTTGGTGCGCCGCCGCGCCCTCCCTTTCGCGAAGACGTACAATTTATGCAATAGTTTTTGCAGAGGTACGCGCGTTTGTGGGAAGGAAGGTACGGATGAGGCTCTCCAAGAGGCTTGACCTGTTTGGGAACGAGGTGTTCGCGGCGCTCAACCTGCGCCGTCGCGAGCTCGAGGCCAAGGGGCGCGAGGTGTACGACCTTTCCGTCGGCACGCCGGACTTCGCGCCGGACCAGCGCCTGATAGACGCAATGGTCAAGAGCGCGTCGGACCCGGAGAACTGGAAGTACTCCCTGCACGATCGCGACGAGCTCGACAGGGCCGTGTGCGACTACTACCGCCGCCGCTACGGGGTCGAGGGCATCACGCCCGACATGGTCATGAGCTGCCATGGCACGCAGGAGGGCATGGGCTTCGTGTGTCAGGCCCTCGTGGACCCGGGCGACACCGTGCTGGTGCCGGACCCGTGCTACCCGCTCTTCCGCACGGCGAGCCTGCTCGCGGGCGCCAAGCTCGCGTTCTACCCGCTTTCGGCGGAGCATGACTTCCTGCCGTACGTCGCGGGCATCCCCGACGACGTCGCGGACGCGGCACGCTACATGGTGGTATCGCTGCCCGCGAACCCCGTGGGCTCCGTGGGCACGCCCGAGGTCTACCGACAGATCATCGACTTTGCGAAGGCGCACGACATCGTGATCATCCACGACAACGCGTACAGCGACATCGTGTTCGACTCCAAGGAGCCCGGCGGCTCGTTTTTGGCGTACGAGGGTGCGCAGGACGTGGGCGTGGAGTTCCTCTCGCTCTCCAAGTCCTTCGACGTCACCGGCGTCAGGCTCAGCTTCCTCGTAGGCCGCCCGGACATCGTCGCCGCCGCGAAGAAGCTGCACGGCCAGCTTGACTACGGCATGTTCTTCCCAGAGCAGGACGTCGCCATCGCGGCGCTCACGGGCCCGCTCGACGGTGTGGAGCGCCAGCGCATGGCCTACCAGGAGCGTCGTGACGCCCTATGCGACGCACTCGAGTCCATTGGCTGGGAGCGCCCCAACGCCCACGGCTCCATGTTCGTGTGGGCGCGCATCCCCGGCGGCCGCATGGACTCCGTCGACTTCGTGCTCGAGCTCATGGAGAAGTCTGGCGTCATCGTGACCCCGGGCGCGAGCTTTGGCCCCGCGGGCGAGGGCTTCGTGCGCATGGCGCTCGTGATGCCGCCCGAGCGCCTTCGCGAGGCGGTCGAGAAGATCCGCGAAGCCGGCTTCTAGGGGCGCGGCGCGCGGCCTGGCCGTCGGCGGCACTTGTGGGGGCTTGGTGGCGTTGGGTCAAATTGTATCGGTAAGCAAACATTCCCGCCTTTGCCATGCGTCAAGAGTGCTAGTATGAATCCCGCACGAAATCACGTCGGAGTGGCGGAATTGGCAGACGCGCTAGCTTGAGGTGCTAGTGACTGACTAAAAGGTCGTGCGGGTTCAAGTCCCGCCTCCGACACCACGTGAACACAGGTCCCCATCGGCTTAGGTCGGTGGGGACTTTCGCTTACCGGCGCAATTAGTGTCAACCTATTTCTTTACCGGGTTTCGCCAGCGGTGACAGTCGGGCAGCGATGTCGAAGACTGGGCATGCTGACGCGCGGCCCCTGTACAATGGGGCCGTGACGGCCGGCGAGCGTCGGGTGGAA
>Ga0256404_1003995_pt1 | contig 28722 bp, 33 predicted proteins | sample RumenRJG_01DNA_FD_185990 | JGI IMG/M metagenome (GOLD analysis project Ga0256404, IMG submission 185990) | Bovine rumen microbial communities from Lethbridge, Alberta, Canada - RJG_01 | ecosystem: Host-associated > Mammals > Digestive system > Stomach > Rumen | place: Canada: Alberta | collected...
TTAACTGAGTCTTTCATAATAACACTTTTTTATTTTTATTAAAAATTTAAACTATACTATTATTATTTTTCTTAAAAGCTAATATTTAATATTTTCTTAAAAAATAGGCTTTTAAGTAATTTTATAATTATTTTTTTTAGTATTTTTATAATTATGTATATGATTTTTGTATTTTTCAATTAATTTTGTTTAAGCTTTTTTTATATTGTTACTTTTTGTACATGTATTTTAATTTTTACATAAAGTTTATATATTATGAGGTTTAATTACTATATATCGGAAAGATACTTCCGACAGTTATCTTCCGACTAAATAAATTTTTGATAAATAAGTGAAAATTAAGAGATAAGATATAATGGTTGTTTTTAGTGCTGGTGATACTGCATGGGTTCTTATTTGCAGTCTTTTAGTATTGCTGATGAGTATTCCTGCAGTAGCATTTTTCTATGGTGGACTAAGTAAACGTAAGAATGTTTTAAACACAATTTTTTTAACTTTTATAGCATTTTCAATTGTAAGCGTATTGTGGGTGATATTCGGTTACCAGTTTGCATTTGGAAATGATGTCAGCGGTTTGATAGGATCTCCTACTAATTTCTTCTTGCAGGGAATTGGTCTTGATGATCTGACAGGTTCTATTCCAACTTTATTATTTGTAATGTTTCAATGTGCATTTGCAGGCTTAACTGTGGCTTTGGTTTCAGGTGCACTTGTAGGAAGGATGAAAACAAAAGCTTGGGTCCTTTTTGTTCTAATCTGGGCTTGCTTAGTATACGTCCCAATTGCCCATTGGGTATGGGGAGGAGGATGGTTGATGCAGTTAGGTGCACTTGACTTTGCAGGTGGTGCAGTAGTTCACATGAACTCTGGTGCTGCCGCATTGGCCGTCGCATTGGTATTAGGCAAAAGAAAAGACACCTCTTTAATTCCACATAACCTGGGATATGCAGTTTTGGGAGCAGCATTACTATGGTTTGGATGGATGGGATTCAATGGAGGATCTGGTCTTGCTGCAGACGGACTGGCGGCAAATGCGATTATAGTGTCAAATGTTGCAGCGGCATTAGGACTGATTGTATGGACTGCACTGGATACATATGTCGTAGGAAAACCAACTGTTCTTGGTGCTATTTCCGGGGCAGTTGCAGGGCTTGTGGCAATTACTCCCGCAGCAGGTTTTGTTGATGTTCCAGGAGCAATTGTAATTGGTGCAGTGGCTCCATTCGTCTCATACTTTGCAATTTATTATCTAAAACCTAAACTTGGATATGATGATGCTTTAGATGTATGGGGCATTCACGGTATGTCAGGTATTTGGGGAGCTATTGCAACCGGAATCTTTGCAGTTCCTACAGTAGGGGGCGTTGCAGGATTAGTTGCAGGAAATCCCGAACAGGTAGTGATACAATTGATTAGTGTGGTTGCTACTCTTGCCTACTCATTTGTAATAAGCTTTGTTCTTGCTAAAGTTCTTGATAAAGCTATGGGAGGAATAAGAGTTGAAGAGCGTGAAGAGATTGGAGGACTTGATATGAACCTTCACGAGGAATCTGCATATAACTTGAACTAAGGTGATTAGATGAAGAGCATTGTTGCAATTATAAGACAAGAAAAGTATACGGATGTAAAGAATGCCCTTGCAGCAGTAGGATGCGAAGGTATGAACGTATCCGAGGTAAAAGGAAGAGGAAGTCAAAGAGGCATTAAGGAATCCTATAGGGGATCCAGTTATTGCATTGATTTGATTCCAAAAACACGTATTGAAATAGTTGTAAAAGAGGAAGGCGTAGGTCCGATAGTTGAAGCAATTAAAAAGGGTGCTCATACGGGAAATATCGGTGATGGGAAAATATTCATTTATCCAATCGATAATGTAATCAGAATAAGAACTGGTGAAGAGGGGGACCGCGCTGTGTAGTCTCCCAACCATAAATCTAGAATAAAACAATTGTTCTTAAAACCATTTGGAAATAGTGAATATTTCACTATTTCCTTTTTTTTTAATATTAATAAGCGATAACCACACCATTAATGTCTGAAATATCTACCCATGTTGTTATTCCTTTAACTTCATATAAAACACCGTCAATGTATTCGTAGGATACCTGTTTGTTGTCGCTGACAAGATGGACATTATTCCCGTCAATCTGTTCGACTCTTTTTATGATTCCTCCGTATTCATCGGAGTCGGCAACGACAATGTCTCCCACGTGAATGTCATGAGTTTTGTTGAAAAGCACTGTCTGTCCGTCCTGCAGTGTCGGAAGCATGGAGGTTCCATCAACATAAACAATTACCGGAATCTGATTGGGTCCAAGACTTGAGTCCACATTGACCTCAACGTTGTCAAGGCCATATTGTTTGCAGATGTTTTCAATTCCACTCTTAAGTGTTGTTGCATTTGAGACGGTATCATTCATTACGTTAATGGTGTAGTCGCAAATTTCGCTGTTCAGGCCATTTCTGTCAATATCAGAAAATGTGTGGGTTTCAACGCTGACATTTTCCCCGTCGATGTAGACGTCAACGGTATTATTTCCTAAAAATATTATTCCAAAAACAATTGCTAAAATAAGTATAACTAAAGCTAAAATTATTTTTTTAGCCATATAATCACTCGTCCATGATGTTCAAATCCATATTTAGGAGAGCTTTCATTGTTTCAATATCGATTTGACCAGGGGCAGTCACGTCTGTTCCTGCAGCAAAAGTAATAGGTGAATCGAATTTTGATGCCATGACTCTTGTGTAGCTTCCTAAATCTCCCATTGAAATGGCGATAGTGTCTTCACAATGTGAAAGGACAGCTAAAATTGTTAATGTGTCTTCCAAATCCTGTGGCATGAATGCAACTTTTGCAATGTCACCTAGTTTATGCTCCTTTTCAACAATGTACATTATCTCGTTTAAGTCTGGAGTTTTTTTGAAGTCATGATAAGAAACAATTGTTTTTACGCCTGTTTCATGGATTTTGTCGATGTATTCATCATCACTTTGAAGTTCAATATCCACATAGTCCACCAAATCGCAGCACTCATATAGGATGTTAAATCTTTCTTCTTCACTTCCCTTAAAAGATCCTCCTTCAGTGTTGATTCTGTTTGTGGCAATCATCGGAAAATTGATTTCTTCAATTGTATCTTTAATCTCGTCCATATTTGGATTTTCTAAGGCATCTATTCTGAACTCTAAAACGTCAGCACCTTTTTTGATGCAATCCTGCGCAACTTCGATTACATCTTTACAATCTTTTTGAAAGATTGGAATTGCAATTTTAGTTTGTGAATACATTAGTTATTATATTTATTTTCAGGTTATTAATTAAATTTTCTTTAAAAACTCTTAATATTTATATAAATTAAAAGACAAATTATATATCAATAAAATTTTTAATTTTATTATTTATTAATCAATTATACAAGGTGTTAATTTGAAAGTTACAGCTATAGGTGCAGACATATCTAAAAATGATGTGTCATGCAGTTCTAAGCTAGTAGAAACCATAGAAAATAACCTTTATAAACTTAAAGAATTGGGTGCAAGAGATGCTGCTTTAACAAATGTTACCGGTGATGACGTTGTCATTAGCGCATTTGTCGAAGACGACTTGCTTGAACCGATTAATGAAGGTATTGTTAATATTTTAAAGATGAGTGCAGAAAACTTAGGTGATTTATCCGGAATTTCCGACAATCCTGATGATGCGGGTGAGGGAATTTCATATGCTGAAGCTAGTATCAGGCCAGACAGATATCCTGATGCAATTGTTTTAGGTTTTGATACTTATGGTGGAGAGCCATTTGTGGCAGATGTTGCAAACTCAGCAATTGATGCTGCAAAGGGAATGAAAAACTTAACAGATATTTCAGATTATATAGAGCCGAAAACCAGAAAGATACCCGGTGTCGGTTACGTCTCACCTGAAACAGATGATCCTGTTGTGGTGGCTACAATTGAAGATATTGAATCAGTTGGTGTTATAGCCAGTGCAATGATTGGTGCTGCACTTGGAAATAAGAATGTTTATTTAGTTAAAAGAGGGACAACTTGTAATGTATTGCCGGGTAGCGTAATATTTTCCGCTACTGCTTTTATGAATGGAAATGTAATAGATTTAGCTGTTCCATTTGAAAACAAAACTAGGATATTAAGATAGGAGTTATGTATTATGATTTTATTAAATGAAGATACAAAATGTTTAGTTCAAGGAATAACCGGTAAACAAGGTTCATTCCACACAGAACAAATGTTAAAATACAATACAAATATTGTTGCAGGAATCACTCCTGGTAAAGGAGGCCAAAAGTTTTTAGACCAAGTTCCAATTTTCAATTCAATCGAAGAGGCAAAAGAAGATGTGGACATAAACGCTTCCATTATTTTTGTTCCTGCAAAATTCGCAAAAGACGCTGCTTTTGAAGCAATTAGACACTTGGATTTAGTTGTTATCATTTCCGAACATATTCCGGTTCATGACAGTATGAAAATCATGGCTTATGCAAAAGAGATGAACACTACAATCATCGGACCAAACACTCCGGGAATCATCTCCCCTGGTGTCGGTAAATTAGGTATTATGCCTACTCATATATTTAAAGAAGGTAATGTGGGTGTCATTTCAAGAAGTGGTACATTGACTTATGAAATAGCAAACGAACTTACTAACGCTGGAATCGGACAAAGTACTGCAGTAGGTATTGGTGGAGATCCGGTTACCGGTGATAATTACGTTGATATTCTAAAAAGATTTGAGAAGGATGACGCTACTGATGCAGTTGTTTTAATCGGTGAGATTGGAGGAACTGCAGAGGAAAGGGCAGGTAAATACATTGCTGAAGAAATGTCAAAACCTGTTGTATCCTACATTGCAGGAAGAACCGCACCTCCTGGAAAAAGAATGGGGCATGCTGGTGCTATCATTCAAGGAAGTTCTGGTACTGTTGCAAGTAAAACCAAAGCTTTAAATGAAGCTGGTGTGGATGTAGCAATCAAACCATCTGAAATTGTAGATTTACTTAAAAAGGTTATGTAATGTCAAATCAGGAAATTATTGATAAATTATTGAATGGCGAAATCAAGCTTTATCAAGTTGATAAAGAGGTTTCAGCTAAAGAAGCTACTGATATTAGAAGAGAATTTTTAGAACAAAAATATGATTTGGATTTATCCAATATCTCAAATTTCACTCTTGATATGGAAAGGGCATCCGCCCGTAACATCGAAAACTCCATTGGAGTTTTGCAGCTTCCAATGGGTATTGCAGGTCCGTTAAAGATAAATGGAGAATACTGCCAAAGGGAAGTTTTTGTTCCGCTCGCAACATCTGAAGGAGCGCTTGTCGCATCAATAAATAGGGGTGCATCAACAATCACTGCATCCGGTGGTGCAAACGCGAGAGTCGTATCAGATATTATGACTCGTGCGCCTGCAATAAAATGTGAAGGTGTTGGGGACGCTTTAAAAATCAAGCAATGGTTTGTTGATAATTTCGATGAATTAAAAGAAATTGCAGAAAGCACAACCTCTCACGGTAAACTGATTAAAATTGACCCTATCTTAATCGTTGGAAGCTATGTTTATCCGAGATTCGTTTTCTCAACCGGAGACAGTATGGGAATGAACATGGTGACAATAGCTTCTGAAAAAATTTTAGACAAGCTTGCACAGGAAACAACCGCAACCCATATAGCATTAAGCGGTAATGTTTGTGTGGACAAAAAGCCTGCCGCTATTAACATAGTTGAAGGAAGAGGAAAAAGTGTTATAGCGGATATATTAATTCCAAAGGATATTGTTTCCAAAAAATTAAAGACAACAGCTGAAGCTATTGTTGAAGTCAACACTGCCAAAAACCTGATTGGTTCCGCAGCTAGTGGAAGCATGGCATTCAATGCTCATTATGCCAACATGGTTGCAGCCATATTTTTAGCAACAGGTCAGGATGCTGCACATGTTGTTGAAGGATCTCTCGGAATCACAACTGCAGAAAATAGAAATGGCGATTTATACTTCTCTGTCAACTTGCCTGACTTGCCAGTTGCGACTGTTGGTGGAGGCACAAGTCTTGAAGTTGCACAGGAAGGATTAAACATCTTGGGTGTTGCAGGTTCTGGTAAAGCACGTGAATTTGCTGAAATTGTTGCATGTACAGTTCTTGCAGGTGAACTTTCACTTGTTGGGGCTTTGGCTGCAGGACATCTTGCAAGAGCTCATCAAGAACTTGGAAGAGGTTAAAATGGATGATTTTTTAGATGATTTGTATCCTGAGTTGACTTTGGAAACTGAGGATATAATCATGACATTATCTATTAAGAAGGATTATTCTCAAATTAAAGATTTTGATAAAAGAAAAGAAGAATTAATCAATGATTTGCATGAGTTTATTGATGAATTCAGCGAAACTCCCGAATCAGATGATTTTATAAGATATTTTGATGATTAGTATTTTGAATCAATCTTTTCAAATACTTTTTTTACATTTACTTTTGTTTCAAAGCAGCCTGTTTTTTCAAGCAATACTCCTTGAGGATAAAAATCAGAGAGCAGCATCATCATTTGATTTAGGTCTTCATGGCAGGCAACTCCAAGGACTGCCTTGAACTTATTTTCCTTAACTATTTTTTTAACAAAGCTTGATCCCGGAACGATATATAACTTATAGCCTAATGGCTCTGATTTTTTCTTGATAACTCCAATTGAGCATAAACCACATTCAGTACAGTTCAAACCTTCCTTTTGAAGTGTGGCCGGACAATCCTTATGCCTTAAGCAATGAGGGAGGAATATTAGTGTTTTTTCAGCAGGGATTTGTCTGAATTTTTCTTTGTTGATGTCGTCCCTGACCTTGATTGCAATATCATCAATCAGATGGTCATCCAAATTCAAAAAGCTGGCAATTGTTTTGAACGGTGAGTACAACAGGTCCACAATGTATAATAGAAATCTTGGAAATTTTATCTGATTCTTTCTGGCGATTAATAACCCTAGAATTAAAACTGCAATAAATAATATGATAATTATAATGGCCACTATAACTACTAATTGACCTAAAAACATGTAAAAAGAATCTAAAAACATTTTTTTAACCTAAAATTTCTCTATGCTGTAATTTACAATTTCCTTGTTCAGCTCAACGCCGGTTGGTGTTTTAACTATTTCAAGACCGGACAGGCTGTCACATGAGCATAACACATTCTGTTCGGGGTGTGTTCCGGGGGTGATATTGCAGTTAAGATTGACTCTGTCACCGATGGATAAGACAGTTTCCAGACGTTTTGTTGAAGGGTGGTCCTTATTTAAGATTACAAGTGGCGAGGACTCTTCACGGCTTAAGTAAGCCTGTGATCTTATTGCTCTTTTGTCCTTTTTAAAATTGGAAACAGCAATAATGTCGTCTGATTCTAAAAATTGAACTATTTCCTCGTTGTCCTGTGTGGCGATGAATAACATCTTGTTTTCATAAGCTACCTTGGCCACGCCAACGATTCCGGTTTCACCTTCAAGAAAAAGTATTTCATCATTTTTAAAATCAATTTTCATAAGAATCACTCAAAAAATAAAAAAAGAGAGTAAATAAATTTACTCTACACATTCAACATTGTCGCTTTGACAGGATGGACAAACGACTTTTTTTCCAAGACCTTTAAAGGTATTTCCACATTCTTTACAATGGTATTTTTTTGTTTTCAATTTTTTCAAATCAATGTCGGCCATTGGCCCTCCGCTAGAACACATTTTAAATCACCTAACATATTATATATATTATATATTATTTAATTGTTTATTACAATCGTTAATTTTTTCCAGGATTTCTTCCTCTTCTGTTATGTTATACAATAGGTTGTAGAAGTATTCCGCTTGGTGGAACAGTTTGTTTTCCTCATATTCCGCCGCCAGTTTTTCAAGACTTTCAATAATGTAGGGATTTGCTCCAATTGGAATGTTTTTGTTTTCAATTATTTCCAGACATTCATCTAAGCTTAATTCAAGTTCCTTGTTTTTTGATTGGATATACTTAATCTCCCTATATGCGATTGGGCTCAAGTCATATTCCATGCTGTACATGAATAATGCCATTGCCGTTTTCATCTGGTTTTCCTCAATGTAGTAATATCCCAGATTCCTGTAGCATCTTGCGATGTCATGGGGATAATATGCATATTTCAGGGCGTCGATTGTTCTGATGTAATATTCATTGTAAGTGTATGTATGCACCTTGAAGATTTCAGTCAGCTCCAATATTATCCTGGAGGAAACGGGATTAATCTTAATCGCTTTTTTCAGGTATAATTCTGCCTTTTCGTATTGCTGGTCTTCAAGAAGTAGAAATCCGTAGATATAATATAAATCAAGTAAAGGCTGATTGTCAGGTATGTATCTGAGTTCCTTTTCAGCGCCAATATATGTATTGAACAGTATCTCTTCAAGAGGATTTGTGAAAAAGTGATATTCGCTTACTTTGTCATCTTCAAAAATAGGGGTGAAGTTTTCCATGAATTTATCCATCTTATTCAATGCAACATCATACTTTCCGCTTTCGATGTCATAGGACAAATCATTTAACAGATCCATGATTGGAGTTTCCTCATGGGATATCTGTATGAACTCATTTTTTTCATCTTCACTCAGGCAATCCCACATCATGCGTGAGATTTCTTTGATTATCTCCATGTTGTAGGGATGGTCCTTATATTTTTCGATTTGGGATGACAGGTATTTTCGATTTAAATCGTTGTTTTCTCCCAAGTTTGCCTTAATTTCATCGATTATTTCTTTATACATTAACACACCTAAGGTTACTTTAATGGGTAATATTTTTATATAACCGCAAACCAATATTATTAATATATAAAAAACTTATTTTTATATTATTTTATTAAAGAATTAAAGGTGATTATTAAATGGCAAATCAACCAATATTTATCCTTCCTGAAGGGACCGAAAGATATTCAAAAAGAGATGCTTTAAGAATGAATATCACAGCAGCTAAAGTATTAGCTGGAATTGTAAGAACTACATTAGGTCCTAAAGGTATGGACAAAATGTTAGTCAATTCATTAGGTGACGTAACTGTAACTAATGATGGTGCAACTATCATGGGAGAAATGGATATTGCACAACCTGCAGCTAGAATGCTTGTAGAAACCGCTAAAAAACAAGAAGAGATTGTTGGAGACGGAACCACTTCTGTTGTTGTTATTGCTGGTGAATTATTAGCAAAAGCTGAAGAATTATTAGAAGATGGAATTGCAACCTCAGTAGTTGTTAAAGGATACAGAAACGCAACAGGAAAAGCAGTTGAACTTTTAAAAGATATTGCTATCGATGCTGATGATGAAGAAACTCTTAAAAAAGTAGCTGTTACTGCAATGAGTGGTAAAGGATCAGATTATGCAAAAGAACACTTAGCAGATATTGTTGTTAAAGCAGCATTAAGAATCGAAGAAGATGGAAAATCCGATATCGACAACATCAATATCCAAAGGGTTTCCGGAGATTCAGTAGAAGATTCATTCTTGGCTGAAGGTGTTGTAATTGATAAGGCACCTGTATCCAAAAACATGCCTAAGGATATTAAAGATGCAAAAATCGCTATCATGAAATATCCTATTGAATTGAAAGACATTAATACTGATGCTAAAATTGACATTACAAGCCCTGAACAATTTGAATTATTCTTAAACCAAGAAGAACAAATGATTAAGGATTTAGTAAATAAAGTAGTTGATTCCGGAGCTAACGTTTTATTCTGTCAAAAAGGTATTGACGACATGGCTGAACATTACTTAAGAAAAGCAGGAATCATGACCTATAAGAGAGTTAAAAAATCTGACATGGAAAGAATTGAAAAGGCTACCGGCGCTAAACTCGTAACAGATATTGAAGATTTATCTGAAGATAAATTAGGTTCAGCAGGTCACGTATATCTTGATAAGATATTTGATCATGAATTAACTTTCATTGAAGAATGTGAAAATCCAAAAGCATCTTCCATTGTGCTCAGAGGCAGTACCCGTTACGTGACCGAGCAAATCGCAAGAGCTATTGATGATGCTTTAGGAGTTGTTGCTGCTACTATCGAAGAAGGCAAAGTTCTCATCGGTGGAGGAGCTTGTGAAATTGATTTAGTAAAACAATTAAGAGATTACGGTGAATCTGTAAAAGGAAGAGAACAATTAGCTATTTTAAAATACGCTGAAGCTTTAGAAGTCATTCCTAGAACCTTGATTGAAAATGCAGGTTTAGATACCATTAACTTAATTGCAGATTTAAAAGCTGCTCACGAAGAATCCAAATTCATCGGAATAAATGTATTCACTGGTGAAGTAGTGGACATGAAAGAAGATGGAGTTATTGAACCTTTAAGAGTTAAAATCCAAGCTCTTCAATCTGCTGGTGCTGCTAGTGAAATGATTTTAAGAATCGATGATATGATTGCAGCAAGAAATGCACTTAACTCTACCGGACCTGATGAGTCTGGTAATGATGCAAGTGGTATGCCTCCAATGCCTGGTGCAGGCGGTATGGGTGGTATGCCTCCAATGATGTAAGATTATAAAATTTTACATTTTTTTCTTTTTTTTCCTTTTTAAACATTGTTCACAATTTATGGATATTTTTTCACTATTTTTAATTCCAATATGTAATACTAATTTTATGATTTTCATCGATTTTTTAAGTAGTATATAAAAAATTTGAAATTTTTTTCTTTTTTTGCTTATTCTTTCTTATTTTTTAATATTCTTAATTAAATGGATTGTTTTTTATTCTAACTTAACTTAATTCAATGATTTTCAATTAGATAACTTTTAATTATATGTTATTTTATATGATAAGCACTAACAGTACTGTTCTAACTTTAATAAAATTAAGTTTCTTTAAAATTTGTTTCATATGTTTTAATCATTTTATAACCTAATTTAAGTATATTTTTACTTAATTTTTTATTTTCATTAAGTTTTAACCTTATTTTTTAAAATTAAACTCATTTAATTGGATTTAGTAAATAAAAAGGTTTATATAAGTTATTTGTATAAACATATTCTTGAAGTGAGATTATAATCTCATGGACAATTTATGAAAATGTTATGGAGGTAAAATATTTTGAACAAACAACTATTACTCACATTGATTTTAGCATTCACTGTAGTACTTTCAGTCGGTGCTATTTCAGCAAGTGAAGTAAATGTTACAGATTCGTATACTACAAACTTAGTAGATGACACATCAGATGTATCAGTCCCTATTGAAAATACCACTGATTCATCAGTACTTTCTGTATCTAGTGATTCAAATGTTGATAATGATCCATCTAAAGTTTCTCTATCAAGTGAAGAAGTTTTAGAATCTGAAAATTCAAATACTTTATCAACTAACTCGGATAGTAACTCTTTAAGTAGTGATAGCAACGGAGTTGCTAGCGTGTCTTCATCTTCCGATGACGACAAATTAGGTGCAGGCAGTAATGTTTCTACTATTGATGTATCTAAAACAATTACTTCAAAAGACGTTACTAAATATTATAAAGGAAGCGCTCAATACTCAGCAACATTTTTAGACAAGGCCGGTAATCCATTAGCAAATACTAATGTTAAAATTACAGTAAACAAGGTAACTTATACTAAAAAAACAAATGCAAAAGGAGTTGCTTCTTTAGCAGTTAATCTTAAACCTGGATCTTACAAGGTAGAAGCTGTAAATCCGGTCACAGGTTACAAGCTAACCAATACTTTTAAAATCTTATCCACCATTAGTGCAAGCGATGTAACTAAGGTCTACACTGATGGTAGAAAGTTTTATGCAACATTTTTAAACAGTAACGGTAAGGCTTTAGCCAATAAGAATATTAAGTTTAAGATTAACGGAAAAACATACACTAAGCAAACTAATAGTAAAGGTGTAGCTAGTCTTACAATGTACAACCTTAAGAAAGGTACCTATAAAATGGTATCCTATAATGTTGACGGTTTAACAAAAACCAACACTGTAAAAGTGGTTACTTCCACTACTTCTAAACTCACTACTAGTGCATACACTTTCCTTAAAAGTGACAGTAAAACTATAAAAGTTACTTTACTTAACGGACTAGGTTATGCTCCTGGCGCTGGTAAGGTTATCAAATTCACCGTAAACGGTAAGACCTACAGTGCAAAGACCAACAGTAAAGGTGTTGTATCACTCAAATTGCCATCTTTAAGTGCCGGAACATACACTGTGAAGTATAAGTTTGCTGGAAATAGTTTCTATAAGGCATCCAGTGCCTCCAATAAACTATACATTCTTCCAAGTAAAACTTCTAAATTTACAGTTAAAAGCACAACATCATTTGGTAAAGGTGCAGACACACCATTCAAAGTTGCTCTAACATCAGGTACTGTTCCTTTAGTAAAGAAAACTGTAACCCTTAGTCTAAATGGTAAATCATACACTAAAACTACTGACAGTAATGGTATTGTGTCATTGCCTATTGATTTGGCTGTTGGTAAATATACCATTAGTTACACATTCAAGGGTGATTCTAAAGTAAACTCAAAGACTGGTTCTTCTACAATAACTGTTAAAGAAAGATCAGCATCTAAACTTACTTGGAAAAGTGGAACTTCATTTTATCAAGGCGCTCAAACTTATAAAGTGTTATTGCAAGATGCTAATAGTAAAGCTTTAGCAAGTAAAGTAGTCAAATTGACTGTCAACTCTAAAACATATTCAGCAACTACTGCTTCAAACGGATATGCTACATTCAATGTAAATGTCGCTCCCGGAAGTTATTCAGTCTCAATCAGCTATCCTGCAACTGGTGACAATGTTAATGCACCAAGTTCAAAAACTGTAAAAATCAGTGTTGAGAAAAAATCAACAACAGGATACGGATACTGGGTATACGGAGAGGATATGAAAAGTGTCAGCTTGAACACATTGGCGTCCCAAGGTACAACTGATTTGTTCCTAAACTATGCTGCAATTTCAAAACATGGTCAAACAGCTGTGGAATCATGGATTTCTAGTGCTAACAAGTTAGGAATGAAAGTTCACATTTGGATGCAAACCTTTTATCAAGGAGGATCTTGGACAAACCCTGTCAAAAGCGGATCTCCTAACACTGCATTCTTTGAGAAAAAGATAACTGAAGCTCAAACCTATGCTAAAATAAAAGGTGTTTCCGGTATTCACTTTGATTATTTAAGATATCCTGGTACTGCTTATAAAACAACTGGTGGTACTGCAGCAATCACTGAATTCGTAAAACAAGCTACTGAAGCTATACATTCAATAAATTCAAATTTAATTGTTTCATGTGCTTTAATGCCTGAAACAACAAGTAATGCATATTATTATGGTCAGGATTTTTCCGCTATAAGTAAATATATGAACGTAGTTATCCCAATGATTTATAAGGGAAATTATGGGAAAACTTCAACTTGGATTACAACCACTGCTAAATGGTTTGTAGATAATTCTAATGGCGCTCAGGTATGGGCAGGTTTACAAGGCTATAAGTCTGATAGTGCAGTAACCAAATTATCCGCTTCAGCTATTAAAACTGATGCTCAAGCTGCTTTAAACGGTAATGCTCCTGGTGTTATCATATTCAGATATGGAGTAACAAACTTAGTGGATTTCAATTCATTATCCGATAAGTCCACATCTCCATCCACTACTGGATCAATATCTGTTTCAAGCATTGTAACTGCAGCTAACACATTGAAAAGCACAATTGATTCTCAAAAATCAATTCCTGCAACTGTTAGCGTAGCAGGAGTTAGTTATTCAACTCCTCAATTCTTGTATATGATGACCAAGGCTGTGGAATATATTAATTCAGGTAAGACTTCAACCCAAATTCTGCCGGTTGCATCTGAAGCTCCTTCAAATCCTTCAGGTTCAGCTAAAGCAGGTAACTTAACCACTAAGGATTATGTGGATTTAGCAACAAGAGTAAGTACCTTTATTACAAATAACGGTCAGGCTCCAAACTATGCTAGCTCTTCATTAGGCAACATTAAATATGAATCCTTAGTTGATGCATTCGCAAGAATTTTAGCATTCTATAAGACAGGCAGCAAATTGCCTAGCTATGTCACTATTGATGCCGATGCAAAATCAACTTCAGCATCAAAGACAATATCCCTTAAGAATGTCGTCACTGGTGCATCTAATTTGAAAACTTATTACGAAAAGAATAAGAAGTTGCCGTCTACAGTTACTGCAGGTGGAATAACATTTACCCTGCCGGAATTCCTATATGTGATGAGTCAAGCAATTGTTGAAATTGGTGATTCCAAAACCGATGCAATTAAAGTTATCACTGGAGTTTCTGCTCCTGCAAGCCCATCTGGAGATACAATTAGTTCAAAGGATTTAACTAAAGCTAACTTCTTAACTGTAGCTGAGAATGTGGCAAGTTACATCACTACTAACAAGAGAGCACCTAATTATGCCTCATCTGCAGTTGGTAAGATAATTTACTCTGAAGTGGTTGATTCATTCGCACGCATATTGTCATTTTATGATACAAACGATCGTTTACCAACATATGTGACAATTAGCTACTCATCTGGATCTAGTTCCAGTTCATCAGTTTCTGCTACAGGTTCCGGTCTAAATGAGAAGAATACTATAAAAGACCTTACTGCATACTTGAAAGCGTCTATTAATTGTCAAGTTGATAATTCCAAAATCAAATCTGTTGTAAACTCATTGATTAAAGGTTTAAAAACAGATGCTCAAAAGGCTACTGCAATATTCAACTATGTAAGGGATACCCTGTCATATAGTTTCTATTATGATACAAAATATGGTGCAGTAGGTACTTTGAATGCTAAAAAAGGAAACTGTGTTGATCATTCACATTTATTAGTCGCTATGTTTAGAACCGCAGACCTTCCAGCAAGATACGTTCACGGAACTTGTACATTCTCCAGTGGAAGTACTTATGGACACGTCTGGGCTCAAGTTTTAGTTGATGGAAAATGGACTATTGCAGATGCAACTAGTTCTAGAAATTCTCTTGGAAAAGTAGCAAATTGGAATACCAATTCATTTAGTCTGAAGAGTATTACTTCAAGTATTTCACTCTAATTTTCTACTTCTTTTTTTCATTTTTTCAAAATATTTAAATAGTATCCAATCCATACTAATTATTAGCTTTTTTTGTTTAATTTATGTTACATTTATTTAGGTATACCAAAACTCTTTTATACTTTAAACTATAAAAATTAAGACAATAATAGGTATAAGGTGAATTTCATGGTTGAGGATAAGATTAGTGAAAACATTGAGGAATATTTGGAAGTTCTCTATCGTAACGGAAGTAACGGGGAACAGGTATCCACCACTCAATTATCAAAAGACTTAGGTATCGCCCCAGGTAGTGTAACTCAAATGCTTAAAAAACTAGAAAATTTAGGCTATATTGTATACACACCTTACAAAGGAGCTACATTAACTGATGAAGGTATGAAAATAGCTCAAAAAATTACAAGAAAACACAGAATTTTAGAAAAGTTCTTGACCGATATCTTAAAAATCAAGGAAGAAAATGTCCATGATCAGGCATGTGAGATGGAACATACCTTGTCAGATGAAGCTGAAAGGGCGTTATGCACAATGCTGCAAAATCCTGACTTATGTCCTGACAACAACATAATACCTGCTTGTAATTTTGATTTTGACAGTTGTCAACAATGTTATTCTCAAAAAGACTTTGACCAAGTTATCAATAGGAAATTCAATTTATTATCTATATCTGAATTGACTTCAAATGCAGAAGGTGTTGTTTCATTCATTAGAGGAAGCAATGAGCTTCTGGATGATATTGCCGAGTTAGGCATTAAGGTCGGTTGTAATTTAAAATATGAATATAATGACAACCGTATAAGCAATCATTATTTGGTTACAATTGACGAAAACGAGTTAAATATTCCAATAGAAATGGCTAATAATATTTTTATTAGAATTTAACTTCATTATTTCTTTTTTTACAAAAATTTATATAATATTTATTTCAAAATTATTAGCATTAAATATAATTTATTTCTTTTTGCGGTGTTTTAATGCGTGGAAATTTAGCTAATGATATTGTTTCTATTAAGATTGAAGAGGGAAGTAAAAGACCTATCGCCTTGCATGAAAAGAGTATGTTCGGTAAAATTGAAGCTGATACCTTGAATCTTTCCTTAATCGAAGCTTGCTATTTGTTGGAAAAGGGTCGTTTGGATATTTATGAAGATGATATTGAATGCAGCATAGGTTATATTATTGATATCTTGAAGGAACAGGAAATTTATGGAAAGTATGTTGTTTATCGCGATTTGAAAGACCGTGGATTCGTAATTAAAACTGGTTTTAAATATGGGTCTGAATTCAGATTGTATAATCGTGGAAGAGGTCCGGGTCAAGGACATTCCGATTATCTGGTTAAAATTATTTTTGAAAATTATGAGATTAACGCATTGGACTTTGCAAGCTATGTCAGGGTTTCTCATGGTGTAAATAAAAAGCTTCTTTTAGCTATCGTTGATGATGATTTTGATATTACATACTATAATATTGAATGGACTAGGCCTTAGCTTAAATTAAAGAAATCTAATTATATTTTATAAGATATTGTGTTTATTGTAATAATTTTAAATCATAAATGTAATTTAATGTGAGTGTTGGTGATAAAATGGCAGATTTAATCGATCCATGGGCATCATTTAGTTTGGATTATGATAAATTAGTTAATCAGTTTGGAATCGGAAAGATTTCAGACATAATAGATGATGTTGAAAATCCTCAAAGGCTAATGAAAAGGGGAGTAATATTCGGACATAGGGAATTTAATGAAATTAACAATTTGATTAACCAGAATAATGAATTTGCAGTTGTAACAGGTATGATGCCAAGTGGACAAATGCATATCGGACATAAAATGGTTGTTGACCAGTTGAAATGGTATCAGGAAAAAGGTGCAATGCTATCCCTTCCAATCGCTGATTTGGAATCATATGCAGCCCGTGGAATGAGCTTCGAGCAAGGACGTGAAATTGCTGTAAACGAATACTTGACCAATTGGATTGCTTTGGGTCTTGATTTGGAAAAGGATAATGTGAATGTTTATCTTCAGTCTCAAAACAAATCACTTCAGGATCTTGCCTTCATGGCATCAAGTAAAACCAACTTCAATCAGCTGAAGGCGATTTACGGATTCACCCCATCTACCAACATCGCTCATGTTCAGGCACCTCTTGTTCAGGTTGCTGATATCCTACTTCCTCAAATAGAGGAATTTGGAGGTCCGAAAAAGGTGGTTGTTCCTGTAGGAATAGACCAGGATCCTCATATCAGGCTGACAAGGGACATTGCCCAAAAGCTTCATGAGGATTTGGGATTTTTGACCCCTGCTTCCACTTATCACAGGTTCCTGACCGGATTGACTGGGGATAAGATGAGCAGTTCCAAGCCTTCCACAGCAATTTATCTCAATGACGATACAAAAGATGCAGTCAAAAAGGTAAAGTCCGCAAAGACTGGAGGAAGAGAATCCCTAAAAGAGCAACAGGAATTGGGCGGCGAAGTCGACAAGTGTGTAATATATGAAATGTTGCTGTATCACTTCATTGACGATGATAAGGAACTTGAAAAGATTAGGCAGGACTGTTTGAACGGCACATTACGTTGTGGAGACTGTAAAGTAAGAACTGCTGAGTTAATGGAAGAATTTATGGAAGATTTAAAGGAAAAACAGGTTGAAGCTCGTGAAATAGCCAAAACCTTAATCTAATGTTTAACATATTTATAGAAATAAATTGAAAAATAATAGTGTGATTTTATGATAAGATGTGTTTCATGTGGAGAAGAATATGACGATGATGAGGTAATCTACACCTGTGAAAAGTGTGGGTCAGTTCTTGAACTCGTCAATGAAATTGATGTTTCCAAAGATATTTTTGATGGAAGAAAAGACAATTTATGGAAATTTAAAGAATGCATTCCTGTAGATGAAAGCAAAATCGTTTCCCTTGATGAAGGTGGAACCCCATTTTGCAAGTGCGATAAATTGGGGGATGAGCTTGGTGTAAACCTATATGTGAAAGTCGAAGGCTCAAATCCTACCGGAAGTTTCAAGGATAGGGGAATGACAGTCGGTATGACCAAAGCTATGGAATTGGGCGTTGACACTGTAGGTTGTGCTTCTACCGGAAATACTTCTGCTTCATTATCCGCTTATGCTGCTCGTGCAGGATTAAGATGCATTGTATTTTTACCTTCCGGAAAAGTGGCATTAGGAAAATTGGCTCAGGCAATGTTCCATGGAGCTGAAGTAATGTCAATCAATGGAAACTTTGATGAGGCTTTAGAGGCAATGACTGCTCTTGCATTGGAAAAACATCTTTACCTATTGAATTCAATTAACCCATACAGATTGGAAGGACAAAAAACAATCGGTTATGAAATCGTTCGTGACTTAGGTTGGCAAGCTCCTGATAGGATTATTTTGCCTGTAGGTAATGCAGGTAACATTTCAGCTATCTGGAAAGGTGTTAAGGAATTTTATGATGCAGGATTCATTAAGGATTTACCAATGATGACCGGTATCCAGGCTGAAGGTGCATGCCCTGTCACAAATGCATTTAAGAAAGGTGACAAAAGGGTTGTGCCTGTTGAAAATCCAGAAACCATTGCAACCGCTATACGTATCGGTGCTCCTGTAAGTGACATCAAGGCATTGAATGCAATCTACGATTCAAACGGTTACTCTGAAACAGTAACTGATGAGGAAATTCTTGATGCTCAAAAGTTGCTTGCAAGAACTGAGGGTATTGGTGTTGAACCGGCTTCAGCTGCTTCAATTGCAGGTCTTAAAAAACTAGTTGATGAAGGAGTAGTTGACAAAGGCGAAACAATAACATGTGTCGTTACAGGTCACTTGTTAAAAGATCCTAATACTGCTATTGATGCATGTACTCAACCTACAGAGGTTGAAGCAGATATTGACACTTTAAGAAAAATCTTAATGAATAAATAAATATTGCTTTAAATCTCTATCTTTTTTAATTTTTTCTTTTAATCCTTTTTTATTCAAACCTAAATTATACTTTTTTTGATTAAACACATGTATGAAAAACATTTTAAATTATAATACTTTCACTTAATAGGTTAATATAATTTGGTTTTTAATGATGAAATTATCAAAATTCAGCACTAATAAACCAATATATTTATATATAAGCAAATTAAAACTATTATTATCAAAAAAATGAGGTGTATAATTATGAGTGAATTACCAATTGCTCCTGTAGGAAGAATATTAAAAAATGCTGGTGCACAAAGAGTAAGTGATGACGCAAAAGTTGCTTTAACCGAAGCTATCGAAGATTACGGAAACGAAATCGCAGGTAAAGCTGTAGGCTTTGCTCGTCACGCTGGTAGAAAAACTGTAAAAGCTGAAGATGTAAAATTAGCAATCAAATAGATCTGATAATTTACATGTAGATAGTAATTCTTTTACTATCTCTTTTACACTTTTTACTGTTTCTTATTTTTATTCTCAATTAATATATTTTCATTGTTCGAAAAATCTTTAATTATGTTCTATTTTTAAAAACATTTATATACTATACTAACCAATTTAATATTGTCTAGTTCTCTAGAATTATTTCATTAATTACTAAATTTTTATTTTTAGTTTTGCTAAAAATTATATGAAATTCAGAAGTATTTGTATTGAAAGTCTAATCCCTCTTATTTTTTTCCCGGGATTATATTTAGTGATATATGAATTATTCAAGAATTAGTATTATTAAAAACTATATTAAATTATTCCATTGAATAATTTGAGTAATTTCTATAGTTAAAAAATAATATAACTATATATAATTACATTATATTATGATTCTAAACGAATTATAATATCTGCCGATGGATGGCATAGCCAGATGAAAAAGGAGGTATATTTTATGGCAAACATTTATGTAAAATTTGACACACCTGAAGAATTAGCTAAACAAGCTGAAGAAGCATTAGAAACCGCACAAGCTACCGGTAAAGTAGCAAAAGGTACTAACGAAGTAACCAAATTCATCGAAAGAGGAGACGCAGCATTAGTCGTTATCGCAGAAGATGTTGATCCTGCTGAAATCGTTGCTCACATTCCTGTTTTAGCTGATGAAAAAGAAATTCCTTACGTTTACTTACCTACCAAAGAACAAGTTGGTGGAGCTGCTGGTTTAACTGTTGGAACCGCTTCTGCATGTATTGTAGACGCTGGTGATGCTGAAGCTGCTGTTGCTGAAATTGTAGAAAAAGTTGCTGAATTAAAAGAATAGATTCTTTTAATTGAATTACGGTGATTTATATGGAAGAAGGAACTCCTGCTGAAGTCATTGAAGTTTTAAAAAGAACTGGTATGACTGGTGAGGTAATGCAAATCAAATGCAGAATCCTTGATGGTAGAGATAAAGGAAGAATTTTAACAAGAAACATTATGGGTCCTGTAAGAGAAGGCGACATTTTAATGTTACTTGATACAATTAGAGAAGCTAAGGAAATTAGAACTCCTTAAGAAGGTGTAAGAACATGAGAACTTGTTCATTCTGTAAAAAAGGAATTGAAGACGGTACTGGAAAAATGTACGTTAAAAGAGATGGCTCAATTTATTTCTTTTGTAGCAGCAAATGTGAAAAAAATATGATTAAACTCGGAAGAGTTCCAAGAAAAGTTAAATGGGTTAAAGAATGATTCAAAAAAGTTTTGTAATGATGAAACCAGACGCCGTACAAAGACGTCTTATGGGTAAAATTTTGTCTCGTTTTGAAGAAAAAGGTCTTCAAATCGTTGCTTGTAAATTAATTCAAATTGATGAAGATTTAGCAAAAACTCATTATGGAGAACATGCTGAAAAACCATTTTTCCCAAGTTTAGTTGAATATATTACTTCTTCACCATCTTTAGCTATGGTAATTGAAGGAGAAGAAGCTATTACCACTATTAGAAAATTAGTCGGTGCAACTAATCCTTTGGAAGCAGACCTTGGAACTATCAGAGGAGACTTCGGTATGGATACAGGTAGGAACATTATTCATGCTTCAGATGCTCCTGAATCTGCTGAAAGAGAAATTGGTCTTTTCTTTAATGAAGACGAAATTTGCGATTATCAAATTGTTGATAACGATTTAATTTATGAATAGATTTAGATTATTTAAAGATTTATTATTAAAGACGATATTATGAAAATCAGATCCCCGATTGTATCAGTTTTAGGACATGTAGACCATGGAAAAACTACTCTGCTAGATTATATTAGGGGCAGTACAATTGCCGATAAGGAAGCAGGTGGTATTACTCAACATATTGGTGCTACTGAAATTCCAAATGATACCATTGAAGAAATCTGTGGAAATTTTATATCAAAATTAACTATCAAAGATTTAATACCAGGTTTATTCTTTATTGATACACCAGGTCACGCAGCATTCACCAGTTTGAGAAAACGTGGTGGGGCTTTAGCTGATTTGGCTGTTCTAATTGTTGACATTAACGATGGATTTAAACCACAGACATATGAGGCATTGAACATCCTTAAGATGTATAAAACCCCATTCATTGTTGTGGCTAATAAAATCGATATGATTTTTGGTTGGGAAACACATGAAGGTGCTTCTTTTAAAGAATCCTTCAATCAGCAAGCGGCAAGTGTCCAACAGGATTTGGATTATAAAATCTATGAGCTTGTAGGTACTCTTCACAAGGAAGGTTTCCAATCCGAAAGATTTGATAGAGTAAGTAATTTTGCTTCACAGATTAGTATTATTCCTATTAGTGCTAGATCAGGTGAAGGTATTATTGAAGTTTTAGCAATGTTGCTAGGACTTGCTCAAGAATATTTGACTGAACAATTAGAAATTAATGAGGATGCTCCTGCTAAAGGTACAGTATTAGAAATCAAGGAAGAAGTAGGATTAGGTCTTACTGTTGATAGTATTATTTATGATGGTGTTTTGCGAACTAATGATGAAATCGCGTTAATTACATCTTCAAGTGAAGTCTTAACCACTAAGGTCAGATCCATTTTAAGGCCGTTGCCTCTTGAGGAAATGAGGGATTCTAAAAAGAAATTCCAAAAGTTCGATGAGGTTGTTGCGGCTGCAGGTATTAAGATAGCTGCTCCTAATTTGGATGATGTCGTTTCCGGATCTCCTGTTCGAGTATTGAACGAAGACGAGGATGTTGAAGAGGAACTCTTGAAGGAAATTGAAGACATTACTATCAATACTGAAGATGAAGGTATTTTAGTTAAGGCGGATACATTAGGTTCCCTTGAAGCTATTGTTAAATTATTGAGGGAATTGGAAATTCCTATTCGCGAAGCGGACATCGGTGATGTAAATCGTAGAGATATCATTAATTCATCTATTGCTTTAAATGAAAATGACGCACACGGTGCAATTATTGCATTTAACGTAAGTGTTCATCCAAATTCAGTTGAGGACCTTAACAATTCAGACGTTAAGCTCTTCGAGGGAGATGTAATCTATCAGATTATTGAGGATTATGAGGAATGGATTGATGAAATGGAAAAGGCTAAGAAAAAGGCATTTTACAATGCAATTATCAAGCCTGCAAAATTCATGGCTTTACCTAAGTTGGTTTTCCGTCAAAGCAAACCTGCTATTGTTGGAATAGAATCAATCAGCGGAACAATCAAACAGGGTCAAACTTTAATCAATAAGAATGGCGAATACGTTGGAGTCATAGCAAGTATGGAAGATAAAGGTGAAACATTGCCAGATATTTCTAGAGGCCAAAGGGTTGCTATGGCAATTAAAGACGCTATTGTTGGAAAAAGCTTTGATGAAGGGGATGAATTATACGTTGATGTTCCTGAAAAACATTATAAGTTTATCGAAAGGGAATTCAAGGATAAATTAACAGAAGATGAATTTGAAACTTTATATGAGTTCGTTGAAATTAAACGTAAAAAAGATCCTGATTGGGGTAAATTCGGTCTTTTTGAATAATAAATTTGTGTTATAAAAAAATTAAGGAGGAATACCATGGCATTCAAAGTTGTTGTATCTCAAGGTGCTGAAAGTCATCAAATTGAAGTCGATGAAACCAAAGCTTTCAATGGTTTAGTCATTGGTGATGAATTTGATGGTGGAATTGTTGGTTTAGATGGTTACACCTTAAAAGTCACTGGAGGTAGTGACAAAAACGGTTTTACCATGAAAAAAGATGTTTCTGGTACCAGAAGAATCAAAAGTTTATTAACCGGAGGTATCGGTTATCATCCTAAAGCTGATGGTGTTAAAAGAAGAAAAACTGTTAGAGGAAACACTATTGCTGAAGATATTGTACAAATCAACACTGTAGTTACTCAAGCTGGAAGTAAATCAATAGCTGATATTCTTGGTGCTGGTGAAGAAGAGGAAGAATAGTTCTACTATTTTTCTTATTTTACTTTTAAGTCGAATTAAAATTATAAAAAAGGTGGTTATCTGTGAACGTACAGTCAGATGTTAACATAGGTTTAGTTGGTCACGTAGACCATGGTAAGACTACTCTTACTAAAGCATTATCAGGAATATGGACTGATACTCACAGTGAAGAAACAAAAAGAGGTATTTCAATCCGTTTAGGTTATGCAGATATCGAATTCAGGAAATGTCCTGAATGCGGTGAGCCTGAATGTTACACTACTTCTGATAAATGTGAAATCTGTGGGAGCGAAACTGAATTAATTAGAAAAGTATCATTTGTTGATGCTCCAGGTCACGAAACTCTTATGGCAACTATGTTATCTGGTGCTGCAATTATGGATGGTGCAGTATTGGTTATTGCTGCAAATGAGACTTGTCCACAACCACAAACCAAAGAGCATCTTATGGCACTCGATGTTATCGGTGTAAAGGATGTTATAGTAGTTCAAAACAAAATTGATATTGTATCAAAAGAAAGAGCTATTGAAAGTTATAATGAAATAAAGGAATTTGTTAAAGGTACTTGTGCTGAAGATGCTTTAATAATACCTGTATCTGCTCAACAAGGTGCTAACGTAGATATCCTAATTGAAGCAATGCTTAAACAAATTCAACCTCCGGAAAGGAACATTGATGACACTGCACTTATGCATGTTGCAAGGTCATTCGATATCAATAAACCTGGTTCCGGTGCTGATAAAATCAAAGGAGGAGTTATTGGTGGTACTTTGATTCAAGGTACTTTTAAACTTGGTGACACCATTGAAATCAGGCCAGGCCCTACCAATGACGGTAAAAGATTAACATTAACCTCTGAAATTATCGGTCTCGAAGCTAACGGTGAGCAAGTTGAGGAAATCGGTCCCGGAGGTCTCGTAGGTATTGCAACCAAATTAGATCCATCTTTAACTAAATCAGATTCTTTATCCGGTACTGTTGCCGGTGAAGAAGGTACATTGCCTGATGTATTGGATAGTTTTTCAATGGAAGCTAATTTGCTTGACCGTGTTGTAGGTACTAAGGAAGAACGTGAAGTTGCTCCAATTAAAATCAAAGAGCCTTTGATGATTAATTGCGGTACCACAACTACAATCGGTGTTGTCACATCTACCAAGAAAAATGATGTTAACGTTAGTCTTAAATTGCCGGTATGTGCAAGTCCCGGTGATAGGGTAGCTTTAAGCCGTAGAGTTGGAGCTCGTTGGAGATTGATTGGTTACGGTATTATTAAATAGAGGGAAAATAATGAACTCTAAAGAAGTTGTAATAGATACCAATTTTTTTATGGTTCCTTTTCAGTTCAATGTTGATATAATCACTGAACTTGAAAATTTATTACCTTCTTATAAATTAACAACTCCAAGCTTTGTTATCAATGAATTGAAGGGTTTGAAAAGAAATACTAAAGGTAAAGTAAGGCTAAATGCAAACTTGGCCTTGAAATTAGCTAATTCTTCAAAAGTTGAAATAAAGGATATTTCATTACTTGAAAATGAAACTGTGGATGATGCGTTACTTAGAGTTTCAGAAGTTTTAGCTACAAATGACATTGAATTAAAAAATCGCGCGAAAAATAACGGAATTACAGTAGTGTATTTGAGACAGAAAAAATATATTGCTGTTGAAGGTAAAATATAATATTAATTAAACTTATTAATTATAAATGAGGGATTATCTTGTATTATAAAACAAAAATTGAGGACACTGTAAGAATACCACCTTACAGATTTGAAGATCCTCTTGAAGAAGTTGCTATTCAAACTTTAAACAAAACTTATGAAGGTCGTCTAGACAAGAAACTTGGTTTACTCATTTGTGTTAATGAAATTGATGAAATTAGTGAAGGCAAGCTCATTATGGGTGACGGTGCTTCCTACCATAATGTTGTCTTTGAAGCTATTTTCTTTAAACCAGAACAACATGAGATTTTCGATGGTGAAGTAATTGATATTGCTGATTACGGTGCTTTTGTAAGAATTGGACCTATGGACGGTTTGATACATGTTTCTCAAGTAACTGATGATTATATTAATTACGATGGTAAAAGAGGAGCATTGATTGCAAAAGAATCTAATAAGACTTTAGATGTTGGTGACTTAGTTAGAGCTAGAGCGGTTAGTGTTTCAATTAAGGACGAATCTATTAACAGTAGGGAAAATCATAGGAATTCCAAAATTCCACTCACTATGAGACAAACTAACCTTGGTAGATTCGAATGGATTGAAGAAGCTAAACAAAAGAATAAGAAGGGTTAAGAATGAAAGCATGTACTGTTTGTAAAATGATTACAGATAAAGATCACTGTCCTAATTGTCACAGTCCAACATCCGATAATTGGAGCGGTCTTTTGATTATTACTAATCCTGAAGAATCTGAAGTTGCTAAAGAATTGAATATTACAGTTCCTGGCGAATATTGTTTAAGAGTAAGATAGAAGGTTTTATTGTGTTACGTTTGGATGCAGAATTAAACAAAGATATAATAGCTGAACTAAAAAAGCCTTTAGGCAAGTTATATCCTAACTTTGAAGATGCTATTGAAGAGATTAAGTCTTCTGAGTTTTTAATTTCTGTCGGCGATGCAACTTTTGCCAATCTTACCAAATATGAATTATATCCAAATATAGGTATAATTGATAATTTAATTCAAAGAAAAAATCATACTCATGAAATTATACGTGCAGACCATATCTTGAAAGCGGACAATCCTGCAGGCTACATTACTGATGATCTATGGGAAACCATAGGCCAAGCTCTTGAATTATCTAGCAGTGGCGAATGCTATGTAATTGAAGTAGCCGGGGAAGAAGATCTTGCAGTTCTTCCTTGCATCTTAATGGCAGACCCTGAAACTACCATTTTATATGGTCAACCAAATGAGGGTTTAGTGCTTTTGAAGGTTTGTGACTTAAAAAATAAAGCTCAAATGCTTGTTGACGGATTTATTAAAGAATAAAATTAAATGAGGTTTTATCATGGAAATCGAATTTATCGAAGAAAAAGAAAATAAATTATTTAACAGAAAAGAAATTAAATTTTATGTTGATTATGACGGAGAAGCAACTCCTAAAATCTTAGACATTAAATCTAAATTAGTTGCTTTATTAAACACTAAAAAAGATTTAATCGTTGTTGACAATGTTCAACCTCACTACGGTGAACCAAAAGCTTTAGGTTACGCTAAAGTTTACGGCACTGTCGATGATTTAGAATACATTGAAACTAAACATGTTTTAGCTAAAAATGAAGAACCTGAAGAAGAACCTGCTGAAGAAGCAGAAGAAGAATAGGTGATTTTAATGGTAAAAAAATCTGATTTATATGAAGTAGATGGAGACAAAATTGTAAGAAAAAACCAAATTTGTCCTCGTTGCGGTGAAGGTGTATTTATGGCTGACCACGGTGACAGAGTTGCTTGTGGTAAATGCGGATACACTGAAATGAAAAAATAAGATTTCTGAAATCTTAATTTCTTTTTTTTATTTATTTTTAATTTTAATTTTTAATCATTTTTAAGAAGGGATTTTTTTGGATAATATTAGAAATGGTCGTTTTAAAACTGGAATGACTGATGAAGCGGCAGAATACACTTCATCTTTTGACGCTGATAAATTTCTTTTTGAAGCGGATATCAAAACTAATTTTGCACATACCTCAATGTTGAAACATGAGGGTATCATTGACGAAAAGATTGCAGATAAGATTTTATGTGCACTCGATGAACTTAAGGAAGAAGGCTTCGATGCTTTGGTATTCGACCCTTCCGTTGAAGATGTTCATATGGCAATCGAAAATTACGTAACTTCTAAAATCGGTCCAGAAGCAGGATTTATGCATACCGCCAAATCCCGTAACGATCAGGTTGCATGTGATGTAAGGTTGGTTCTTCGTGAAATGATAGGTGAAATCCAGGTTGGAATCCTAGAGTTCATTGAAGGCCTTGTTGAAATGGCAGGCAATCATCTTAACGATGTATTCATAGGTTTTACCCATTTGCAGCATGCCCAACCGATTACTATCGCACATCATCTGATGGCTCATGCGCAGGCACTCAAAAGGGATTATGAGCGTTTTGCTGACACTTACAAACGTGTAAACTTAAATCCGTTAGGATCCGCTGCTATGGCAACCACCAGTTTTCCAATCAACAGGCAATTAACCACAGATTTACTTGGTTTTGATGCATATCTTGAAAACTCCATGGATGGAGTATCAGCAAGGGATTTCATTGCCGAAACAGTATTTGACTTGGTGGCATTGTCCTCCACATTGGCCAAAATATGTGAGGAATTGGTGTTATGGAGTACTTATGAGTTTGGTGTTATTGAAATGGCAGATGAATATTCATCAACTTCTTCTATTATGCCTCAAAAGAAAAATCCTGATGTGGCAGAGCTTGCAAGAGGTAAAACAAGCATTGCAACAGGTGAGCTAATAACCATTCTGACAATTATGAAGGCAATTCCGTACACATACAACAGGGACTTGCAGGAAATCACCCCTCACTTATGGAATGCAGTCATGACAACACAGGATACATTGTCCATCGTTACAAAAATGATGCTGTCTGTAGAATTCAAGGTTGACAGATGTGCAGAACTTGCAGGCAAAAACTTTGCAACTGCAACCGATTTGGCTGACATCATGGTTCGTGAAAAAGAGATTCCTTTCAGGACTGCTCACAAGATTGTGGGAAGAATAGTCAACGAAGCGACAGCAAATAACATGGCTGAAGAGGACATCACTTCAAAATTCATCGATGACATTGCGGTTGAATTGGGCTTCGATGAGTTAAATCTTGAAGATGATTTGATTCAAAGGGCTTTAAATCCAGCTGAAAATGTCAGAATCAGGGTTGTCCCTGGTGGACCTGCTCCTGAAATGGTTGAAATCGCACGTGAAAATATTAAAATATTTTTAAATGATGAGTTTGAAAGACATGGAATATAATTAGATTATATTTCATCTTTTAACTAATTTCACTTTCTTTTTTTCTTTTTATTTATCTAATTTTCTTTTTGTTGAATATTTGATTATTCATATATGTGTTGCCTATGAGTTTATTATGAATTTTAGCATACTTTTTAAAAAAAATTTAGTTTAGGTATACCTAAACTATATATAGTGTTACGAACAAAATTAGTATTGCCAATATGGTATTATATTGGTGATGGCAGTAATGTGACATAATAGAAAACTTATTAATGTTCCTCAATGAATTCAATAAGTAAAGCTCAGCTTCTATTATTGTCATCATTACC